>Ga0209292_1000047_pt1 | contig 179237 bp, 150 predicted proteins | sample GOMGulsemesocosm_2_FD_184634 | JGI IMG/M metagenome (GOLD analysis project Ga0209292, IMG submission 184634) | Methane-oxidizing microbial communities from mesocosms in the Gulf of Mexico - GOM9C Gulf of Mexico (SPAdes) (version 2) | ecosystem: Environmental > Aquatic > Marine > Cold seeps...
CACAAACTTGATATGTAAAAGTTTCCGTTCCATAATAATCAGGATTTGGAATATACGTTACAATATCATCCGAAGGATCATTTGGCGTTCCATTATTATCTACTACAACTGTCCCATTGGCAGGTTGGGTTACTGTTAATGTACCACATGTTGGAATCCCTGAATCATTATCATAAATAGAAATAATGATTTCTTCATTCATGTCAATTGATTCTTCATCATCTACTACTATAATAGGGGTTACTTGTGTATCCGCAGGATTAACAGTTATGTAAACCGTTGCAGTATCACAAGCTTGAGGAGTTCCATCATCACATATTGTGTAAGTGAACGAATCAGTACCAAAGTAACCTGTATTAGGTGTGTAAGTAAATGTACCATTAGGGTTTATTACTAAAGCACCATTTGCAGGGTTTGTATTTGCAGTTACCGTGAAGTTGTTTCCTTCAGGGTCTGTATCATTATTTAATACGTTACCATTGATAGCAATATCGATGTTTGTATTAAAAGCATCATCATTAGCTATAACCTCATTAGTTGTATTTGTAGGATTAACATATACAGTTACCGTTGCAGAATCACAAGCTTGTGGAGTTGCGTTATCACAAATTGTGTAAGTGAATGTATCTTGACCAGTAAAGCCTGTATTAGGAGTATATGTAATTGTACCATCAGCATTAAGTACAACTGTTCCGTTAGTAGGATTTGATACAGTAGTTATAGTGAATGTATCACCTTCCATATCAAAATCATTAGCAAGAGCGACAATTACAACAGGATTATTTTCTTCAGTAGTTGCGGTATCGTCTACAGCAGTTACCGTGTTGTCATTATTAATTACAGGTAATACTTCTATTGTAAGTGTTGCTGTATCGCAAGCTTGTGGAGTTCCATTATCACAAACGGTGTAAGTGAAAGTAGTTGTTCCAGTCCAGTTAGCAACAGGAGTGAAAGTATAAGTTCCATCTGTATTGAATACTACAGTTCCTTCACCTGTATTAGTAAGTGTGGTTGTAGTAACAGTTTGTGTATCTCCTTCTACATCAAAGTCATTTGTTAATACATTTCCAGAGACAGGTGTATCTACAAAAGTTACATTGATATCAGCCACAGCATTAGTTGTGTTAGGTGTTGTATCTGCAGGATTAACAGTTATGTAAACCGTTGCAGTATCACAAGCTTGAGGAGTCCCATCATCACATATTGTGTAAGTGAACGAATCAGTACCAAAGTAACCTGTATTAGGTGTGTAAGTAAATGTACCATTAGGGTTTATTACTAAAGCACCATTTGCAGGGTTTGTATTTGCAGTTACCGTGAAGTTGTTTCCTTCAGGGTCTGTATCATTATTTAATACGTTACCATTGATAGCAATATCGATGTTTGTATTAAAAGCATCATCATTAGCTATAACCTCATTAGTTGTATTTGTAGGATTAACATATACAGTTACCGTTGCAGAATCACAAGCTTGTGGAGTTGCGTTATCACAAATTGTGTAAGTGAATGTATCTTGACCAGTAAAGCCTGTATTAGGAGTATATGTAATTGTACCATCAGCATTAAGTACAACTGTTCCGTTAGTAGGATTTGATACAGTAGTTATAGTGAATGTATCACCTTCCATATCAAAATCATTAGCAAGAGCGACAATTACAACAGGATTATTTTCTTCAGTAGTTGCGGTATCGTCTACAGCAGTTACCGTGTTGTCATTATTAATTACAGGTAATACTTCTATTGTAAGTGTTGCTGTATCGCAAGCTTGTGGAGTTCCATTATCACAAACGGTGTAAGTGAAAGTAGTTGTTCCAGTCCAGTTAGCAACAGGAGTGAAAGTATAAGTTCCATCTGTATTGAATACTACAGTTCCTTCACCTGTATTAGTAAGTGTGGTTGTAGTAACAGTTTGTGTATCTCCTTCTACATCAAAGTCATTTGTTAATACATTTCCAGAGACAGGTGTATCTACAAAAGTTACATTGATATCTGCCACAGCATTAGTTGTGTTAGGTGTTGTATCTGGATTTACGGTCACAGTAACTGTTGCTGTATCACAATTAGGTGTTGGAGTAGCAGTATCACAAAGTGTATAAGTGAATGTATCTACACCAGTAAATCCAGTATTAGGCGTATAGGTTACGGTATCATCAGAAGGATCATTAGGTGTTCCGTTATCATTGATAGTAACCGTTCCGTTAGTTGGATTAGTTGTAGTAATAGTTCCAGAAGTAGGAATATCATTATCGTTATTTAATATATCAATAGTTACTCCAGTATTGATATCTGTTGAAGCAGTATCATCTTCAGTATCTAAAATAGGATTTACAATTACTGTTACTGTTGCAGTATCACAGTTCGCTGTTGGAGTAGCGTTATCACAAACGGTATAAGTAAATGTATCAGTTCCGTTATAATCTGGATTAGGTGTATAAGTTACAGTATCATCCGAAGGATCATTAGGTGTTCCGTTATCGTTGATAGTAACTGTTCCGTTAGTTGGTTGTGTAACTGTTAGAGTTCCTTGTGTAGGAATATCAGTATCATTAGCTAAAACATCGATAGTAATTGGAGTATCTTCATCAGTGGTTACGGTATCGTCTTCTGTGTTAAAAGGAACAGATGAAACGGTCACAGTAACTGTTGCTGTATCACAATTAGGTGTTGGAGTAGCAGTATCACAAAGTGTATAAGTGAATGTATCTACACCAGTAAATCCAGTATTAGGCGTATAGGTTACGGTATCATCAGAAGGATCATTAGGTGTTCCGTTATCATTGATAGTAACCGTTCCGTTAGTTGGATTAGTTGTAGTAATAGTTCCAGAAGTAGGAATATCATTATCGTTATTTAATATATCAATAGTTACTCCAGTATTGATATCTGTTGAAGCAGTATCATCTTCAGTATCTAAAATAGGATTTACAATTACTGTTACTGTTGCAGTATCACAGTTCGCTGTTGGAGTAGCGTTATCACAAACGGTATAAGTAAATGTATCAGTTCCGTTATAATCTGGATTAGGTGTATAAGTTACAGTATCATCCGAAGGATCATTAGGTGTTCCGTTATCGTTGATAGTAACTGTTCCGTTAGTTGGTTGTGTAACTGTTAGAGTTCCTTGTGTAGGAATATCAGTATCATTAGCTAAAACATCGATAGTAATTGGAGTATCTTCATCAGTGGTTACGGTATCGTCTGCTACACTTGGAGGATTCGCATTTACTGTAATTGTAACAATAGCACTATCACAATTAGGTGTTGGAGTAGCTGTATTACATATAGTATATACAAAACTATCCGGACCACTGTAATTTGGATTTGGAGTATATGTTACAACATCATCTGTTGGATCTAATGGTGTTCCATTTGGGTCTGTCACAACTACTGTTCCATTAGTTGGAGGTGTAGAAATTGTTAATGTACCATATTGAGGAACATTTGCATCACCAATGAAAAGAGTGTCATTAAAGAATACATCAATTATTTCAGGTGTGTTTTCATCTACTGAAGTAGAATCATCTACAGCTTCAATAACATAAATAGTAAATATAGCAGTATCACAATTTGAAGGATTTGCTACTTCACAAATTTGGTATTCTATTGAATAACTTGAACCTACAGTATTTAAGGGAACAATTATATCTCCATTTGGATTAATGATTAAACCAGGAAGTGGAGAAAATCCAGAAATTGAAATTGTTACTAAACTAGGATTTGTAATAGCAATTCCTTCTAAAGTATCAGCACCATTACCATTATCTAAAAAGATATTTCCAACTATTCCTTGTTCAGATGAACTAATAGTGAAGGTATTATCATCTTCAGCAATAATTGATGGTTCTAAAGTGATGGTTATAAAAGCTGTATCACAAATTGTAGGGTTTAAAGCATCACAAATTTGATACTGAGCTACGTAAGATGTTCCATTATTTATGTTTGAATTGGCTGGGATAACTATATTTCCATTTGTATCTATAGCTAAGCCTGTTAACCCACCATTGTCTAATAAAGTAATTATGACTGTAGAACCCACTGTAATTGGAGTTCCATTTAAACTATCGGGAGCAACACCATTTGAAGGGAATATATTTCCAACAATACCTCCAATTTCATTTGCTGTTATCGTATCATCTTCTGCTATAATTTGTCCATTAACTGTTATGAATACTGTAGCTGTATCGCAATTTGAAGCAACTGCAACTTCACAAATTTGGTAAATTACTTGATAGTTTCCTGGAGGAGTATTTGCAGGTATATTTACATCTCCATTTGGATTAATTGTTAAACCTGTAATTCCGCCATTATCTTGAACAGTAATATTTATTAAAGTAGCATCAGTTATTGGCGTTCCATAGAGTGTATCGGTACCAAAACCATTATCTAAAAGCACATTACCTATAACTCCACCATTTGGAAAGTTAGTAGTCATTGTATCATCTAATGCATCAATACATATTGTTCCTGTATTGTTGTAATTGATATTGTATACATCTGTAAGCATACCATTATCAATTGTATTGCTAAAATCTCCACCAAACATACCAGGCTGACTTGAATCTGGATCAACACCATTATTAAAAACTCTTAATCCAGCTGTACAACCACCATCAATAGTAAATGAGAAAATTAATAATTCTTCACCTGTAACAAGATTTGTTAAGGCACCACTAGAATCTACTCCGTGAAAGTCGTTTTGTGGTTGAGCACTTGGAGCATATATAATAGAATTGTCTCCCCAATTTCCAGCATTATAACTTGTTAAATTTTGTAAGGGATTATCGGCAACTGTCGCTGGTAAAACAACAGAAATTTGCGATGGTCCCCAAGTAAAATTATTTTGAGTAAAATCAGGTCTAGCATAAACCTCATATCTGCTTAATGTGGTGTTAAATTTTAGAGTCAAATCAATATGTTGACTATATCCTAAAAAGTTAACTAACAGAATAAGACCAAATATTATTTTGTTTCTCATTTTTTTGTATTTATTATTTATTATCATCTGGCTAAGATTTAATTTGGTGTTTGCTCTCTAAATATGTCGTAATTATATAAATCCAACACATTTAATGTATACTTGGTTACTACGTTAAAGAAAATATACGTAGGGTCATTTCCTACACCTCTGTACTTAACTTTTGCATCCATGTTTACATCACCCATAAAGTATCCTGGATAAGCGTTATTGAAGTTGTAGTTGTTAAAATCATTTCCTGTATAATTAAGTACAGAGCTAAATATTACGGCTTGATCATTACTAGGTCCTGAATATTTTACTTTTCTATCCGCATTTGTGTTTCCAGCCCACATAGCATATTTTCCACTTGTGTCTAAGACTTGTTCAAAACCATCATAAGAAGCACTTGAATTCCATACCATTGATTGATCCGCAGTTGTGAAGTCAAATACAGCACTACTACCATTAAAAGTAACGGGTTGTTCTGTCATAACTCCTAGGTGATTTCTATGTTTAACAGAAATGAAGTAACTAGATTTTGTTAAGTTATTAAATGTTAAAGCTGTCGTACCATCATTACTTTCTACTATATCACCATCTTTTTGAATCAATGCTGATTTAGTATGTAATACAATTGAATTATCAGCTGGATCTCTTAACTCAACAAATACCCAATCAACAATAGCATTGTCACCAGTAATACTTAAAACAGCATTAGTAGTTTGCTCACTTGTTGTAAAATCAGGCCTGTTAAATCTTGTATTTCCAGCAGTTCCTAAATCTGTATAAGGTTCAGTTAATGGAATTACATTATTAATCCTTAAATCATCTCTCATTTTTCCATCTGTAGTTGAGAATAAGGCACCTTGTAAAAGGGCTTTTATTTCAACTTTTGATGACTCAATTTTAATTGTTACTGTTGCTGTATCACAATTTGTTGTTGGGTTTAAATTGCCACAAATTTGATATTGAAAAGTATAAACTCCTGCAGGTAAATTTGGATTTATAGATATAGCTCCAGTTGAAGGGTTTATTGTAAAGTTAGTATTTGTAGGGTCAACTAAAGTTAATGTAACATCAGCTGGATTTACAAAGTTTAAGTTATATACATCATTAGTATATACATTGAATAAATCAGTATATCCAGTTGTGCTATTGATTGGAGTTGATGTATAATCATCATCATTAGCTACAATAGTAGGACCTACAACTTGAACAGTAGCTAAAGCAGTATCACAGTCTGTAGGTAAGTTTTGATTACAAACTTGGTAAGTTAATGTATATGTTCCAGCTGGTGTATTAGGAGCTACATTTATTGTTCCATCAGGTTGTAATGTGATATATCCATTTGGATCAGGAATTGCTGTTGTAAGAATGATATCATTAATATCAATTGGAGCTCCATTATATAAGTCATTGTCTAAAACATTTACAACAGCATTTTGTCCATCTAAACCATTAATTGGGCCAGCAAAATCATCAGATAATGTTTTTGTGTCTTTTGGAAAAGTTGTTGCGGAAGCTATATTATCTGCTGTATTTGGATCAACTTGATCTCCTGTTATTTCTGCACTATTTTCATAGTTTCCTGTGTAGTTAACTTGTGCTACAACTGTAAAGACATAAACTTGTCCAACATTCATATTTCCAATATTCCAAACACCTGTATTTACATTATAAGTTCCAATATCGGAAGCGTGTGAAATGTAAATATATCCATTAGGTAAAACATCATCAACTCTTACACCTGTAGCATTTGAAATTCCATTATTAGTGGCTACAATTGTAAAAGTTACATTGTTTCCAATAAGAGGATAACTATTATCTACCGTTTTTGTAACTGATAAATCAGCCAGTTTTACGGGTGTTGTTGAAGCGCTAGCTTGTGTATTTGATGTATTGGTGTCATTTTCATTAGCATCTATAATTGCAGTATTTACATAATTTCCTGTTGTATTTACTGTTGCTGTTATAGTCATAGTCTCTGTTTGACCATTATTTAAATTACCAATCGTCCAAAGACCATTACTAGTATTGTATGTTCCAGTAGTTACTGTATGACTAACATAGGTATATCCTGAAGGTAATAAGTCAGAAACGGTAGTGCCTGTTGCCATACTTGGACCATTGTTTGTAGCCTCAATTGTGAATATTACATCTGTTCCTACGTTAGGAGTTGTGTTATTTACAACTTTTGTTACCCCAACATCTGCTAGAGGCCAAGGTGTAGTTGTAGCACTTGACGTATTATTTGTTAGAACAGGATCATTCTCATTTGCAGTAGCGGTAGCGGTATTCGTAAAATTACCAGTTGCATTTACTGTCGCTGTGATTTCAATAGTTGCATTAGCTTGATTAGCTAAGTTTCCAACATTCCATACTCCATTTACAGGATTATAATTTCCTATAGATACTACATGATTAACATAAGTATAGCCCGATGGTAATAAGTCATTTACTAAAACACCACTAGCATTACTTGGACCATTGTTTGATACTACAATTGAGAAAACAACATTTCCACTCACATCAGGAGTTGCAATATCTACTTGTTTGATTATTGATATATCACTTGATAAAATAGGAGTAGTAGATATTGATGAAGTATTGTTTCCAGGCACATCATCAACATTTGTTCCATTTATAGTTGCTGTATTAGTATAATTACCTGAATTTAAAACAGTAGCTGTAATGGTTAATGTTTGACTTTGACCATTATTTAAGTTACCAATTGTCCAAGCACCTGTTACATTGTTATAAGTGCCATAAGTAGCAGTATAACTCACATAACCATAACCAGAAGGAAGTAAATCAGTTACTGAAACACCCGTAGCAACACTTGGACCATCGTTAGTTGCTACTAAAGTAAATATAACATTGGTTCCTACAAGTGGTGTTTGGTTGTTCACTGTTTTAACTATTATTAAATCTGAAATAGGAACAGGAACAGGTGTCACACTACTAGTGTTATTTGTTGGGTCAGAATCATATTCTGTTTGGCTTACACTAGCACTGTTACTATAATTTCCATTAGTATTAACAGTTGCTGTAATAGTCATGGTTTCTGTTTGACCATTATTTAAGTTTCCAATTGTCCAGTTTCCAGTTATATTATTATATACTCCAGTAGTTGTTGTATTAGAAACATAAGTATATCCTGAAAGTAAATTATCAGTAACAACTACATTCGTAGCGTTACTAGGTCCATTATTTATAACAGAAATTGTAAATGTTACTTCAGAACCCACATTTGGAGTTAAACTACTTGAAGTTTTAGTAATAGCTATTTCTGTTACAGGAATTGGCATTGTAACTGCATCATCCGTATTGTTTGTTAAATCATTGTCAATTTCATTTCCAGTAATTGATGCTGTATCAGTATAATTTCCAGATGGTAAAACAGTCGCTGTAATTTCTAAAACTTGACTTTCACCATAGTTTAAATTTCCAATTGTCCAAATACCACTAATAGGATCAAATGTTCCAACAGATTGATTGTTTGAAACAAAAGTATATCCATTTGGTAAAACATTTGTAACTGTAACACCTGTTCCATCACTTAAACCATTATTAGTAGCAATAATTGTAAATATTACATTGCTTCCTACAATTGGAGTAGTAATATCGACACTGTTTGAAATAGATAAATCCGAATTTTTAATAGGATTAGTTGAAGCAGTTGCTGTATTATTTGTATTTACATTATCCAATTCATTTCCACTTATTGTAGCTGTGTTTAGATAATTTCCATTTCCTTTTACTTTTGCAGTTATCATTAAAGTAGCAGTACTTCCATTAGTTAGGTTATTAATTACCCAATTTCCATTTCCATTATTATAAACACCTAAAGTAGCCGATGCATTTACAAATTCATATCCACTAGGTAGTATGTCATTTACAATTACACCTGTTGCATTACTTGGACCATTATTAGTAGCAACAATTGTGAATAACACATTGTCTCCAACAGTTGGAGTGGTATTGTTAACTGTTTTTGTAACAGCTAAGTCAGCTAATCTTATAGGAGATACAGTTGCTGATGAAATATTATTTGAAGGATTATTGTCTGATTGGTTTCCAGATACAACAGCAATGTTTGTATAGTTTCCGGTATTTTTTACTGTTGCAACTATTGTTAACGTTTTAGTTTGTGTTGTGTTTAAGTTACCTATGTTCCAAATACCAGTTGTATTGTTGTATGAAGTTCCACCTGATGATGTGTTAGATACATAGATATAACCACTTGGAATTAAATCTTGAACAATTACACCCGTAGCATTACTTGTTCCATTATTTGAAACAATTATAGTGAACGTTACATTTTCACCAACTTGTGGTGTTGAGTTATCTACTGTTTTTACTACAGCTAAGTCTGATACTTGTCCAACAATAGGTGAAGATATAGAACTGTTGTTGTTTAAATTAACATCAAATTGATCTCCAATAATGTTGGCAATATTTGTGTAAGGACCGTTTGCATTTACTTGAACTGTAATAGTTAAAGTTTGACTGATACCAACATTTAAGTTACCAATACTCCATAACCCTGAAGTAGTATTATAAGACCCAATAGTCGCACTGCTGGATAAATATGCATAACCTGCTGGCAATACGTCAGACACATTAACACCAGAGGCATCAACAGGACCATTATTTGTAGCAACTATAGTAAATGTTATAACATTTCCAACATTTGGTGCTGAAATATCTACAGTTTTTACAACTGCTAAGTCTGCATTTGGTATAGGTGTTGGTGTAGATGAAGAAGTATTATTTGCTATGTTAGGATCTAATTCATTAGCGAATGCTGTAGCTGTATTGGTATAATTTCCAGATGGATTAACTAGAGCTACAATAGTAAGTGTTTCAGAAGACCCACTGCTCAATGACGTCATTGTCCATTGAGTTTGATTGTAACTTCCTGCTGTAGTTGTATGATTTACATATGTATATCCTGAAGGAAGTGCTTCAGCAACAACTATATCTGTAGCATCACTTGGACCTGCATTTGTTAATTCAATTGTGAAAGTAACATTTTGTCCCATTAGAGGCGTTTGGTTATCTACTGTCTTAGTAACTATTAAATCACTAGTTGGAGTAGGTGTAGTAGTTGCAGTTGCTGTATTATTTGTAGTGTTAGGGTCTGTAAATAATTGTGTTACAGTTGCTGTATTAGTATAATTACCTGAATTGTTAACCATAACTATCATATCTAATGAGGCAACATTTCCGTTTGAAAGATTACCAATATCCCATATTCCTGTTGAGGCATTATAAAATCCACTTGTTGCTGTACTTGATACATAAGTATAACCACTAGGAACTACATCATTAATTTCTACATCTTGTGCATTACTTGGTCCATTGTTTGTTACTGTTACAGTAAAAGTAATTTGACTTCCTACAAGAGGTGTTGCATCTGAAACTGATTTTGTAACGGCTAAATCTGAAATATTATTTGGTACAGTTCCTACACTTGATGAATTGTTTGTAGTGTTTGTATCTGTTTCGTTTCCATTGACAGTAGCTGTGTTTAAATAATCACCTGTTTGATTTACTGTAGCAGTAATAGTCAATGTTTTATTATTGTTGGTTGTTATGTTTCCAATATTCCAAATTCCAGAAGCACTATTATAAGTACCTCCTGTAGAAGTATAAGATACAAAAGTATAGCCATTAGGTAATAAATCTTGAACAGAAACACCAGTTGCATTACTTGGTCCATTATTAGTTACTACTATAGTAAATACTACGTTTGATCCTACTAAAGGAGTTGTATTATTAACTGTTTTTAAAACACTTAAATCTGTTACTGCATTAGGTGTAGTTGTTGCACTTGACGTATTGTTTGAACTAACTGGGTCTACAACACTACTTGAAGTAATTGAAGCTGTGTTTAAATAATTTCCTGAATTTTTTACAGTGACATTAGCAGTCAAAGTAGCGGATTCACCTGGGTTTAAACTAAAGTTTGTCCAGTTAACATTTGCATTATATTGTCCAGAAGTTACGGTAACATTATTTACGGTATAACCATTTGGAAAGGCTTCAGAAATAACAATGTTGTTTGCTGTACTTGGCCCATTATTAGTGACTACAACAGTAAAAATTACATTATCTCCTACATTTGGAGTAGGGTTGTTTACTGTTTTTACAATTGATAAATCGGCATTCTCTACAGGTATAGTTGTTGCTGTACCAGTATTATCAGATGTGTCTGGATCTAATGTATCACTGGAACCTGTAGCTGTATTTGTATAGTTTCCTACATTGTTAACTAGTGCAATTATAGTTAATGTTCTTGTCGTTCCGTTTGGTACATTTCCAACTGACCAAGCACCTGTAGCTGAATTGTATGAGCCTGCTGTTTGTGTATGTGAAATATAAGTATAACCAGAAGGAAGTAAGTCATTAACTACTGTATTAGTAGCTGTGCTAGGACCATTGTTTGTTATGTTTATTGTAAAAGTAACATTTGTTCCTACTAATGGAGTAGCATTACTAACTGTTTTAGTTACAGAAACATTTGAAATAGGAGTAGCGTTTGGTGTTACACTTGAAGTGTTATTTGAAGAATTAGTATCTAATTCATTTCCACTTATTGAAGCTATATTTGTATAAGAACCTGTTGCATTAACTGTTGCGGTAATCGTTAACGTTCCTGAAAAGTTCACAGCAGTATCACCAATGTTCCATATTCCATTTGAGGGACTATAAGTTCCTACTGTGGTTGTGTTTGAAACATAAGTATAACCAGAAGGAAGTAAATCATTTACATAGACCCCAGTAGCATCACTTGGCCCATAATTATTAGCCGTAATTGTAAATATTACGTTTGAACCTACTTGAGGTGAAGTAATATTTACTGTTTTAAGAACAGCTAAATCAGTCACAGGAACTGCATCAACTCTTATGATATCTTCATTATTAGATAAATCTGGATCAAATTCAAATCCTGCTATTGATGTAGGAAAATTATATTCTCCTTGAGGAGTAACTGTTGCAATTATTGTTAATGTTTGTGTTTGCCCATTGTCTAATGAAGGAATAGTCCATGAGCCAGTAGTTTGATTATATGTACCACCAGTTTGAGATGAACTAACATAAGTATATCCAGTTGGTAATATAGCTTCAACATTTATATTTGTACCTTGATTAGCTCCATTATTCCCTGCTAAAATGGTAAATATAACATTTGAACCTACATTTGGAGCTGTATTATTTACGTTAATATCAACATATAAATCAACACATCCTTTTTTGGCATTTGTAAAAACATCTTGTGTGTAAATACCCCAACCCCATGTGTTTATAACCCTAAGGTTACCAAAATCATTACAAAGTATTTGGTCGTCTTGATTTCCATTTACAATAGGAGCGGGTATTATATTTCCTAGATTTCCATCCCCACTCCATGCATGAGAAGGTGAAACAGAACCAATGGTTGAATTGTTTAAACCAGCACCTGTAATATTATTAGTATTATTAAAACTAGCATCACATGTAGTTCCAATAGGTGTTAATTGACTGTCATCCCAATACATTTGTGCATTTGCTATAGATATAGGAGCAATTAATGAGACCTTTATACCGTTACCATTAATTTCTGCATCATAAATGGGTAAATTGTATCTTCCTTTTAATAAAATTAAGGATAGTTGAATTGTTGTTGTATTGGTTACATTATTTCCTAGACCATCTAATCCATCCCATTGTGCTTCATTATAACCAGCAGGAACACTAAAAAGTTCAATTATTCTATCAGCAGTTCCTGCTTGATAACCAGGAACACCATTTAAGTTGAATAAAATTTTTATGTCTCCAGATTCAGGAGCGTCAAAACGAATGGCATAATTAGGACCACAACCACTAATTGCAGGTTCAATAAACCTCGGTAATAGAGGTACTGCAGCAATAGGATATGAGGTTGAATCAGGTTGATTTAAAAATATTTTATAGCCGTTTAATAAGGAGGGAGAAACACTAGAATTTATAGAGCGTCTATTTACAGCAAAATTATTGGTATTAACTACTCCATAACTGTTTACTGATACATCATAAGCAACAGGTCTAAAATTAGGTTGAAACTCCACTTTTATTATTGATTGATCATCCGTGTAAGCAAATAATATTGGAGAAGAAGAAGCATTTATATTCACAGAAAATTGTACTTCTGACCCATTAGTTGGTTGAACAGCCACAAATGCCCATTTGTCTGAGTGTACTCTACCATTATAAACCGTATTATTTGCTTTAGCAACAGTAAAATCAAAATATGGAGAATGAGCCCAATTTGTACTTTCATTAGAATTTCCATTTGAAATCATTGATGCTCCACCATTATTACTTCTGTATACTTCAATCCAAAACTCTCCGTTTACAGTAGGATCAAATACTAAAGGAGTATATCCAGCTGGATTTAATCCATTAATGTTTGGCCCTGCTATTGCTTGTGCATAGGAATTAATTTTCCCAGCTGCATTATTTGGGTTCCAAAGAGTTGGTCCTACAACTACAGTGCCATCTGGACGTCTAATTCTATAATATACATCCGTTAAGTTGGGAATAGTACCCGAAGTAACACCATTTGAATATTGTCTCCAATCAAATCCAAAGTAAAAATTTTCTAAATTGTGATCGTTGATTCTAAAGTAAATTCGGTTATCTTCATTACAATTTAGATAAGAACCTGAATTTCTATAAGGAATAATAACTAATGATGTTAAATTAGTTGTTGTTGGAGAAACTGTTTTAGTACCTTCAGCAAATGCGTCAAAATTTAGTAACGACGCAAAAGTGCACAACAAAACAATTAACCTTTTGAGTAAAGTGTGTTTCATACCTTTTCTAATAATATTTTATCTGTGTCTTTATGTGGAAGTTTCGATTATGGAGTCTAGCTAACACGTTACAAATGTATGCTAGTTAATTTAATAATCAATAAGAAGTAATAAATATTCGATTAAAATCAAAAATAACTGTTGAAATGTTAAAGTTATTAACAATTTAAAATTTTGTTAATAACTTTTCCTTTTGTTTTTCGCTTAAATAATTTGTTTTATTTGATGATATTTTAAGTAATGGGTATTTTGTATGCGTAATTATTAATATATTGTTAATTTTTGTATTAAATAATTAAAAAATATAAAAATGCTTAACTTTGATTTTTCTTTAGGCATTTTTGTTAGTAATTAATTTAAAAAGCAAAATAAATGACCATTATAATTATTAGACACGCTAAATCTTCATGGGATTATGATGTTTTAGACCATGAAAGACCTCTTACCTCAAAGGGAGTTATGGATGCACAATTAGTTTTTAAAGAGTTAAAAAAAATGCTGCCCGAAAATTATGCAGTTTTGTGTAGTTCTTCAAAAAGAACAACGCAAACGGCTAAGGTTTTTGCTTCAACTTGTGGTTATAATTTTGAAGATATTCTATTTATGAATGAACTTTATACTTTTAATAGTTTAGAATTAGAAAAAGTTATTAAATCAAATTTAAATGAAAACTTGATAATTTTTGGTCATAATAATGCAATTACAGATTTTGTTAATAAATTTGGAGATTATTATATAGAAAATGTACCTACTTGTGGCGTTGTAATTCTTAAATTTGAAGAGTCAAATACTATTACATCAAAGAATGGAGTTATTAGTAAGACAATTTTCCCAAGAGATTTAAAAAAATGATAGACAATCAAGTTGAAAACTTATACATTGACCGAGAGAAAAGTTGGTTGACTTTTAATGCTCGTGTACTTCAAGAAGCTGCTGATGAAACAGTTCCTCTTTTAGATAGATTACGTTTTTTAGGTATTTTTTCTAATAACTTAGATGAGTTTTTTAGAGTTAGGTATGCTGCGATTCGTAGAATGAAGCTTGAAAGTGTAAATGCTGAAAAAATTTTAGGAGGAATTTCTCCCGAAAGATTGCTTAAAGATATTACTGAAATTGTAATTGAACATCAATCAGAAAGCCTTAGAATTCTAAGTGATATTGAAGAAAAACTTGAAAAAGAGAACATTTATATTATTAATGAAAAAGAAATAAATAAAGAACAGGAAAACTTTATTAAAGATTTCTTTATTCAAAAAGTAAGCCCAGCTGTTGTAACTATCATGTTGAATGATTTAGAAGAATTTCCTTTATTAAGAGATACTTCGGGTTATTTAGCTGTGAAGTTAATCATGAAACCTACAAACGAAACATTTTTTGATTCTTTTTTGCCTAAAAAGGAAGTCAAATATGCTATTGTTGAAATCCCTAAAACGGTTAATCGATTTGTTGTTCTACCCTCTAATTCAGAAAAACAGTATATTATTCTTTTAGATGACGTTGTTCGTTACAATTTACATAGTATTTTTAATGTATTTGAGTACGAATCTATATCTGCACACATGATAAAAATTACACGTGATGCACAGTTAGAATTTGATAGTGATTTGTCTAAAAGTTTATTAGAAAAAATATCTGATTCGGTAAAAGAACGTAGAGTAGGTGAACCAGTTCGTTTCGTATATGATCAGGATATAGCAAAAGATACTTTAGAGTTTTTACTAGAACGAATGAAAATTGATAGTTCTGATAGTATAATTCCAGGAGGTAGATATCATAATAGAAGGGATTATATGGATTTTCCTAATCTAGGACGATATGATTTGTTATACAAGCAAAATCATGCATTACCCATTCCAGGATTAGATTTAGAAGGAAGTATTTTATCAAAAATAAAAGTAAAAGATTATCTTTTAAATGCACCTTATCAATCTTTTTCTTATTTAATCCGTTTTTTAAGAGAAGCAGCTTTGGATCCAAAAGTAGTGTCTATCAAAATTACACTTTATCGATTAGCTAAAAATTCACAGATTGTAAGTTCATTAATAAATGCCGCTAAAAATGGTAAAAAAGTAACCGTTCAAATTGAATTACAAGCCCGTTTTGATGAAGCTAGTAATATTTCTTATGCTGAACAAATGCAGACAGAAGGTGTTCATCTAATCTTTGGAGTAAAAGGATTAAAAGTACATAGTAAAATTTGTGTTATTGAAAGAAAAGAAAATGAAAAAATAAAACTATATGGTTTCATTTCTACAGGAAATTTTAATGAAGTTACAGCTCGTTTTTATACAGATGTTACCTTGTTTACTTACAATCAAAAAATCTTAAAAGACGCTAATAAAATCTTTGATTTTTTTGAAGTAAATTATCGTATTCATAGATATAAACACCTGATAGTTTCTCCTCACTATTCCCGTTCTAGGTTTATTAAATTGATAGATAGAGAAATAACAAATTCAGTAGCAGGTAAAAAAGCATCTATTAAGTTAAAAATGAATAGCTTAACAGATATAAAAATGATTGATAAGTTATATGAAGCAAGTAGAGCTGGAGTTAAAATAAAATTGATTATTAGAGGAATATGTTCACTTATTCCTGGAGTGCCTAATATGAGTGAAAATATTGAGGCTATTAGTATTGTAGATAATTATTTAGAACATTCTCGTGTTTATATTTTTAGAAATGATGGTAATCCAGAAGTATTTATTTCATCAGCAGATTTTATGACAAGAAATCTTGATGCTAGAGTAGAAGTGAGTTGCCCTATTTATGATAATGACATAAAAAAAGAATTAATAGATACTTTTGAAATAGCTTGGCGAGCTAATGTAAAGGCAAGATTACATAATGAAACTCTAGAAAATAAATACCGAAAAATAAACGGCGAAAAACCTTTTAGAGCTCAACTTGAAATGTATAATTATTACAGAGACAAAATTGATGTAATAGTAGATAAAATTTAATTAAAATCACTTTAAAAACGTTATAAATAAGAATGATAAACATTAAGAAATACGCAGCTATAGATATAGGTTCAAATGCTATGCGACTTTTAGTAACAAATATTGTGGAGCAAAAAGATAAGCCTACACAATTTAACAAAAGTTCATTAGTACGTGTACCTATCCGATTAGGGCAAGATGCCTTTACTGTAGGTGAAATTTCTGAAGAAAATATTGAAAGAATGTTAGATGCCATGAAGGCATTTAAACTTTTAATGAAGGTGCATAAAGTGGAAAAATATAAAGCCTGTGCAACTTCGGCTATGAGAGAAGCTTATAATGGAAGAGACATAGTAGATTTAATTAAGAAGAAAGCTGATATAAAAATTGATATTATAGATGGAAAAATGGAGGCGGCTATAATTGCTGCATCTGACTTAAAACAGTTTATCAATTCAGATAAAACCTATTTATATGTTGATGTAGGTGGTGGAAGTACCGAGTTTTCTCTTTTTCATGAAGGTAAAATTGTAGCCTCAAAGTCATTTAAAAACGGAACGGTTCGCTTGTTAAACAACATGGTAAATGATATTGTTTGGGCCGAAATAGAAAAGTGGATTAAAAACACTACTGCAGCGTATGATAATATAACCTTAATAGGTTCTGGTGGAAATATTAATAAATTATTTAAATTATCTGAAAAACATCAAGACACTCCTTTGTCTTATGTGTACTTGAATTCTCAATACCAAAAGCTTAATGCTATGTCTTATGAGCAACGCATTGCTGAAATGGGGTTAAACCCTGATAGAGCAGACGTTATTATTCCAGCAACAAGAATTTATTTAAATGCTATGAAATGGAGTGGAGCAAGACAAATTTATGTACCTAAAATAGGACTTTCTGATGGAATAGTGAAAGCCATGTATTTTGGAAGGATTTGAGTTGTTAGATAACTATAACGCTAGTGTCGTTTTTATTCTTATTTAGAATTTTAAAGATTTATATTAAACATCCAAATCAAAAGTCTTTCTTAATAACTCTATTGCAGGATTTATATTTTTCAATCTTTCATATTTATCATCAGGTGTAAAAGCATATTTTTTTTCAACGGTTTCGTTTACATGAACTTCAATCATGATGTCATGATTGTGTAATTTTCCGCGTAAGTATCCTAGTATTTCGACACAACCAGATTGAAACTCTTCCTTTGTACTTTCGTTAGGTAATTCTAATATAATGGTCGTCCCTTTTAAAACAGGCTCATTCATTAACATATAAGTAGACATCAACTTTTTACCTGAATCAGATAAGCGTTGCGCGTATTTATTCCATAACAATAACATATCTGTTTCAGTGAAATCTTGTGAAGGTAATTCCCCTTGGTGTTTTATATGTAAATTTTGTTTGGCTTCTAATTCTTTTTTTGCTCTAATACTGGCTAATGATAAAGCAGAAACCTTAGGTGGATTTGATATGCTAGATTGTTGGCTAGTTTCTACTGAAACATTAACATTTTTAGGAGCTGATTCTAAAACTTCAACTTTGTGAGCTTCAGAAGGCTCTATTGTAGCTTTTGTGGGCTCTGAGTTGTTTTCTATTTGAGGTTCGCTACTTTCTGCTACTTTGTTATTTTCAACGGGTTTTATTTCAGTTATAGAGTAACTGTTGTTTCTAAAATATGTGGGAGGAATTATAAATGCGTTAGGCTTTTTTTTTTCTCCATCAAAAGTGATAGAGGCTAATTGCATTAAACATAATTCAACTAATAAGCGTTGATTTTGGCTGTTTTTATAAGTTAAGTCACAAGTATTGGCTAATTCAATTCCTTTTAGTAGAAAATCTTGTGAAGCCTTTTGTGCTTGAGCACTAAACAGAGCTTTTGCTTGTTCACCAGTTTCTAATAATTCTAAAGTAGCAGGATTTTTGCAAACTAATAAATTTCTAAAATGTGAAGCTAAACCAGCAATAAAATGGTGACCATCAAAACCTTTAGATAAGATATTGTCAAAAGCTAATAATAAATCTGGAATTTTGTTTTCTAAAATTAAATCAGTTACTCTGAGGTAATATTCAAAATCAAGTACATTTAAGTTTTCATAAACCGCTTGACGTGTTAAATTATTTCCACAGTAGGAAACCACACGATCAAAAATAGAAAGAGCATCTCGCATAGCACCATCAGCTTTTTGAGCAATGATATGTAAAGCGTCATCTTCAAAAGTAACTCCTTGCTCTTTGGCAATTTCAGCCAAATGCTCTTTAGCATCATTAATGGTAATACGTTTGAAATCAAAAATTTGACAACGAGATAAAATCGTTGGGATAATTTTGTGTTTTTCTGTTGTGGCTAAAATGAAGATTGCATGTTTAGGTGGTTCTTCTAATGTTTTTAAAAATGCATTAAAAGCAGCTTGAGATAACATGTGAACCTCGTCCACTATATAGACTTTATATTTTCCCGTTTGTGGAGGTATTCTTACTTGGTCAATAATATTTCTAATATCATCAACACTATTGTTTGAAGCGGCATCTAATTCAAAAACATTGAATGAGAAATCTTCATTAGGATCATCATACCCTTCTTGATTGATTTTTCTAGCTAAAATTCTAGCACAGGTTGTTTTTCCAACACCTCTTGGACCAGTAAAAAGCAAAGCTTGAGCCAAATGATTGTGTTCAATAGCATTAAGCAAAGTATTAGTAATAGCTTTTTGTCCCACAACATCTTTAAATGTTTGAGGACGGTATTTTCGGGCTGATACTATAAATTGTTCCATAGAAAAAATTGAATCACAAATATAGTTGTAAATATTGCAATTGGCAAGTCAGAATTTTAAAAAGCGATTAGATTATTTGCAATAAGGACTAGTACCATTTCTATCTACTACTATATGGTTTATTTTGCCAAAATTGATATTAATTTTTTCGAATTTTTGTCCTACAATTGATTTTGAAAGATTGGCAGAATAGCTATTTGTGAATTTTTTATTAATTAATCTAACAATTAGAGTTGAATAGTTTCCTATGTCTTTTTTATTAAATCTAAGATGCTTTTCAAGAGAAAAAGATTCATTACAATCTACAGCAATTAAATTGCTATATATAGGAAGATTGTGGTAATAATCAAGTAAATAAGCATCTCTTTTCTTTAAACTAAAAAGTACAAGATGTTCATCTTTGTTAAAAGTACCTTCTTCTAAATTAAAATAAGCATCAATGTCTTCTTCTGGTACAGTAAAATAAACATTTACCACTGCATCACTATTTAGTAAATAGTTTTGTCTATATATTTTATATACCTTATCAGATAAAAATAGTAAAACTAGTATTGCAATAATGAAAATGATAATTTTTTTCATACCTAAACGGTTTATTTTTTGCTAAAATAGCAATAAATATTATGAAAAATCTTTTATCGATAAATCAATTAAAATTTTGTCAGCATCACTAAAGGAGTTGGCAGAAAAACCAGAAACATAAACTCCTTTTATGCCCGATTTTGATTTAATTCCATAAACCATGGATTCATCATCAGGGTTTGTATTTCCTTCATATCTGTAAATATGTTCAATTTCAAAATTTTCCGGATTAGCTGTAATTTCTTTATCATTAATATTAAAATCATACTCAAATCCTTTTTCTTTTAAAAGTTTTAGTGCTTCAATAACTGTGGCATAATGATATGTTTTCCCCATAATAGCTTGTAAATTAGTTTTTAATGTTTCTATAAATTTACACATTCTATAAGTATTTAGTACACAAATAAATGTTAAATTGGTAAAGGTTATTATTCTTTTAAATATTCTTACATTTGCATCGCAGACCGCCTTATCGTTCCCGTTTTTTGGGAGAGGAAAGTCCGGACACCAAAGAGTAGCATAGCGGGTAACACCCGTCATTTCGATTAATCGGAAGAGGACAAGTGCAACAGAAAGTATGTACAGATAATGCTGTAGTGAAACCAGGTAAACTCTATGCGGTGAAATGTCAAGTATATCAGCATTTAAGGATTACTCGTCCGTTGTTGAAGGGTAGACAGCTAGAATCACATAGTAATATGTGATCAAGATAAATGATAAGGCTCCATTAATTGGAGACAGAATCCGGCTTATAGGTCTGCTTTTTTTTTAAAATATTTTAATTTATGAATAAGGTTATTGTAAAAGTATTAGAATCTCAGTTTATTAATTATGATGTTAAACGCTTCGTTGTAGAAAAACCAGAAGGTTATGATTTTATTCCAGGTCAAGCTGTGAATATTTCAATTAATGAACCTAAATGGAAAATGGAATCTAGACCTTTTACATTCACTAATCAAAAGGAAGCCAAAAACTTGGAATTTATTATTAAAATATATAATGACCATGATGGGGTAACCAATAAATTAGCGGCAATAAACGCAGGAGATGAATTAATTTTGCATGACGTTTTTGGTGCTATTCATTATGAAAAACCAGGTGTATTTATTGCTGCCGGAACAGGAATAACTCCTTTCTTAGCCATTTTTAGAGATTTATATAAGCAAAACAAACTTAGAGGGAATAAATTAATTTTTGTTAATAAAACATCTTTAGATGTAATAGCTGGTCAAGAATTAAAGCGTATGTTCAAAGAAGATTTTAGGCCTGTTTTTACAAGAGAAGGTGTAGTTGGATTCAAAGGTAGAAGAATTGATAGAAACTTCTTAATTGAGAACATAGTAGATTTTAGCCAACATTTTTATGTTTGTGGTCCTATAGAATTTGTTGATGAAGTTGTTAAAAATTTAAAAGAATTAGGAGCTAATTCAGATAGTTTAGTTTTTGAAAAATAGATATTAACTATCATCTTCATTTTCTTCAATACTATTTTCTTCTTCCTCTTTTTCAAATTCAAAAAACGAAAATACAGTTCCACCATATCTTTTAGCAAATGAGAAGTGAATCATGTGTTCTAAAGAAGTATCTTTTGAATGCTCAATAATCAACATTCCTTCTTCATCAAGGATATTATTATCAAATAGTAATGTTACGATTTTTTCAAAATCTTTTTGATCTAAATGATAAGGTGGATCAGCAAAAATAATATCATAATTACTTTTACATCTTTCTAAATAAACAAATACGTCCGATTTTAATGCCGTAATATCAAAGTCAAATTCGGTTGCTGTTTTTTTAATGAATGTAACACAACCAAAGTCACCATCAACCGCAGTAATAGGCATACTTCCTCTTGAAGCAAATTCATAACTAATATTACCAGTTCCAGCAAATAATTCTAGTATTCTTAGTTTACTAAAATTAAAATAATTATTTATTATATTAAACAAAGCCTCTTTAGCCATGTCTGTTGTGGGTCTAACGGGAAGCTTTTTTGGAGCTTGAATTCTTCTTCCTTTATGTTTACCTGAAATAATTCTCACGAGTTAAATAATATAAAATGACGTAGCATATCTTCTTCTGATACATCATAAGTTTTGGAATAATTAGAAACCTCTAATAAGGAACAATTTCTAATAAATTTATAGGCTATTTTATAAAATAAATCATCTTTTGAAACGGTTCCAAATAACCAAATTGGAATAATTTCTGGATTTAATTGCAATTGTTCAAATGTAAACAATATATAATAGATAAAATCTTCTGGAGTTTTATATTCAAACGAATTGTATAAAAGCAATTGTTGGTTTTTTACAATTATAATTTCAAAGTGATTTTCTTGTAAATGAACAAATACCTGTTTCTCTTCTTTGTTTTTTGAATTATCTAAAACTTTTTGGACTAAAATAGAGTTCGAATTTTTATAATCAAAACTTTCAAATTGATCTAATAAAAAATTATTGATATTAATAAAGGGAACGTATATATTGTTAATGTCATAATTTGGCAATTCATCATAAGCAAAGAAATCAGTATCAAAAATTTTTACATTATATTGCAAATAACTCGCAATATTATCTTTGTCAAATAATGGCCTTGGTACGAATGTGTTAATGCTATTTTCATGCAATACAACAATTTCATCATATGATTTAGAAAGGATAGTGTTGTCAATAAATACTTTCCATAATTGGGCTTCAATCACTTGATTTTTTTCAAATAGAATAGCATTGTGAACTAATATTTTATTTGTTATAGTATCAAAGACACAAAAAGAAAGTCCATTCAAGGAAACCTGAATGGACAACTTTTTATAATTACGTTGAGTGATGTCGTTACTCGTTACTACCATATTTTTTTGGCCAATTTCCTGTTAGGGTTACATCATTAAGAGAACCTAAAGTAATTTTTTCTCCATTGATTTCGTCAATAGAAGTTATTTTCTTTTCTTGTTCTAAAAGATCTTCATCCATACCTTTTAAAATTTCATTTTTATCAATAGTAACTTCTAGAGTAGGAAAAGCTTTGTCTTTAACTACTATAGAACCTGTTTCCATTTTTACAGGTACTTCAAAGTCTTCAATTTTGACTTTATTTAATCTTTTGTATCTATCCGTATTTTTAAATAAGGAATCTTTTACTGATTTGAATCCTAAAGATTTTGTAACAACAATATCTTTAAAATATCCACCTTCACCATTACTTAACCCAAAAGCTGCATTTCTTGCTACATCAGGTACAGATGTGTCTTTTCTTTCAACTATTTCAAAACGTTCTGATTCAATGAAATTAACTAGTGAATCAAAACTAGGTGCATAATGCCCTTTAATTGATTTATAAGCTAATTGAGCTTTTTTAATATCCAACATTTTGTTCACAGCAGCTTCAAAACGAATTTCTTTTTCTTGATCAAAACGAATAGGCGCCATAACCGAACTATAGATTAAATATCCAAAAATTCCAGTTACAATCCATAATAAAATAGAAAAGAAAATTCTGTTTTTAGGAGTCGCAATTTTGTCAAAAATTTTAACAAGAACGAAGATTAATACAACAAGTAGTACTAAAAAGATAGCTAATTTTAACATCTGATTTCTTAATTTTTTAGTTTAATAGGTACGCAAATCTACAATTTTTTTTTCTACTCAAAAGAATTTCTTATAAAAATCATCAGTATATTTGAAAAATATTATAAGCCAATACTTATTTAAATGACTTCTAAGCTGTTTTATAAATTATTACGAGATAATTTTCCTTTCGAACCCACCTTAAAGCAAGATATTTTCTTTCAAAAAATTGCAAATTTTATTATAGATGCAAAAAATGATGAAATTTTTGTACTCAAAGGTTTTGCCGGAACAGGAAAAACAACCGTAATTTCAACAATTGTAAACCAACTTATAAACGCAAATACTAAATATTTATTGTTAGCTCCTACGGGTAGAGCAGCTAAAGTTATAAGTAATTACGCACAAAAACCTGCTTTTACAATTCACAAGAAAATTTATTTTCCCAAAAAAACTAGTGGAGGTGGTGTAAGTTTTACATTACAACCTAATAAATTTACCAACACTATTTTTATTGTTGACGAAGCTTCTATGATTTCTGACGTTAATCAAGAATCAAATATGTATGAAAATGGATCTCTTTTGGATGATTTACTAGCTTATGTTGATTCGGGTAAAAATTGTAAGGTTGTCTTTGTGGGTGATACAGCTCAATTGCCACCTGTCCACTTAGATGTAAGCCCAGCATTAAATATTGATACCTTAGCATTGCATTATAATAAAAATGTAAATCATATTGAATTAGATGAAGTAATGCGTCAAGAAGAATCTTCAGGAATTTTATTTAATGCAACTGAATTAAGGGAAATATTAAAATCACACTTTATTGATACTTATAAATTTAATGTCTTAGGATTTAAAGATATTATTAGGTTACAAGATGGTTATGATATTCAAGATGCTATAAATGAATCATTTGGTAATTATGGTTTAGAAGAAACAGTTTTTATTGTACGTTCTAATAAAAGAGCAAATCAATATAATGAACAAATAAGAACCAAAATATTGTCAAAAGAAAGTGAAATTTCTTCTGGTGATTATATGATGGTGGTTAAAAATAATTATTTTTGGTTAAAAGATTCTGATGAAGCTGGTTTTATTGCCAATGGAGATATCATAGAAATTCTAGAAATTAGAAATGTAAAAGAACTTTATGGTTTTAAGTTTGCTACTGTAAAAATAAGAATGGTTGATTATCCCAATCAAATTCCTTTTGATACCATATTATTATTAGATACAGTAAAAAGTGAATCTCCTTCATTAACTTACGAAGAATCTAATAAATTATACCAAGAAGTGTTATTGGATTATGAAGAGGAGACCAGCAAATATAAAAAGTTTCAAAAAGTAAAGAATAACGAGTATTTTAATGCATTACAAGTCAAATTTTCTTATGCTATAACTTGTCATAAATCACAAGGAGGACAATGGAATACGGTTTTTATTGAGCAACCTTATTTGCCTAATGGAATTGACAGAGATTATATAAGATGGCTCTATACAGCCATGACAAGAGCAAAAGAAAAATTATATTTAATAGGATTTAAGGATGAGAATTTTGAAGAATAGATGTAATTTTAAAAATAATAATTAGAATATTTTAAGTATAAGTTAGATACTAAAATAAATTTAGCGTAAATGAAAATAATAGCCGTAATTCCAGCACGATATGCTTCAACACGATTTCCTGCCAAATTAATGCAAGATTTAGGAGGAAAAACTGTAATTCTTAGAACTTATGAAGCCGCTAAAAACACAGCACTTTTTGACGATGTATTTGTCGTAACGGATTCTGATTTGATATATTATGAAATTACATCTAATGGAGGAAAAGCCATCATGTCAATTAAAGAACATGAAAGTGGAAGCGATAGGATAGCAGAAGCTGTAGAAAATATGGATGTAGATGTTGTAATCAATGTACAAGGAGATGAACCTTTTATTGATGCAAATCCATTAAAAACATTGATTGAAGTTTTTAAAAAAGATACAGATAAAAAGGTAGATTTAGCTTCTGTAATGTGCCAAATAACAGATAAACAAGATATTGAGAACCCAAACAATGTTAAAGTAATCACAGATCAAAATGGATTTGCCTTATATTTTTCCCGATCCGTAATTCCATTTCCTAGAGAAGAAAATGTAGGAGTTCGTTATATGAAACATATTGGAATTTATGCCTTTAGAAAACAAGCTTTGTTAGATTTTTATAGTTTGCCAATGTTGTCTTTAGAAGCTTCAGAAAAATTAGAACAACTTCGTTATTTAGAATATGGAAAACGCATAAAAATGATTGAAACAAATCATATTGGAATCGGAATTGATACTAAAGAAGATTTGGAAAGAGCAAGGAAGATGATTTAAAATTTATTTATAAAAATGGATTCAAATATAAATTTTAATGAAAATTTTAGTAATCAAAAAAAGGCAATAGTAAATTTTATTGGATTTGGGGTCTTTTTATATCTTTCAATAACTAGTTTTGGTTATTTAATAAGAATGCTTACTGAAAAACTATTAATTATAAATGGTGTCTCATTTGAAACTTCATTTTGGATTTATAGTATTTTATATTTAGTTTTTATTTTAGTTCCTTTTTATTTAGCAATTAATTATTTTAAAAAGACAAGTGAAATAAATTATTCTAAAATAGGGGTTGTTTTGATTGCAACTATAATTTTAGCCAATATTGGGCAATTTATAGTAGCTTACTATATCACAGAATATATTGAAGAAAAATTTCCTAATCAAATAGCAGCTTATTATGATTTTTCTAAACCAAAAGGAATATACTTTACTTATGAAGCGGCATTTAGTTTTTTGAGATATATTTTGATTGGAATAATAGTATTCATTCACAAAAATAGATAGTGAAATGAAATAAGAAACTTTTTTTTAAATCAAGATAATTTCTTAATAGTAAACAGTTCATTGTGTTCTTCAATTTTGGGATACATTCTTAATGAATATGTAGTATTAAATTTAGAACGATATAATTTATTTCTTTCCTTATCTTTCTCTGTTAAAATCATTGTATTGAATAAAATGAAACCATTCAGATTCAACAAAAAATTAATACGATTAATAAAAAAATCTTCAAATAGAAAATTAGGCATAACAGTATCTTGAAAAATATCAATAATTATTAAATCATATTTTTCTTTTGTTTTTAAAACAAATTCAAAGGCATCATCGTTTACCAAGTCTAAATTGGGAACCTCATTTAATTTAAAATACTTATTAGCAAGTTCAATTACATGTTTGTCTATTTCAACTCCAGTAATTTTTCCATTGTATTTAATTTCATCACGCAATGTTTTTATAACACTTCCACCAGCTACTCCTAATACTAAAACATTTTCAAACTTTTTGATTCTTTCAAAACCTATAAAACGCAATCCTTTTTTTAAAGCTCTTTGTAAACTTCCATAAGAATAGTTGGTGTTTTTTGAATCTAAAACTAATTTACCATAATTCCACGTAACTTCAAGTGATTTATTTAAACTAGAATTTTGTTTGTGAATATTTATAGGGATAAGGTAACTCAATAATTTTTGAAGCATTACATTTGTATTATATCTGGTAAAGGTAAAATATATTTTTAAAAACATAGAATGAAAAAAACGATATATAAGTTTATTTTTTCTACTCTTTTCGGATGGAAAGTAGTAGGAGGTATTGAAGATAGTATAAAAAAGTGTGTACTGATTGCTATACCACATACCAGTTGGTGGGATTTTTTTCTCGGAGTTTTTTCAAGAGGAATTCTAAAGAAAGAAATTAGTTATGTTGCCAAAAAAGAATTATTTGTTTTTCCTTTTGGTTATTTTTTTAAGTGGACAGGAGGAACATCTTTAAATCGGCAAGAAAAAGAAAATAAGGTGGATACAATTGCTAGAATTTTTGAAAACAAAGATATCTTTAGATTAGCAATTGCTCCAGAAGGAACTCGAAAAAAAGTAAAGGAATGGAAAACAGGATTTTATTATATTGCAATAAAAGCAAACGTTCCTATTATTCCAGTTGCATTTGATTATGGAAAAAAAGAAGTAGTGTATCACAAGCCTTTTTATCCAACAGGAAATATAGAAAATGATATGAAAACGCTTCAAGATTATTTTATAGGAGTAAAAGGGAAAGTAGCTGAAAATAGTTTTGATTAATTTTTTTAGAATTTTAAAACCAAAAGAAAATTTCATACGTATATAAGAAGAATAAACTACTAAACGAATATATATGGAAAGAAAAAATTTGAATACTAATTTATTATAAAAATCTATTTAGGTTTCCTTTTTTAAATTACTATTTATTTGTGTCAAAGAAAAGAAGTCTTAATTTTTTAATTAAGGCTTTTTTTATGTAAAAAGAAAAAAGTTATTATCCTATGTAATTTTTAAAAGTTCCGTTTTTAAAAAAAATTACGATACGATCAATTTCACTTTCATTTTCAGAAAAAGAAGGTTGCTCTATATTTTCATTTTGAGATTGTACTTTAGGAATTTCTATTTCTGTTGAAAATAAATCTTCCTGTTTGGGTTCTATTTTCTTTGGGATCTCAGGTGCAATTGTTGGAGTAGGAGTGTTTTCATCTTTAGGAAAAAAACCTTCTCCTTTTAAAATCCAATCTAAATCTACTTCAGGAAATTCTTCATTTATTTTTAAAATAAAATCTAAGCTAGGTTTATTTCTTCCTGATAAAAGATGTGATAAACTGGAACGTTGTACATTAATTTTATCAGCAAATGCAGAAGCAGATAAACTATAATAATCTAATATTAATTCAAGTCTTTTTATGAATTCTTCGATGTTTACCATTGTAAATTGGGGATGTAGAATTAATGAATTACAAATGTAAACAAATGATGTAACACAAGCAAATTTACTTTTGTAAATAGAAAAATAAGCATAAATAATTAGTTTAATTTAACATATTTAAAATACTGGTTTTTAAATTATTAAATTATAATATATAACAATGTTAATTAATTAACAAAAGTAAATTAGCTAAAAACGATACCATGTTTACATAAGTAAATTTAAGCTTCCTTTTAACTGTTTACAAATGTAAAAAATAACTTGTTTACATTTGTAAAATACAAAAACAACTATGAATTACATTACACTAAGCAATCAATTTTTAAATAAAAACATAAGTGGTCGTTATATAACAAATGATCATATAAAACCTATTATTTTAAATTTAGATAACCGATTTAAAGTAAAGGTTGAAGGTAAATCAGTTTTAGAAAATGATATATATTCTGTTCGATTTGGGACTGGTAAAACAAAGATTTTTATCTGGTCACAAATGCATGGAAATGAATCTACATGTACAAAAGCATTAATGGATTTATTTGCATTATTAAGTAATAAAAATGAAACGGCACAATTTATCTATTCTAATTTTGACCTATATATTATACCTATCTTAAATCCTGATGGTGCTATTTTATATACTAGAGAGAATGCAAATAAAGTAGATTTAAATAGAGATGCTAAAAATAATTCACAACCAGAAAGTCAATTACTACATAGATTATTTGAAGAATTTATGCCTGATTATTGTTTTAATATGCATGATCAACGCACAATATATGGAGTAGGCAATACAGGAAAATCGGCTGCTGTTGCATTTTTATCTCCTTCATATAATGCGGAAAGAGAAATAAATGAACACAGAACCAAGGCTATGAATGTTATTGCAGCAATCAATAATACACTGCAAGATGTAATTCCAGGTTATGTAGCTCGCTTTGATGATGGGTTTAATGAAAACTGTTTTGGAGAGTACTTTACTATGCAGAATGTGCCAACTATTTTATTTGAAGGAGGGCATTATCCAAATGATTATCAACGAGATATTGTAAGAAAATTCATTTTTACTGCAATGATTTCAGCCCTTTATTATATCAACGAAAACGATATAGTTGATGATAATATTGATAATTATTTTGATATTCCTCAAAATAATTCATGTTTTTATGATATTCTTTATAAAAATGCTAAAATAATTGAGAAAGGTAAAATAAAAATAATTAATTTTGCAACTCAGTATGATGAAGTAGTTAAAGATGGAGATATTGTTTTTGATGCTAAATTACAAACAATAGAGAATAATGATATTAATTACCATGGTCATGTTGAATATGATTTAAATGAAGAAACTTTTTTTTCAAATTATTGTGAAATTCCACAAAATGAAGCAAAATCTAATTTTTTCATCGGAAAAAACAAGGAATTCGTCGAGGGGATGTTAAAAAAGTAATAATTTAGTTTTTTTATTGAAAATAATTTAATTTTTTTGTACAAGAATTTATAAAAAGCCATATGAGTAAGTTTAGATTAGACGAAGTAGATCATCAAATATTAGATATGTTGATTGATAACACAAGGGTTCCATTTACAGATATAGCAAAAAAGCTATTAATTTCTGCTGGAACGGTGCATGTTAGAGTTAAAAAAATGGAAGATGCTGGAATTATTCAAGGTTCTTCTTTGACGTTGGATTATGAGAAATTAGGTTATTCTTTCATTGCATACGTAGGTGTGTTTTTACACAATACTTCTCAAACCAAATTTGTTTTAGAACGTATTAGTGAAATACCTTTTGTAACAGTAGCTCACATTACTACAGGTAAGTTTAATATTTTTTGTAAAATTAGGGCAAAAGATACTAAACACGCTAAGGAAGTTATTTTTATGATTGATGATATTGATGGTGTTTATAGAACGGAAACGATGATATCACTTGAAGAAAGTATCAATGACAAGAAACGATTAATGCATACTATTTTTAAAGATATGTAAAATATATTAAGCCTCTTTTTAGAGGCTTTTTTTATATACAATATGAAAGTACTAAATACAGAATACGCACCTTTTTATACTAATTATATTAAGTTAGCAACAGATTTTAATCTAAATTCAAGTTTCGAAAAGCAAAGAGAAGTTATGCTAACTTTTTTTAAAAGAATTCCCTTGGATAAATTAGATTATCGCTATGAACCTCATAAATGGTCTGTTAAAGATATTTTATTACATCTTATAGATAGTGAAAGAATATTTGCTTATAGAGCTTTAAGAATAGGGAGAAATGACAAGACTCCTTTGCCAGGTTTTGAAGAAAACGATTATGCTATTAGCGCAAATGCAACTAATCGTTCATTAAATAGTTTATTGGAAGAATATATAAGTGTAAGAAACGCAACAATTACGTTGTTTAATTCTTTTGACCAAAATCAATTAATGAGTATTGGTGAAGCTTCTAGTAAAGAGATTTCAGTTAGAGCGTTAGGATATATAATTTTAGGGCATGAGATGCATCATATAAATATTATTAAAGAAAGATATTTGTAGGATTTGTAAGTATAAAAAAAGCACTCAATCGAGTGCTTTTTTTATTAATCTTCTTCTTCTGTAGTTTCGTCTGCTATTTCAAGATCATTTAATGATTCAAGCGTGTCTTCCGCAGCATCGTCTATATCGTCTTCATCGTCAAAATTTTCTATTCTATCAGCAAGCTTAGTACTTACTTTTACTAGAAAAATTGTGTCTTCGGTGCGAACTTCAACAGCTTCAACTGTTTCATTTTTAGCATTTTTGAATCTAATGATATCTGAATCATCATATCCATCAGGAAATCTTTCTACTAGTAGTGTTAAGATCTCATTTGTTAATTTAGCGTAATCAACAATTACTCGTTTCATTGGGTCGTTTTTAATCTTGAATATTTTTCAAATGTAATATCCAATTTTAAATTATCAAAGATTTTTTTTTAAAAAATTAAAAATAATTAATTTCCTAATATATAAGCAAAAATCAATGGTGCAACTATTGTTGCATCAGATTCAATTATAAACTTTGGAGTATGAATATCTAGTTTTCCCCATGTTATTTTTTCATTAGGAACAGCTCCCGAATAAGAACCATAACTTGTAGTAGAATCTGAAATTTGACAGAAATAACTCCAAAAAGGAATATCATGCATTTCCATATCCTGATAAAGCATTGGAACAACACAAATTGGGAAATCTCCAGCAATTCCACCACCTACTTGAAAAAATCCAACACCTTTTCCTCCTGAATTTTTTGGATACCAATCAGCTAACCACATCATATATTCGATACCACTTTTAGTTGTTGAAGCTTTGAATTCTCCTTTAATGCAATATGATGCAAAAATATTTCCCATAGTACTATCTTCCCATCCAGGAACAACAATTGGTAAATTCTTTTCAGCTGCTGCAACCATCCACGAATCTTTAGGGTCAATTTCATAATATTGTTCTAAAACTCCTGAATTAATCATTTGGTACATAAATTCATGTGGGAAATATCTTTCACCAGACTTGTCTGCTTTGTTCCAAATATCATATAAATGAGATTGCAATCTTCTAAAAGCTTCTTCTTCTGGAATACAAGTATCAGTTACACGATTGTAGTGATTTTCTAATAAATCCCATTCTTCTTGTGGTGATAAATCCCTATAATTAGGAACTCTTTTGTATGAATTGTGAGCCACTAAGTTCATAATGTCTTCCTCAAGATTAGCTCCAGTACAAGAAATGATATGAATTTTGTCTTGACGAATCATTTCAGCTAATGATTTTCCTAACTCGGCTGTACTCATTGCACCAGCTAAAGTTACCATCATTTTTCCATTATCTAGTAAATGTTCTTCATATCCTTTTGCTGCATCAACTAAGGCTGCTGCATTAAAGTGTAAATAATTTTTTTCTATAAACTGACTTATTGGTCCTTTGCTCATTTTATTTAATTTTAGTAAGGTTTAAGGGTACTTCTATTTTTTATTGTTAGTAGCCTAATATTTTCATTATGTCTTCTGCTTTTTGCTGTTCAGAAAATAATTCTGTAGCTATAATTCCATTTTCATCTCTGTCAATTAAAATATGTTTTGGTTGTGGAATTAAACAGTGATGTAAACCTCCAAATCCACCAATAGTTTCTTGATATGCTCCTGTATTGAAGAATCCAATATATAAAGGTTTTTCTTTATTGTATTTTGGTAAGTAAACAGCATTCATATTCTGCTCTGAGTTGTAATAATCATCACTATCACAAGTTAAACCTCCAAGTAAAACTCTTTCATAGGTATCATTCCAACGGTTTATAGCTAACATAACAAAACGCTTATTTATAGCCCAAGTGTCAGGTAGAGTAGTGATAAATGAACTGTCAATCATGTTCCATTTTTCTCTATCATTTTGTTGTTTTTGATATAAAACTTGGTAGATGGCACCTCCACTTTCTCCAACAGTAAATGAGCCAAACTCGGTAAAAATATTTGGGACATCAACTTCAGCATCATCACATGCTATTTTGATTTGATTGATAATTTCATCAATCATATATTGATAATCATATTCAAAAGCTAATGAATTTTTAATAGGAAATCCACCACCAATATTTAAACTATCAAGTGTAGGACATTCCTTTTTTAAAGCAATATATACTTTTAAACATTTTAATAATTCGTTCCAGTAATAAGCTGTATCCCTAATTCCTGTATTGATAAAAAAGTGAAGCATCTTAAGTTCCACTTGTTTGTTTTCCTGAATTTGTTTTCTGTAAAATGGGACAATATTTCTATAGCCTATTCCTAAACGAGAGGTATAAAATTCAAATTTAGGTTCTTCTTCTGCAGCAATTCTAATACCTATTTTGAACTTTCCTTCAATTTGTTCTTGTAAAAGATCTAATTCTTCATAGTTATCAATTACAGGGATAGTATTTTTTTGCCCATTGTTAATTAATCGAGCAATATTTTCAACGTAAGCATCTCGCTTAAAACCATTGCAAATAACATAGGTTTTTTTGGAAATTTTTCCAGCTTTTAGTAAGCTTTCTACAATGTTTATATCAACTGCTGAAGAGGTTTCTATATGAATATTGTTTTTAAAAGCTTCATTCATAATGAATTGAAAATGAGAGCTTTTTGTGCAATAACAATAGTTGTAATCAGCTTCGTAATTGTGTTTTTCCATTGCTTTTCTAAACCAACCTTTTGCTTTGTTAATTTGGTTAGAAATTTGGGGTAAATAAGTAAATTTTAAAGGTGTACCATATTGTTCCACCAATTTCATTAAATCAATATTGTGAAATTCAAGATTGTCTTTATTCAGTTTGAATTCATCTTGAGGAAAATAAAACGTTTGATTGATTAAGTCGAAATATTTTGTGTTCATTAGCTTTTATTGTATTTATTTAATAATTAAAATTTGATAATCAGTACTTTAGATTATTCAAACTCTAATATTAGCAAATATAACTACTAATTTTTCTCTAAAAGTTTTTGAAAGTAAAAATAGTTCAACATTTAAATCATAGAAAAGAGAAGTATTCAATTGTAAATTAATTGATTTATTGCCTTTTTTTTCCGACGTATATGTATTGTAATTGTATGCGTTATCTTTCATTGCAACAAAGGTAAAAATTAATTTACTTTATTGTTAAGTATTATATTAAATTTTTACGAAGCTTTATAATCATCAAAAGCATTGTAAATCAACTCATTATTTGCGTATTCATTGATTTTTATTTTTCCAATCCCATCTAGAAGAGCATATTGAATTTTTCCAAATTCATTTTTCTTATCATATATTAGCAATTCTATAATTTTTTGAATGTCTACATCATCAAATAAAATAGTATCATAGATGTCTTTTAAAATATATTTTATTTCGTAATATTCTTCTTTTGAAAGCAGTTTTTTTTCATAAGAAATATGACTTTCTAAAATCATTCCTACAGCAACAGCTTCTCCATGAAGTAATTTAGTTTTAGCTTCATTTTCTAAAAAATAGCTTTCAATTGCATGTCCTAAAGTATGCCCAAAATTTAAAGCTTTTCTAATGCCATTTTCAGTTAAATCTTCAGAAACTATTTTGTTTTTTATTTGAATGGATTCATGTATTAAGCCTTCTAAATCCTCTGATTTTAAATCAGATAAACTTTTAAATTTATTCCAATAATTTCTGTCATATATCAATCCGTGCTTTAACATTTCAGCTAAACCTGAACGCATTTCAAGTTGGGGTAAGGTTTCTAAAAACGAAGAAACAACAATAACAGCTTTGGGTTCTCTTATTATACCTATCTGATTTTTTAGTTGTCCTAAATCCACTCCATTTTTCCCTCCTACTGATGCATCAACCATTGATAAAAGTGTTGTGGGAACATTAATAAAGTCAATACCTCTTTTAAATGTACAGGCTATAAATCCACCAATATCTGTAACAACTCCACCTCCTAAATTAATAAGGAGACTTTTTCTATCTCCTCCCAATTCAGTTAATGAATGCCATAATTGCAAGCAGGTTTCTATGTTTTTATGTTCCTCGCCATTTTCAATTTCAATGATTTCAATTTCAACTTCAGTAGCTAGATTGGCCAAAAAATTAGGTAAACAATATTGACTAGTATTTTCATCAACTAAAATAAAAATTTTAGAGTATGTAGAAGATAATAATTGACTTGATAGATAATTGTATCCTTCTTCATTAAAAAAAATAGAATATGTATTGGCTTTTATACTTTGCATTTTGAGTAGTTTCAATTTATTGCAAAATAAGGTAATTTTTATTTAAAAATATATATCACTGCCGTATATTTGCCTAGATTTTTTGAAAAAGTTATAATGGAAAAAATATTTAACAATACAGCAACAGCTTTTGCTTTAAAAAGTGATTCGGAATTAGAAAGAGCTTATTTTTTATTTAAATTAATTGAAAGTCAGCCACTTGTAAGGATAGGGACAGCTGTAACCAATTTTGCTTTAAAAGCACATTTACCTGTTGAGGGATTAATTCGTTCTACTGTTTTTGATCATTTTTGTGGCGGTGTAAACGAGAATGATTGCTTAAGTGTTGTGGATAAAATGTATACCAAAGGTGTTTCATCGGTTTTAGATTATTCTGTAGAAGGTAAAGAAGCAGAAGATCAATTTGATGCTGCTTTTGCTATGACAATGAAAACAATTGAATTTGCTAAAGAAAGAGATGCTATTCCTTTTGCTGTTTTTAAACCTACTGGTTTGGGTAGATTTGCATTGTATCAAAAAATAGGGGAGAATAAAGAATTAACAGCTACTGAGCAGGAAGAATGGCATAGAGTAGTTGAACGATTTGAAAAGCTATGTAAAGCGGCTCATGATAAAGATGTCGCTGTTTTAATTGATGGTGAAGAAAGTTGGATGCAAGATGCGGCTGATGATCTTGTGGCTCAAATGATGAAAAAATACAACAAAGAAAAAGCTATTGTTTTTAATACGTTACAAATGTACCGTTGGGACAGATTAGATTATCTTAAAAAGTTACATGAAGAAGCTAAAACAGAAGGCTTTTTTATTGGAATGAAGTTAGTTAGAGGAGCTTACATGGAGAAAGAAAACAATAGAGCAGAGGAGAAGGGGTATAAATCACCTATCTGTGCCTCTAAGCAAGCTACTGATGATAATTATAATGCCGCAGTTGACTATATGTTAGACCATTTAGATAACATGTCAATTTTTGCAGGAACTCATAATGAAGAGAGTTCATATAAGTTAATGCAACAAATGCAGGAGAAAAGTATTGCTCCAAATGATTCTAGAATATGGTTTGGTCAATTGTATGGTATGAGTGATAACATTAGTTATAATTTAGCAGCTAATGGATATAATGTAGCCAAATATTTGCCTTTTGGACCTGTCAGAGATGTGATGCCTTATTTGATAAGAAGAGCTGAAGAGAATACTTCTGTAGCTGGTCAAACGAGTAGAGAATTAAGTTTGATTAAAGCAGAGAAAGAAAGAAGGAAGTTGTAATATATAAAAAACAAAAAATCCCGATTTTAAATTTAAAATCGGGATTTTTTTAGGCTTAGATTATTAGGTTAATTTTTAATTAGTTTCTTGGTCATTTTGCCGTTATCTTCTGTTGTAATAGTTAGTAAATAAATTCCACTATTAAAGTTTGATAAATCAATTCGCTCCACTTTTGATTGATTTTGATAAACCACTTTTCCTAACATATCATGAACTTCAATGGATTTGATCTCCATAGTTGAAGTTCCGTAATTGATGTTTAAAATATCATTTGTTGGATTTGGATGAATTAATATTTCATTTAATAGGAAATTTTCATTTGATAAGGCATTTACAAAAGTAGTTTCAAAAGTATTGGTTATAATAGCAGGGTTTGAATCAAAATAAATCTCTGCTGTATTAGGAATCATATCACTAACTGTATAACCAGGAAAAGGTTTTATTTTGAATGAAATGAATCCTTGACTTAATTCTTCACTTTGTAAAACGCTAGGTAAATTAATCGCTATGAAATTCCATGTTAATTGATTTTGCTCTCTTACAAGCGTGTAGTTGTGACTTGAACCAATCATTCTTAATGAAGAAGCATCTAACTGTGTGTCTAATATATCTTCAACTTTAATGTTTATAGCATTAGCAGAACCTGTATTTTGGAATCGTATAGTATAATATAGATAATCATCATTAGTAAATGAGTTAATATCTATACTTTCTCCATGTGCTTCTAATTTATCATTTGGATCATAAGAACCGACTACTATTTGATTTAATGAAGTAGAATTGTTAAGTAAATCAACATCAGTAATTGAAGAAGTTATGTTAGTTTGATTGGTTAAAATTGCACCTAAATTAACTATAGGAATGTTTGGTACTGACATAATAACATCAATATATCTAGTTTCTTGTGGTAAAAGGTTTGTATAGTTTAAAGAAAAACCTGTTGCATTTGTATTTGCAGATCCATTACTAATAGAGCTTATAGTTATGTTACTATCTTTAATAAAATCTATAGTTCCACTAGTTGAACTTACACCATTATTTTTATATATAATTCTGTTTTTATAGGTAAATCCTGGTCTTGGTTGTGTTATTCCAACAATATCTATGCTTACATCACTATAAGGATTTGTTACCGAAATAGGAAAGTAATATACATTTGATGATGAACTATTTGCGATACTAATATCATTGTATGTAATAGAAGAGGTTAAATAAGATGTATATTGAGAATTAATTAAATAGCTTACATCATACAAATCTGTAGCATTGTCTGGATATAGTTTGTATCTTCCTAATGGAGAAACTACATTAGTGTTTACCCCTGAATTATTTAAATCAAAAACAAATTCTCCATTGGTAAAGAACTCTTCATCTATATCTTTTGTACCATTGTTATTAGCATCTAAAAAGGCAATAAATTCAAGATTTTCAGTACATTGAATAGGTCCTGAAATAAAACTTCCGTTTTCAATAAACACAGCAGAATCAAAAGCATTGTCAGCTCTATCAGCTATTACTAATTTTATATGATAAGGATTATTAGGAATTATGGCTGAAGAAGCGGTTAATAGTTTTGCTTGGCCATTAAAATTTATAGGAGTTAAATACTGATTTGTATTGCCTAAATTATATTTGTCAAAATAAAAAGGATTTACTGATTGACATCCAGTGTTATATAACATATCTCTGATGGTGATTACAGAAACAGGGTCTGTAGTGCCAGGAATTACCGCTAAGTTAGTTTTAATTCCTGTTGTTAAGTCAGTTAATATAAAAGCAAATGCATCGGCAAAAGTACATTGATATGTACCATATTCTTCGGAAACAAATAAGAAATTAAAGCTCAATAATTCGTGTTGTGCTGTAAAATCAAATTCTAACATACTTGCATTATGTGAATTCATAATATCTCCTGTTCCTGCTAATACAATTTGTTCTAATTCTGTATCTCCAGTCCAAGCTGATGTTCCTTCACTTAATGTTGAAGTATTGAAACCACTAGCAGAATTAACGTTTCCTGTGGATAATATTAAACCTGATTGAACAGGTAAATGTAAATTACTATTTGTAAAAGAACCTATTCCGTTTAAAGAACCAAAATTGGTTCCTGTTGAAGATGTTACATTACTAATAGTTACGCATGGGTTATTATCTAGTAAATTTTCTACTAATTGTTGGTTGGTTTGTAAAGTGGAAATGGTAATAGGTTGATTGTTTGTGTTTTTAATACAAATTGAAAACATGGCAAATACATTAACATTACTTTGAGAAGTATATATTCTTAATTTATATGTATTACCAATAGTTAAATTACTTAAAATATATTCATTAGTATTATGACAAGCTATAGGAGAAAGTTGATTGTTGCTAAACTCATATGCTGAGGTAATTAAAGCAGTTGAAGTTGTTATACCAAAAAAGTTAACATTTGAATAGGTAACCATAACATTTTCTCCAGAAGCGGTAAACTGATACCAAACATCATCATTTGCTGTTCCAGTACAAGCATTTTGATCTAATGAAGGGGTTGCACCTAATGTACTTGCACTTGTTGTTTGTGGGCAATTATTAGTAGTACTTACTGGAATTGAAATAGCATTTTGATACTCATCATTAGTAGGAGGTGGAGGTGGAGTTGAGCAAGTTGTAGCTAATATAAATTCACCTTGAGCAGTTCCATAACCATACACATATATATAATATTGTTCGTTTTGTATTGATTGTATTTGTATTTGAGATTGTGAACCACAAGAATCATCATTTCCATTAACACATACAAAGTTACCACAACTTCCAGTTACCACTTGAATTTTTGTATCAAAAGAGGAGTTGCACAATGAAAAATTAACTAAATCACCATTTCCTGTAAAACTATACCATAGTCCTCCTGAACCTGATGTGGTTCCGCAAGAAGTTGTTAAAGCACCTGCTGTTGTTGCACCAACAGTTGAACCAGTTATTGTTGAATTACAACTAATTGGTATTGCATTAGCACATAAATCATTGATCGCAGGACAGTATAGTTGGGTTAAAGAAGTACTGTTTTTAAAGCAGTTAGTGTCTTGTTGGTTTTGTAAGTTTACTATAACATTTGTACCGTTATCAAATGGACCAAATTGTAATTCACCAGTACTTGTTAATGTTTGAGATGTTGATGAAGGATAAGTTGTTCCAAGAATTGAAGTTGCAGAACCCATATTAGTAACATTAGCTGTCACAAAAAAAGTATCGGTAATATTTGCACAATTTGAAATTACTGAAAAAGAAGCATCCATATTGGTACAGGTGTTTTCAACTATAGTTAATTCATAAGATGCTGTTTGTGGAGCAGCCCATGTTGATATAACAATAAAGTATTCTTGACCAATAGTTGGTATAAATGTTACGCTATCTGGTATAGTAGTTCCATTTCCTGAGGTGCTTCCAATTACGCAACTGACACCTACATTAGCACATGAATTAAATACAAATAAGCCAGACCAAGTTGTATTGGTTAATGATGTTATAGTTATTGGATTTGTATTAGTAGGGATAATTTTATAGAAAACATCATTTCCTGATAAAAACTCATTACTTGTTCCACAACCTGTGCTTCCAGGTAATCCTTCTACTAAGTCCATGTAATTAGCCGTATCATCTTGTGTTGTATAAGGAATACTGGCAATTTGAATTGGATTTGCACATGATGTGCCTACTTGGGCATAAATTTGGTTTATAAATAAAGATAGAAAGAGCAATAACTTAAGGGTAGTTTTGTTCATATTGGTATGGGTTAGTTAGTTGATTTATAACCAAATATAAACAAAAAAAAATAAGTTTAAAATATATACTGTAAAAAAAATCCTAAAATTTAATTTTAGGATTTTTTAATTTTTAATATAAACTAGTGTATTTACTAGGATTTGCTTCGTTCATTATTTCATAAACTTTTTCAAAAATATCTTCGCTACTTGGTTTAGAGAAGTAATCTCCATCAGTTCCATAAGCTGGTCGATGTGGTTTTGCTGTTAGTGTTTGTGGTTTGCTATCTAGGAAATTATAAGCGGATTGATTTTCTATAATTTCTTGCAAAATATAAGCACTTGCTCCACCTGGTACATCTTCGTCAACAACTAATAAACGATTTGTTTTTTGAATGCTTTTTACAATATCGTGATTGATATCAAAAGGGAGTAAAGATTGAACATCTATAATTTCCACATTGATATCATGTTCTTGTAATTCTTTGGCAGCTTGCTCTATGATTCTTAATGTTGACCCATAAGAAACAATTGTAATATCTGCTCCTTCTTTAATTGTTTCTACAATACCAATAGGTGTAGTAAATTCTCCTAAATTAGTTGGCATTTTTTCTTTTAAACGATAACCATTTAGGCATTCAATAACCAGTGCAGGTTCATCAGTTTGTAATAATGCATTATAGAATCCAGCAGCTTTAGTCATGTTTCTAGGCACTAATACATGAATACCACGAATAGCATTTATAATCATTCCCATTGGAGAACCTGAATGCCAAATTCCTTCTAATCTGTGTCCGCGTGTACGAATGATTAGTGGAGCCTTTTGTCTTCCTTTAGTTCTATATTGTAAGGTTGCTAAATCATCACTCATGATTTGAATAGCATATAATAAATAATCTAAATATTGTATTTCTGCTATGGGACGTAATCCTCTCATTGCCATTCCTATTCCTTGTCCTAATATAGTTGCTTCCCGAATTCCAGCATCTGAAACTCTAAACTCACCATATTTTTCTTGCATGCCTTCAAGACCTTGGTTTACATCACCAATATTTCCAGCATCTTCTCCAAAGACTAATGTTTCTGGATATTTTGCAAAAATGGCATCAAAATTATCTCTAATCACAACTCTTGCATCAACATCTTCTGTTGTATCATCAAAAGCGGGTTTAATTTCATTTATTTTAGCAACAGCGTCTTTTGAAGTTGAAAATAAATGAGAGCTAAACTTTGGTTGTATGGTTTCTTTGTAACTATAAATCCATGAGGATAGGGTAGCTTTACTGTTTTCATTTTTTATTAAATGAAGTACTTTTCTAGCAGTTGAAAGAACTTCTTTTCTAATAGGTTCTTTGATAGTTGCTAAATCTGAAGCATACTTTTCAATAAATACTTTATTTGCGCTTTTTGAAGCTATAGTGTTTAGTAGTTCTACTAATTCTTGTTGTTCTGCTTTAATTGGATTTAGAAAAGCACTCCATGCCGCTTTTTTACCTTCAAGTACTTCTTTTTTAATTGATTTTTCAATATCTTCTATTGCTTCAACTGTTGCAATATTATTATCAATTAGCCAAGATCTCATTTTTAGCAAACAATCAAATTCAGCCTCCCAAGCTAATCGTTCTGCATTTTTATAGCGTTCATGGCTTCCAGAAGTAGAATGTCCTTGAGGTTGTGTTAATTCTTGTACATGTACTAAAACGGGAATGTGATTTTCTCTTGCAATATTTCCTGCTTTTTGATAGGTTTCAATTAAAGATACATAATCCCAACCTTTAACTCTTAGAATTTCATAACCCTTATTTTCTTCATCACGTTGAAATCCTTTTAAAATCTCTGAAATATTTTCTTTTGTTGTTTGATATTTGGCATGAACAGAAATACCATATTCATCATCCCAAACACTCATTACCATCGGTACTTGCAATACACCTGCTGCATTGATAGTCTCAAAAAATAAACCTTCAGAAGTAGAAGCATTACCAATTGTTCCCCAAGCTACTTCATTTCCATTTATAGAAAAATTAGTTCTATCTGTAATTTCTTTAACATTTCTGTATATTTTTGAAGCTTGTGCTAATCCTAATAATCGAGGCATTTGACCAGCAGTAGGAGAGATGTCAGCACTTGAATTTTTTTGTTGGGTAAGATTGTTCCAGTTACCGTTTTCATCTAAACTATGTGTTGCAAAATGACCTCCCATTTGACGACCAGCACTCATTGGATCATTTTTTATATCAGTATGTCCATACAAGCCAGCAAAAAATTGTTGAATATTTAAAGCACCTATTGCCATCATAAAGGTTTGATCACGATAATAACCTGAACGGAAATCACCATTTTTAAACGCTTTTGCCATTGCTAATTGTGGAATCTCTTTTCCATCACCAAAAATTCCGAATTTAGCTTTTCCAGTAAGTACTTCTTTTCTACCAAGAAGACTACATTCTCTACTAGTTACCGCAATTTTGAAGTCAGTAAGAACTTCTTGTTTAAAATCTTCAAATGAAATATTTTTTTTGGTTTGTGCTTCCATAAATAATACAATAGGTTTGGTACAAATTTAATAAATTGAATGAATAATTACGGTTAAAGAGTACAGTTTTTTAAACAAAAAATAAATTATTCATAATTTTTAGCTATTCTTTTGGAAATAAATAGGTAAATATGTTTTAATTGTAAGAATTTTTCAAATTTTGAGATTAAAACCATTTTCTTGTAAACAATGAAATTAAAGTTTTAGGACTTAAAGTAACTACAAATCTAATTTTTTGACCATAATTATTTTGATTTAATTCAAACCCATTAGATGATTGAACAGGAAAGTATAATTCAAAATAGTCAGGAACAAGGTTTAAACGTATGCCACTATCATAAATGAATTGCGGTTTTATGAGTTTGTTTTTAAAAAGACCAATATCGCCATAAACTTCAATCCAATTCCAAATATTAAAACTTCCATTAATGGTTGAAATCCATTGATTTGCATATCGGGTATCAAATTTTGATTTAAAGCCTCCTTCACTAATTATATATTGTTGGCTAAAAAGACCAGTTGATTCTGAACGTCCTAAAAGATTATAATTGAATAAGTAATCAGTAGGTGTATCAATCCCATAACTAAAGAAATTAGAATTAGTACTTCTATACATAAATGCTCCAAAATAAAATCTCAGATTTATTCGTCTGTTATCTTCAAATAATTTTCTATACTGAACTTCTGCAGCTATTTTTCCAAATGAGTTTGCAATTTGTAAATCTGTATTAAATAAATAATATTGAGTCACTTCTGATTGAATATTATAATATTTAGCATTAAATACAGAATAATTATCTGTATTAATATCTTTTGTAAAATTTGATTTTTCTCTATTTACATAATATTGGGATAATTGAATATATTCATTTTTATTGTATCTAAAATTCTTATCTCTAAATCTAAATTGAATAGTAGGAATTATCTTTGTATAAAGGGCTTCTGGAGCATAATGTGATGATGAAGCACTTAGTGAATATTTAATATTGTATAATCGACCTTCTCTAATATTTTGATTTACTATACCATTTACACTTCCCACAATTTTTTGTGTATTAGAAGAGTATTCGGGTGAAATAGTAAATTGAAAGGGTTTGTTTAAAAAACTATGGTTGTTGATTTTTACACCTAATTTGATTCCATCATATAAATTATATTCAACAGAAGGTACATAAAAAGCTTGATTGTAATAAGGGTCTTCTAAATCTTTTAAGAAGTTAAATTTTAGTGGTCTATGATTAAAAAGGAATCCTTTTAAGGAATGCCAATTATTTCTCAAATTATATTCAGGAGCTTCTGTTTGATAATTTAAAACGAGTTTATCTATATTATTTCTTGGAATTACAATTGTTGTATCGGTTTTAATATTGGTTAACCATTTCTTATATACAATTGTATCATTATTTAATCCATAAAGAGGAATAGGTACATTAGTAAAGGTCTTGTTTTTAATTGTAATTTTAATTGAATCTTTTTCTTTTTTTATTTCTCCAAATTTATAATCAATTAAGTCTCTTTTTTCAATAATGGTTCTAAAAAACCAATCTAGATCTTTTTTAGCATTCTCTTTTAATAAATATTCAAAATCTGTTCTTGTTGTTTGTATGACTTTATTCATGTCAATAAATTCAACAATACTGTTGTGTACAACGTCATTTTCTAAGTAAGAATCTAAATAACGCATGCTCAAACCTGCTCTATATTTTCCAGCAATTTGTTCATTAAATTTTATTAATGTGTTTTTATCATTTCCAATTGGCTGATCTAAATTTTTTCGAGCCATTAATAAATACAAATAATAAAATTGTTGGTTAAAATCAGTGTTTATGATGTTATATCTTTTAAGTAGCTTTATTTTAGATAAATTACCAAGCATTTTAAATTTAGGATATTGATAATCAATATAATTCATTAAAATATATTGTTGTATTCCTTCTTCAATCCAATGGTCTTTTCTATGATTAAGCTGTAAATCTTCTTTTAAAAGATTATTTAAATATGTTTTTAAAAAACGTATCTCAAAAATAAATTCATCTGGAAAAGGATTTATAAATGAAGGTAATTGATTTATACCATAAAACGGATTTTTATTATAATCTTCATTTGAAACTATGATCTTCTCGTTTTTGGGGTTTCCAATTTGACTTGATACATACTTTGTGATTTTATCTATAACTAAGGCAATCTGAATTTCTGAAAGTTTTTTGTCTTCAAAATTTGAAACTACTTCAATGGTTTCATTTTTATAACTTCTAAATAAAATATTGTTTTTAGGTTCAAGTACTATAGATATACCTTGTTTTGAAACTGTACTTAGTTTATATGTGCTTGATTTTGAATTTTCTATTAATTCTTCATGCTTTAAATCACTAAAAAGAATATAATCATTTGGAACTTCTATTTGAACAGAATAATTTGAAATTGCATTTGAAATATCATCTAGGTTTTCATTACTTTGAATTAAAAATTTTTTATTCTCATATCTTGGAATACTTAAATACCAATCTTTTAAATATAGTTGACCATTGTCACTAAAACCATATTTTGTAAACTTTTCATTAGGAATTTTTACAACATAATTTAATATGATTTTTTGACTTGAAAAAGGTAAAATGGGTTGGTTTAAACAAATCTTTAAAAGGTCAACTCTATCATCATAATTTTCCCAAATTATATTTTGAAAATTGGAATCTATTATAGAGCTTATTCTAGTATACCCACGATCTTCTTCTTTAGCTAAATGAAATGTTCTGGAAAACTCATCTGAAAAACGCTTTGCTAAAGCTGATGTTTTCGACGAAAAAGCATTATTCCAATCGTTTAAAACTATAAAACTAATAGTATCATTAGTTGCATTATTATATGTTAATTCTTGCTGAATTACTAATTCTTTAGCTTCAGAATTTACTCTTACTTTTAGATTATTATTGTGTTGACCCCATACACTCACTTGAAGTAATAGGAATAAAATGATGAAACGAATTGATTTCAAATTGTAGCAATTTTTTAATTTTTGTAAATATAAATAAACCATAACTTTAGTAACACTATATTAACAATAATTTTTATTATATGTTCATATAACTTTAACATTGGCAATTAATGGGGAGTAATTAAAAGATTATCTTTGTAAAAAAAATTATGTTTAAAAAATTACTCTTAATTACTATACTTTTTATAGTAAATTCCTTATTTGCTCAAGTTTATATTAATGAGTTAGATGCAGATACTCCAAGCTCGGATACACTTGAATTTATTGAATTAAAATCAACGACTCCTAACTTCTCATTAAATGGTTATGTTTTGGTGTTCTATAACGGTTTTACCAATGGAACAGGAAACTTAAGTTATTATGCAATTGATTTAGATGGATATACGACTGATATAAATGGAATTTTTTTAGCAGGAAATTCTTTAGTTTCACCATCTCCAGCATTAGTAATTCCTAATGCATCAATCCAAAACGGGCCAGATTTAGTGGCACTATATTTAGGTAATGCATCAGATTTTCCTGTCGACACCCCTGCAACAGCAACAAATGTAATAGATGCTTTAGCTTATTCAAATAATGCTACAACAGGACCAAGCACTTTAATGAGTGTTTTTAGTTTGACTAGTTTTGTAAATGAAAACCAAGGCTCAAGTGCCACAACAAAATCGATTCAAAGAAATAACGATGGCACTTATTCTGTTGCTATACCTACTCCAGGCGTAAATAATGATGGTTCAGGGGTTGTATTAAATGGAATTTCTATTGCTTCGTCAGTAACTCAATTAACAGAAGGAGAATCATTTGTAATAACATTTGTCACACAAAACCCAGTTACCGATTCTAATTTAGTATTAAACTACACATTGTCTAATGGAAATTTCACAACTAGTGATTATACTGGAAACATAACTACAACTATTTTAGTAGGGCAATCATCTGTTACAGAAACCATAGTAATGTATGATGATACTATTGATGAAGGAGATGAAGAACTTAAAATTTCAATTCCAAGTGTTCCTAATGGTTATGTTTTGACTAATAATGATGTAATTGTTAGAGTGCATGATAATGATTATGTAGTTCAAGCATGGGGAACGCCATTAAACCCAACTTATGGAATTGTTTCAAGTACAGCTCCAGCAAATTATTATAGCTCTTTAAATGGTTTATCAGGAAGTACTTTAAAACAAGCTTTACAAGATATCATTGCTAACCCTAATGTCGTTCACGGACATACTTATGGAGATGTTGCAGTAATTTTATTAACCTCTGATCAAAACCCAGCCAATGGAAGTCAAGTTTGGCAAATGTATGTAGAACAACCTCGTTCTAAAATTGATTATCAAGTAGGCTCTAGTAATATTGGTGTTTGGAATAGAGAACATATATTTGCTCAATCTAGAGGAGGATTCCAAGATGGTACTTCTTCTTTTTCTGATGGTATTGATGTTTGGTTTCCAGTAAGTGCTAATGATGCATTGGCTGGTCATGGTGATGCACATCACATTAGAGCTGAAGATGGTGCCGAAAACAGTTTAAGAGGAAATAGAAATTATGGAGTTGATTATAATGGACCCTCAGGAACACAAGGAAGTTGGAAAGGCGATGTGGCAAGAGCGCTAATGTATATGGATGTAAGATATAATTCTTTAAATGTAGTAAATGGAAACGTAGCAGAAACACCAACAGGTTTTATAGGAGACTTGGCTACATTGTTATTATGGCACCAACAAGACCCACCAGATGATTTTGAGATGAATAGAAACAATTATATTTATACTTGGCAAATTAATAGAAACCCGTTTATTGATCATCCAGAATTAGCTAGTTATATTTTTGGAAGTAACATTGGGCAACCTTATACTTTAGATAATAAAGGTTTTGTAGATTCATCAGTTGTTGTATATCCAAATCCTGCATCTGATTATATTTTTATAGCAGGTGTAGAAGGAAAATCTAAAGCTGAAATTTTTTCAATAACGGGTCAAAAAATTAAAGAAGTAGAGTTTTCAAACGAAACAAGTTTATCTATAAGTAATTTTACTGCGGGTGTTTATTTAGTAAGAATTTCAAAAGAAGATGAAATATCAAGTATTACTAGAAAGATTATCGTAAAGTAATTATTAAAAAACTATCTATAAAAAAAGTCCTTCAATTTGAAGGACTTTTTTGCTTTTATTAAAAGTTAGGAGACAAGTTGTATTTTTTATAGAAACTATCTAAAGTTTCTAATACTTGGTCTTCATTATCTACAATTTTAAATAAGTTTAAATCATCTGGACTAACAGTATGGAATTTTTCTAATAATGTAGCCTTTACCCAATCCATTAAACCTGACCAAAATTCAGTTCCTACCAATATGATTGGAAATTTTGCAATTTTTTTAGTTTGAATTAAAGTAATAGCTTCAAATAATTCATCTAATGTTCCAAATCCTCCTGGCATTACTACAAATCCCTGTGAATATTTTACAAACATTACTTTTCGTACGAAGAAGTAATCAAAATTTAAATTCTTATCTCTATCAATGTAAGGATTAAAATGTTGCTCAAATGGTAATTCAATGTTTAAACCTACAGAAGTTCCACCACCATAATGAGCACCTTTGTTACCTGCTTCCATAATTCCTGGTCCACCACCTGTAATAACTCCATAACCAGCTTTACTAATTTTATAAGCAATTTTTTCTGCTAATAAATAATATTCATCTTCTGGTTTTGTTCTGGCTGAACCAAAAATAGATACACAAGGACCAATACGTCCCATTGATTCATATCCATTTACGAATTCAGACATAATTTTAAAAATTGCCCATGAATCGTTAGTTCTTATTTCGTTCCAAGTTTTTTGCTTGAATTTTTCTTGTATTCTTTGATCGTCATTTTCGTATTGATCTACTGTCATTTTCTTTTCTTTAAAATTAAACAAACGTGCTAAATTAATTCTTTTTTCAAGAATTGAGCGGTGTAGCTTTTTTTATTTTTTACAATTTCTTCGGGTGTTCCTTTAGCAATTAGTTGTCCACCACCTTTTCCACCTTCATAACCAATGTCAATGATATAATCAGCCAGTTTAACTACATCTAAATTGTGTTCAATAATGAGAATTGTATTTCCTCTATTAACTAACTCATTTAAAACATTCATTAAAACACGAATATCTTCAAAATGCAATCCTGTTGTAGGCTCATCAAGTATATAAAAAGTGTTTCCTGTGTCTTTTTTGGATAATTCAGTAGCTAATTTTATACGCTGTGCTTCACCACCAGAAAGAGTTGTACTTTGTTGCCCTAATGTTATATAACCTAAACCAACATCTTGAATCGTTTTAACTTTTCTATAAATTTTTGGAATATTTTCAAAAAAATCTACAGCTTCGTCTACAGTCATATTCAATACATCAGAGATTGATTTTCCTTTGTAACGAATTTCAAGTGTTTCTCTATTAAAGCGTTTCCCTTGACAAGTTTCACATTCCACATAAACATCAGGTAAAAAGCTCATCTCAATAGTTCTTACACCAGAACCTTCACAGGTATCACATCTTCCTCCTGAAACATTAAAACTAAACCTTCCTGCTTTATAGCCTCTAATCATGGCTTCAGGAGTTTGAGTGTATAGTTTTCTAATTTCAGAAAAAACATCAGTATAAGTAGCAGGATTACTTCTTGGAGTTCTGCCTATTGGACTTTGGTCTATTTCAATGACTTTATCTATATGTTCTAAGCCTTCTATTTTTTTGTAAGGTTGTGGCTTTTTTACTCCATTAAAAAAATGAGTATTTAGAATAGGATATAGTGTTTCATTAATCAAAGTAGACTTTCCTGAACCAGACACTCCAGTTACACAAATCATCTGCCCTAAAGGGAATTCAACTGTAACATTTTTAAGATTATTTCCTGTGGCACCAGATAATTTTAAAATTTTTCCATTGCCTTTTCTTCTTTCTTTTGGCACTTCAATTTGCATTGTACCATTCATATACTGAGCTGTAATAGTATTTTCACTTAAAAGCTCTTTAGGTGTTCCTTGACTTATTATCTTTCCACCAAATCTTCCTGCTTTTGGTCCAATATCAATTACATAATCGGCACGTTCTATCATATCTTTGTCGTGCTCAACAACAATGACAGAATTACCAATATCTCTTAGATTTTCTAGCGATTTTATTAAGCGCTCATTATCCCTTTGATGTAATCCAATACTTGGTTCATCTAAAATATATAAAACACCAACTAATTGTGAACCAATTTGAGTTGCTAATCGAATACGTTGTGCTTCACCACCAGATAGCGATTTTGAACTTCGGTTTAAAGATAAATAGTTTAACCCAACATCTAGTAAAAATTCCAAACGTGTTTCAATTTCTTTGATAACTTCAATGGCTATTGAATTTTGCTTTTCTGATAGTTTTTTAGGTAAACTTTTAAACCAAACAGCTAATTCTAATATATCCATGTGGGCTAATTCACCTATGTTTTTATCATCAATTTTAAAATAAAGTGATTCTTTGCGTAAGCGACTTCCTTTACAAACAGGACATTCATTTTCATCCATGAATTCTTTTGCCCATCTTTTTAAGGAAGCTGTATTGCTCTCGTCATATTGGTTTTTAATGAAACTTGAAATTCCTTCAAAATCAATTTTATATTCTTTTGTAATTCCCATTACTTTTGAAACTACAGCAAATTTTTCATTTCCACCATTTAAAATCATTTCCATAGCTTCTTGAGGAATGGTTTCAATAGGGTCAGAAAGTTTAAATTCAAATTTTTGAGCTATAACTTCTAATTGTTTAAATATCCATGAAGATTTCATTTCTCCTAATGGAGCAAAACCACCACTTTTTATTGATAGTTTTGGGTTTGGAATAATCTTTTTTAAATTAATTTCGTTTACAGTTCCTAGTCCATTGCAATTTTCACAAGCTCCTTTTGGTGAATTAAATGAAAAATTATTAGGCTCAGGATTTGGATAAGAAATTCCAGATGAAGGACACATTAAATTGCGACTAAAATAACGAGCTTCTGGATTATCTTGTTCAATAATCATCATGATATCATCACCATGATACATAGCGGTTTTAATACTTTCGCTTAAGCGTTTATCTGTATCTTCAGAGGTATCAATTGCTAACCGATCAATTACAATTTCAATATCATGCGTTTTATAGCGATCTACTTTCATTCCAAAGTCTAAATCGCAAATAACACCATCAACTCTAACTTTTAGAAAGCCTTGCTTAGCTATTTGTTCAAAAAGTTCACGATAATGCCCTTTTCTTGAACGTACAACTGGTGCAAGAATGTTGATTTTTTTTCCATTAAAATTTTCGATAATCAATTCTTTTATTTGCTCGTCAGAATAGGAGACCATTTTTTCTCCAGTGTTATAACTATAAGCATCACCAGCACGAGCATATAAAAGACGAAGAAAATCATATATTTCAGTAATGGTTCCAACGGTTGATCGTGGACTTTTACTAGTTGTTTTTTGTTCAATAGCAATTACTGGAGATAGACCATCAATTTTATCTACATCGGGACGTTCTAATCCACCTAAGAATTGTCTTGCATAAGCAGAGAAAGTTTCTATATATCTTCTTTGTCCTTCAGCATATATAGTATCAAACGCTAATGATGATTTTCCTGAACCAGAAACACCAGTAATTACCACTAGTTTTTCTCGAGGGATTGTTAAGTCTATATTTTTTAAATTATGAGCACGAGCCCCAATAATATCGATAGTATCTTCTGTTTTTAGCATAATTTTTGGCAAAAGGCAAAGATACTATTTTTATAGAGAATTAGAGAATGGGACTAATTGTTTTATGAAAAGTTTTTATATTTTTGGAGGAATTAAAATTAAATAAAACATGAAATTATTAGGAATAGGATCAAGAATAAAGCATATAGAATATGGAGTAGGAGTTATAACTAATGTTTCGCCAAAATTTTATTGGGTTACATTTATTGAAAAGGGTTTAGAAACAATAGAATTAGATAGCGAATTTGAAATAATTGAAGCTTTAGAAGATGAAGTAGATTCGGTAAGCTTTTTTGAGATAGAGAAAGCGTTAAAAAATTTATTAGAGAAATACAGTGATATTGGCCCTAAAGTTTCTATCGCAGATAAGTGGAAAGGAGGAAAAATTGTTTTAGAACCAGGAACTCAAACCCAAAATAAAGAAATTCCAATTGATACATTTTTTAATAAAATAATCATGGTTAGAGATAGATTACGTGTGATGGAACAAAAAATAAATTCGAGCAACTTAGAGTCGAATGAAAAGATAGAATTACAGCAATATATTACAAGATGTTATGGAAGTTTAACTACTTTTAATGTCTTGTTTAAAAATCAAAGTGATTATTTTGTAGGAGAAAAATCAAAATAATTAGAGAAATACTTTCAGAGCATTAAACTCTGAAAGTATTTAAACTAATATTAAACTCTCTTTCTTTTACGATTATCAATATAATCTTGAATTGCTTTTTTTGAAGTGAACCAATTTCTACCTTCTTTATAAGCATCAATTTTTCCTTGCCTTGCTAATAAACTTATGTATTCTTGACCATAAGGAGAATTAGGTTCATTAACAATATTTGAAATTTCTTGGTAATCGTTATCATTATCAGGCATTGCATTTAAATAAATATTAAGAGAACGTTCTAAAGATTGACTCATTAACAAGGTTAGTTTTTGATAATTGCCTTTATTTGCTTGATTAAGTGCTTCATAATATTTTTTTCTATCATTTTTTAAGATAATTGCTGGAGGAAAGCCAACTCGCATTAGTAATAAATTCATTGCTAGACGAACAGTTCTTCCATTGCCATCAAAAAAGGGATGAATGTAAACTAATTTATGATGAAAAATAGTTGCTAATTCAATTGCATTTAAATTTAAAGGATTAATATTTATAAAATCTATTAATTCATCTAGTAAATTTGAAACTTTACTTGCATTAGGAGGGATAAAATTTGCTCCAGAAATACGTACACTACCATTTCTAATGCGTCCTGCAAAATCATCTTCAATTGAGCGTAAGACCAATGCGTGAAGTGAAAGAATGTCAATACTCCTTAATATATAGTTTTCAGAAACGATTTCATATAAATAATCAATAGCTTTTTCGTGATTTTTGACTTCAAAATGTTCTCTTAATGATTTTCCTTTAATGGTAATACCTTCTTGAAGAACCATTTGTGTTTCTCTTAGGTTTAAGGTGTTTCCTTCAATACTATTGGAATTGTATGTCCACTCTATAGTTAATGCCTCTTTTATTTTTGATATAGCAATGCTTGGCAATGGTCTAAATTGGTTTAGCATTGCTTTTTTTTCAAACAATCTTTCAAAAGTTTGTTCAAATTCGGGTCTATATGATGTATTAATTTTCCACATTCAGCCACAAAGTTAAGCTTTTATCGGTTGGTTTCAAAATTTTATTATCCGATATTAAAATTTAACTTAAGTTAATCTTTAATTGGCTCTAATTTTATTTGCTTCTAATATTTCAATAAATTTATCTTTTTTCCCTTCCTTATTCATTTCTACATAAATATATTGAATTATTTTTTCTGCATCTGATCTGTATGGTGAATTTTGGCTTACATATAAATTATAGGCTTTGCACATATAATCAAGGGCTTTTTCATGTTCATTCAAATAAGTAGAATAAACATGACCAATTCCATAAAATACTTCAGGGTTTTCTGAGTCAAGTTCTGCTAATTTCTTGTATGCTTCTATTGACTTTTCATATTCTTTAACATATTGATAGGCAACAGCAATATTTTGTAAAGGAGTAACATTATATGGGTCAATTCTTGATGAATTTTTATAGGCTTCAATTGCCTCGTAATATTTTCCAATTTTTCTATAGCTAATCCCTAAATTATCATATGCAAATGCAAATTCTGAGTCAATTTCTACTGCTTTCTTATAATATTTGATAGCTTCTTCGTAGTTTTCTTTTTTACTGGCTTCAATTCCTAAATTATATTGTTCAATTGCTCTTTCATTTTTTGAAAAAGATTTATCACTACTTATTTCATTTGATGCAATTTTAGATTTAATGGCTATACAGTTCTCCATTAAATAACGCTCTATTTCATAATAATATGTTTTATATTCATTTGAGTTTTTATCTATATTATATGAAACATTGATAACCTTTTTATCTGATATAGAGTCTTTGTCTGTATTAATTTCTAAAAGTTTAGAAGATAAATTATATAAGTCAATTCTATTATCAATGCATTTATTTATTTCATAGGAAATATCTTCTTTTGTTTTTTTCATTGTACTAATTGAATCAATACATTTACAACATTTTTCAGAAGTATTTTTAAGCAGATTCTTTTTTAAAGATTCAATTGTTGCATTGTCTAATTTGTCTGTATCTTGAGCAAAAATAAGCTGAACACAAATGCTAAATAATAGTAGAAATAGTTTTTTCATATTTTCATATTTTATTTAAAAATATGATTTTTTTTTATTCAATAACCATTTCCTTTAATTTTTCTCGATATTTTACTAAAACAAAATCTTTAGAGATAAATCCAATAAATTTCCCACTTTTTAATACAGGTAGAATTTTGGAACCACTATTTTCAAATTTTTCCATTACAGTTTCCATTATTTCATCATAGAAAACAATTTCCTTGGGTTGTTGCATAATTTCTTCAATGGATGTATATTTTATTTTAAATGCTGAAAACATAAACTTTCTTACATCATCTAAATAAACTAAACCTTCTAAACCTTCTTTTTCATTAAGAACTGGAAAAATAGTTTCATCGGATTGCTGAATTTTTTCAATTAATTCATCTAAGTTTTTAGCAATTGAAATAGCTTTATAATCAGTTTGTAAAAGTTTTGATAATTCTAGTGTTGTTAAAATATTTTTATCTTTATTATCAGTAAAAACCTCTCCTTTGTCTGCTAAGTGCTTTATATCAAATGAATATGGTTCAAAGCGTTTTGAAATAGCATAACTTACTGAAGAAACAATCATTAAAGGAACCATCAAATCATAACCACTAGTGATTTCTGCAATCAAAAATATTGCTGTTAGAGGAGCATGAAATAATCCGCTTAATATTCCAGCCATTCCTACTAAAGTAAAATTGGTAACTGGCAGTTTTGATAGTCCAATTAAATTAACAAAATAAGCCAATACAAAACCTAGATATGATCCTACAAATAGGGAAGGAGCAAAGTTTCCTCCATTTCCTCCAGAACCTAATGTTAAACCTGTAGCAAATACTTTTACTAACATGGTAGCTCCAACAAATAGTAATAATACCCATTTATTGTTTTCAAAACCATTTAATAAAGTATTGTCTAATATTTTTTCAGGATGATTATCTGCAATGGTTTTTATACTCGTATATCCTTCTCCAAAAAGTGTTGGAAATAAAAAAATTAAAATAGCTAAAAGTCCAGCTCCTAACAGTGCTTTTCTATAATTTCCTAATTTGCTTTTAGCAAAATAATGTTCTACTTTTCTAAAATATCGAGCATAATAAATAGAAACTAAGCCAGATAATAAACCTAGTAAGACATAAAAGTGAAGGTTGTGATAATCAAACCCTTCTACATTTTTAAAGGAAATTAAAATATCTTCATCTAATACTATAGTAGAAATTAACGCACCAGTTGCTGCACTAATCATAATAGGAATAAAAGCCGTTATGCTTATTTCTGCTAAGACTACTTCAATGGCAAATAGAACTCCAGCAATGGGAGCATTAAATGCAGCTGCTATTCCAGAAGCAACACCACATGCAAGTAGTAAACTTCGGTCTTTATAGCTCAATCTATAATTTTGAGCGTAATTGCTTCCAAATGCTGCTCCAGTAACAGTAATTGGTGATTCTAAACCTGCACTTCCTCCTAAACCAACGGTTAATGAACTTGTGATGATTTGTGAGTATAATTGTTTTTTAGGTAAAATTCCTCCGTTTTTAGCAACAGCATACATGATATGAGAAGTTCCTTTTTGAATGGAACCGTCAAGAAATTTATGTACTACAAAGACAGTTAATACAATTCCAATTATGGGTAAGATACTATTACTGTATGGTAAATGAAGATAACCATCTAAATATTGAGAAAAGCGATAAACACTATGAGCAAATGCTTTTAAGATGATTACTGCTAAGGCAGATGAAATTCCAACCAAGACACATGAAAAATAAATAAATTGTCTTGGTGTTAGAAACGTTTTTAAAAGAAAAATAAATCGTTCTAGTCGTTTAAAATTTTTACTTATAAATCGAAAAAAAGGATTGACTTTTTTCGTAGACATTCTATTATTTTTTTAATTCATGCGAAAGTACAAGTTTTGAATGGATTTTAAAAGATTTTTAGAGTAAACATAAGGCTTCTTTTTATTTAAGAACATATAATCTCAATTAAAAAGTATCTATCATTCAAGCAATAATATAAAAAATCCAACTGTAATAATTAAAAACCTTTTTTTAAAATCCAACGGCTTTATCATCACCCCTATAATCAGCTCCACCTTCTAAATTTCCGTTAGGCAAAACTAAAATAGCATCAACTTTTCCAATTATTGGAGCAGATTTTTCATTAATTTTATATCCTTTTTTTTCTAATTTTTCTAGTACATCAGAATCAAATACAAAAGGTTCAAATCTAATTTCATCAGGTAACCATTGATGGTGAAATCTAGGACTGTTAACAGCTTCTTGCATATTCATATTAAATTCATATACATTTAAAATGGTTTGTAGGACCGATGTGATTATTGTGGAACCTCCAGGTGAGCCTAGTACCATAAATAGTTTTCCTTTTTTTTCTATAATTGTAGGAGTCATTGAACTTAGCATTCGCTTCTCTGGAGCAATACTATTGGCTTCATTACCAATTAATCCGTAAGAGTTTGGTGTACCAGGTTTAACACTAAAATCATCCATTTGATTATTAAAAAAGAAGCCTAGTTCATCTGAATATAATTTTGATCCATAAGCTCCATTTAAAGTTGTAGTTACGGCAACAGCATTACCTTCTGAATCTATTATAGAATAATGAGTAGTTTCGTTACTTTCGTAGACCAAAATTTCCCCATGTTTTATGTCACTTGAATTTGTAGCTTCTTTCCAAGAAAATGATTTCATTCTTTTTTTTAAATATTTTTTTTGTAAAAGTTGACTTGCAGGAATATCTACAAAATCAGGATCTCCTAAAAAATGATTTCTATCAGCAAAAGCTCTGCTTTCGGCTTCTGTTAGTAATTGAATATACTTTTCTGAATTGTGTTTAAATTTGTATGGGTTATATGGCTTAATCATTTTCATTATTTGTGCCAAAGTCATCCCACCACTAGAAGGAGGTGACATGGAAATAATTTTTAATTTTTTATATTTAAAAGTGATAGGAGTTCTCCATTTAACTTCATATTTTTCCAAATCTTCCATAGTAATAATACCTCCTTTTGATTGAAGAAAATCAACCATTTTTTGAGCTGTTTTTCCTTTATAAAATTCATCTTTTCCTTTTTTCATAATTTGGAACAGAGTCTCTGCAAGAGCATTATATTTTATAGTATCTCCTACTTTGTAGTTCTTTGCATATAATGTTTGATTACCACTTACTTTAATAATATGGTCTTGATTGTCATTTATTTGAATCATTTGTTTTTCGGTAATAACGACTCCTTTCTTTGCTAATTCAATCACAGGTTCCATAATTTCTTGTATTGAAAGTTTGCCAAATTTTTCATGTACAGCAAAAATGCCAGCAATTGTTCCAGGAACACCAACTGCCATTGCGCCTTCAGTACTTAAATATGGTATTACATTTCCTTCCTTATCTAAATACATTTCCTTAGTTGCTTTTAAAGGGGCTTTTTCTCTGTAATCTAAAGCTCCAATTTCACCATTATTTTTTCTATATACCATAAATCCACCACCACCTATGTTTCCTGCGTAGGGATAAGCTACTGCTAGAGCTAGTTCAGTACCTATCATGGCATCAAAAGCATTTCCTCCTTTTTTAATTATTGTAATAGCTATCGTTGAAGCTTCTTCACGAGCTGAAACAACCATAGCATTTTCTGCAATTAAACCTGTTTGTGAAAATAAAATAAATGGATAGAATATTACTAAATAAATAAGTTTTCTCATATATAAGTCTTTGTTTTTTAATGTAATTTTTGAGATTTATTTAGATAAAAGAAAATGGTCAAGATGTATTAATGCATCTTGACCAAATATAGTAATTAAATATTAAGGTAATTAAAATTTGATACTTATTCTACCAAACACAAATCGACCATTTTGACCAAATTGTGACACATTTCTAGAATATGTAAATTGATTAGAACTTTTAAGTGATTGTAAGTTTTCATCTGGATAAATATCAAAAATATTATTAGACCCTACGACTAGTTTGACGTTTTTAGTAATGTTATAGCCTATTGATAAATCGGTTGTTACTTTTGCTCCCCAAATAGGATGCTCATTCTGAACATTTTGACCATTTATAACGGTAGAATTTATAACACCATCTCCATTTACGTCTGCTACATTGGGATCAGTAACTTTACCAAAATAAACATTTCTTAAAAAGAAATCAAACTTTTTGTATGCAAGAGAGTTTGTTATATTTGCTTTTACTCTAGGTATAGCTTGCTCAAGAAATATTTTGCTTCTTTCAGAATAATAGGTGTTAATTTGTCCATTTGCAATTAATATATCAGAGCCTTTAATTTCTCCAATTCTTTCTGTTTTGGATATAGTACCTGACAAATCAGTTTTTAAGCTTATATCTTCTCCAAATTCTAATTTGTGTGAAACAACTAAATCTATCCCTTTTGATCTAGTATCAATAGCATTGGAAAAGAAAGTTGCTGCATTTGCACCAGCTGCATCAAACAGTTGATTAAGTTGATATGCAGGTGTTCCTTCTGCAGGTGTTCCTCCAGGTTTAGAAAACTGATCGGTTAAAACGACTCTATCATCAATATTAACCATGTATGCATCGGCTGAGATGGTTAAATTTGCATCAGATATTTTAGCAGTAAATCCAATACTATAACTTTTAGACTCTTCTTGTTTTAGTTTAGGAATACCTAATAATTGTGCTGCTTCTGAATCGTTACTAAATGTACCTACTTCAAAAGGGACTCCTCCAATGAATTGAGTAGAGGTAGAATTAAAATAAATTTGATGTAAGGAAGGAGCTCTAAAACCAGTTGCTATGGCACCACGAATATTAATTTGGTTTGTAAGTTTATATCTTGTTGCTAATTTATAATTTAGGGTTTGTCCAAAATCAGAATAACTTTCAAAACGGACAGCTCCATTTAGTAGCCATTTTGGTGTTACATCGTATTCTATATCTGTATATAAAGCACCGCTTGAACGTCCTTTGTTTATGGCATTTGACGGACGAAATCCAGGAAAAACTTGTGCACCACCTGGTCTTTCTGCTCCAAAAAAGTCTGTTACTTGTAAATTATTAGGAGTGTTTTCTGTAACTACATTTCCATTAATATCATATTTGTTATATGATTCTGCTTGTCCAGCTTTAATAGCAAAACGTTCCGCTCTTGCTTCTGCACCAAATGCTAAATTTACTTTGCCAAAATTTCTGTTGACATCAAAATTAAATGTATTTTGAGAGAAACGCAATCCACCAGCATCAAACTCCGTTGGTGAATTTTCTCTTAAAGAAGCATTTGAGGTATTTTCTACACCATAATCAAAGGAGTTTTTACCAAAAACATAACTCAAATCATAGTTCCAGTTCTTAAACATTTTTCCTCTCATACCTATTGTTCTTGAGATATCTTTTACCGTAGAACCAATTTCAGGTAAGAATCCATTACTATATATTCCTGTATATGATCTAGATTGGTTAGGTCTTCTATAAAAACCAGCAGAATTACCTTCTCTATAACTGTATCCACCAAAAGCGTATAATTCAATTTTTTCAGAAAATGGATAAGCTACATTTAGAAACACTTGCCCACTTTGTAAGGAAGATTGACCCACACGCATATTAAAGTCTTTACGTTGTAATCCTCTTGCGATTAATTCATTATCTGTTGTATTAAAATTTAACGCTGTTTGCATATCAGCTATAGTGTTAGCATTTGCAATAGCTGATTGTTGAGCTGCAGTGAAATAATTTACTTGTGGGGCATACGTATGAATTAAAGATAGTATTTGTGCTGTATTGGGAGTGTTTTGAATATTTCCAAATAAACTATTTATATTTATTCCATTGGCAGAAGTTACCCTTTCAATGGCATTATAACCATTAAATATAGCATCAGTTGCATCTTTTGCTCTACTGGTATAGTCTCTAATTTGTCCACTTGCTGTAATATTTATATAGCTTTTTTCCTTCCCCAAGCCTGCTCCATAATTTAAGTCAATTTGTGTATTTGCTCCATCCATTCCTCCACTATGATCATTAGATCCTTTAGAAATATTAGCCCCACTAAAAACAGCAGCATTAAAACCTCCTGTGTTTCTTTTTAACCCAATATTAATTACACCGGCAATTGCATCAGAACCATATTGTGCAGAGGCACCATCTCTTAACACTTCTATTTTTTCAATTGCATAAGATGGAATAGCATTCATATCCGTTCCTACAGAGCCTCTTCCTGGAGTACCATTTATGTTTACAAGTGATGAAGTATGTCTTCTTTTGCCATTAACTAATACTAAAACTTGATCTGGACCAAGACCTCGAAGTTGTGCAGGATCAATATGATCCGTTCCATCGGCAACTGTTTGAGTATTTGAAGTAAAAGAAGGAGCCACTACATTTAATATTTGACCAAGATTAACTTGTGCTCCTTGTGTAGCAAGTTCTTTCACTGAAATAATATCTACAGGAACTGCTGATTCTGTGGCTGTCCTTGAAGGATTTCTTGAACCTACTACTACTACCTCATCTAGCTCTGAACTATTTTCAGTTAACACAACGGCAATGTCAGATTTGTTTTTAATTGTTACTTCTTTTGTTTCAAATCCTATATAGGAAAAAACTAAAACGTCATTTAAAGAAGCTTTAATACTAAACTTTCCATCCTCGTCTGTAGAAGTTCCTGTGGTAGTTCCTTTGATAAAAACATTGACACCTAATAAAGTGTTATCATCTTTGTCTTTTACCGTCCCTTTAATTTGAAATTGCCCATAAGAATTCAATATTCCAAATACAAAAAAGATCATAAATAGCATGCTTTTCTTCATAATGTTAAATTTTATTAGTTAATAAATTATGCATTACAATTTTAGGGCAAATAGTTTATTAAAACCATGCATATATGTTCTAAATTATGCATATATGTTCTAAATTATGCATATATGTTCTAAAATAGAAATACTTTAAATATGACGCTGTATTTGACTATGTTTATGGGGATTCACTAATAATATTTACTTTTTTAAGCATATTCAATTATATTTTAAAAAAGTATTTATAGATTGGATTCTAATACGGTATTTTTTGAATTGATTAAATCAATTAGTTATTGATTTTTAATTTTGCACAATAGTCTCTTATTTCTTCAAAAAATAAGGTAAATTCATTTTCAAAATCGGAATAAAATTTCTCCAATTCTTCTACAGAATATTGCATCTTTGATTTGAATTGGGTTCTGTTATCCATTTGGTATAAAATTTTAGAGATACCTTCAATAGTTGCGTAACTAACTAACCAATTTTGTTCTTTCATAATGGGAAGAAGGCGCTGGGTTCTCGGAGTTAAAATGTCATAATTCTCTTCTAATGATTGATAGAATCTTGCAACAAATTTATCTAAAGGTTCGTTAGAATATTTTGTCCAATTTTTTGCTAAAAAATGATCGTAAAGAATATCAACAATTACACCTGAATAATGCCCGTATCGTTCATGTAATCTATGTTTACTAATTCTAAACGTTTCATTAGCATCGGTAAAAGTATCAATAGCTCTATGAAGTATTATACCATTTTTTATTTCCTCAGGAAAATCTAAATAATCATTACCACGAATACCATCAGCTATAAAATTTCCTATTTTTATAAAATCATTGTCGCCAGAAAGAAAAATATGTGCTAGGAAATTCATTTTTTTGATGGTTGATTGAAGAGTTATTGTGAATATTTGAAAGGTAAATATAGTAAATTAAAACTAGTTTTTTTTTCAGTAACAACTTGTTATCTTTGCTTTTTCAAAATAGGTAACCTATTACCATTTACCCATAACCTAATACCTAAATAAAAAATGACCTTAATAAAATCAATATCAGGAATTCGAGGAACTATTGGAGGAAAAGTAGGAAATAATCTTACTCCTGTAGATGCAGTAAAATTTGCTTCAGCTTATGGTACTTTTCTGAAAAACCAACAATCAACAAACAACAACCAAAAACTGAAAGTAGTAATTGGTAGAGATGCTAGAATTTCTGGACCTATGATTCATAATTTAGTTCAAAACACACTTATAGGATTAGGAATTAACGTAATAGATTTAGGATTATCTACAACACCAACGGTTGAAATTGCTGTTCCTTTAGAAAAAGCGGATGGAGGAATTATTTTAACGGCTTCTCATAATCCAAAACAATGGAATGCTTTGAAGTTATTAAATGCTAAAGGGGAATTTTTAAGTGGAGCAGAAGGGGCTATTATTTTAGAAATTGCTGAAGCAGAAGCGTTTGATTTTGTGGATGTAGACTCATTAGGTGAAGTTACGGTAAATGATTCTTATATGGATATTCATATCGATGAGGTTTTAGATTTACCATTAGTAGACGTTGAAGCTGTTAAAAAACGTAAATTTAAGGTAGTTGTTGATGGTGTTAATTCTTCAGGAGGAATTGTAATTCCAAATTTGTTAGAGCAAATGGGTGTTGAAGTTGTAAAGTTATATTGCGAACCTAACGGACATTTTCCTCACAATCCAGAGCCATTGAAAGAGCATTTAGGAGATATTTGCCAATTAGTGATTGATGAAAAAGCAGATTTTGGAATCGTGGTAGATCCTGATGTAGATAGATTAGCTTTTATTTCTAATGATGGAGAAATGTTTGGAGAGGAATATACACTAGTAGCCTGTGCTGATTATGTGTTGAGTAAAACTCCAGGAAACACAGTATCTAACATGAGCTCGTCTCGTGCTTTACGCGATATTACAAATAAGCATAATGGAAATTACCAAGCCAGTGCTGTTGGTGAAGTGAATGTAGTAGAATTAATGAAGAAAACCAATGCAATAATAGGTGGTGAAGGAAATGGTGGGATTATTTATCCAGAAAGCCATTATGGAAGAGATAGTTTGGTTGGTGTAGCTTTATTCTTGACTCATTTAGCTAATTTAGATATGACTGTAGCTGAATTAAGAGCAAGTTATCCGCAATATTATATGAGCAAAAATAAGATTGAATTAACACCTCAAATTGATGTGGATGCCATTTTAGTAGCCATGACTGAAAAATATAAAAATGAAAATATTACCACAATTGATGGTGTGAAAATTGATTTTGCAGAAAATTGGGTACATTTAAGAAAATCTAATACAGAGCCTATTATTAGAATTTATACAGAAGCTCAAACCCAACAATTAGCGGATGATTTAGCCAACAGAATTATTGGTGAAATTAAGGTAGTTGCTGGAATTTAAATTCTAATAATAAGCTATAAAAAACAAACCTTAAATTTTGACTTTTAAGGTTTGTTTTTATTTTAATTGTTTAATAATTTCTTTCAAATTTGGTAAAACCTCTTTTTCAAACCAGCTGTTTTTTTTCATCCAAATATTATTTCTAGGTGAGGGATGAGGTAATGGAAAATAATTAGGTAAATATTCTGTATAATTTTTTACCGTTTCGGTAAGATTTGATTTTGCACGTTTCTGTAAATATTGTTTTTGAGCATATTGTCCAATTAAGAGAATCAAGGGAGCTCCTTCAATTTTAGAAAGTACTTTGTTGTGCCATAGGGGAAAGCATTCTTTTCGTGGAGGTAAATCGCCAGATTTTCCTGTTCCAGGAAAACAAAATCCCATAGGAATAGTAGCAAATTTATTGGCATCGTAAAAAGTATCTTTATCTACACCTAACCAATCTCGAAGTGTATTGCCACTTTTGTCGTTCCATGCAATTCCTGTTTCATGTACAATTCTTCCTGGTGCTTGCCCAATAATCAATATTTTACTTGTTTCGCTTGCATATAAAACAGGATTTGCCCCTAATTCTAAATAAGGTTCACAAACTTTACATTGTTTTATTTCACAAATTAATCTTTCCAAAATTGTTTATTTCATTTTTTTCAAAGAAACTGCATTCATACAATAACGTAAACCACTTGGTTCTGGTCCATCTGGAAATACATGCCCTAAATGTGCGTCACAAGTATTGCATATTGCTTCAATTCTAACCATTCCAAAAGAGATGTCTTTTATATAACCTACTGCATTCTCTTTTATAGGTTGTGTAAACGAAGGCCAACCTGTGCCACTTTCAAATTTTTCGTTAGCATCAAATAATAAAGTATCACAACAAACACAACCATAAATTCCAGGTTCAAAGAGAGAACATAATTCTGAACTATGTGGTCGTTCTGTACCTTTTAAACGAGTTACTCTGTATTGTTCATCTGTTAAGATTTCTCTCCATTCAGCAGCTGTTTTTTCGACTCTTTTATCTGGAGAAAGATTTCCGTTTTTTGTAATTTGTATTATTGAATTCCAGTTTATCATTTTTCTTTTTTTAGTTATTGAATTATAGCGTTCTTTTAAATTTTAAGAACTACAAGATAAGGCAGAACAACCTATTTTATGCCTTGCCCAATCAGGTCTTTTAGAAAACCATTTTTCATATTGCTCTTGTTCTTCATAAGGATTTATAAGCATTTCGTATAATTCATTTAGCAATTTATAATCCCCTTTATCTGCATCATCAATTGCTAATTGTGCCATGTAATTGCGTAAAACATACTTTGGGTTAACTTTGTTCATGGCTTTTTTTCTTTCTTGGTCAGAAACGGTTTCCTTTTTTAATTCATTGATATATATGGCGAACCAATATATCCAAGTATCATATATTACATCTTTGACTTCTTCTATTTTATAAAAGGATTCTTTGATTTTTTCAAAGGCATTTTCTACGGTATCGTTTTTTGTAATTTGACTCAATTTTCTAAAAAATAGGGTCATATCAGTTTCACTTAATAGTAGGTTTTCTGTTAAAAGGTGAATACAATTTTTAGTTGCTTTATTTTCGATTTCAAATCCTACTTTTTGATGCATCATTTTTAAATAATCAACTTGATATTTATTTGAAAAATCATTTAAAATTGTTTCTAATGGTTTGGCTTCTTCAATCAGAGGATACAATGCATTGGCTAATTGCAATAAATTCCATTGCGCTACATAAGGTTGGTTGTTAAAACGATACCGTTTGTTTTCATTGTCAGTTGTATTAGGTGTCCAATTGGGGTTATAATCTTCTAACCAACCATAAGGCCCATAATCAATTGTAATACCATGTATGGACATATTGTCGGTATTCATTACGCCATGTACAAAACCAACACGTTGCCAATGTACAATCATTTCTCTAGTCTTGTTGCTTATGGTTTCAAAAAAATCTAGATATTTGTTTTTCCCTTCTGTTTTTATTTCTGGGTAATATTGTTTTATGGTGTAGTCTGTCAATAATTTTAGGTTTTTTAGGTCTTCACGAGCTGCAAAAAGTTCAAAATTTCCAAAGCGAATGAAACTTGGTGCAACTCTAGCTACAATGGCTCCTTTTTCGTAATCGGCATTTCCGTTGTATAAAATATCACGTAAAACCATATCACCAGTAGAAATCAAAGCTAAGGAACGCGTTGTTGGAACACCTAAATGAAACATGGCTTCACTGCATAAATGTTCTCTAATTGAAGAACGTAAAACGGCAAAACCGTCTCCACGTCTAGAATAGGGGGTTTTTCCAGCTCCTTTTAATTGAAGCATGAAGTTTTTATTCTTGTGTTTTACTTCAAATAAATTAATAGCTCTTCCATCACCTAATTGACCTGCCCAATTGCCAAATTGATATCCTGCATAAGCCATAGCAAAGGGTTTGGTATCTTTTAAAATGGTACTTCCAGAAAAAACATTTAAAAATTCGGAAGATGTCAAATCTTTTTCAGAAAGCCCCACTAAATCAGCTACTTCACTTGAAACATGAATTATGCTTGGATTACTTGGTTTTTGCGGGTTTACATACGAAAATACGGCTTCAAAAACTTGTCTAGTTTCGTTTGAATCCAATGCATCAGCAGGTAATTCGGTTGTAAATGTATGATGGATTTTATTTTGTATTTTAAGCATCTGTAAATTTACAAAAATTACAGATTAATTAACTTTATCATTTCATAAAAAATGGTTAATTTGTCAAAGAATAAATACCAGTTTATGAAAAAATATTTTGTCTATGGGGTGCTAGTTTGTCTGTTTAGTAATTGTTCTTCGGTTGAAAAACATAATGCTTTAATTGAAAGTAATCTATCGGTTAATGAACAATTAGAAGATGTGAACTATTTGGAACAAAAAATGGAGAGAATCCAACCTAGTTTGTATGAATTTATTTCAAAGGAAGAACTACATAGCAAATTTGATAGTGTAAGAAATACAATAAAAGAACCATTAAAGCCTAATGAGTTTTACTTTAAAGTTAGTCCGCTTTTAGCTTCTATTCGTCAAGGACACTCTTCTATGAGTCCTTTGGTTACTGAATACTCTAAAAAGGAGGCTAAAGAATTAAAGAAAAAAGGTTTAGGTCCACTTTCTCAATTTGATTATAAATGGATTAATAATAAGTTGTTTATTGTAAAGAATAACTCAAGTGATTCCACCATTCAAAAAGGTACAGAGGTACTTTCTATTGAAAAGATTACACCTCAAGATATATTCTCAAAATATAGAAAAACATATACTTCAGATGGTTATAATCAAACGTTTATTCCTCATGTTTTTTCAATGCGTTTTGGTTCTTATGTTTATTATGAGTTAGGGTTAAAAGATAGCTTGAATTTTAATTTATGTATTAAAGATTCAGTTTATGCAAAATTAATTAAACGATTGCCAAAGAATGATGATGATCCAAAGCAAATAAAAAAGGATTCCATTTCAAAAGAGATAGTAAAAGGTTCTGTTGTAAAGAAATTAACCAAAGAGGAAGTTAAATTAGCAAAGAAAAAGAAGAAAGAGGAGATAGCTTTTAAATATAATTATGGCTATGATCCTGTTAAAAAAGAATATGCTAAAGCGCTTACTTTTACAGATTTAGATAGTACTACTGCCGTTTTTAAAATAAAAAATTTTTCAAAAGGAGGGTATAAAGTAGCTTATAAAGAAGTCTTTGAATTATTACGAAAAAAAGGGACAGAAAATTTAATCTTAGATTTAAGAAACAATCCAGGTGGACGATTGAATGAAATACATGAATTGTACGCTTATCTAACAGCTGATTCTACTTTTCAATTAATTGAAGAAGCAAAAGTGACTTCAAAAACAAGCTTGTTAAAATCTGATTATTTGAATTCTATACCTAAAGTTTTATATGTATTTGCCATTCCTACTTATCCCATTTATGCTACGACTTTAATGCTTAAAACCAGAAAAGATGCAAATGGAGATTATCGGTTTAGAATGAAAAGCAGTAAAGTAAAACCACATAAGGCTAACTATTTTAAAGGAAAAATATATGTCATGATTAATGGTGGAAGCTTTTCGGCAGCTTGTATAATTTCTACAAAGCTTAAAGAAAATAAGGATATATTATTTGTTGGTGAAGAAACTGGAGGCGGTTATAATGGAACAGTTGCAGGGAGAACATCAACTTATGAATTGCCTAACTCTAAATTACGTACACGTCTTTGGATTATGGAAGTGGCTGGAACGAATAAAACAGAAGAAAAGGGTAGAGGTATTTATCCTGATGTGACTATAGTTCCTACATTAAATGATATTGTTTCTGGTACAGATCCAGAATTAAATTGGATTCTTATGGATATTGACGATAAGAAATAAATAAAAAAGCCAATACGTTATTTTCGTATTGGCTTTCATAAGTTGTAAGTAAAATTAATTTAGATGTCATCAAAACTAATATCAGTAAAACTGTTTTTAGTTGATGATTCTTCAGTTACATCAGAAATATTTTCAAAACTTTCTCTTTTAAAATCTTTTTGATGTCTTTCAGAAATAACTTCTTCTCCTTTGTTTTCTAAAACAAAATCAGTCATCTCATCCAAAATTTCTTTAAAAGCAGCAAAATCTTCTTTGTATAAATAAATTTTGTGTTTTTTAAAGTGATATGATCCGTCTTCTTCGGTGAACTTTTTGCTTTCAGTAATTGTGATGTAATAATCATCAGCTTTAGTTGATCTAACATCAAAGAAATAAGTTCTTCTTCCTGCTCTTAATACTTTAGAAAAGATATCCTCCTTTTCATACATGTCTTTATCGCTCATAATCCTTCGTTGTGGTTTTTAATATTAACTCAACCAAAATTCTAAAAAAAATACATATAAAACAATAGTTTAGTAAATTTCTTTTTCTAAAAGTTGCTTATTGTATAATTCTTTGTAATAACCTTCTACTTCTATTAATTGATTATGAGATCCTTGCTGTATAATTTTGCCTTCATCAAGAATTATAATTTTGTCAGCATTTTTTGCAGACGAAACTCTGTGACTCACAATTATAGTTGTTTTTTGTTCTGATAATTGTAGTAAATTGTTTAAGATTTGCTCTTCTGTTTCTGTGTCAACAGCACTTAAACAATCATCTAATAATAATATAGGAGCTTCTTTTAAGAAAGCTCTTGCAATTGAAACACGCTGTTTTTGTCCACCCGATAATGTAATTCCACGCTCTCCTAAAATCGTATCATATCCTTGAGAGAAATGAATAATATTATTATGAACAACAGCTTTTTTTGCTACGTCATATATTTCTTCATCAGTAGCATCTTCTTTTCCAAATTTAATATTGTTTTTTATTGAGTCTGAAAATAAGAAGGCGTCTTGTGGAACTACAGAAACATTATCTCTTAAATCATTAAGATTAATATGCTTAATAGTTTTTCCATCTATTAAAATTTCACCATTGCTAACATCATATAGTCTACTAATTAAAGTTAGTATAGTCGATTTTCCAGCACCTGTTTTTCCTAGAATAGCTAGAGTTTTTCCCTTTTCAATTGTAAAAGAAACATTTTTTAAAGCTTGAATATTGGTGTCTTCATAGGTAAAAGAAACATTTTTAAATTCTATCTTTCCGTCAATTTCTGATTTTTCATTAACCAAATTTGTGATTTCTGGTGCTGTTTTTAAAAATTCATTAATTCTTTTTTGGGAAGCTTCTGCTTCTTGAATCATTGATGAAACCCAGCCTAACGAAGCTACTGGCCAAGTCAACATATTGATATAAAGAATAAATTGTGCAATAGTTCCTATTGATTGTATATCCCCATTTATATACATCATACCACCAACATAGATGACAACTAAGTTTGATAATCCTATTAGCAAAATCATTAAAGGACCAAAAAGGGAATTGGTTTTAGCTAACGATAAGTTTTTTTCTTTACTCTCCTGTGTTAAATCATTAAACTCAGTTGATTTGTTTTTTTCTAAAGCATAGGCTTTAATGACTCTAATTCCTGAGAAGAATTCTTGTGCAAATGAAGAAAGCGTTGATAAATTTTGTTGATATAAACTACTTTTTTTATGAATTTGAGAGCTAATTTTAAATATACTATATGATAATAGAGGCAAAGGCAATAATGAATACAAAGTAAGTTTAGGAGAAATATTATACATATATATAATAACTACCCCAAATCGAATAAATGTATTTAATGAATACATTACTGCTGGTCCAACGTACATTCTAACTTTACTAACATCTTCAGAAATACGATTCATTAAATCACCTGTCCTGTTTCTTTTGTAAAAACTTTGTGACAAAACTTCATAATGTTTGAAAATCTCATTTTTTAAATCAAACTCTACGTGTCTTGACATTACAATCAATGTTTGACGCATTAAGAAGGTTAGAAATCCGGCAATTATTGTAGTGGCTAATATGATTATTATGTTGTTTAATAATTCCTTTTTAGCTAATTCAGGATTAGCTACTGCATACTTTTGGATAGAATTAATGGAAGCTCCAATATATTCAGGAGTATATAAAGAGAATATTTGAGCTAAAATGGTAAAAAGTAAACCAAGGAAAAATCTATATTTATATTTAATGAAATATTTGTTTAAATACTTAAGTTCTTTCATCTTTTATTTTGAAATATTGAATATTATTAATTTTTTTAAGAAAAATATCATTCTTATTGTAATTGTCATATTTTCAAAAATATCACAATATTATAATAATTTGATAAAATTTCGAGCATTTGTTGAATAATCTCAAATTTATAATTAATTTTGCGTAAAAATATTAAAGAAATCACAAATTAATTTTATAAATATGACTTCAAACATTATACCTGTAAATGAAATACACAAAGTTGATCCAGTTTTTGGTCAAATTTCATTTGATGGACATGAACAAGTAGTTTTTTGCCATGACAAAGATACTGGTTTAAAAGCAATAATTGGTATTCATAACACAATTTTAGGACCAGCTTTAGGTGGAACAAGGATGTGGAATTATACAAATGAATGGGAAGCACTTAATGATGTTCTAAGATTGTCTAGGGGAATGTCTTTCAAGTCATCTATTTCAGGATTAAACTTAGGTGGTGGAAAAGCAGTTATTATTGGTGACGCTAAAACACAAAAAACTCCAGAATTAATGAGAAAATTTGGAGAATATGTAAATTCTCTTTCTGGAAGATATATTACTGCAGAAGATGTAGGAATGGAAACTAAAGATATGGATATTGTTAGGGATGTAACTCCATATGTAACAGGTATTTCTGAAGCAAGAGGTGGTTCTGGAAATCCTTCTCCTATAACCGCTTATGGTGTTTATATGGGAATGAAAGCTGCTGCTAAATATCAATTTGGCACAGATAAGTTAGAAGGTAAAAAAGTTTTAGTACAAGGTATTGGTCATGTTGGTGAAGTTTTAGTACAACATTTAACAGAAGAAGGTGCTATTGTTACTATATCAGATATAAATGAAGATAGATTACACCAAGTAGGTTCTAAATATGGAGCTAAAGTTTTTGCAGGTGATGATTTATATGGTTTAGATGTGGATATTTATGCTCCTTGCGCTCTTGGTGCTACTATTAATGATGATACTATTAATAAAATTAAAGCGAGAGTTATTGCAGGTGCTGCTAATAATCAATTAGCTAATGAAGTAGTTCACGGACAAATCCTTAAAGAAAAAGGTATTCTATATGCTCCTGATTTCTTAATCAATGCAGGTGGAGTTATTAATGTTTATTCTGAGTTAGCTAAGTTATCTAAAGAAGAGGTAATGGAAAAAACAGAAAATATTTATAATACATCATTAGAAATTTTCAAACATGCTGAAATAAACAATATTACAACGCATCATGCAGCTTTATCAATTGCTCAAAAAAGAATTGATGATAGAAAAAAAGAAAAAGCACAGTAATATTTTATTAAAATAATGTATTTTTGCAAAGCGAAAGGTGATTCTTTCGCTTTGTTAATTAAATAAGTTCTTATAAAAATGCTTAATAGAAGACACATTCGGGTTAAGGTAATGCAAAGTATTTACGCTGTTCATCAGCATAGTGCAGATGATTTAAATAAAGAAGAGAAATTCTTGTTTTATAGTATTGAATCAATTCAAGATTTATATTTATTGTTATTTTCTGCCTTAATTGAATTAAGAAGCAAAGAAGAAAGATATATTGAATTGGCTTCTAAAAAGCATCTAGCCACTAAAGAAGAGAAAAATCCAAATCGTAAGTTTGTTAATAATAAAGTATTAATCTTATTAGAAAATCAATCAAGTTTATCTGTTGCTATAGAAAACAGAAAAATAAATAATTGGAAAAATAATGATGATTTAATATTACAACTATTAGAAGATATTAAGAAATCAGATATTTATATTGAATATATGAATAATGGGATTTCATCTTTTGAAGACGATGCAAAGTTTGTTACTGATTTATATGTAAAAGTTTTGGCTCCAAATGAACGTTTATATGATTATTTAGAAGATAATAAATTGACATGGATTGATGATTATGCCATGGTTAATACATATATAAGTAAACAATTAAGACATATCAAAAATTCGGATAGTACTGTTGAAATTCCTAAAGTTTATAAAGATCATGACGATAAGGAATTTGCTAAACAACTTTTTGTTAAAACAATTTTGAATGAAGAGGAGTTGGCCAAAGAATATGTAAACAAAACGCCTAATTGGGATTCTGAACGAATTGCAGAAATAGATACTATTCTATTAAAAATGGCAATTTGTGAATTACTAAAGTTTCCTTCAATTCCTGTTAAAGTAACAATTAACGAATATTTAGAAATTGCTAAAGAATATTCTACACCAAAAAGTAGTATTTTTATAAACGGAATTTTAGATAATTTAATTAAAGACTATAAAGAAGAAAATAAATTAAAGAAAACAGGAAGAGGTTTAATGTAAAAATATAATTATGAAAAAAAGATTTATACCAGTTGTAGCATTTGCTCTATTATTAGTAGTTTCTTCATGTAAAGATTCAGCTTCGACAAAAATAACTGAGGCAGATATGACACAAGCTAAAGAAGCATCTGCAGCTTCAGGAAGATTACCTATTTTAGAATTTGATAAAATTGAACACGATTTTGGTTACATTAATGAAGGTGATAAAGTAACAACGGAATTTGTTGTAAAAAACACTGGTGATGCTGATTTAGTTATAGTTAGTGCTGTAGGTAGTTGTGGTTGTACAGTTCCTGATTATAAAAAAGAACCTATCAAGCCTGGTGAAAGTGCTCCAATTAAAGTTACTTTTGATTCAACAGGTAAACCAGGTCAACAACAAAAAACAGTTACATTAACAACAAATACAGCTAACGGAAAAGAAACTTGTACTATTAAAGCAAACGTAAAGCCAAATCCAAATAATCCTGTAGCAACAAAACACTAATACTATGAATTCAAGCTTAATATTGCAAATCGTTTTAATGATTGCTGTTTTTTACTTTTTATTAATAATGCCTCAACAAAAGAGAGCTAAAAAAGAAAAAGCATTTGATCAAAGTTTAAAAGTAGGAGATAAGATTATTTCTAAATCAGGAATACACGGTAAAGTTTCTGAACTTTCAGCTGATACTGTTGTTATTGAAACAATGGCTGGAAAAATAAAAATGGAGCGAAGTGCTATTTCTATGGAAATGAGTGCTAAATTAAATACTACAGTTTCAGCAAAATAGTTAATTTCTATATTTATCATTTAAACCGATGCTCGCAAGAATCATCGGTTTTATTTTTTCTAACCGACTTAGTTTTGTTTTTTCTTGCTTAGCTTCATTAATATATTCTATAAACTCTCTTTGTTTATATGGTGTAAATAGATCAAAAGCTTTTTTCAATTCATTATTAGTTTTTAATTCAATCTCTAAAATTTCACAACTAATAGCTTCTTTTTTTTGTGGTTTAATTTTTAATCCTTCTACTTCTATAGCTATAGCTTCATTGATATAATTTAGAATAATTTTTTCATTAATATCTTTGATAGAAGAGAATCGCATTTGACGCAATGATTTGGTATTCCCTTCATTTGCATTAATGAGTAATTTTTTTTCATCTTTTAGAAATACTCCATTGAAAAACCAAAGTCCAAAATAAGATTTAAAACCTCCAATTCCTATCACATTTTTGTTATTATATGTATAAACTGAAGTTCCCCATTTAGTGGTTTCTATTAGATTAGTTTTGTTTATGATTGACTTTAAATAATCTAATTCATCAGACCATTGATTTGTTTTATCCCAAACTTTTCTTTCAGACATATCTTTTCTTTTTAATTAATTACTTTAAAAACTTCTGAATAGTTATCCTTTTTTAGTCTAATAAAATAAAATGAATTACTAAGATTTAATTCAATACTGTTTCCACTGAAGTTTTTATTCTCATAAATAATTCTTCCATTTATATCAAATATAGAAATTGCATATTGTTTAATTTCTCGATTAAACTGTACTTTGTTATTTATAGGACTTAGAATAATGATTTTGTCAGTATTAAAATTTTCTACATTCAATGTATTACAAGTGTTTGATAGAGTGTTTACATTTTCAATAATACCCAATGATGTTAGACTCTGATTCAGTAAACCTAAATAATTGGAAGGATATTTTTCAGCTCTAAACATTCCATTTAAATTAGCAGGAATTGAACTATATTGATTGTAAATCGTAAGATTTGAATTTACAATTGGACCCGTTGGATTTTTATATGACCATAAAAGAGTACCTGTTTTTGATAATTCAGAAATTCGACCTAAAGAAGTTTCACAAAGTAATAAATTTCCATTAGGTAAACTTTGTATTCCTGATTGTTTTCCTTCATTAACTGTTGTTCCTAAAACTGTTCCATTCCAAGACCATTCAAAGCTTTGTGGATTAAAAGTACCATTTGTAGAGGTATAGTTTCCAAGATTAATTTCCGGAGTAATAATATGTATAGAGCTAAAGGTTTCACTACCATCCCCTAAATTATTAAATACAGTAATTTTTCCCGAATCAATATATCCACTTTCTACCCATTTGCAATCGTGTTGTAAAAAAAGTTTTTGATTTGCAGAAGTACCTTGTTTATATACTTGAGTGTTTCCCCATCGCCACAAAAAATCACCTCCTTTGTTTGAATCTCCTCCAGAATGACTTGCTGCTTCTATTGTTGTAGTACTATGATCAATTATATATATTTCACTTAAATGGCGTGCAGAAATCATAATTTGGTCTAAATCAGCATTATAATCGATAGCATTTAAATGGGTATAATCAAATATTTCTCCATTATCAAAATTGAGATCTAATAACTCAGGATGATTTTCAACAACTCCAAAGTTTTGTTTTGTAACATCAAAATCTTGAATAAAATGGTCGATAAATTTCCATTCCCAAACAATATTTGCACTATTTGTTCCTACGGGCTGTAATTCTATAATTTTATCAATTTTGAATGTTGTATCTGTAATTGCAGGATTTCTGCCTTTATCAGTTATGTCAGAAAGAGTGTATATGTCACTAACGATGCAAAGAATGTTTCCATTAGGTAATGGTTCAATATCATGGTGTTGAGGAATAGCATTAGCAGTTGTAGGATAGGTCCAAACCACAACATTATTCCAGTCTCTAATTTCTAAGTTATCTTTACCAGCTCTAAGTAAATTGCTATTAGGTAATAGGTAACATGTAGCTCCCGGTGCCTCTGTAAAAGTCCATTGATGAACCTTTTCGCCACAATTATTGATTAAATAAACTTCATTATTTCTTTGTGGTGTAAACAAAGTATAACCTTCAGAAACCGTTACATCATTGTATAATAAGCCTACAGTAGGTTGTGCTAAACAAATTACATTTGTTAGTAAAGCTATGAATAATAGAATTTTTATTTTCATTTATTATTTTTTTAAATCTTCTTGTACTCTAAATTGAACCATTTTAGTAATTAATTCTTTAGGTAAAGGTTTGTCTATAGGAAATTGAACAGCTCCTTTTGAATTTTTATATGCTTTTATTTCTTCTTTAAACTTTTCAATTGTAGAAGAATAAGGATAAAATCCAATGTGTTTTTTGTAACCAGCAAAGTAAACTAATCTGCCTTTCTGTTTATAAGCAGGCATTTGATAACTTATTATTTCTTCTGCATGGGGAGCTGCTTTTTTAATAATCCCTCTCATTTCTTGAAGCAATGCTTGCACATCTTCAGGAAATGTATTTATGTATAAGTCAATTTCATTTAAAGATGCCTTCATTTTATTGATCTCAAATATAGCTGTTCTACTTTTTCTCTAGCCCAAGGTGTTTTTCTTAGGAAAGTCAAACTTGATTTTATTGTAGGGTTATGCGTAAAACAACGAATGTTTATTTTTTGTCCTAATGTTTCAAAACCATGTTCTTCCACCAACTTTTGCAAGATATCGGCTAATTTTATTCCATGTAGTGGATTGTTATTTTGACTTAAGTTTGACATAGAGGCTAAATTACAATTTAAATTAATAAAAAAAAGAGGAAATTAAATTTCCTCTTTTTACATTATTGTTTGGCTGTTAATTCAGCTATTTTAATAATTACTTCTGTAGCTTTTATCATACTCTCTACGGGAACATATTCATATTTTCCATGAAAATTATGACCACCAGCAAAGATATTTGGACAAGGTAATCCTTTATATGATAATTGTGAACCATCTGTTCCACCACGAATAGGTTTGATTAGTGGCTTAATTCCTAATTCTAACATTGCTTTTTCAGCAATATCAACGATATGAAATACAGGTTCGACCTTTTCTCTCATATTATAATATTGATCTTTTACTTCTGCTACACAAATATCTTCACCATATTGTTTTGCATATTGTTTGTTGAATTCATTAGCTATAGTGTGAATTAATTCTTTTCTAGCATCAAAAATATCTTTATCATGATCTCGAATTATTAACTCTAAAATCGTTTCTTCTAATGATCCTGTTAAATGATGTACATGAAAAAAACCTTCATAACCTGTAGTCAATTCAGGAACTTCATTGGCTGGTAATTTTGAAATAAACTGACTAGCTAAAAGCATTGAATTTATCATTTTACCTTTTGCATATCCTGGATGAACGCTTTTTCCTTTGAAAGTTATTTTAGCTCCGGCGGCATTGAAATTTTCATATTCTAATTCTCCAATCTGACTTCCATCCATAGTGTAAGCCCAATCTGCTCCAAATTTTTTCACATCAAATTTATGAGCTCCACGACCAATTTCTTCATCTGGAGTAAATCCTACACGAATTTTTCCGTGTTTAATTTCTGGATGATTAATTAGATGTTCCATAGCGGTCATTATTTCTGTAATTCCTGCTTTATCATCAGCACCTAATAGGGTAGTACCATCTGTTGTAATAAGTGTTTGTCCTTTGTAAAGTAACAAATCTTCAAAATAATTTGGTGATAAAACGATATTTTGTGCTGCATTTAATACGATATCTTTTCCGTCGTAGTTTTCAATAATTTGGGGATTGACATTAGCTCCTGTGAAATCAGGTGTTGTATCAAAATGTGAAACAAAACCAATTGTAGGCACTTGATGTTCTACATTGCTAGGTAAAGTTGCCATGATGTATGCATTTTCATCAATAGTAACTTCTTGCATTCCCATGGTCTTTAATTCTTCTACTAATTTGTTTGCCAAATCCCATTGCTTAGCTGTACTTGGTGTTGTGTCTGAATTAGGGTCTGATTCTGTATCAATGGTTACGTAACTAATGAAACGATCTATTATTTTTTGCATTTTATTTATTTTTAATTGTTTAGGGTTTAAAGCAAACGATATATCAAAATCGTTAATTGCTATCTTAAAATTATTTTAAGCTTCCAACCATATCTTCTGGTTTAACCCAAGCATCAAAATCTTCTTCACTAACATAACCTAAACGAACAGCTTCTTGTTTCAAAGTTGTACCATTTTTATGAGCTGTTTGAGCTATTTCAGCTGATTTATAATAGCCTATTTTTGTATTTAAAGCAGTAACTAACATTAATGAGTTGTCTACTAATTCTTTAATTCTTGTGTAATTTGGTTCAATTCCTGAAGCACAATGCTCCTCAAATGACATACAAGCATCTCCTAATAATCTAGCAGATTGTAAGAAATTAGCAGCCATTAGAGGTTTGAATACATTTAATTCATAATGCCCTTGTGTTCCACCAATTGTAATAGCTACATCGTTACCCATAACTTGAGCACACACCATAGTTAAGGCTTCACATTGTGTTGGGTTAACTTTTCCAGGCATAATGGATGAACCTGGTTCGTTTTCTGGAATTAAAATTTCTCCAATTCCTGAACGTGGTCCAGAAGCCATCATTCTGATATCATTTGCAATTTTATTTAATGAAACAGCTAATTGTTTTAATGCTCCGTGAGATTCTACAATGGCATCATGAGCCGCTAAAGCTTCAAATTTATTTTCTGCCGTTTGAAAAGGCATTCCAGTGAATTTTGCTATATATTCAGCTACTTTTACATCATATCCATCAGGTGTATTTAATCCTGTTCCAACGGCTGTTCCTCCTAAAGCTACTTCAGATAGATGAGCTAATGTATTTTTAACAGCTTTTAACCCATAGTTTAATTGAGCAACATAACCTGAAAGTTCTTGCCCTAAAGTTAATGGAGTAGCATCCATAAGGTGTGTACGACCTATTTTAACTACATTCATAAATTCTTTTGATTTTGCAGCTAAAGTATCTCTTAGTTTTTCAACGCCAGGAATTGTTACTTCAACTACAGCTTTATAGGCTGCAATATGCATTCCTGTTGGATAAGTATCATTTGAGGATTGTGATTTGTTTACATCATCATTTGCTTTTAGTACTGGTTCTCCTTCTCCTATTTTAAATCCAGCTAGTACTTGAGCTCTGTTAGCAACTACTTCATTTACGTTCATGTTGCTTTGTGTTCCAGAACCAGTTTGCCATATAACTAAAGGAAATTGGTCATCTAGTTTTCCAGCTAATATTTCATCACAAACTTGGGCAATAGCATCTCTTTTTTCAGTTGAAAGAACACCTAAATCACAATTGGCATAAGCTGCAGCTTTTTTTAGATAAGCAAATCCCATGATTACTTCTCTTGGCATTGATGCAGAAGGACCAATTTTAAAATTGTTTCTTGAACGTTCTGTTTGAGCTCCCCAATATTTTTCAGCAGGAACTTTTACTTCACCCATGGTGTCTTTTTCTATTCTGTATTCCATTTTTATTGTTTAATCGTTAAATTGTTTATTTGTTTACTCGTTTGTTGTCCTAAAAATCAATAGTTCAACACCTAATTAAAACTCATCAAAATTAATCATTCTAAAACCTTTTTAAAAATAATTTAAAGTATTTATTGCTTAAAAAAATATTTGGTCTATCTTTGGAGGGAATTCATTAAAATTCCGGAAAACATGTTTGAATTTGATCAGTATTTAGGCTTTTTACTTTTCTTAACCATTTTAACGATTGGTTTTTGGTTAATGTTCTTTTTAGTTTCTTTTGTACCTTATTGGTTAGGAGGAGCTATTATGGAATTAATCAAAGAAAAAAAAGCTAAGAAAGAAGAAGAGCAAAAATAATTTTTGATCTTACTTTAAAAAAAAGCTCTTCATCACTGAAGAGCTTTTTTTATGTTATTGTTTTCTGTTTTTATGGTGTTCCCATCATTTCGTCGCCACCACTTTCATTATTTCTTTGATTATCACGTTCTTTTTGTTTGTTGAATCTATATGTGAACGATAGTGTTACTTGTCTTTGTCTCCATTGAAATGTAGTAAAAGAAGATACATTTTCTAAATCAACGATACTTCTTCTTTTTCTAGTATTGAATAAATCACTAACATTAAGTGCTAAAGATCCTTTATCTTTCAAAATATCTTTACTAAAAGATAAATTTACACTTGTCATGTCTAAAGTTTTACCTTGCGCATTTTTTTGAGCGGCTCTATATGTAGCATTGGTTTGCCAATCCACTTTATAAGGTAAAGTAATTTTAGATGTAATTCGAGTAAACCAAGTAGTTGCAATATTATCAAAGTTTTGAACCACTTCATTTCCTTGGTAATCAGTATAGCTATAATCTCCTTGATTTTCAACTCTATATAGATTTAAATTTCCATTCAAACGCCACCATTTGTATGGTGAATAATTTGCGTTCATTTCAAAACCTGCTCTATACTCTTTTGATAAATTAATAGGTGTACTAATAATGACTGGAGTTTCAACTGATACCCCATTTACATCTGTTGTAACAAAGTCTCCCGATTCTTTTCTAATAAATTGAAAAGTATTGTCAGTAATGTTCAAATAAGCAGAAGTATTAAAAGTTAATTTATCCCATTTTCTTAGGTAACCAATGTCTATTGCATTTGTATAAGACGGATTTAAGTCAGGGTTTCCTTGAAAAATATTAATATTACTGGAGTAACTTGAAAAAGGGTTTAAGAATCTTCCTCTTGGTCTGTTAATTCTTCTACTATAACTCAATGTTAAATTACTATTCTTATTTAACTCATAATTTAAAGTAGCCGTTGGGAAGAAGTTATTATATTTTTTAGTGTTATAATCATTAGCTGTTATTGAGTTTACTTCAATATTGCTGTCTTCCCATCTAAGACCAAAGAAATAAGAGAATTTATTTATTTTAGATCCATATTGTGCATAAAGAGCATTTACATTTTCTTTATATTCTAATAAATTCGTAAAAACTGAATTTTCATTTACTCTAAAATCGGTTAAGTTTTTTTGAAAATTACCTCTATATCCTGTTTCAAATCTTGAATCTTTTCCTATAGGTAAAACATAATCTGTTTGCAATAGATTTCTTAATTGTGATTGATTGTTAAGGGTAACATCAGTGAAATAAGTACTTGGATCTCCTAAAATTTGGTCATAAATAATAGAATTTTCATTGTCTTGATTTTTTGAAAAAGCCACGTTAGCGGTCAACTTATGATCTTCTTTTTCAAAATCTTTTGTGAAAACGGATGAGTATTCAATACTATATTCTTTGCTTTTTTGTTCATTTAACCTATTTCTTATGAATGTTGGATTGAAATTTGCATCATAATTATCATAAAAAACATTATCAGGATTTGAACCAGATTCTTTTGAAAAAGTAATGGCATGTGTCCATGAAGCTGTTTTAGTTAAGAATAAATCAATACCATAGTTGGCATTAAAAGTTCTGTTTAAACGTTGATTTGTTCTGCTTTCATAAATAAAATTTCTTGTTGTTCCATCTTCATTAAAGTACTCAGAATTGGTTGAAGAATTTCCTGGAGAATTTCTATAATTATAACCAAAATTAGAAAACAAATTAAAAGACTCACTTCTAAAGTTAACATTAGAAGATAAACCATATGCTTCTGGATCACCAACTGATGCAATAACAGATCCGTTGATTCCTTGCCCTTTTCCTTTTCTTAAAACAATATTGATGATTCCACCACCACCTTCAGCATCATAACGTGCAGATGGGTTTGTAATTACTTCTACTTTTTCAACAGAATCTGCTGGTAATAATTTTAAAGCATCGGCTATATTTATACCTGCTAATCCAGAAGGTCTTCCGTCAATTAAGATTCTAACGTTTTCATTTCCTCTTAAAGCAATTGTTCCGTCAGGATCAACAGTTACAGATGGTACGTTGTTTAATACATCACTCATTGTACCCCCTTTAACCATCATGTCTTGACCAACATTATATACCCGTTTGTCTAATTTAAATTCAACTGTAGATTTTTCAGCAATAAGTACAACTTCTTTTAATTGGGACACATCTGGTTCTAAAAAAACGGTACCCAAATTAGTATCAGAATTAATCTCTTTGTTATTAATTTGAATTGTTTTTAAGGAAATAAATTCATATTTTATATTGTAAGTTCCTTTAAGAACATTAATACTAAAATCTCCATTCTCATCAGTACTTCCTCCAGAAATTAATTCAGGGTTATTTACATTTTGAAGAACAACTGTTGCATATTCTAATGGTGTATTTGTGCTTTTTTCGTAGATTTTTCCACTTACAGTAACTTTTGCCATTTGTGCTAATCCTGAATAAGAAATTAACATTAATGTTGAGGCTAATAATAATTTGTTTAGTTTCATCAAATGATAGTTTATTTTTTGCTAATAAGACTGCAAAAGTAGCCTATGGTTTAGCCAGCAAATCACAAAAGTTTGTTAAAACTATTATATAATTTCCTTAATTTTTTCTTTTGGTCTAGCTACAACAGCCTTATTTTCATTGACGATTATAGGTCTTTCTATTAATTTTGGATGCAGAAGCATTGCTTCAATAATTTCATCATCAGAGAGATTTTTGTTTTTGTAATTTTCTATCCAAATTTTTTCTTTTGTTCTAACTAATTCTAAGGGTTTGTAATTTAGTTTTTTAAGTATGGAAATTAATTCCTCTTTTGTTAATGGATTATCTAGGTATTTAATAATTTCAAAAGGCTGGTTGATGGCTTCTAATTCGCAAAGGCCTTCACGTGATTTTGTACATCTCGGGTTATGGTAAATTTGAATCATAATTATAGTATTAATTAGTAAAAAGTAGTAATTTTAGACAAAATTAAAGTAAAATATATGTTTATAGAGCAAGGTTTCAAAAAAGAAAATGAATTTTGGAAATATTTAATTGGTTCTATACTGGTTTTTATCGCTTCTATAATTGGTCAAATTCCAATAGGTTTAGCTGTTGTTTATGAAGTTTTCGTAAATAGTAAGCCTATCCCTTTGGTTGATAAGGATTTATATACCATGTTTGATTCTAATTGGTTATTATTCTTAATGTTATTGTCTTTTGTTTTTGCTATTTTTGGATTGTATTTGGTTGTTAAAAAGATTCATAAACAGACATTTAAGTCAATTATTACTTCTAGAAAAAAGATAGATTGGAAGCGTTTTTTTGTGGCTTTTAGTATTTGGGCTTTAATTTCCATTTCTTTGATAGTAATTTCTTATTTTTCTAATGGTTCTGAGATTGAATTGCAATTTAATTTGATTCCATTTCTTATATTATCTGCTATTGCTATTATATTAATTCCAATTCAGACTAGTACTGAGGAGTTAATTTTTAGAGGGTATTTAATGCAGGGATTTTATAATTTGTCTAAAAATAAATGGTTTCCATTAGTAATGACATCAGTAATTTTTGGAACCATGCATATATTTAATCCTGAAGTTCGAGAAATGGGTAACATTATTTTAGTTTACTATATTGGAACTGGTTTTTTCCTAGGGATAATTACATTAATGGATGAAGGAACAGAGTTAGCTTTAGGCTTTCATGCGGCTAATAATTTAATTTCAGCACTTTTAATAACGGCTGATTATAGTGTTTTACAGACTCATGCTATTTTTAAGGATTTATCTAAACCTGATGTTAACTTTGAAGCTTTTACGCCTATTTTATTTTATATTATTTTAATTGTAGTCTTTGCTAAAATTTACAAATGGACCAATTGGAAAGAGAAATTAATAGGTAAACAAGAAGAAATAAATAACGAAATTTTTTAATACTATGAAATATATTCCTAATCATAAGAATGTTCATAATCACTTTAAATTAAACGGTTTTCATTTAAATGCTGATGATTTGTGTAGAGTTGCTTATAGTTTTATAAAAGAAGGTGATGCTTTTGAGAAACCTGTTGGAGATTTTATTTTGGATTGGTTTGATGATAAAGAATATATTAAAATGCAAACTTCTGGTTCAACTGGAAAACCCAAAAGTATTCAAGTTGATAAGCAAGCTATGGTAAATTCGGCTTTAGCAACAGGAGATTTTTTCGGACTGAATGCAGGTGATACTATATTAAATTGTTTGCCTGTGCAATATGTTGCAGGAAAAATGATGTTTGTTCGTGCTTTTATTTTAGGTTTAGAAATGGATTTTGTGGCTCCAAGTTCGCATCCATTTGAGTTGATAGATAAGAAATACGATTTTACGGCCTTAGTTCCTTTACAAGCTATGAATTCGTTGGATAAATTGGTAAATTTTAAAACTATAATTATTGGAGGTGCTAAAGTATCAGCTGAATTGGAAAAAAAGTTAAAACCAATTAAGTCAAATATTTATGAAACTTATGGAATGACAGAAACTATAACACATATTGCTGCCAGAAAAATGGGAGCAAAGGCTTTTACAACTTTGCCTAATGTAGTTTTGTCTCAAGATGAAAATAATTGTTTATTGATTCATGCTAGTGATATTTCAAATGAAATTATTCATACTAATGATATAGTAGAATTAGTTTCAGAAAATCAATTTGTTTTTTTAGGAAGATTTGATACTATAATTAATAGTGGTGGAATAAAATTAATACCTGAACAAATAGAGGAGAAGATGATGCCTTTTATTAAGAATCGTTTTTTTGTTATTGGGAAAGCTGATAAAGAATTAGGTGAACATTTAGTTCTTGTGGTTGAAGGTAAAGAAACGCCAATTGATATTGATAAAATGGAGACTTTAGATAAATATGAACGTCCAAAGGAGATTATTTTTATTCCTCAATTTAAGGAAACTCCAACAGGGAAAGTTATTCGTAAGGAAACTTTTTTGAGTTAGGTTGAGATTATTTTTTCACCAACTTTTGCATTTTATAGTATTTGATTTCTTTTTGTTTTAAGGGATTGGTACTCCATTCTGCCCATTCATTAATAATATCATTCTATTTTGCTTAAACTTAAAGTTAACTTTAAGTCTTTATAAATAATTATCATTTTTACGAAACCCAATTTAGGACTAAAATAATATTCCGTTGTAGCTATTGTTTGATTTTCAGAATTTAAAGATTCTGCTTCTATAACATAGCATTCAATATTTTTTTCAACCTTTGTATCTATTATTTTCTTATTAACTATAGTATAGTTAGCACCAACTACGTCTTCGTTAATATTATAATGTAATTGTGTTTCTTTTGGAATAGTTAAATTGTTTCTCCATGTTTTATCTAATTCTAAAGGAAAGTTTACTACAGGGAATGGTGTAATCTCTAAAAAGGTAAAACCTAACCCTCTAGGTGGGTGAACAAAAACCATAGTACTATCTTCAATAATTCCTGTCACTTCAGATAATCTACCAATGACTCTATCCTTATTCATATAATCATATTTAATAAGGGTTTGTCCATCTAAAAAATTCGTATTAGTATTCTCAAAAACATTTAATCTAATGGTATTTATATAAACATTCTCTTCGTCATAAGAAGATTTAGGATCAAAAGAAGTAGTGTTATAATCTTTTAAATGCAATAAAACGACATTTTGAGATTTCTCAAGCGCAACGGTATAATAGAACTTTTTTCCTCCTTTATATATTATATTATCCTTATTTACTACATTTAGTACACCCTTATCAACAAAAAATGTATCTTCTCTATATGCTCTCTTATTGAAACTTTTATAAATTAGAATGTAAAATAAAATACATAAAGTAAAAGCCCCAAAGATGAGACTTTTACCTATTTTCTTTTTGTTTTTAGCAAGTACCTTCATCATACCAATCTCCTGAAGTATCGTTTTTTGTTCCGTAATTATTGCCATACAATACTTCTAATATAATACTAGCTGTAGTGTTGGTTTTGTATTATTTTGTTTTGTAGTGTGGGTTCCATTTGTTAAACCTTCTACAATTTTTTCTGGGTAATATAATCTTTTTGTGTAATTACATTTTTTTACTTAATCCTTATCAGTGTATGTATGCTGATATTGAATTGTTTACGTTTGCCAAACGTATAAAAACTTTTTAGGATTAATTTTTTTTATTAAAAAAAAAGATGTTTTTTTTCATTTTGCCCTTCCAGATGTAAAAAAAGACGATGAAATGCAAAATTTGCATCCATTTTTTTTGATAATAGTTTGAATATCAATTATTTTGGTAATGATAAATAATTTTTGCTATTAATGAAGTTGGTAAAGAGTTGGGATAAATTATTTGTAAGTAATAAATTTTAGTATAAAAAAAAGGAGCTAAAAACATATTTTCAACTCCTTTTTTATTAATTATAACTATATATTATTTGACTTTTATATAAAACAGATTTGTTAAAACTTTAATTTCATTGGGAATTGAAACTACAGGAACATTGCCTATTTTAAATTCATTTGTAGCCATTAATCGGGTTCTTACGCCATTAATTTCAACATCTACTGGCATTTCAAAATTAGGCACATCAGTTTGCCATTTGTATTGAAATCTGTTTTTGTATTTTTTTAAGACTAATGTTGGAATTGAAGTATGTTTCAAATATTGTTCAAAAATAGGAGTTAAATCTTTACCTGTTTCTTTATTAAAAAAATCAATTACGGTTTGAGTGTCAATAATTTGTTTTTTGTAGGTTTCAGAGTATTTTAAAAGCATTGCCCACCATTTATCATCATTTTTTACAATATGTCTTAATGTGTTTATTAGAAGAGCTCCTTTGTTGTACATATCACCAGAACCTTCTTTATTTACACCATAAAAACCTATAACTGGTTTGTCGTTTAAAATGTTTTTAGATTGTCCGTTAATGTATTTCATTGCTTCATCATATCCTTTTAGACATTCAATATAAACGGATTCTGAATAAGTAGTAAACGCTTCATGTATCCACATATCAGCTATATCTTTACTAGTAATACTGTTTCCAAACCATTCATGCCCTGTTTCATGTATTACAATAAAGTCAAATAGTAAACCTATATTTGTTCCAGATAAATCACGACCCATATACCCTTTTTTATACCTATTTCCATAAGCTACTGCACTTTGATGCTCCATTCCTAAATAAGGGGTTTCCACTAATTTATATCCATCTTCCCAAAATGGATACTTTCCAAATTTAGCCTGAAAACATTGCATCATAGGTTTTACATCAGCTTCAAAATGTATCTTAGCTTTTTCTTCATTTTCACGAAGTACATAATAGTCTAAATCTAAGTCGTCTAATTTGTCATGAATGTGGACATAGTCGGCAATATTAACAGTGATAGAATATGTATTGATAGGATTAATAACTTCCCAATCCCAACGTGTATAGCCATTTCCTAAATCTTCTGAGCCTTTAAATCTTCCATTAGAAACATCCATTAAACCATTTGGAACAGCTACTTTTATGGTTGCACCTTTGTCAGGCTCATCTGTTTGTGAATCTTTTACGGGATACCATAAACTTGCACCAGTTCCTTGTACAGCCACAGCAATAAAATCTTTTCCGTTGCTGTCTTTTTTAAATACAAAACCTCCATCCCAAGGAGCATTTTTAGCTACTAAAGGGTTTCCTGAATAGTAAAATCGTAATTTCTGTGATGAATTTTGAGGTAATTCAGAAGTAAAATTGATAAAAACAGCGTCATTATCTCTTTTATAAGTCAATTTTTTCTTGTTGAAAACTATAGAATCAATATGCATGTTTTCAAATAAGTCTAACTGAATTTTCTTCGTATTTTGTAAAACATCAAACGTTACTTCATTATAGCCTACTATATTTTTTTCTTCAGGGTTTATAGTAATATTTAAATCATAATGTTGTACATCATAGCAACTACGTTCAAAACGCATTCCGCCTTGAAGTGAATCTCTTCGAGTAAAATTTTGTGCTGTAACTTGAAATAAGCTTAATAATGAGGTAAGAATAAATAGTTTTTTCATTGGATTTTTTTTCTACTTGAAGTACAAATTTAACTAAAATTCTGCTTCAACTGTTATAGTCATTTCTTTTTTTGAAATTGGATGCACAAAAGTCAGTTGTTCCGCATGAAGATGTAAGCGATTAGCTTTTTTTCCATACAAATCATCACCCACTATTGGTGTTTGCAATCCCAATTCGTGTGAAGCATGAACTCTTAATTGATGTGTTCTTCCTGTAATGGGATAGAAATATATTTTAGTTTTATTGTCTTTAATTTCAATTTTTTGCCATTTGGTTTGCGCTGTTTTCCCATATTCATAGCAAACCAATTGTCTTGGTCTATCATCCAAATCAACTCTAAGGGGTAAATCGATGAAACCTTCATTTTCAGAAATGATGCCATCTAAGACTGCAACATACCTTTTTTTTATGGTTCTCTTAATAAACTGACTTTGTAGTTCTTTATAGACTGCTTCGTCTTTAGCTAGAATCATTATTCCCGAAGTTGACATGTCTAGTCGATGAACAATTAAAGGGCCAGTTGCACTAGGAAAAAGATCTTTAACCCTTTGATAAACGGAATCTTTTATTTGCTTTCCAGGAACTGATAAGAATTCAGCAGGCTTATTTATTACAACTAAATAGGCATCATCATAAACAATAGTAATGTCTTTTCCTTCAGCAGGATTGTATTCAAAGGGATTGATTTCCATGTCCAAACCTTGTAACATGTGTTGCATTAAAATGGGTTCGCATTTACTTTTGCATGCAGGGTAAAATTGTTTATGTTTTCGAATCTCAGAGTTGGGTGATTTTCCCCACCAAAACTCAGCCATTGCTATGGGTTTTAAATTATTGGTAAAGGCGTGGTGTAATAATTTTGGAGCAGCACATTCTCCAGCACCAGCAGGTGGATTTCCTTCAAAAATTTCTCCAATACTTTTTAGTTTTTCAAATTGATTTAAAAAAGCATATTCAGCAAAAAGTCTTTGTTGTAAAGCAGCTGACTTTTGTTTACGACTTAATTTTAAAATTTCAATTTTAGAATGAAGAATATTAAATTCTTTTTGGGCATCTTCTATTTTGTAATTCCAATATAGATTCATTTTTTTTAGTAAAATGCCTTCTTGTTTACTGGCTTCTTTTAATTCGTCTTCGTTTGATACACCTTTTTTTCTAAGCTCATCACGAAGTTTTTTTTGTGCTTTTATATTAGTCTTTTGGTTTTGAATATCGTTTTGAGCTTCAAGCTTAGTATTCTCTAATTCTTGAAGAGCTTTTGTATAGGATTCAGAATTTTCTAAAATTTCTATTTCTTTGGTAATTAAATTTAATTTGTCTTCACCAATTTTGTAAAATCCATTTTTATCCAACATATCATAGACCGTTGGAACAAATCTTTCATGATGATTAGAATCTGCCAATTTTCCTGAAAAAGCCCATAATTGCCCAATTTCACCAGCTTCATTTTGACATACCAAAACACCAAACATTTTTCCAATTACTAAACCTTCTTGAGTTGTATCTAATCCAAAATTATGTTCAAAATCGGTTTGATTTTCTAAATATTCTTGCAATTCATTTGATGCAATAATACTCAATTCATGAGGTTCATAATAAAAGGGAAACGTAAATTTTTCAGGTAATGAGATACTTGAAATATTGGTTTTGAAAGGATAAAATTTATTAATAGTCATTTGACAAATATACTTTCTAAAAAGAAAAATCCACTGATATTACAATGGATTTTATATAATAATTATTAATTTGAATTTGAATTAAACTTGTATAACACCTAAATTAAATTTTTTCTCAATAGGTGAGTGGTTAGCTGCTTCAATTCCCATAGAAATCCATGTTCTGGTTTCTAAGGGATCAATGATAGCATCTGTCCATAAACGAGATGCTGCATAATAAGGTGAAACTTGAGCATCATAACGGGCTTTAATTTTATCAAATAATTCTTGCTCCACTTTTTCGTCAACTATTTTTCCTTGTTTTTTTAGAGATGCGGCTTCAATTTGCATTAAAACTTTAGCTGCTTGAGCACCACCCATTACTGCTAATTCAGCACTTGGCCAAGCAAAAATTAATCTTGGATCATAAGCTTTTCCACACATGGCATAATTTCCTGCTCCGTAACTATTTCCAACAATAACTGTAAATTTTGGTACAACGGAATTGGAAACAGCATTTACCATTTTAGCTCCATCTTTAATGATTCCTCCATGTTCTGATTTACTTCCTACCATAAATCCAGTTACGTCTTGTAAAAATACTAATGGAATTTTCTTTTGGTTGCAATTAGCAATAAAACGGGTAGCTTTATCTGCTGAATCGGAATAGATTACACCACCAAATTGCATTTCTCCTTTTTTAGACTTGACTACTTTTCTTTGATTAGCTACAATTCCAACAGCCCAACCGTCAATTCGTGCATAACCAGTTATTATAGTTTGTCCGTAACCTGCTTTATATTCATCAAATTCAGAATTATCAACCAAACGATTAATGATTTCCATCATGTCATATTGTTCGTTACGCGCTTTTGGTAGTATTCCGTATATATCTTTTGGTTCTAAAGCTGGTTTTTTAGGTTTTTCACGATTGAAACCTGCTTTATCAAAATCGCCAATTTTTCCAACAATACTTTTTATTCTATCTAAAGCTGCTGCATCGTCTTTTGCTTTGAAGTCGGTTACACCACTAATTTCACAATGGGTTGTTGCTCCGCCAAGTGTTTCATTGTCAATAGTTTCGCCAATTGCAGCTTTTACTAAATAACTTCCCGCTAAAAATATACTTCCTGTTTTATCCACTATTAAAGCTTCATCACTCATGATTGGTAAGTAAGCACCGCCAGCAACACAACTTCCCATAACGGCTGCAATTTGAGTAATTCCCATACTGCTCATTATGGCATTGTTTCTAAAAATACGACCAAAGTGCTCTTTGTCAGGAAAAATTTCGTCTTGCATCGGTAAATATACACCGGCTGAATCTACTAGATAAATGATAGGTAGTCTGTTTTCCATGGCAATTTCTTGTGCGCGAAGATTCTTTTTTCCAGTAATTGGAAACCAAGCACCAGCTTTTACAGTTGCATCATTAGCAACAACTATACATTGCTTACCAGAAATATATCCAATTTTTATAACAACTCCTCCAGAAGGACAGCCACCATGTTCTTCATACATTCCATCTCCAACAAATGCTCCAATTTCAATACTTTTAGATTTTTCATCTAATAGATAATCGATACGTTCACGGGCTGTCATTTTTCCTTCAGCATGTAATTTTTCGATACGTTTTTGTCCTCCACCTAATTTTACTTGAGCGAATTTTTGTCTTAAATCTGATAGTAAAAGTTTATTATGGTCTTCGTTTTTATTGAAATTTATGTCCATTATGTTGTTAATTGTTTAAGAGTATTGAGGATTTTATATTTTAATTGTTGTTTGGAGTGGCTAAAATACAAATTACTTAATTCATTCTAAAAATAAATAAATATTATTTAATAATTACTGGCATTTTTTAGATGTATTAAATAACTAAATCATAACACATAGTTTATGTAAGTTTAATATTGTTAGTCTTTTTTTGTAAGTTAATTTTAATAAAAAAAGCAATGTTTATCCGTTTTATACTATTCTTGTTTTTTACGACTTCTGTATATACTCAAGATCAATTAAAAGATCATCAATTAGAGAGTATTAAAAAAGAATTAGATGCTGGAAAGAAGAAAGAAGGTAGTGAAATAACAGCTGCTAAAATGGTGAAATTAGGACAGATTTATAGTAGACATGGATTATATGCTAATGCATTAGTTTATTATAATGATGCTTTAAAAATTATAGAAAATAAAAAAAAAGATACCTTATATGTTACTATAAATAATGAGATTGGAAAAGTAAATAATGCAATGTATAAGTATCCTAATGCCTATAATTTTTTTAATGAGGCATTAGAAGTTTCTAAAGAAATTAAGTATGCTAAAGGAAGAGCAATTGCTTTAAGCCTTTTAGGAGCCAATTATGAAAAGCAAGCGAAATATGCTGAGGCGTTAAAATATGCAAATGAGAGTTTATCATTTTTTGATCCAGTTGAAGATAAGTTTCAAATAGCTATTGTTTACGAGAACATAGGAAGTATTTATGAAGACTTATTACAACTTGACAAGGCCTTTCTTTATTTTACAAAAGCATATAACATAATAAAGAATACAAATACAAAGGAAGAAGCAAACGTTATTAATAATATTGGAGATGTTTATAGAAAAAAAGGAGCCGTTGATGAATCAATTTTTTATACTAATAATTCACTTGAAATAGCAAAAAAAATTAATGATTATCATCTGTTGGAAAGTGCAAATAAAGATTTGTCAAAAGCTTATGCTTTAATGGATGATTATAAAAAAGCATATAAATTTAGAGTTGAATCTGAGCGATATAAAGAAAAAGCTGCTTTAAATGAAAATAAAAATTTGGTTAACCTTTTACTTACTGATTTAAAGATAAATCAAAAAGAAAGTCAAATTAAATTGCTTAAAGAGCAAAATAAAGCAAGTATTGCTAATCAAAAATTATTAATAGTTCTAGCTCTTTCATCCATAATTATTCTTTTTCTTATTTATATTTATTATAGAAAAAAGAGGAAGGATAACTTAAAAATTCAAGTGTATAAGCAAAAGACATTAGCATCAGAATTTGAAAAGAAATTGATAGAAGAAAAAAACCTTCAAAGAGATTTGGAATTAAAAACAGCTTCTTTATCACGATACAGTTTGCATATAGCTCAAAAAAATAAATTATTATCTGAACTTTCTTTTAAACTTAAAAACATTGTTAGTAGAAAAAGTGATTTGTATGAAATAAAAATCAAAGAGCTTTATAATGAGATTGATTTTACACTGCAACAAGAAAATGAATGGGAAGATTTTACTCAGTTTTTTGAAGAGATTCATCCTGACTTTATAAAGAGGTTAGCTAATGTTGCAATAGAAAGTTTATCACCAGCAGAATTAAAATTAGGCATTCTCCTTAGATTAAATTTATCCTCAAAAGAAATAGCTTCTATATTACGTGTTACTCCTGATAGTGTAAGAGTTGCTAGACATCGATTTAGAAAAAAAATACCTATTGATTCTAAAGAAGAATTAGTGAGTTTTTTATTAGAATTATAGTCATAAATCTGCCCATCTTTGTTAATGATTATTTTAATGTAAACTAATCGTTATTGTTGCCTTCTTGTAACGATTAAAATTTTACTTGTATCTTATTTGTTGCCTAATAAAAATAAAATTAAATAGCTGTAAATTATAGATTTGACATGAATTTAAAAATTTTATAAATGAAAAATCAATACTTTTTTAAAGGGCTATTTGTAACGTTATTTTTAATGGTTGCATGCCTTAAAGTAAACGCTCAAAATGGTTCTATTTCTGGAAACATTGTAGATCAAAACAATTTCTATTTACCAGGTGCAAATGTGGTTATAGAATCTTTAAAAAAAGGAGCTATAACCGATTTTGATGGTAACTTTTCAATACTGTCAATTCCAGCAGGAAATTATCAGTTAAAAGTAACTTATTTGGGGTATAAAGAAATAGAGATTATGGTTGATGTAAAAGAGAATCAAACCGCTGAAGTTCCTATAAAAATGGAAATGGATAATCTTATTTTAAATGAGGTTGAAGTTGTTTCTAATGGTTTAAGTGGTCAAGCCAAAGCTTTGAATACACAAAAAAACAACATTAATATTACTAATGTTGTTTCAACAGATCAAATAGGTAAATTTCCAGATGCTAATATTGGTGATGCCGTTAAACGTATTTCAGGAGTTACCATGCAAGTGGATCAAGGAGAAGCACGTAATATTATTGTTAGAGGTTTATCTCCACAATTAAACTCGGTAACTTTAAATGGTAGTAGAATTCCGTCAGCGGAAGGAGATAATAGAAATGTGCAAATGGACTTAATTCCATCAGACATGATTCAAACGATTGAATTAACTAAAGCCGTAACACCTGATATGGATGCCGATGCACTTGGTGGTTCCGTAAATTTAGTAACGGCTACAGCTCCACAAAAATTTAGATTATCAAGTACTTTGGGATCAGGAGTGAGTTTTATAACGGATAAAAGAATTTTAAATGGTTCAATATTAATAGGGGATAGAACTAAAGATAAAAAATTCGGCTGGATGGTTTCTGCATCTGTCAATGATACTGATTTTGGTTCAGATAATGTAGAGGCAAATTGGACTGATGAATTCGAATATTATTCAGGTGCAGATGATGTAAATGGAGATCCTATTCTAGAGAATGTTGATGTAAACCCATATACCAATAATCTTGAAACCAGAAAATATCTTGTACAAAGGGTAAGAAGAAGTTTTTCTGCAAATTTAGATTACCAGATTAATCCGAATCATGATATTTATTTTAAGTCCATGTATAATTGGAGAGATGATAGAGAAAATAGATATAGAACTTCTTATAAAATGCTAGATGCTGAAGATATAGAAATAGGAGATTTTGATATTACTAATGGTGTGCCTTCTCGCTTTCCTGTTAAGGTTTCTAAAGAAACAAAAGGCGGTATTGACAACAATAGAAATAAAAGTAGAAGATTAGAAGATCAAAGAATGCAAAACTATTCACTAGGTGGAAAACATTTTTTCGGTAAATTAAAAGCAGATTGGATGGTTTCTTATGCTAAAGCTTCTGAGGAAAGAAAAAATGAACGTTATGCTAAGTACAAAACAAAATATACTATTATAAATGATTTTTCAGATTCGGAATTTCCTAATTTCATTGCAGAAAATCCTAATGATGCAAATGATTTTGAAAGATTAAAATTTGATGAAATTTCAGAACAATACCAGTACACAGAAGAAAAGGATGTTAATTTCTTTACCCATTTTGAATTACCAGCTGATTTTTTTGGTAACGGTAATGGGAAAATTAAATTTGGAGCTAGAGGTAGGTTTAAAAATAAAAACAGAAACAATAATTACTTTGAATATGACTTAGAGGGTATTTATCCTACTATGAATCTTGTGGGATTAAAAGATTATTCAAATGATGATTTTTTAGTTGGAAATCAATACCAATTGGGAAGTTATATTGATGCTAGTTGGCTTGGAGGATTGAACTTGACAAATGGTGAATCCGTTCCTGCTGAGTTTTTAAGAGCTAATTTTGATGTTACCGAAAATGTTTGGGCAGGTTACATTATGACTACTCAAAATATTACAGAAAATGTTCAAGCCTTAGTAGGTGTTAGAGTTGAGGCAACAGCTTTAGAAGCGACAGGAAATAAAATTGAAAACGAAGATGATTTAGTAGGTGAGATTACCCAAAAGAATAATTATACTAATATTTTACCAGGAGTTCATTTTAGATATACACCTAACAAAAATACAGTATTGAGACTAGCTTGGACAAATACTTTAGCAAGACCAAATTATGTAGATTTAATTCCAACTTTAGATGTTGTTAATAATGATCAAGAAATTTTTGTTGGAAATCCAGACTTAAAACCGACTACATCTATGAATTTTGACCTTTTAGGAGAGTATTATTTTAAAAGTGTAGGTATTCTTTCAGGAGGAGTTTTTTATAAAAAAATTGACAATTTTATTTATAAATACCAATCTAAAATTGATTCTGATTTATATGGAGATGGAACAACAGGTTATAGAGTTTATCAGCCATTAAATGGTGATGATGCATCAATTCTTGGGTTAGAATTTGCTTTTCAAAGACAATTAGACTTCTTACCAGGGTTTGCTAAAAATTTTAGTATTTATTTGAATTATACTTATTTAAGTTCTAAAGCAAAAGGTATTAGAAATGAAGATGGTGAAGAACGAAAGGATTTAGATTTACCAAATACTTCTCCTAATATGTTTAATGCTTCTTTAGGCTATACAAATAAGTTTTTTACAGCTCGTCTGTCTTCTAATTTCTCGGATTCATATATTGATGAAATAGGAGGAGGACCATTCACTGATAGATATTATGATAAACAACTCTTTGTAGATTTTAATGTTGGTGTAACTTTGTCTAAAAACATAAGACTATATGCAGATTTAAAAAACATAACCAATCAACCTCTACGTTATTTTCAATCAGTAAGTCAACGAACACAGCAAGTTGAATATTATGGACAACGTTTGACTTTTGGAATAAAATATGATTTGTATTAATACCATCTACATATTTAAAATTAAAATAAAAAATAGAACCTTTTTAATAAGGGGTAATAAAAAGAGAAAAAAAAAATGAATAAAATTATATATATTGTTCTTATAATAGCTTTGTATAGCTGTCAAATAAAATCCAATTTAACAATCATTAAACCAGATGTAATAACAGAAACTACATTAAATGATACTGATGATCCTGCTATATGGGTAAATCCAGAAGATGCTTCAAAAAGTATTATTTTTGGAACCGATAAGGAAACTAATGGAGCCATTTATGCTTTTGATTTAGATGGAAAAATAATCGAAGATAAAACCATTAGAAATATTGAAAGACCTAACAATGTGGATTTAACTTATGGTTTTACAATTAATGATTCTACTAAAGTTGATATTATTGCTTTTACAGAAAGAGAGAAAAATCAAGTACGTGTTTTTTCTGTACCAGATATGAAACCATTAGATAATGGAGGTTTTAAAGTCTTTGAAGAAGAAACTAACTTAGAATTTAAAGCCCCAATGGGAATTGCAATTTATCATTCTCCTATAAACCAAAAAGTATATCTTATTGTTGGAAGAAAAACGGGACCAAAAGAAAATTATTTATATCAATATGAATTACAATCTAAGCCTGAAGGAGTCCAAATGAAATTGGTTAGAAAATTTGGAAATTTTAGCGGTAAAAAAGAAATCGAAGCTATTGCAGTTGACAATGAAAAGGGATATATATATTATTCAGATGAGCAACATGGTGTTCGTAAATATTATGCTGAACCAGAGAAAGGGAATCAAGAAATAGCTCTTTTCGGAACAGACAAATTTAAAAGTGATATAGAAGGAATTGCTATTGCTAAAACAACTACTAAAAAAGGGTATATCATTGTTTCAGATCAACAGAGAGGACAATTTAATGTTTTTGATAGAGAAACAAATGAATTTATTAAAGCACTTAATTTAACTACAACAGAGACAGATGGTTGTGATGTGGTAACAGTTTCTTTAGGAAATAAGTTTCCAAAGGGTATATTTGTAGCTATGAATGATGCTAAAAACTTTTATGTGTATGATTTCAGTAGAATTCTTGATGAAATTGAAAAGAAAAATTAAATTGTATAAATCAATAAAAAAAAGGCTGTCTTAATTTTGACAGCCTTTTTTTCTATACTATTTTTTAGAATCACATACTAAGCGTTTTAAAATAGCCCATTGTTTTAATGCATCTCTAGCTTCAACAGCTGGATAACCTAACATTGTTTTTCCTGCCTCAATATCACAAGTTACACCAGAACCAGCACCTACAATGGCACCATCTCCAATGGTTGTATGATCTTTTATAGAAGCACTACCTCCAATAATCACACCATTGCCTAGCGTTACTGAACCAGCTAAACCACTATTTCCAGCCATAATACAAAATTGCCCTAATTTACTATTATGTCCAATTTGAACTAAATTATCAATTTTACATCCATTACCTAAGACTGTTGAACTAAATTTTCCTCTATCAACACATGAATTAGCTCCAATTTCAACATTATTTCCTATAATTACATTTCCAATTTGTGGGACTTTAACTAACCCTTTTTCAGGATCTGGTCTAAAGCCAAAACCATCTGCTCCAATAGTTGCATTAGGATGTATAATACAATCGCTTCCTATATGACATCTTTCTCTAATTACTGTTCCTGACCAAATTACCGTGTTCTTTCCAATAGTACATTCATCCAATATAGTAACATTAGGATAGATAGTTACATTTTCATCAATAACTACTTTTGGACCAATATAACAACCGGCTCCAATTTTACTTTTATTTCCTATAACTGCTGTTTTGTCAATTGTTGCATTTGGATGAACGTCAACTTCAAAACTAGGAGTTGGAGGAGCAAACATAGCTAATACTTGTGACATGGCTAAATCTGCATTTTTTACTTTTATAAAAGCCCTGTTTTCACCAGGCTCAATAGAAATATTCTCGTTTACTATTGCCACACTAGCACTGGATGATTGCCAATATTTTTCATATTTTTTGTTTCCTATAAAAGAAATTTCATTGTTTGTAGCTGTTTCTAATTGTTCAGGAGCTGTAATTGAATTTAAGGTATTGCCAACAATAGTTCCTTTTAGAACATCATTAATTTCTTGTAAGGTGAAAACTTTCATGTATTTAGTTAGATTAGTGTAGTTTATTTTTACAAATATGAATTAATTTATGCTAATAAAAAATAAATTATTAAATCTATTGTCTAAAAATTAAAAAAAATATAATTATTCGTACAAAAAATTAATAAAATTATAAAGAGGTTGATTAAATAAAATTATGATATGAGTATAAAATGTTAAAAATGTTATCAAAAAGATATTTTTATAAGGATATAATTAATAATAGTTAAAAAAAATAATGTTAAAATTAGCATAATGATATATTAGTGCTATTGAATGAATGATTTGTGCTATTTTTTATGAATTGATACAAGTAGTTTTGAAATAAATAAAAAAATGTAATCATGAGTAAAATAGTAGAAAGACCAAAATTTCAAGAAAAGTATGATAATTTTATAGGAGGAAAATTTGTTGCTCCAGTTAAAGGAGAATATTTTGATAATATTTCTCCAATTGACGGAAAACCTTTTACAAAAGTAGCTCGTTCAACTAAAGAAGATGTTGAATTGGCTTTAGATGCAGCAGAAGAAGCATTTAAAACTTGGGGAAAATCATCACCAGCTTATAGAAGTAAAATATTAAATCAAATAGCTGATATCATGGAAGCTAATTTGGAATATTTAGCAATTGTGGAAACTATTGATAATGGCAAAGCATTAAGAGAAACAATGGCTGCAGATTTACCTTTGTGTATTGATCATTTTAGATATTTTGCTGGTGTAATTCGTGCTGAAGAGGGAACAATTTCTGAGCATGATGAACATACTGTAAGTATTTGTCTACATGAGCCTTTAGGTGTAGTTGGGCAAATTATCCCTTGGAATTTTCCATTATTAATGGCTACATGGAAAATAGCACCCGCAATTGCAGCAGGTAACTGCACGGTTGTAAAAGCAGCTGAGCAAACACCAACATCTATATTAGTTTTTATGGATTTAATTAAAGATGTATTACCAGCTGGTGTAATTAACATTGTAAATGGATTCGGAATTGAAGCGGGAAAACCACTAGCTTCTTCACCAAGAATTAAAAAAGTATCTTTTACAGGAGAAACTACTACGGGTCGTTTAATTCTACAATATGCTTCAGAAAATATTATTCCATCTACAATGGAGTTAGGAGGAAAGTCACCTAATATATTCTTTAAATCTGTAGCTGATGCTGATGATGCCTTTTTTGATAAAGCTATCGAAGGTGCTGTAATGTTTGCTTTAAACCAAGGAGAGATTTGTACTTGCCCTTCAAGAATTTTAGTACAAGAAGAGATATATGATAAGTTTATGTCTCGTGTGATAGAAAGGGTAAAAGCTATAAAAATTGGACATCCACTAGATGCAACAGTTATGATGGGTGCTCAAGCATCAAACGATCAATACGAAAAAATTCAATCGTATTTGAAAATTGGTAAAGAAGAAGGGGCTGAAGTATTAGCAGGAGGTGATGCTAATCATCTAGATGGAGAGTTAAGTACAGGCTATTATATTCAGCCAACTGTTTTTAAAGGAAATAATAAAATGAGAATCTTTCAAGAAGAGATTTTTGGACCTGTAGTTTGTGTTACAACATTTAAAACGGTGGAAGAAGCTATTGAAATAGCAAATGATACCTTATATGGACTTGGTGCTGGTGTTTGGACAAGAGATGCACATGAATTATATCAAGTTCCAAGAGCTATTGAAGCAGGTAGAGTTTGGGTAAATAATTATCATTCTTATCCAGCACATGCCCCTTTTGGAGGTTATAAAAAATCAGGATTTGGTCGTGAAAATCATAAGATGATGTTAGAACACTACAGAAATACTAAAAACATGCTTATTTCTTATGACAAAAATAAGTTAGGCTTCTTTTAATGGTAAGTTGGTTTTACTAATTAAACCTAACAGTTGCCACTAGGCAATTGTTAGGTTTTTAATATTATAAATATGTTTAAAAGAATTGAAAGTACAGAGAAAGCTAAAAAGTTAATTACTGAGCTTAAACAAAGAAATGGTGATTTAATGTTTCATCAAAGTGGAGGTTGTTGTGACGGTTCTCAACCCATGTGTTTTGCATTAGGAGATTTTAAAATAGGACAAAGTGATGTTTGCCTAGGGAGTATAGAGGATTGTAAATTTTGGATGAGTAAAGACCAATTTGAATATTGGAAACATACGCATTTAACACTTGATGTTGTAGAAGGGAGAGGAGCTAGCTTTTCTTTAGAAATTCCCTATGGGAAAAGATTTATAATACATTCAAGATTGTTTACTGAAGAAGAAGCTAATAATCTAGAACCTTTGACTTTTTTAGAAGAAGGTTAATTAATGTACAATAATTGGTACTGTTTTGGTGTAATGCCTTCATGCTTTTTGAATAAGCGAATAAAATAATTACAATCATCAAAACCCGATTCAAAACAAACTTCATTAATTTGAATATTTGGATTTTTTAATAAGGATTTCGCATATTTTATTTTCTCATTTAAAATAAATTCAATCGGGCTCATTCCTAATTCTCTTTTGAAAAAACGATAAAAAGAAGCTGTACTCATACATGCTTTTTCGCTTAAATCTTTTAAATTGAAATTTTCTCTAATATTATTTTTAATAAATTCCATTACTGGAAGTATAGGATTAGTAATGTCAATAAAATTATTAGTTTCAATTGCTCTGTTGTTTTGCGATTGAATTATTCTAACAAGTAACTCTTGCAGTGTTAAATCTGCTAAAGCATCCTTGGTAATGGAAGTGCTCATACACTCTTTTATCAATTTATTAATGGTTGTACTGAGTTCTAGATTATTATAAAAGAAATAATTATCATGATCTAATTTCCAAAAGTTACCTTTTCCTTCTTTTGGATAACGTTCATTTAAAAAACTTAATGTTTCTTGAATTTTCATTTGATCAATAGCTAAAGCCAAACATTGAGTAGGGTTATTTTTTGAAGCTTCAGGAAAATCAATTTTCATTTCCACATTAGAAGGGATTAAAACAGTTTCTCCAGGTAAATAGTCAAACTCAGGATCATCAAATAAGTGCATTACTTTTTTACCCCGAAGCATGCTTGTAACCACTAAATCATTGAACTTTAACGGCACTAATTGAGATGTTTTATAGGTTTCAAATAAATTTAACTCACAATTATTTAACGAATAAACAGTTCTATTCTCAACTAAAGTTTTTAATGACTTTTCTTTGGTAAGTGATGGTTGATGTAATAATTTTTTAAGAGTTCCCATAAATAATTTATTCTTAGTTAAATATAGGAAAAGAAATTAAAATAGAGATGCCCTTTTTGTAATTTTAACAATCTATAAAGCTAAATATACTATAAAAAACAAAACCCTTCAATTAAGGAAGGGTTTTGTTCTTTGTTTTTTGAAAAATTATTCTTCTTCTTTTTGTCCCATTAACATTAAATAGGCTTTTAAGAATTTATCAATCTCACCATTCATAACACCGTCAACATCACTAGTCTCTGTTCCAGTTCTTACATCTTTGACAAGCTTATAAGGTTGCATTACATAGTTTCTAATTTGTGAACCCCATTCAATCTTCATTTTTCCTGCTTCAATATCGCTTCGTTGTTCCATTTGTTTCTTTAATTCAATCTCATATAATTGCGATTTTAACATTTGCATCGCTCTATTGCGATTGTCATGTTGCGAACGCGTTTCTGAACACTGAATTTGAATTCCAGATGGTTTGTGAAATAATTGAACTTTAGTTTCTACTTTATTTACATTTTGACCACCAGCACCACTAGAACGGGCTGTAGTAATTTCAATGTCAGCAGGATTTATTTCAATTTCAATAGTATCATCAACCAGAGGGTAAACATAAACCGAAGCAAAAGAGGTATGGCGTTTGGCATTGCTATCAAAAGGAGAAATTCGAACCAATCGATGTACCCCATTTTCACCTTTTAAATAACCAAAAGCAAAATCACCTTCAATTTCTAATGTAACTGTTTTAATGCCAGCTACATCACCTTCTTGATAATTTAATTCTTTGATTTTAAATTTTTGCTTTTCAGCCCACATCATATACATTCGCATAAGCATGGAAGCCCAATCACAACTTTCGGTTCCACCAGCTCCTGCTGTAATTTGAAGTACAGCACTTAAACTATCCCCCTCATCTGAAAGCATATTTCTAAATTCTATGTCTTCAATATGGGAGATTAATTTTTCATAGTAATCTACAACTTCTTCTTCTGACATTTCTCCTTCTTTATGGAAATCTATCATGATTTGAAGTTCTTCATTCATATCAACAGCTTTGGTATAATCTTCTACCCATTTTTTCTTGGAACGAAGATCTCTTACAACAATTTCTGCTTCTCTTGCGTTATTCCAAAAGTCTGGGGCAAAAGTTTTCTCTTCTTCGTTAGCTATTTCAATTAATTTTCTATCGACGTCAAAGATACCTCCTTAACGCACCAAGGCGATTAATAATGTCTTTAACTTGCTCTGTATTTATCATAATTTATGTAATTTTACAGCACAAAAATAGTGATTCCTTTTGATTCTATGGAAATAAATTTAATTAGTGACACCGTTACTAAGCCAACAGTACCCATGTTACAAACTATGTTTAATGCAAAAGTTGGTGATGATGTATATAAAACGGACCCAACCGTTAACCTTTTTGAAGAAACAGTAGCCGATTTATTTGGTATGGAAGCAGCTTTGTTTTTTCCATCAGGAACGATGGCTAATCAAACAGCTTTAAAGTTACATACTAATCCTGGAGAGCAGGTAATTTGTGATAAATACTCTCATATTTATCATTATGAAGGAGGCGGAGCTTCATTTAATAGTGGTATTTCTTGTAATTTAGTAGATGGAAATAGGGGATTAATAACAGCAGATTTAGTAAAAAATGCCATTAATGATCCTGAGTTTTATCATGCTCCATTAACTCGTTTAGTTAGTTTAGAAAATACTACAAACAAAGGGGGAGGAGCTTGTTATGAATTAGACGAAATGTTAAGAATTAAACAAGTTTGCATTGATAACAACCTAAAATATCATTTAGATGGAGCTCGTTTGTGGAATGCTATTGTGGCTAAAAAGCAACATCCAAAAGAATTTGGTAAATTATTTGATACCATTTCTGTTTGCTTTTCAAAAGGTTTAGGTGCTCCAGTAGGTTCTGTGTTAATAGGTTCCAAGGAAGATATGAAACGAGCTTTACGTATCAGAAAGATATTTGGAGGAAATATGCGTCAATCAGGTTATTTAGCTGCGGCTGGACTATATGCTTTAGAACATAATGTAACAAGATTGCAAGAAGATCATAAAAAAGCAAAAGAATTAGAAGAAATATTAAAAACGTTGCCTTGGGTTGAAAGTGTTGAACCTGTTGAAACCAATATCATTATTTTTAAACTTCATTCTTCAATTGATGAAAAATTATTTTTAGAAAAACTAAAACAAAAAAATATACATATTAGCTCAATGGGACAAGGAAAATTAAGAATAGTAACCCACTTAGATTATAAAGAAGTAATGCATACTTATGTGCAAGATACTTTGAGTAAATGGTCATTTTAAATAAAATCCCAAAATTTAATTAGAATTTTGGGATTTTTTATTTCTTATTTAAACATATCCATTCCTGGTATATTTGGCATTCCATCTTTGGCAACTGCAGCTAATTCTGCTTCATTCACTTGGGTTGCTTTTACTATTGCTTTGTTAAAAACAGTTACTAAATAATCTTCTAACATTTCTTTATCAGCTAATAAATCATCACTAATAGAAACATTTTTTACTGTTCTATTAGCTGTTAATGTAACTTGTAATAAGCCATCATTACTTTGCTCATCTATTAAAACATAATCAAGACGCTTTTTTGTATCTTCAATTTTTTGTTGGGTTTCTTTAAGTTTTCCCATCATATTCATCATATCTCCAAACATTTTTAATAATTTAATTGTTAATTAGTAAACAAAATTAGTAAATTGCATTAGAAATTCAATTAAAAAAACAAAAGAGCCAAGAATCGTTTTGTTTAATGTATAGCTAAACCTCACTATAAAAGTAATAATTATCAAAATATGAAAAACAATCTTTTTCTTGTTGCATTTTGCCTTATTTTTGCAACTTCCTGTAAAAAAAATAAAGAATCAAAAATGAGTCAAAATATAACGCCTCCAATGGCAGAAGTAAAAGATACAGTTTTAGAAAAACATGGTGATAAAAGAATAGATCCTTATTATTGGTTAAATAATAGAGAAGATCCTAAAGTGATTGATTATTTAAAAAAGGAGAATGAGTATTACGATAAAGTAACAGCTCATACAAAAGAATTTCAAAAAGATTTATTTGAAGAAATGAAGTCTCGAATAAAAGAAGATGATGAATCTGTACCTTATCTATATAACGGTTATTATTACACTACTCGTTATGAAAAAGGAAAAGATTATCCGATTTATATTCGTAAAAAAGGAAGTTTAACAGCAAAAGAAGAAATTATTTTTGATTGTAATGAAATGGCTAAAGGACATTCTTATTTCAATTTAAGTGGTTTGAGTGTTAGCGAGGATAATAAATGGGTTTCTTTTGGTTTAGATTTAGTTTCAAGAAGACAATATACTATCCAAATTAAGAATTTAGAAACAAATGAAATCCTTTCTGATAAAATAGAAAACACAAGTGGTGGAGCAACATGGGCAAGTGATAATAAGACAATTTTTTATGTAAAAAATGACATTAAAACACTTCGGTCGGACAAAATTTATCGTCATACTATAAATACACCAGCATCTAGTGATGTTTTAATTTATGAAGAAAAAGACGATACTTTTAACACCTTTGTATATAAAGAGAAGTCAAAAAAGTATTTAGTAATTGGTTCTTCAAGTACTTTGACAAATGAATATCAAATTTTAGAATCCAATAACCCAACAGGAAAATTTAGATATTTTCAAAAACGAGTTCGTGGACTGGAATATAGTATTTCACACTATGGAGATAGTTTTTATATAGTTACCAATAAGGATAAGGCTACTAACTTTAAATTAATGAAAACTAATGAAAATAATACTACCTCTGAAAATTGGGTAGATGTTATTCCACATAGAAAAGAAACCTTGTTAGAAGGAATCGATATTTTTAAAGATTATTTAGTAGTAGAAGAACGTTCAAATGGTTTAAACAAGATTCAAATAAGGCCTTGGAGTGGAGAAGGAGCCTACTATTTACCGTTTGAAAGTGAAACATACACAGCTTATACCTCTACAAATCCTGATTTTGATACGGATATACTTCGTTATGGTTATCAATCTTTAAATACACCTTCTTCGGTTATTGATTTTAACATGAAAACCAAAGAAAAAAAGGTCTTAAAAGAGCAAGAAGTATTAGGAGGAAAATTTGATAAAAACAACTATAAAGAAGAACGCGTTTGGGCAACAGCCAAAGACGGAACAAAAATTCCAATTTCCTTAATTTATAAAAAAGGAATAAAAAAAGACGGATCTAATCCAGTTTTACAATATGCTTATGGATCGTATGGATATTCAATGGATGCTTATTTTTCTACCACTCGTTTAAGCCTATTAGATAGAGGATTTATTTATGCTATTGCTCATATTAGAGGAGGAGAAGATTTAGGAAGAGAATGGTATGAAAATGGTAAGTTATTAAAGAAAATGAATACATTTACGGACTTTGTTGATTGTTCAAAGTATTTAATTAACGAAAAATTTACTTCACCAAAGCATTTATATGCAGAAGGTGGTTCTGCTGGAGGATTATTAATGGGTGTAGTGGTCAATATTGCGCCAGAATTATATAATGGGGTCATTGCTCAGGTTCCTTTTGTTGACGTTGTAACAACAATGCTAGATGAATCTATTCCGCTCACAACAGGAGAGTATGATGAATGGGGAAATCCTAATGATAAAGTATATTATGATTATATGATGTCATATTCCCCTTATGATAATGTAAAAGCACAAGATTACCCTAATATGTTAATAACGACAGGCTTACATGATTCTCAGGTGCAGTATTGGGAACCAGCTAAGTGGGTAGCAAAGTTACGAACAAAAAAAACTAACAAAAATATTTTGTTGTTGAATACAAACATGGATGCGGGTCATGGTGGGGCTTCAGGAAGATTTGAGCAACTAAAAGAAACGGCAAAAGAGTTTAGTTTTTTATTAGATTTAGAAGGAATTGAAAAATAATAAAAATTTTTTATAAATTTGCAAGGTTTTAAGGTTATCAAAAATCTATAATAGTTTACCTTGACTAACATATTATTTATGAAAGAACAAATAAACGCTTATAATAACGTTTTAGAACTTATAGGAAATACTCCTCTTATTAAGCTTAATAAAATAACAGAAAATTTAGAAGGCAATTTTTACGCTAAAGTAGAAGCCTTTAATCCGGGTCACTCTACTAAAGACAGAATTGCATTGTATATTATTGAAGAAGCAGAGAGAAAAGGAATTTTATCTCCAGGAGATACTATTATTGAAACAACATCTGGTAATACAGGTTTTAGTTTGGCTATGGTAAGTATCATTAAAGGATATAACTGTATTTTAGCAGTAAGTTCAAAATCATCTAAAGATAAAATTGACATGTTGCGTACCATGGGAGCTAAAGTATATGTGTGCCCAGCAAATGTTTCTGCAGATGATGAACGTTCATATTATAATGTAGCAAAACGTTTGCACGAAGAAACGAAAGGGTCAGTTTATATTAATCAATATTTTAATCAATTAAATATTGATGCACATTATAATTCAACTGGTCCAGAAATTTGGGAACAAACTAAAGGACAAATTACACATTTAGTAGCTTGTAGTGGAACAGGGGGAACAATCTCTGGGATTGCTAAATTTTTAAAAGAAAAAAATCCAAACATCTCAATATTAGGTGTTGATGCTTTTGGTTCTGTATTAAAAAAATACCACGAAACAAAAGAATTTGATAACAATGAAATTTATCCATATAGAATTGAAGGTTTAGGAAAAAATTTAATTCCTACTGCAACAGATTTTGATAGTATTGATAAATTTATGAAAGTTACCGATGAAGAAAGTGCACATACCGCAAGACAATTAGCGAGTACAGAAGGGCTTTTTGTAGGATATACTTCAGGAGCTGCTTTCCAAGCTGTTAAACAGTACGCTCAAGAGGGAGAATTTAATGCTGATAGTAATGTGGTAGTTATTTTTCCAGATCACGGGTCAAGATATATGAGTAAAATATTTAGCGATGATTGGATGAGTGAACAAGGCTTTTTTGATAGTATAAATATTGAACAAGCCCAACAAATAGAATTTATTAAATAAAAATAAACGATAATGAAAGCCTCTAATCTTAGAGGTTTTTTTTATTTTAATACATGTTGAACCTTTTTTTTTGAGAAAAGGTTCAATTTTTATTTAATTAAATCTTATTTTTGCTCAAATAGTTAATTTATGAATACGCTTCAAAACAAAACACAATTGGAGGAATATTTTCAACAATATAGAAAAAATATTATTGGAATTAATCAGCAATTTGAAACACCGTTTGGTAAAAAATCAATTATTTATACTGACTGGACTGCCAGTGGAAGATTGTATAGACCAATTGAAGAAAAAATAATTAACGATTTTGGTCCTTTTGTAGCTAATACACATACCGAAACTTCTGTTACTGGAAAGACAATGACTATTGCTTATCACAAAGCAAAAGATATAATAAAAGAACATGTTAATGCATCTGAGAATGATGTTCTAATTAATTTTGGAACAGGAATGACAGGTGTTGTTAATAAATTACAAAGAATATTAGGTTTAAGAATTCCTGAAAATTTAAAAGATTATACAACTATTCCTGATGCTATAAGACCAGTGGTTTTTATTTCACATATGGAACACCACTCAAATCAAACTTCATGGCTTGAAACTATTGCAGATGTTGAAATTATTCCAGCTAATGAAGAAGGTTTATTTTGTTTAGAAAATTTTAAAAAAGTAGTTGAAAAATATAAAGAAAGAAGTTTTAAGATTGCTTCAATTACTTCTTGTTCAAATGTAACAGGTATTATAACTCCCTATTATGAAGTGGCAAAAATAATGCATCAAAATAATGGTGTATGTTTTGTTGATTTTGCTTGTTCTGGACCTTATGTAGAAATTAATATGCATCCAGAAGATAAAGAAGCTTATTTAGATGCTATTTTCTTTTCTCCACATAAATTTTTAGGAGGACCAGGAACTTCAGGTGTAATGTTATTCAATAAAAACTTATATAAAAATAATGTTCCTGATTGTCCTGGAGGAGGAACAGTTTCTTGGACTAACCCATGGGGAGATCATAAATATATTGATAATATTGAAGATAGAGAAGATGGAGGAACACCAGGTTTCTTGCAAGTTATAAAAACAGCTTTAGCGATTCAACTTAAAGACCAAATGGGTATTGAAAATATTTTAAAGCGTGAACATGAAATTGTAGAATATGTTTTTGAAAGTCTTGAGAATATTGAAAATATAAAAATATTAGCAAAGGAACATCAAAATAGGTTAGGGGTAATCTCTTTTTATATTGACGATTTACACTTTAATTTAGGTGTAAAATTATTAAATGATAGATTTGGAATTCAAACACGTGGAGGATGTAGTTGTGCAGGAACATACGGCCATTATTTACTTCATGTTGATCAACAAACATCACATGATTTAGTTTGCCAAATAACTTCAGGAGATTTGATTCAAAAACCAGGATGGATTAGAATGTCAATACATCCAACAACTACTTCGGATGAAATACAATTTGTTTGTAATAGCATTAAAAGTCTAGCTCAAAATCATAAAGAGTGGAGTGAAGATTATGCATATAATCCGCAAACAAATGAGTTTGATTTTAAAGGAATAGAATCTTTAGAACACAAAAACGTAGAAGAATTATTTAAATTTTAAGAAATTAATTATTTTCTGTGTTTCCAACGCTTATGAGTCCATAAATAAAATTCTGGTGCCTCATAAATTTGCTCTTCTACACGAGAAATATAATCTTCAGTAATTTCATAACGTTTTGTTTCTGAGATATTTTCAGTCATTACACTAAATGTACCTTCATAATAACCTCTTTTAATTTTTTTGGTTTTTAAAAAAATCACATTTAAATTGTAGCGTTTAGAAAGCATTTCTGCTCCCACATGAATTGGTGTATTGATTCCCATAAAATTATGCCAATAAACCGCTTTATCTAATTTTGGAGATTGGTCACTTGCAAAACCATACAAACTTAAAACACCATCTGCATGATTCTTTGCCATAGTTGACGCCGTTTCTTTTGTTGTAATTAACTGGGCTTTGAATTTTGAACGAATATCATGAACTAATTGATCAAAATATTTATTGGCAATTTTTTTATAAATTCCATATCCTTTATAAGTAATGTGAGAATTCATAGAAATAACCCATTCATAACTAGCATAATGGGCACACAATAAAGTAATACTCTTTCCTTTTTTTTCTAAATCTTTATAAACCTCTAGATTAGTAAACTTAAAACGTTCATCCATTTCTTTTTTAGAAATAGATAATGTTTTAATCATTTCTAAAAACATATCGCACAAATGGCTATAAAACTTCTTTTCAATAACTAAACGCTCTTTATCTGATAGATTAGGCAAAGCTATAGCTAAATTTTCTCTAACTGTTACTTTTCGATATTTAATAACTCTATAAACGATAAAACATACAAAATCTGAAAGTATATATAAAATTCTAAATGGTAAAATTGAAATTATCCATAATATAGGATAAAATAATATAAATATTACTAATTGCATTCTTCAAAATTTTTACAAATATACTTATAAAATATATTACGGCATTGCTTCCTTTTTTTTACATTTACAAAAAAACAGTATAAATGAATATTTTATTAATCACTATTATTGCTATAAACGTAATTATTAGTTATAAAGGTTTTAATGATCAGTCTTTTTTTAGAAAATATGAATTTCATGTAGGAAGTATTCGATCAGGAGAACAAATTAGAATGATAACTTCTGGCTTTCTTCATGTTGATATAGCTCACTTGGCATTTAACATGATTACACTTTATTTTTTTGCCCCAGTATTGATGCATCAACTTAATAATTTGATGTTTGTTTATATCTATTTTGGGAGTCTAATCTGTGGAAGCTTATTAACTTATTTTTTTCATAAAAATGAATATTACTATAGAGCTGTTGGAGCTTCAGGAGCAGTAATGGGAATTATTTATAGTGCTATTTTGTTGCAACCCGACATGAGTTTGTATATGTTTTTTATTCCTATTCCTATACCAGGTTATATTTTTGGAATAGGATATTTATTGTATTCTATTTACGGAATGAAAGCTAAACGAGACAATATTGGTCACACGGCGCATTTTGGAGGTGCTATAGGAGGTTATTTAATTACTTTAGCTAAAGAACCCCATATGTTTTATGACAACACTATGATGGTCGTTTTATTAGCCTTACCAATTGTAGTGTTATTTTACTTACATAAAACAAATAAACTGTAAGTCATTTGGCACGCAATTTGAAATGTATCTAAAAAAAAATATAAAAATGAAAAAATTAATCTTACTATTAGTTATGACAACAAGTTCAGTTTTTGCTCAAGAGGCAAAACAAGTACCACAAATTAGCGTTACAGGTGAAGGAAAAATTAAAGTAATTCCAGATGAAGCAATGATTACAGTTTCAATTGAGAATACTTCTAAAGATGCTGCTGAAGCAAAAAAACTAAATGATGAAGTGTCTGATAAAGTTTTAAAACTAATCAAACAAAAAGGAATTGCAACAACAGATTTTCAAACGCAACGAATGAATTTGTATAAAAACTATGATTACAACACAAAAAAAAGTAATTATATAGCTAATCAAACCATTGCTATTCATTTAAAAGATTTATTAAAATATGATGATTTAATGTTAGCATTAGTGGATACAGGAATAAACGGAATTCAAGGAGTTGAATTTATGTCGTCAAAAATAAAAGAATTAGAAAAACAGGCCAGAAAACAAGCTCTTTTAGATGCTAAAGCAAAAGCAGATGATTATGTTTCGGTTTTAAACGGACAAAAAGTTGGGAAAGCATTACTGATTTCTGATAACTCTCAAACATACTATCCACAACCTCAATTTAAAGGAGTAATGAGAGCCATGGCAGTAGAGAGCGATGCAATTTCAAGAGAGACTTTAGCTATTGGTGAAATTGAAATTATTTCAACCGTTTCTGCTACCTTTGTTTTAGAATAAAATAAGGAATTTAAACTACTAAAAAACACTTGCTAAATTATTTTAGCAAGTGTTTTTTTTATTAGATAATTAAAAGAATGATAGAATTTATTCCTATTAGGAAAGTACAGCTCTAGCAAAGCCAACTGTTTCTCTGTAAATTTGTGGAGAAACATCAGCATTGTTTTTAAAAAAACGACTAAAATAATGCTCATCATCATAACCTAGTTCATAAGCAATTTCTTTCACAGATTTATTAGTAAGATATAATTCTCTTTTTGCTTCAATAATTATACGCTCAGTAATCAAATTAGAAAGCGTTTTGTTAAAATAATTTTTTGTAATTTTTGTTAAAGCCTTTGGAGTTATATTGAGCAAGTCGGCATAATCACTTGGTGAATGCTTTATTTTGAAATGAGTTTCGATGTAGTTTTTTAAATTTTGTAAAATGAAAGGCTCATTGTTTTCCAATATAAATTTTGTTTCAGATTGTTGTTCTTTTTTGAGTCTGGAAGCCGTTATAAGGATTATTTTTAAATAAGAAATCAATAATTCATATTGTGCCAAAGCAGGGTTTTGCATTTCAGTTTTGATTTGCTCATAAAGTATATCAAAGGTATTTTGGGTAACTAAGTCAAGAGTTACATTTGGGGCATCATAAATATTATTAAACAAGACTCCATTACATGCCACTTCTGCATGATGCTTATGAATACAAAAAAAATCAGGATGGAAGCTAATCACAAGCCCTGAAATCTCATGTTCAGATGTTATCATGAAAGGTTGATAGGGAGCAAATGCTTGTAACTGATTAGATACAAAGTCATATTCGGAAAAATCAACCTTAATTTTACCTTCTCCTTCTTTAATCCAAATTAATGAATAATAATTCAACCGCTGTATGTGGTCAAAATGCGAATTGTCATGAAAGGAAAAAATTTTGAAAGCAAGATTTCCCGTTTGTGGATTGACTAAAGTAAATGTGTTAGAATTCGTCATATTCTGCTGTTTATAAATAGCGTTCTTCTTCCTTTATTTCCATTTCGTTGATACTAGCAAAACGTTTGCCCATCAATCCATTTTCGTCAAATTCCCATAGCTCATTTCCATATGCTCTAAACCATTTCCCTTCACTATTTTGGTATTCATATTCAAAACGAACTGCCATTCTATTTTCGCGAAAACCCCACAATTCTTTTTTAAGTTTGTAATGTTGCTCTTTTTCCCATTTGCGTTTTAAGAAAGCCAAAACTTCATTACGACCATTGATAAATTCATTGCGGTTGCGCCATTCTGTATCAATCGTGTAGGCTTTAGAAACACGTTCAGGATCTTTACTGTTCCAAGCATCTTCTGCTAGCTGTACTTTTTGTAAAGCAGTTTCCATATTAAATGGAGGTAAGGGAAGTCTTTTTTCTTCTATCATTACTTTAAAATTTAGAAAGCAAGTCAATTCTTTTGAATTGACTTGCTAATTTACAAATTATAGTGTAGCTGCTAATGGAAAATCAACAGGAACTTTTGTTAAGTTATGTAAGTAGTTCATTGCAGTTTTTTCGCTCACTTGCAAAATTAAATCCACCAAATTTTCATTGTTATACCCTTGAGCAAAGAAGGCATCAACAAAAGCAGTATTCGCATTTCCTTTTTCTTTAGTAATTTCTGCAGCTAATTGTACCAGAGCATTTAGTTTAGCATCTGTAGATTTCCCTTTTCTAATGTCCAATAATTGTTCGTCTGAAAAACCATTCATTTTACCTAATACCAAATGGGCACTTTGACAATACACACAATTATTAATTTGACTAACGATTAAATTTACGGCTTCTTTTTCTTTGTTAGATAAGGTAGTTTTGGCATTTTGGTACGCTAAAAATCTCTCTAAACCATTTTTTGAATAACCAATAGTTGCATATAAATTAGGTACAAATCCCAATGCACTTTGTAAATTATCAAAAATTATTTGATTGTTTTCTGAAACTTGTTCTTTAGTTGGAACGATAAATGTTGTCATTTTATTTTTCTTTAAAGTTGTTTGTCGTTATTGACATTGCAAAGATGTGACAGTTTTAAATATTGTATAATGGATAAAAGGCGCAAGATGATGGACAATTTTCCTTTAAGATATATTGCTTATAATGTTCCTAATGATTTTAGTCTTTGTGTTATTATTATATATATAGAGTATATTATTTTTTTATCAAGAGATTCATACTTTTATATTAACTCAAATTTTATTTAACAAATTTTTATAATTTAATTTTTGACCATTTGGTATATAATTATATATATTTGCAAAAAAAATAGTAATTGTTATGGCTGGTAGACCTAAAGAGTTTAATGAAGATATAGTACTTGATAAGGCTATTAATATATTTTGGAGTAATGGTTATGAAGCAACCAGTACCGAAGATTTATTGGTTGGTATGAGTATCAATAAAGGAAGTTTATATAATTCCTTTGGTAGTAAAAAGAAGTTGTTTTCAAAAGCACTAGATCATTTTGCATCCCATTCCTTAAAAACTGTAGAGCAAAAAATACAAAGTGTACCAAATCCTATAGATGGTATTTGTCTTTTCTTTATGGAATTGAGTAATGCATCTATTACTGAACATGATAAAGGCTGCTTTATGGGAAACACTTTAGCTGAACTTACCAATATTGATGAAGACCTTAAGACTAAAGCTATTAAATGTCTATCTGAATTAGAAGCCCTTTTTTTAACTTATTTACTAAAAGCAAAGGAGACTAATAAATTAAACAACGATACTGATCCTGAAGTTTTAGCTAAGTATCTGTTAAATCTATGGAATGGAATTAATATCACTCGTAGAATGCATCCTAATAAAGCTATGCTGTCTTCAGTAATTCAATTACAATTATCAGTTTTAAAATAATATATAAATTAATGACAAATGAAAAAAATATTATTAATGATACTACTCTCTCAAGAAGAGTGTTTATCTCAACAACATTTTTGGCTATGAGTGCTATGGCAGTATATCCTTCCAGTTTTAATAACGAACCCAAAAGAAATAAGTTTAAAGGCATTGCTTTTGATGGGTTTGTGATATTTAATCCTAAACCCGTTGCTGATGCATTGCAAGCTTTATTGGGTGAAAAAGCAACAGAGTTTAATGTTATCTGGAAATCTAAACAGTTTGAATACACTTGGCTTAGAACTGCTGCCCAACAGTATAAAAACTTTTGGGAAGTTACAGAAGATGCACTTACATACACGTTAAACAGAACAGGTACTTTCCTTACAATCGATGAGAAAGAGAGATTAATGAATACTTTTTTAAAATTAGATGTTTGGCCAGATACCCTTGCAGGTTTACAGTATTTAAAAGAAAGAGGCATTAAGTTAGGTTTCTTATCTAACTTTACTCAAGCGATGTTGGAAGCTAATTGTAAACATAACGGATTAGAAAGTTATTTTGATTTTAGTCTTTCCACAGATTTTGTAGATGCTTTCAAGCCTAGTCCAATTGCCTATCAAATGGGTATTGATCATTTTAAGCTTAAAAAAAAGGAGCTTGCTTTTGCCGCCTTTGGGAGCTGGGATGCAGCTGGTGCAAAACTATTTGGATATCCTACTTTTTGGGTTAATAGAGCTAATCAAATGCTTGAGGAGCTTGATGCAATTCCAGATTTTATTGTTCCCACTATGACAGAGTTTGTTACTAACTTTTAAATGTAAAAAATATATAAAAAAAGACAAGTTTTTTTTTGCTTCTATTTTTGACCAAATGGTATATAATTAAAATTAATTAAAAATGAAACATAATGAAAAAAGTATTTCTTATGGCTATGATGTTGAGTAGTAGCCTTAATGTCAATCCACAGTCTCAAAAAAATGAAAAAAAAGTAATCACTAAAAATAATACTCCTATGCATATGACTTATAAAACTATTAAAGTCAATGGACTCGATATTTTTTATCGTGAATCGGGTTCAACGACTAATCCTACAATTCTATTTCTTCACGGTTTCCCTTCCTCTTCTCATATGTATAGGGATATTATGGCTGATTTATCTCAAAAATATCATGTAGTAGCACCAGATTATCCAGGTTTTGGATATAGTAGTGCACCTTCACTTATGGATTTTGATTATACGTTTGATAACCTGTCTCATATTATAGATGGTTTTATAGATGCGATGCACTTAAAAAAAGTGAATCTTTATCTTCAGGATTATGGTGGACCTGTTGGTTTTAGAGTTGCTGCACGTCGCCCTGAGCTAATACAATCTTTACTTATCCAAAATGCCAATGCTTATAATGAAGGATTGGGCGATGCTGTGGCTCCTTTAGTAAACTATTTTAAAAAGCAATCACCAGAAACCGAAAAGGGAGCACGTGAAATATTAACTACTACCCAGTGGCAATATACTGATGGAGTAGCAGATTTATCTATGGTTAGTCCTGATAGTTATATACACGATGATGCTTTGCTGAGTCGCAAAGGAAATGACCTAATTCAATTGTCTTTTTTTCGAAGCTATGGTAGTAATGTGGCATTGTATGATAGTTGGCATGAGTATTTTAAAAAATACCAACCTGCTACATTAGTAGTTTGGGGTAAAAACGATAAAATTTTCATTTCTCCTGGCGCACTAGCTTATAAAAATGATATTAAAGATGCTGAAGTTCATTTACTTGATGGGGGTCATTTTTTATTAGAAGAGCATCATGCTGAAGTAGCTATTTTAATAGATGCATTTTTAACCAAAAGTATTAACAAATAACAAATATTATCATTTACTAATTAAAATAATAAAACAATGAAAAAGAGAATTCTAGTAACACTCGTAATCTTTATGGCCTTAAGAAGTGTAGGTCAGAAAAACACTTCAATAAATTCTAACATAAAAAACACACATTCACAAATGACAAATGCAGTTCAGTTTAAAACCGCAAAGATTGATGGTTTAAATATTTTTTATCGTGAGGTAGGAGACAAAAGCAAACCTACACTTTTATTACTACATGGCTTTCCATCTTCATCACACATGTACAGAGATTTAATCACTGATTTGGCAGGCAAGTATCATGTTATTGCACCCGATTATCCAGGATTTGGTCAGAGTAGTACACCCACTCCTAAAGAGTATAATTATACTTTTGATAACCTAGCTAAAACAATTGAGCATCTAATTGATTATTTGGGATTAAAAAAAATCAATTTGTATATGCAAGATTATGGTGGACCAATAGGATTCAGAATAGCTACTAACAGACCTCAATTAATTCAATCGTTAATTATTCAGAACGCCAATGCTTATAATGAAGGATTAGGTGAAGCTTTAGGACCTTTAGTAGCATATATTCAAAATCCTAACGCTGAAACAGAAAAGGCGGCTAGAGGTTTTCTGTCTCTAGAGGCAACCCAATGGCAATACACAGATGGAGCAGAGGACGTTACTAAGATAAGCCCAGATAGTTATACAATTGATCAATATTATTTGGATCGAGAAGGGAATGATCAGATTCAATTAGCGCTTTTCCGTGACTATGGTAGTAATTTACCAAAGTATGAAGAATGGCATCAATATCTTAGATTGCACACGCCACCAACACTTGTTATTTGGGGTAAAAATGATAAATTATTTGTTGCTGCAGGTGGTGATGCTTTCCGAAAAGATGTGCCTAAAGCTGAAATTCATCAATTAAATGGAGGGCACTTTCTTTTAGAGGAACATCATGCAGAGGCGGCAAAATTAATTGACAGTTTTATCAATAGAGTCAAATAAAAATGAAAATGAATGACGTCATTTATTCTATTTTACCCATCATGGTGGGCACATGTCTACCGTTATTAGCAATCACAAATGGGAATTTAGGAAAATCGTTAGGTAGTCCGTTTACGGCTACTTTTGGTGTCTTTTTAGTAGCACTGTCTGGTATTACCATTGTAATACTGGCTAGTAATACTGGTCTTCCTACTGTAACCCAATTCAGTACTACTAAATGGTGGTATTGGTTAGGTGGATGTATAGTAGTGCTTAATATCGTGACATTTACGGTTTCTCCTTCTAAAATAGGAGTTGGTAATATGATAGTGCTTTTTGTAGCCTCACAAATTATATCATCGTTGATTTTTGAACATTTTGGACTTTTTAATGTGGTTAAAAAAGCCATTGATTGGCAACGAGTTTTGGGAGCTGTTTTCCTTATTGTTGGAGTTTATCTAATTAAAAAAATGTAACTAGTATTTTATGAAAAAAATAATTAATGGAAGTTCGGAACTTACTGAAAAGAGTAGTTTAGAGGTATTACTTTGGTCTGGATTTGTTGCTGGCACATTGGATGCTCTTGCTGGAATCATAGTATATTGGTTTATTTTAGGACGAATGAATATTATTCAGATTTTACAATGGATAGCCAGTGGTGTTATAGGAGAGAATGCTTTTAAAGGGGGGATTTTAACAGCTTTATTGGGTAATGTTTTTCATTATATAATTGCCTATCTATTTGCGATATTCTATTTTTTAATAGCACCTAGCTTTCCAGTTTTACTGCAAAACAAGTATAAAGTAGGATTACTTTATGGTCTACTTATTTGGGGTATCATGAACCTAATAGTGTTACCTCTATCTAATGTAGCTACTGCACCTTTTGAAATTAATGTAGCTTTAATGGGAATTGCTTGGCATATGACACTTGTAGGATTACCCATTGTAATAATAATTAATAAGTATTATAGGAATTGAATATTTTGAAGGGCGTATAAAAAATCAAAAACCCAGTAAATTTTTTAATTTACTGGGTTTTTATAATCTCCGTGGGGAGAGCAGGATTCGAACCTGCGAAGTTTTCACAGCAGATTTACAGTCTGCCCTCGTTGGCCGCTTGAGTATCTCCCCAATCCCAAGCTTTATTGCTTTAACGGGTGCAAATATAGGATTGTTTTTTTAGTTTGCAAACATTATTTTAAATAAGTTTTTACTTAATTTATAATGTTTTGAAAATGAATTGTATAAAATTTAAATAAATAATGAAAATTAATTTTGACTCTAATTTATTTACTTTATAATTTGCCTTACTGAACGTTTAATAGTTCTTTTACTTTTGCTTTTAATTCTTCTCCTCGTAAGTTTTTCGCAACAATATTCCCTTTTGAATCCAAAATAAAAGTAGCGGGAATTGATTTGATATTATACATAAGAGCAATAGGATCATTCCAACCTTTTAAATTTGATACATGTGTCCATGTTAATTGATCTTTGTTTATGGCATCAATCCATTTATTAGCTTGACCTTCTTTGTCTAAAGAGATGCCTATAATATTTAAGCCTTTACTGTGTAATTCATTATACATTGCCACGACATTAGGGTTTTCTTTACGACATGGTCCACACCAGGAAGCCCAAAAATCAATTATAGTTACTTTTCCTAAGGATTTTTTTAAAGAAATCATTTTGCCATCAGGATTAGGAGCTTCAAAATCGGCTGCTTTACTTCCTATGGCAGTAGTTTTTCGACTTTGCAATGTGTTTTTAAGTTGTATTCCTTTAGTTGTTTGTGTTATTTTTTTATCAAGCTTATTAAAGTAAGATTCTAATTCTTCTGACTTTAAAATATCTCTTGCTACAAAATTTTCTAATAATAAAACAGAGATGTATGAATCTGGATTAGATTGAATAAATGCGATTGAATTTGTATTCATTTCGTCATTAAATTTATTATACTCATCCATTAAATTTTTAGCAGTAGCCATGTCTTGCGTTTGCTGAGCAGTAGCCATTTTTTGCTTGTTGTCTTCTTGAAATTGCATCATTTTTTTGATGATTACTTGTGATGCATCCGTATAACTTTGAAATTTATTATTCTGATTAGTACCAGATATTTTAGTAATTAAATTAGAATTCGCATCAAGTTCAACTGATATAGTAATAGTTCCTTTCTCTAAAATAAATGGAATGTTTTGCTTTTGATCTCCTATTTTTAATAGAGCAAGTTCATACAAAGCAGGTGCTTCTCCTTTTAATTGTACTTTTTGATTTAGGATTGTACCTGTTAAAAAATCAATTAATGAACCATTCTCATTTTGAAGCTGAACTGTTACCTTAGTGTTTTCATCAAATCCTTTTGTTTGTATATTGATGATACATTCATTTTCAAAATTATTCCATAAGAAAAAGGTTATAAAAAAACTTAAATATTTAATATAATGCATAATAGAGTGATTTAAAACAAAAAACGCTAAATAAAAGTAATAATTTGAATACCCTTATTTAACGTTTTTTAAAGTTATATTATATCTTTTTATTGAACTCCTAAAAGCTCTTTTACTTTTGCTTTCAATTCTTCGCCTCTTAGATCTTTAGCGACAATTTTTCCGCTTGCATCTAATAAGAATGTAGCAGGAATTGATTTAACGTTATATTGCTCAGCAATTGGTTCTTTCCAAAATTTTAAGTTTGAAATATGATTCCAAGTTAAACCATCTTTTTCAATAGCTTCTTTCCATTTAGCTGAATCACCTTCTTTGTCTAAAGAGACGCCAATAATGTTTAATCCTTTATCATGTAATTCATTGTACATAGCCACTACATTTGGATTTTCCTTACGACATGGTCCGCACCATGAAGCCCAAAAATCAATTAAAGTAACTTTACCCATTGATTCTTTTAAAGATATCATTTTTCCATCTGGTGAAGGAGCTGAAAAATCAGGAGCAGAATTTCCAACAGAAACGGATGTCATAGCATCTAACATTTTTTTGATGTTCTTTCCGCTTTTTGTTTCAATTACATTTTTATCTAATTTTTCATAGTACCCTTTAACTTCTTCAGGTGTTAAATAGTTTCTCATTAAGAAATTTTCTAATAATAAGCCAGAAATAAATGCATCAGGATTTTTAGAAATGAATTTTTTTGATTGCTCATTCATTTCTTCTTGAAATTTATTATACTCATCCATTAAATTTTTAACGGTTGCTGTATCTTGTGTTTGTTGAGCAGCCATCATTTTTTGTTGATTTGCTTCTTGAAACTTCATCATTTTTTTGAAAATGACTTGCGACTCATCATTATACGCTTGAAATTTATCATTGTTTATTGAACCACCAATTTTTGATCTTTGGATTGTATCTTTATTGTATTCAATTGTGATATCACCATTTTCTAATATAAAAGGGACTGAAGCATTTATGGTTTCAATTCTAACAAAAGCTAATTCAATACCATCTTTTAATTTACCATCAAAATTAAATTTTTCATTTTCTACGACGGCAGTATCTAAAGCTACAGGTCCTTGTTCTCCTTGTGATTCAATGTAAACTTTTTTACCGTTTTCAATTCCTTTAGCTATACCTTTAATTTCGTATCCTTCTTTTTTACAAGAAATTAATGTAATGGTAGCAAATAATAATATTGCAATTTTTTTCATGTTGTTACTAATTTATTTTTGGCAAATGTATTTAAAAAATATTATTTTTTGAGAATATGTTATAGTAATCTTTTCATAAAAAAATCAGGTTTTATCCTGACTTTTCAATCATTCAATTCTCTTTATTTATTTTAATGTTGTAGGACAAACGTAATCGGTCAAAACGACATCAGTATTTCTGATTCCTGACATTCCTTTTTCTACATTAATCATATTGTGATAACCACGTGATTTTAAGATAGATGCCATAATAACAGAGCGGTAACCTCCAGCACAGTGAATATAAAATTTATCATCCTTTGGTACTTCTGCTAATTGTTCATTGATATAATCTAAAGGAATGTTTAAAGCATTCTCAACATGCTCTGAAGAAAACTCAGAAGGCTTTCTAGCATCAACTACGGCTATTTCTTTGTAGTGTTTAGCAAATTCTTCTGGAGTGATTGATTCAATTGAATCTGTTTCAAAACCTGCTTCTTTCCAAGCATCTATTCCGCCTTTTAAATAACCTAATGTATGGTCAAATCCAACTCTGGATAATCTGGTGATGGTTTCTTCTTCTCTTCCTTCAGGTGTAATCAATACTATAGGTTGTTTTACATCTCTAATTAAAGCACCAACCCACGGCGCAAAGCCACCTTCAATTCCAATAAAAATAGAACCTGGAATATGTTCTTTTACAAAATCATTTTCACTACGAACATCTAATACCAAAGCTTCTGTCTGATTAGCAACCGCTTCAAACTCCTTTGGATTTAAAGGCTTATGTGCTTTAGTCATAATTGTATCAAGGCTTTCATATCCTTGAATGTTCATTAAAACATTTTGAGGAAAATAGGCAGGAGGAGGGGTTAATCCATCTAATAGCTCCGTCTTAAATTCTTCTTTAGTCATATTAGCTCTTAGTGCATAATTTGTTTTCTTTTGGTTGCCCAATGTATCTGTAGTTTCTTTACTCATGTTTTTTCCGCAGGCACTTCCAGCACCGTGATTTGGATAAACAATTAAATCATCTGAAAGAGGCATAATTTTATTGCGAAGCGAGTCATATAGGTATCCTGCTAAAAGATCTTGTGTTAAATCACCAACTAGTTTTTGAGCCAAATCAGGTCTACCTACATCACCAATGAATAAGGTGTCTCCTGTAATTATACCATGCTGATTTCCATTTTCATCCCTTAATAAATAACAGGTACTTTCTAAGGTGTGTCCAGGTGTGTGAATAGCTTTAATAGTATAATTTCCAACTTTAAACTCTTGATTGTCTGTTGCAATTATAGCTTCAAAATTTGGCTTTGCTGTTGGACCAAAAACAATTGAGGCACCCGTTTTTGCAGCTAAATCTAAATGGCCAGAAACAAAATCGGCATGAAAATGGGTTTCAAAAATATATTTAATTTTAGCATTATCTTTTGAAGCTTTATCAATATAGGGCTGAACTTCTCTTAATGGGTCAAAAATAGCGGCTTCTCCATTATTCTCAATATAATAAGCAGCATGAGCGATGCATCCAGTATAAATTTGTTCTATTTTCATTTTGTTAATCATTTTTTTAAACGTCATTTCTAATTCCATTGTAACAAGAGGTATAAAATAATTGTGTTTAGAAAGAGAATGACAATTTCATTGTTTGTTAAAATCTAATGTAAAGATAGTGAATATCTATTTTTATTATGTAATCTATATTACACAAAGTAAAATTCTTTTAGTAAAATAAAGCATGCCATTGCGAGTACAAAGTAACCAAATCCTTTTTTTAATTGACTCTCATTTATGAATTTGTTAAGATAAATCCCTATAAAAATTCCGATTACAGATATAAATGTAAAGAGCATAAGGAAATTCCAATCAATTTTTGGATTGTCAATATCACCTAAAAAGCCAATTAATGAATTAATTGTAATAATGAATAAGGAAGTTCCAACTGCTTTTTTCATAGGCAATTGAGCAAATAAAACTAGTGATGGAATGATTAGAAATCCACCTCCAGCACCAACTAATCCTATAATTATTCCAATAATTGCATTTTGAATAATAAGATTTAAAAGATATCTTTTTTTTGTAAACTCTCTTAACTCTACTTTAGCCTTTTTTAGCATTGAATAGGAAGCAAATAGCATAATAATAGCAAAAAAGCCCATCAAAAAAGTATCTTTAGTAAGGATAATGGAATTAGTTTCTATAATTACATCAGGAATTTTAGGCAAGATAAATTTACGGGTTAAAAATACGGTTGTGAAGGAAGGAACAGCAAATAAAATTCCAGTTTTTAAATCTACGAGCCCTTTAAAATAATTTTGTGTAGCTCCAAAAGCGGATGTTACTCCTACAATAAATAAGGAATAGGCAGTTGCAATTACTGGATCAATTATTAAAACATAAACTAGTAAAGGCACGGTTAAAATAGAACCTCCACCACCTGTTAAACCAAGTATTAAACCTATACACAATGCACCAATATAGCCAGCAACCTCACTCAAAATTCTAATATTTCAATGTTGTTTCTATGCAATTTTATTTTACCATTGAGTTCTAATGCTTTCAATAATCTTGATATTACTACTCTTGACGTATGCATTTCGTATGCAATTTCTTGATGCGTATTATTAATTTGTGTTTTGCCTAATACTTTTGCTTTATCAGTTAAATATTTATATAGTCGCTCATCTAAATTCATAAAGGCTAAGGTATCAATAGCTTCTAGCATTTCTTTTAGACGAATATTATAGCTGTCAAAAACAAAATTACGCCAAGATTTATATCTTGTTAACCAATCTTCCATCTTTTCTATAGGAATCATAATAAGAGAACCATCTGTTTCGGCAACCGCTCTTATGTTACTTCTTGATTTTCCCAAACAACAGGTTAGTGTCATAGCACAAGTGTCTCCTTTTTCTAAGAAGTAAAGTAATAATTCATCTCCTTTATCATCTTCTCTAAGAATTTTTATGGCACCATTTAAAAGTAATGGCATTGATTTAATATAATCACCAATTTCAATAAGATAATCATCTGCTTTAAACTCTTTATAAATGCCTATTTTTGAAATTTCTTCAAGCAATTCTTCTTCAAAAACAAAGCTATAAGATTGAATTAATTCTTCTTTCATTGTGGTTTGGTTACATTTTTGTAAAGATACGTTTTATCTTTATATTTATATTTGAAATGATACTTTTGTTACAAAACTAATTTACTCTATTGAAAACTAAAATATACAACCGATATAATTTTCATAAACACACTTTTTGTGTTTTTAAAGAAATTGATGCTAAGTTAATTGAAAATTTGCAACCTTCTTATTTAAGTAAATCGGGTAGTGCTTATTATTTTTTTGAAGAAGGTTTGTATCGAGTAGCTAATCATTGGGGAAGAGCAGCTAATTGCAGATGGAAATTAGATTCAAGTTCAATAGTCAATAGTGATAGTAAAAAGAGTTTGTTTCAAGTAGGTTATGCTAAATGGACCGATTTTTATCCCAATAATGAACAGGAAAATCTGTTTTATATAATTGTTGATTTTGAAACTAAAATTATTGATTTCCAACATAAGAATAACCCAGACTATGATACTAAATTTAAGGTAAGAAATGCTTCAGAAACAGCAAAACGAATTAAAATTTGTAAAGAAGTTATAACAGAAACTACATGGTCAAAATATTTAATTTTTGATGCTATTGATGATTTAAGAAAAGAAATAATAAACGAATTACTCACTACAAATAATTCGTTTATTGCTATTAAAAGAAAATATATAGGTTTATAAGTTTTGCAATTTGATTTTATTTATATGTAACGTGTTTTTAAATTGAAGTATCAATTTTATAGGAAACAGTTAATGTAATGGTATATTGTATACCAACTTCCGTTTGATTAGGGTTAATTACTTTATCAAAACCAGCGCTTGAAATGCCATCATAATAAAAGCTTTTATTTTTTCGAGCAATTTTTTTCATATAATTGGTATTTCTATTGTTGTAATTATTTACCACTTCGGAGCTTTCATACGCTTGGTATGTTTTGTATTGATTTTTAGGAAAATGTATTTCAAAGACTTCTGTTGCATCAGGTGTTCCCACTATTTTTTTTCGGAATGATTTTAAGTATTTATCTTTTTTAATTTCAGCCATTTTTAACGCTTCATCAAATAAATTATAATGAATATCGTTTGCGTTTTCATTAAAATAGTCCACTTTAATTATATCGTGAATTTCATATTCAGAAGCCATAGTAATTATTTTTTCTAAATAAGAGATGTTTTTTGTAGAAATGATAATGTTTTTTTTGATTTCAAAACCTTTTTCAATTTGGTTCGCATTTGTACCATTGACCTCAAAATCATATATTTTTGTTTGGGCAATAAAATCAATGTAATAAGCTTCTTTTTTTATTCCTAATGCTTTTATGTCGTTTAAAAAACCATCAATTCTACTGTTTATTTTAGCATTACATTTTTTTACAGTTTCTGCTTCTTCGTTTAGACCTAATGTCATAACAAATCCATCAGCTTTTGTATTCATTAAGACTGAAACCGAAACGGAGAGCGTATTATTGTTTATTGAAATTGTTTTTCCATTTTCATTAGAGCGATAGTTTTGTTCATTGTTTCCATAGACTTGATTGCCACTTATTTGCGCATTTGAGATGTAACAAGCTAGTAATGTAAATAAAACGAATTGAAATTTTGTGTTTACTGTTTTCATATTTTTTGTTTTTAAATTTATTCTGAAACCGTTTCAGAAGTGTTATATTATTTTTTACAAGGCAAGAGTACAACAGCACACTAAAATTAGTTTGGTAAAATAACTAGCACTTAACTGTAAACTATTTTCGTTACTTTTACAGTAGCTTTACAGTGAAAAAAAAAGTTTTAGCTATACATTTGACTAGCATTTATTAATGAATCCATTGACCCTTTTTCAAAATCTTAAAAACGATGTGCTTTTAGTGTATAAAAAGCAATATCCTTATTTTGAAGGAAACTGGAAAACCTTTAGCTCTCAAGACATTTTGAACTTGATTGATATGATAGAAGCTAACGTAAAACAGACGGTTAGTGAGAAATGGATTTATACTCATTTAAAGCCTGAGACAAATGAAAAGCTCCCTAGAAAGGACATGTTGGATATTTTGTCACAATTGGTTGGGTTTTCAAGTTGGGATGAATATGTATTTAAACATAAAGAAGTTCAAGTTGATTTAGTTATAAAAGAAGGCAATACTCCTAATAAGAAGCGACTATTTTGGACATTGCTAACAGTAGGAATAGTGCTATTACTTGTTTTAATATTCTATAATTTGGAATATGAAAAAGACGATATACATTCCTTAGAAGTCAAAGATTTGTATACCAATGATAAAATAAATACAGACGAAATAAAAGCGGTTATAGTTAATGATAGTTTAGAAATTCCTGTTGAAATAATAAACTCTGAATTGCAAATAAAAACGAAGGATAGTGCTAAAGTAATTATAAAAAGTCCCTTTTACGAGAAAAAAGAAATTGTTATTACAAATAACCATCCACATCCTAATATAGTATTAGAGCCAAATGATTATGCAATGATGTTAAAAGCATTTATGAAATCTGATATTAAAGATTGGCAAACAAGAAAGCAACAATTAAATAAAATTTTATCTAATGAGTTAGAAGTCATTGTAATGCTGAAAAATAATCTTGGAGCAGAATATTTTAATAAACAAGAGTTTTCCGAAAAATTAATCATTCCAAGTCAATCGCTTCAAAAAATGAAGATAATAGACGTTCAAAATGACGAGAACCAACAAATAAAATTTATACGAATCATTCAAGAATAAGATGAACAAAAGAGCTTTTACATTATTAATGCTGTTTTTTACACTTACTATTTTTAGTCAAAGTGCCCAAACTGATGTTACATCTAAAAAAGCAATAGGTTCAAATTTTAGCTCTCAAGCCGTAAAAGCATATCAAGAAAGTGCCGTTTTAAAAATTAAAGACTATTATGCTTTTTTAGAAATATACACAAGTAGTGCTACATCTGATTCTTTGCGAATCCAATTAAAAACAACCATTTATAATCTTTTTACCTCAAAAAAAGTTTGGGTTATTGATATCACTTCAACGGAGAAAAAAAATATTAAACTAGATGATTTGCTTCAAAAAACAGTAAACAAAAATTATACTTTTAAGCTATCTGATATTGAAAATTCTATTGTAGCTCAAGATTTTTGGAGAACAAAATACAATTTAGAGGTGACTCAAAACAAGCAAAATAAAACTTTAGAATTGTTTAGTAAAATTTATTTTCAACCCATTGAAAAGAGATTTGGAACTAAAACTAAAGAAGTGTGGGCTCTTTTATTGGGAGAAATAGAATAACCTTTAACTAAAAATTAATACTTGTTTTTATTTAGCTTTAGTGATTTATAACTAATTTTAGGGTTATGAATAAAGAGAATAAATCAGGGTTCATTTTTAAGAACTATGAAGCACCTTATCAAACCCCATTTGATAAACTGTTTGAAATTTTTAAAGAATTAATTACCCATACATCTGGAGATTTTGACGAAGCTATTGATTGGTTACGTCAATTGGATATAGAATATAAGTTAACTACTCCAGCATATACCATTGATGATTTTATTGAAGATTTAAAGAAAAAAGGATACATCAGAGAAGAAATTAAACCCGATGGTTCTGGAGGAATGGGTATAACTGCTAAAACGGAGAGAGCCATTCGTCAAGCTGCTTTAGATCAAATATTTGGAAACCTTAAAAAAGCTTCCACAGGGAATCATAAATCAAAGCAAGTAGGAACAGGAGATGAACAAACAGGCGATTTTCGTGAATTTAATTTTGGAGACTCAGTTGAGCAAATTTCATTGACCGAAAGTTTGAGAAACGCTCAAGTTAATAATGGAATAGGAGAGTTTAAGCTTACAGAACGAGATTTAATTGTAGAAGAAAGTCATCATAAATCGCAAATGAGTACGGTTTTGATGATAGATATTTCGCACAGCATGATATTATATGGGGAAGATCGAATTACACCTGCCAAAAAAGTAGCAATGGCTTTAGCTGAACTCATTACAACTCGTTACCCAAAAGATACGCTAGATATTTTAGTATTTGGAAATGATGCTTGGACCATCAAAATTAAAGATTTGCCCTATTTACAAGTTGGTCCCTTTCATACCAATACAGTAGCAGGTTTGCAATTAGCAATGGATATTTTAAGACGTAAACGCAATACCAATAAACAAATTTTTATGATTACGGATGGAAAACCAAGTTGCGTGAGGGAAAAAAATGGAGAATATTACATGAACAGTAATGGTTTAGACCAATATATTGTAGACAAATGTTATAGCCAAGCAGCTCAAGCTAGAAAATTGCATATTCCTATCACCACCTTTATGATTGCCCGTGATCCTTATTTGCAACAATTTGTCAATCATTTTACGGAAGCTAATCAAGGAAAAGCTTTTTACACAGGACTTAAAGGATTAGGTGAAATGATTTTTCAGGATTATGAAGCTAATAGAAAGAAGAAAATAAGATAACAATACTATATTATTTCAATTTCTTAAATCAAAATTTTAAAATTAAATAGACAATATACAGTACATATGAATAATAGTAGAACAGTAGGAGAACTAAAAAGATCAGGATATCAATCCCAAAATATAAAAGAAGAATTACGAACTAATTTACGCAACAAAATAAAATCAGGGCAAACTACTTTTGAAGGAGTACATGGCTTTGAAAACACTGTTATTCCTCAATTAGAACGCGCTATTTTATCTAGACATAACATAAATTTATTAGGACTTCGTGGTCAAGCAAAGACACGTTTGGCTCGTAAAATGATTGAATTATTAGATGAATATATTCCTGTTGTGGAAGGTTCAGAAATTAATGATGATCCTCTTAATCCCATTTCAATTTATGCTAAGAATTTAATTGCAGAAAAAGGAGATGATACCCCTATTACATGGTTGCACAGAAGCGAACGCTTTTTTGAAAAATTAGCTACACCAGATGTAACGGTTGCCGATTTAATTGGAGATGTTGATCCCATAAAAGCAGCGAATTTGAAATTGAATTATGCAGACGAACGTGTGATTCATTTTGGAATGATTCCAAGAGCCAATCGTTGTATTTTTGTTATTAATGAATTACCCGATTTGCAAGCACGTATTCAAGTAGCTTTATTTAATATTTTACAAGAAGGAGATATTCAAATTAGAGGTTTTAAATTAAGAATGCCTTTAGATTTACAATTCATTTTTACGGCTAATCCAGAAGATTATACCAACCGTGGAAGTATTGTAACCCCTTTAAAAGATCGAATAGGTTCACAAATCCTAACGCATTATCCAGAGAGCATTGCTATTGCAAAAACAATTACAGCTCAAGAATCTAAATTAGATGCAACACAAAGCAAAAGCGTATATGTGCCTAGTTTAGCCAAAGATTTATTGGAACAAATTAGTTTTGAAGCAAGAAATAGTGAATATGTTGATGCTAAAAGTGGTGTTTCCGCTCGTATGAGTATTACGGCTTATGAAAATTTAATTTCAACAGCTGAGCGTAGAACCTTATTAGCTGGAGAAGAAAAAACTACTGTTCGATTATCTGATTTTATGGGAATTATTCCTGCCATTACGGGTAAAGTAGAATTAGTTTATGAAGGAGAACAAGAAGGAGCAGCAACCGTGGCTCAATACTTAATAGGAGATTCAATTAAAACGTTATTTCCAAATTATTTTCCTAAAATTGAAAAATTAGAAAGAGAAAACGAAAAAACAGCTTATACGGATTTATTAGAGTGGTTTTTCAACGAAAGTGGTTTTGAATTATTAGATGATATTGCTAATGAAGAATACCAGACCATTCTTGATGAGGTAAAACCTCTTGCTGATTTAGTAAAGAAATACCAACCTAATATTCCAGAGGAAGATATTAATTTTATGAAAGAATTTATTCTGTGGGCATTAGTAGAATATCAAAAATTGAGTAAGAACAGAATTGAAACAGGGTATCAATACAAAGATTTATATAGTAATTTTATTAGTAAATTATAGATAAACTTAAATATAAATAGTCTCATATCAGGAGCTTTATTGTTAATTATGAAAAACTGTTTTTGCCATTCTGATAAACCTTTTGCTAGTTGTTGTGAACCCTTTTTAAATAAAGAGAAGTATCCAGAAACACCAGAACAATTAATGCGTTCAAGGTATTCCGCTTATGCTTTGCAAAAGGCAGATTATTTAATAGAAACAACCCATCCTTCTGAACGAAAATACTATTCAAAATCGGAAATAGAAAACTGGTCAAAGAGCAATACTTGGATCAAATTAGAAGTACTTCGAGCTTTTGATGATAAAGTTGAATTTAAAGCCTATTATTTAGATGAAAACCTTCTAGCTAAAGTGCATCATGAAAAATCTACTTTTAAACAAGAAAAAGGAATTTGGTATTATGTGGATGGACAGTTTTATTAAGAATTAAATGTTTTTCTATTCATTTTTTCTTTAAATTTGAGAAAATCTATTCCCAATTATGAACGATAAAAGTTTACTTCGTTATGTCATTTTCAAACATTTAGATGGATTGGTATTAGCACCTATAGCCATAGCTTTATTAAATAAAGATGTTTTGAATTTTCTTTTAGAAAAACAAAGTACAACTTTATCAGAAATAACAAAAGAATTTCAAGCTAATGAAGGATATTTGAATGTAGCACTCAGAGCATTGGCTTCACAGGGTTTTATAGAATATAACTTGAATAATGCTACTAATGAAGTAAGCCTTCATACTAATGAAAAAAGTGCTTATGCTTTTTCTTTATTTCCCTTATATCAAGATGTAGTCACATTACTTGAAGAAACAGATTTATTTACTTCAATTGAAATTATTTCTGAATCGATTACTAAACTGGAAGCTATTTTTAAGAAATACCAAAGAAATTATGATGTTACTTTTTCTTCAAACGAAACCGAAAAGAGTATTCAAGAACAAATTTTACAGCATATTGAAGGGTATCTAGTTGGTCCTATTACTGTTAGTTTAGGAATGACAGGAATGTTTCATAAGTATTTTATGGAAACTTCTTTTCGACCTGAAGAGTTTCATAAAAAGCCTGAAGCTTTTAAAATTATACTAGATTTTTTAACTCATTTAAATTGGTTCATTCAAAAAAGTGGAAACTATCAATTTACAGAAACAGGGCTTTTCTTTGCAAAAAGAGCAACAGCTTATGGTGTTACTGTTTCTTATTTGCCAACATTCAAAAGAATTAGTGATCTGATTTTTGGAAACCCAAATGTTTTAAGTAATACAAATGCTAACGAAGAAGAAAAACATGTAAATCGGGAGATGAATGTTTGGGGTAGTGGAGGAGCACATGCTACTTATTTTAAAGTTATAGATGAAATTATTATTGAATTATTTAACAAACCCATAAGTGAACAACCTAAAGGTATTTTAGACATGGGTTGTGGTAATGGTGCTTTCTTGCAACATATTTTTGAAGTCATAGAGCGCCAAACCCTTCGCGGAAAGGTATTAGAAGAACATCCTTTGTTTTTAGTTGGAGCGGATTATAACCAAGCAGCGTTAAAAGTTACACGTGCTAATTTAATTAAGGCTGATATATGGGCAAAAGTAATTTGGGGAGATATTGGTCGTCCTGACTTATTAGCGCAAGATTTACAAGAAAATTATAATATTGATTTAAAGGATTTATTAAATGTAAGAACCTTTTTAGACCACAATAGAATTTGGAAAGAACCAATCGTCAAAACAAAAGAAAATAGTTCATCAACTGGAGCTTTTGCTTATAAAGGAAAGCGCATCGCAAATAATGATGTGGAAGCCAATTTATTGGAGCATTTTCAAAAATGGACTCCTTATGTGAGTCAATTTGGATTACTTATAATAGAATTGCATACCATTTCACCTAGTATAACTGCAAAGAATATTGGAAAAACGGCAGCAACTGCTTATGATGCAACCCATGGATTTTCAGACCAATTTATTGTTGAAATTGAAGTTTTACATAAAATGGCAGCACAATCAGGCTTGTTTCCAGATCCGTTATATTTTAAGAAATTTCCAGATACAGATTATGCAACTGTAAGTATCAATCTGTTAAAAGGATAAAAATTATTCTGGTGCAATAGTTCTTCCTAAAATAAACATACTTTCTTGGTTGCTATCTATGATAATTTGACTGATTTTATTTTCAACAGCAATGGCTAAAACTTCTTTTGCAGGTAGTGTTACAAAAGGTTTTGTTTCTGTTGCCCAATTCATCAAAGTTGCTTGTGAAGTAAAAACTCCCATTACTAATTTGTCTTCCATTTCAAAAACGGATGTAAAAGATAATTGCGCTCCTTTATCTAATGTAGTCCAACCTTTTTCAGGATTTTCTCCAGTAACAGGAGTTGATGTTGGTACTAATAAGTAAGCATTATCTCCTTGTAATTCATCTAAAACAGCCATGAAGGTATTTTGATTTTGATTTGATTGAAATGCTTTTATTTTTTCTAAAAGAGCTGTGTTATTAGGTTTAAAAGTATCTTTAATAGAATCAGACATGGTTATAATTTTAAAAAGGCAAAGATACTATATTGTAATTAAACAGTCTTTTGTTATTCCATAAACGATAAAAAAATATGCTAAAAAGAAAAGAAATAAATTCCTCTCTAATTAGCATACTTATAACAATCAACTAATTAAAAAATATTAAGGTGTTTTTTTAGTTTTCACACCAACTTCAGAAGGTAGTGGGATAATTCCTTTAAAAACATGGCTTAAATCGGTAGGTCTTAATCCACTATTATTTGAATGACAAGAAAAACAAGTACCATATTCATTATAATTCATTCCATTTTGTGCATACGTTTCCATAGTACTGTTAGCTAATTGGCTTGAACCTATAGCTACACCAGGTTGGCTTTCATTAGGCGAATAACTTAATCCATTTGGACCTGCACCACCATCTGTCCATGTAGCGCCTAAAAAGATATAATTTTTTCTTATATCATTACCTGGAAGTAAACGAGCTACCGCTTTATTAATTTCAATTACCTTAGTATTTGCTACTGCTGGACTTGCGTCTTCAGCGTTAGGTTGTACATCATAACTACTTCCCCATGGTTTAGTACGAGTAGTGTTACTAGGACTTACTGTATAACCAGTTTTAGCAATAATGCTATCACCACTAAATGTCATGTGAGAAACATTAGCAGTATCTTTAACATTGCTGTTCAATAACCAGTCACTATCTCCATCTGCAGGAACTGTTTCTACTTCTCCTTTTTCATTTACATATTGATAAGCTAGGTTAGGAGTATTTTTTTTGTGTTCAAAAGTAGCCCAAACCATTTCGGGATGCCCAGCTGTACTTCCTACAATGTGTACGCCCACAAGAGCTAATTTTGCTTTTCTTTCACCACTAGCAATCCACAATGAGTTTGTTTTTGTATATGTGGGTATGATAGCTTCAATAGTAATGAATTCGTCTACATTAATTAAAGAATCAGCTACTACCCATGAAGTTTTTAACTCGATAGCTAGTGCATTTGGATCTTTTAAAATTACACCGTTTTCTTTTGCAAAATTAAAAATACTATCACGTTCTTGAGCAGTTGTAGGGAATGTTTTTCCACTCATTTTATCTGTCTTAACGGCTGTTAAAAACTGTGCATATACATCATTAGCCATAGAAATATAATAAATTAAATTTCCATTTCTATCCATAAGAACATCGTCTGTAGCTTGACCTTCTTCTGTATTTACTCTACCCGTTTTATCCACATTTGCCATAGCTCGCATTAAGGTTCCTTTTACGTGGGGAATTAAGTTTCTACTCCCATTGGCATTTTTAGGTGAAATAGTATAGAATGTAGGTGATTCCATTACAGTTTCGCCATTTGTAGGAGAGGTAATCCATAAAAACATTTGTTCTGACCATTTATAAAAATCACAATTGTTATTGTGTACAAAGTCAACACTATTAGCATTTACAACTTCTCCATTTTCTGTAGCAGTTCCTGATTTAAACCAAGAGTTAAATTCTTTTTCTGTTAAGACACAAGAAGAATCATCAACTGTTTCTGCTAGAAATTCGCTTTTTTCTTTTTTACATGACCATGTTAGTGCTAATGAGAGGAATAAGCACCCATAAATAATTGAAAGTTTTTTCATAATTGTAGATTTGAGATGTTAATGAAGCAAATATAGTAGTACTCTTATGAAATTTTCAGCGTAAAAATACCCGTTTTTTGTTTTGCGGAATCCTGATTCACCTAGACGAACAGGATGACAGGTTTGTGGAAGTGGATTGTGTAGTGTTTTTATTTTCAAAGTAATTCCTCTCTAGTTTGTCATGCCGACGTAAGGAGGTAACTCACTTTTTTTTTAGTTTGCGGAGTTTTTATTGGATTTCTTCCTTACGTTAGAATGACAAGTTTGTGGAAGTGGTTTGTGTGATTTTTTATGCGCATAGTAATTCCTCGCTAGTTTGTCATACCGACCTAGGAGGTAACTCACTCGTTTTTTAGTTTGAGATGGGTTGTTGTTAGGGACTTTTTGCTTTTGAAGGACGAAATTGTGGAAGTAGTTTGCGGAGTTGCTATTGAGTTCCCTCCAAAGTCGGGATGACAAGTTTGTGTGGGTTTTCTGCTGAATGATAAGCTTGTGTGTAGAAGAAGAATGAGGATTTTTTTTTACTACTTAACATTTACCCTCAAACTTGTCACCCTGTAAGGGTCTCACTTGTTTAGTTTTTGTTTTTTATGGGGTTGATATTTGGAGTTGCTGTTGAGTTCCCTCCAAAGTCGGGATGACAAGTTTGTGTGGAGTTCCTGCGGAATGATAAGTTTGTGTGTAGAAGAAGAATGAGGATTTTTTTTACTACTTAACATTTACCCTCAAACTTGTCACCCTGTAAGGGTCTCACTTGCTTGGTTTTGGTTTTGTGGGGTTGATATTTGGAGTTGCTATTGGGTTCCCTCTAAAGTCGGGATGACAAGATTGTGTGAGAGACTAAAAAAAGTTTTCCTCATACAAATCCCAAACACTGCCACTTGAAACAACTTCTTTCATTTGAGCCATAATAATTTGCTCTCCATTGCATCTCATGTTAATCATACCATATTTTATTCTGTTGGAACTTTCACTGGTAGATCTAGCTAGTTCTGTTGAAAAAACTAAAGGTCTTTGAGATTTTGTGTACTTACCGGCACACCCTATGGCATCAGCTCTAGGATGTGAATATGATTCATTATCTCCAGAAGAAATTACAGAAGCATAAGGGTTCACTTTGTCCATATAAGCAGAGGTAAATTCTGATGCACCATGATGACAGGATTTTGCAATGTCAACTTCAAACGGATTAGAATTATCATAATGGGCTAACAAATGCTCTTCAGCAGGAATATTTAAATCTCCACCAAATAAGAAAGATCGATTACCATAGGTTATTTTTAACACAATACTATGGCCGTTTATAGTATGGGCTTCATCATCAAAATATTTATAAGCAGTTTCATTATTTATTTGTGAAGTAACAGGACCTAATACATCAAATTTTAAAAGCTGGTTATTGATTGTTTTTGAATCAATAGAACAGGTATGGTCTAAGCGTTTAAAATTGTCTAGTCTATTTTGAGTTTTAGCGTTATTAACGGCTGTTAAAAATTTTTCTTGTAAATCGAGCATTCCTCCTTCTTCTTTCAATGCATTAAACTCATCTAGTGTATCAAAAGAAGTGATTAAATAGTAGGAGTTAGTATGTTTGCTTTTCTTTCCTAAACCTGTGTTGTATTTTGTCTTTGGGTAGCTTACTTTTTTCTTATTAAATTTAGCAATACCATTGTGAAAAATAGTTCCAATAGTATAATGTTCGTCATTTATAATATCAATTAATCCCTGATAATGATCTTTATCAAAATGACTAATGAATATATAGTCAATATGGACTTTTTTATCATTATCAAAATAATATTTATACTGCCATTTGCTTAAATACTTGCTTAGATTATCATTTGGTCCACCATCAATAATAATTTTCATTCCATTAGTATCATTACCGACTTCAATTAATGCGCCATCTCCTTGACCCACGTCCACATAAAAGCATTTTAAAGCGGGTGAATCTCCTATAGCTGTTTTTTTTACCCAACCTTTTTTACTAAATGCCATTATTCTTTGCCAATCTTCAGTTTCTTCATCTAAAATCTTGATAAAAGAACCCATCAGAATAGTGTTGTTTTTTGATTTTCCTTTACCATTAGAGCCTATACTATTGTAACAATTTGTATAAAGATCAGTAACTACTTTGTAAATGCTTGCCATACTATTTTGATATTAAAAGTTAGTATTTGTTTCTTTAATATTCAAATGTAGGATAGTTTTAATTGTTGTAAAAGGGGGAAAATACCCTTTTTTTTTAGTTTGTGGAGTTTTTATTGGATTTCTTCCTTACGTTAGAATGACAAGTTTGTGTGATTTTTATTCATATAGTAATTACTCGCTAGTTTGTCATGCAGACATAAGGAGGTGGAGGTAACTCACTCATTTTTTAGTTTGAGATGGGTTGTTGTTGGGTTCCCTCCTGCGTGGGGTTGATAAGTTTGTGTGTAGAATAATAATGAGGATTTGGTTTTTACTACTTAATATTTACCCTCAAACTTGTCACCCTGTAAGGGTCCCACTTGCTTGATTTTGGTTTTTTGTAGGGCTTGTCTTTGGGGGTAACTCACCCGTTTTTTAGTTTATAGAGTTGTTGTTGAGGTTTTTTCTTACATCAGAAGGATAAGATTTTGAAAGTGAATTGTGGAAAGTTTTATCTTCTCTTGATTTCCCTAATAACTCTTTTTGTTCTTCTATCGGCATACATTCTATCCAAAGAAGTATATGCCCACAAAAAAGCTGGAATCCAACCTATAATAGTGATTTGTAAGAGTAAACAAATAATCCCTGATAAAATTTTTCCTTGTAATATCAAACTTAACCAAGGGAAAAAAAAAGCTAAAACGTAACGCATGATTTTTTGATTTTGATTGTGATGTTTATTTGTAGTTATTTTTACTAGTTTGTTACTAATAACCCATTTTGTTTAGTTGATTAAAGTTAATAAATAGTATAATCGAATAATTCACAAGTCACAACCACAATCTTGTCATGCTGAACTTGTTTCAGCATCCCACATAAACCACATTCGCAATCAAACGCTCTCCACAAGGTTATCAACCCCACGCAGGAGGGAACCCACGCGCAACTCCTCAAATCAAATAACTGCATCAGCCTAACTTGTGAGACCCTTACAGGGTGACAACTTTACGCTTAAAAAACGACCCACAAACGGCTCATCTCATAAATATAAACTAGTAACTTAAATCTTCTTCCTGTTATTAACATACAAAGTAAGAATATAATAGAAAATTCCAGCCACGACAAGCCTAAGAAAAACTGAAAGCACATTAGTTGCTAAATTGGGAGCTACTAAGCTAAATACCATATTTGACAAAATAAAACCAAATACAATCCGAACCCCTATATATTGTAAAAAACGCATAATTTATTTTTTAGATTAGTAACTTTTCACCACAAACTCGTCATCCCGACTTTGGAGGGAACTTACTTGTAACTCCACAAACCACAACCGCAATTTTGTCATGCTGAACTTGTTTCAGTATCCCACACAAACCATAACCGCAACCAAACACTCCCCACAAACTCGTCATTCCGACGCAGGAGGGAACTTACTTGTAACTCTACAAACCAAGCAACTGTAAACCGTAAACTTATAATCTACAATTCACCAGTCACCACCTTCCACTCCTTCAATTTCTGTTCCCATGAAATACTTGCATTAGCTGGACTAGTAGAAGGAGCAGTAACTTGCTTATATCCATTAGCGGGCTTGACATATTTTTTGAAAAACTGTGCTGCTTTTTGACCGTTAAAAACAATCAATTCAATATGGGGATGCTCTTTAAAAAACAATTCAAAATCATTGGGTATCTCTTGCTTGATGGCATTATCTAAACTCCCTTTGCGTTCACAAGTTTGAAGTACATCCCAAATCGCAATTCCATTAGCTAAAGCCAATTTTTTGCGAACCTCATAATCCGTAGAAAAACGTTCTTCAAAAAGAATAAACATCAATTTCCAAAAAACATTTCTAGAATGACCATAATACTGGTTCAATTCCAAAGAAGCAATACCTGGCATAGTTCCTAAAACCAGCACTTTAGCCTCTCTATTAGATATAGAAGGAAACGAATAAACTTTCATGCTATTTTTTAATGTATTTTTAGTAATGTTAACTAGCAACCGTAAAGTTACATCTTATAATTAATAACTACGGTTCTCGATACAATTTTACTCCATTACATTTCACAAATCACTACCAGAATCAAAGTCAAATCATCAACCACCAACTTCTAACCCCACAACAGTCAGTTTTTGAATAATTTCAACCAATTCTGTCAAGTTCATATTAACACTACAATGAATAAAATCCATATCATTTGCAGCAATTATTAATCGTCCTAACTTTTCTTCTTCAAAACCTATTTGCTCTATTTCAAAGGCTAATTCTTCATAAGTAATCTCTTTCTGATTCCCCTTAAAATAATGATAATCCACATAATAACTTACGGTAGTATCCCCAATGGTAATAACCTCTTTACCATACGTATTCCAAAGAAACAACCGCACCAGATAAAAACTAATCAAAGAACAGAGACCCAACCCAATAAGAAAACCAAAATGAAAAGCACCACCATCTAAAAAATTCATAACCATACCCATTACAGGTAAAGCTACCATAGCAAAAGCCAAGAACAAGATAAAACCACGACCTATAGGTGGTGATTTTTTTACGTATAACTCAAGGGTTTTGTGGTTTAGGGTGTGTCGTTTTGTTGGTTTCAAATTGTTTATAAAAAACTATGAGATGATATAATCTTCAGGGATATTATAGCCTAATTCAACTAACTTTAAAAGAATTAATTTTCTTAAAGGTTCTAATTCTTCAATTTTTTCATTTAAAAAAAACTCAAACATTTCAAAATCTTTATCTGTTAAATTAAAAAAGCATCTAAAACCAATATGAGAAGAAGATACATTTTTAAAATTTCCCATTAAAAAAAAATCATTAAAAATATCTTCCTTTTTCAAAAGAGTCATTAAAGAATCATGATATTCGCGAGCTTTTCCATCTATTTCAATAATAATTTTTAATTGTTTTTTGGTTATTATTTCATTAGGTAATAATGTATAAAAAACTCTTATATCATTTTTTTTATCCCATATTTGTCTATAATTAGGTGTGTTACCGTATAACTCCCAATTATATTTTAAAGCAATAGAATTTATACATGCCAATATATATATTGTTGTATCTTCTTTGAATTGAATTACTTCCTCAATTTTTTTATTATGGTCTAAATAAAATTTAATATTATCATTCATAATTCTTTGGTTTGTTATATATTTTATATTAGTTATAAAATCTTCTAAATGAATTTTCTCTCTTTTATTAAGTAGATTTTTATCCACGAAAGATTCAATTTTAGATATCCATTCTATATGTGAAATAGAGATGAAATTTGAATTATTACTTTGTAAATTTGTTAATGCTAATAGTATTCCTATTTTTTTTTCATTTGAATAATAATTAAAAGTACCCCAATAATTATTCAAGTCATTATGTAACCAATGAAAAATTTTATTTTCAATTATAATAACAGTTTCAGATTTTTTTGATTCTATTACTAAATCTATTCTTCCTTTATTATCTATGGTAGAAAACTCGGTAAATACATCATAATCATTTAGTGAAAACTCTTTGCCAGATTTAGTTTTTATTATATCAAGTAAAGAAGTAATAAACCAATTTGATATAACGTGAGATTTTCTAAAATCTAAATAATGTGCATAAATTCTACTGATAGTATTTTCTTTTGTTTGGCTAGCAATAATATCAAGATAGGTTGTGTCATATTTTGTGTATTTTGGAAAAGTTAAATTCAAAAAATCTTCTAATTCTTGTGTTGTGTTCATTTTTATAATTATCTATTTGCAAATTTTTCTATTATAATTGTTTTACATTGTTAATGATGAAGATTCTTTTAATAAACTTTTGTCGAATATTCCAAATAATGAAATTGTCTTCTTCATTGTACATCACTTAAAAAATAAAATGCTTTATTTTATTTAATTTATAATATTTGGAATCACTTTCATTTCAATAAAATCTATTAAAAATTGAAATAATGGATGCTTTATGTGTTCTTTAATTAATTTACAAATTTCACTTAAATGAATTTTATAGAGTGTCATTTTCTGTGTAGCTAATGCATAGATAAATTCAAATAATCCTTCCCCTTGGTCTGTTTTATAATTTTTTATCATTGTAGATAATAGATCTAACATTTTTTTACTTAAATCATAATCTAGGCTATATGCTAATTCATCTTTATTCGCAACTCTTAAAATTGACGATTGAATAATACCATCATTGAACCTATTAAAATTACCAGGTTCAATCATATTTCTCACATATTCAGTTTGTTTCAAACATCTATTTAAGTCATTAGAATTTCTTAAATGATTGATAATTGAACTAATAGTAAAATATACATCTGATTGACTTAAATCATTAAAACTTAAAAAAGCAAAGTTCTTTCTTAATTTTAATTCTTCGTCTTTTATAAGATTAGGGTAAAATATTTGATTTGACAATCCCTTGAATTTATCGTTCATACCATCTTCCAGATAACTAATTCGATTGTTTAAAAAATTAAATATTCCTTTATCTTTACTTTTTTCTTCATTGAAAATTTTTAGATTTCTTAAAAATTCTATTTCTTTTAACCAAGTTGTATCAATAGACTGATTAATCATATAAAAATTATATACATTTATAAATGTATAAGTTTCATTACCATATCTACCTTGTTTTAAATTGCTTTTAAGAAAATTTAGATGTTGCTCATTTGTAGTTCTAGTTAAACCTATAAAATATATTATTCTTAATCCATCAATAGGACGTAAAGACCGACTTAAATAAAGTAAGTTTTTACCATTTGAAATACATGAAGCAACTACCACAACAGAGCCTACATCTTTAGGATTTATTTTGTGCAATTCATCTTGAGAAATCATTTCAGGAAGAAAATTTACATTGTAGTTATCCTTAATTTTATATAATACCCTTTCAGCTAAAATTTTAGATCCTTCATCATTTAAATATATTAAATATTTGGTATTACTTGGTATATATTGATTTATATAATTATCTAATTTAGATGAAAAGTCTTTATACTTTTCATTTTCAATATCTCTTATGACTTCCAAAAAATCAAAATAAATTTCATGTTTTTTGTTAACTTCTCTTTCGTTTTCTTTGTACGAAACTTTAAAGACATTATTTTTTGTTAGTTTAACAGATTTAAACTCTTTTACAAACTTGCTTAAATCCTTAGGTACATCTTTAACAGTTAAAGTTATCGGATTAATTTTTGGTTTTTCTAATAAAAAAACATCACCCATAACATTTACGGGGTAAGAACCGGAGGAACAATGAATACAATCACTAGAATCATAAGTTTCATAATAATCTATACCTGTTGGGTTGCTGTCATCACACTTTGTTATATTACATAGAATGTTATTTTCATTTTCTATATAAGCTTCTTCATCACCAAGATAAAAAAGAATTATCATGTTTTCTTTTTTAGCTAGTCTGTTATTTTTTTTAATTTTATTTAAAATATTCCCAGAAGTTGAGGCGGAAATTAAAATTAATGCTTTAGGATAATTAATTTTCTTAGAACTCTGGAGCCCCGTATATGAAGAAAAACTTTCAATTGGAATTGATTTATAAATTGTACTACCAATTAACCTTCTTTTTAAATCAATTAGGGCAAAAGCAATTGTATTTATAGAGGAAGTGTCACAATATATTTGATTATGTTTTTCTACATTATAAAACTTAAGTAAAGTGAATCCAATAAAATATATTTCAGAACTATGCAAAAGAATATTACCAGTTCTTAAAAATTTATTACAGTGTTTACCAGAAGGAAAAACAAAATGATGTGCTCCTTTTGATTCAACAAATCCTCCTCTTGTTATAAAGATATTTTGTGAGCCTTCATTCAATATTTTTTTTTCAAGGTTCTCAGAAATCGATCTACTATTCAAAGAAATTAAAGCACCATCAATATCGAATGCAAATACAAACAAATTCGAAGCCAAATAATCTTTATCAACTTTATGTAAATACTTAAATGTATCACTTTGATTAGTAATAAAATTTTTTATCAATTCATCTTTAACATTTTGACCACCAATAACAATTATTTCATCAGTGTGATGATGTTTTTCATAAAACAATCGAATCTCAGTTTGAAGATTTGTATTATTTATACTTTCACCAGGGCAGAAAATTACTGTTGTAGAAGAATCATAATTTTCTCTGTTTTCATTTTCTTTCTTATGTTCAAAGCGATATATATAAAAATTATTCATTAGTTTAAAGTTATTGGATAAACAATTGTAAAACTTGTACCTACACTTTTGTGATTATTGGTAAAACGATTACTTTCAAAAGTGTAATAATCAAAAAGTTCAATTTCATCTTTATTCTGCGTTTTTACATAAGGGTTTTTTTTCATATTTCTAAAAACAAATACATTATTTGTTTTCAAAATGAAAACTCCTTTTTGATCTAAAACATTCATGATTTTGTCTAATCCAATACCCTTATTTTCCTTTTCGATTGTTTTGTCCGATGTATTATGTTTTATAAGACAATCTTTTACAATATTAACTTGTTCATCTATATTAGGTAATGTATCACTTGAAGTAAAACGGTTTACGTAACCAATTCCACTATCGAATACTGAAATTTCAATAAAATACAGCTCATCTTTTTCATTAGTTGAAAAGCTATCGAAATAACTTTTCAATCCATTATGGTTTTTATAGTTTTCTATATAGTTTTCTTTTGTTTTTTTAACAAATTTCATTAACAAGCCTCTGTTATTTGGATTAAGTATTTTTGAATTATTATCAGTTCTTGCCCAATCATGTGTATTTTTCATTAATTCAAAAATGATGCTAACTAAATCTTTTTTTATTGGAAGTAATTTTTCTCTAGCAGATTGATTAAATGTCAATACATAATTTAAAGTATCTTCTAATGAATTCATTAAATATTCATCTGAAGGAATAAAACTATTATTTAAATAAAAACAATCTAAGTACCCTTTTTCTTTTGGAAGATGGTCAAAGCAAGTAAGTAATGATTTAAAACCTTTTTGTTGCTTGAATTCTTTATTCATTAGAGGAAAATCTTCTAATGATTGCATTGAATCAGCAATTTCTTCATTAATAGGTTTTATCAAATGTTTTATATCATTGCCTTTTAAATCAAAAATACCATTATCCCATGCCATTATAACACATGGAAACACATAGTCTTGATTTATAACATCATACAAATCTGAATAATCGTCTTTGGTTTCAATAATTAAATTTCCAGACCTTAGCCTTAGCCATGTGTTTATATATTGAATTAGAAGAGAACTTATACCAAAATCATAACTTGAAATGTTATTTGGTAGTAACAAATCAAAAGTTTTTGTGTCTCTATATAATTCATTATAAAGTTCTTTTATTTTTTCTACTGTTAAAGTTTTTGGTATTTTCTGCATTTTAAATAATTATATTATTAAAGCTATTTTTTATTGTTCTACAATACACACTCAAAAACTCCCAAAACCTTCAAACTACTTAACTCATCATCTCCCAAAATAATATCTTCATATTCTGAATTAAATGATAGCGGTTTTAAAATAATAGATTCATGACTCCATACTTCATCTTCAGTTTTTTTCTTACTTCTGTATTCTTTGACTGTATATCCAGAACCAAAATGAGGATCTTGTATGTTGGTATGTTCCACTAAAACAATCTTTCCATCTCTAGAGCCACCTGTATATTTTCTAAACATACATATTGAGCCGTTTGGTATAATTCTATTCATGGATTCACCAACTACTTTACAAGCAAATAAATCTGTTGAAGATTTATAGGTTTTAGGTAAAGCTATCCATTCACAATCCTCAACAGTTTGTAAAGCACTAAAGTTTCCTGCAGCAGCTTTTAAATCGTATAAGGGAATACTATTTTCATAAGGAATCACTTCATTCACCTCTAATAAAACAGTTTCTTTTTCAGTCTTAAATTTTGGAATAAATTGAGAAAAGTACTCTCTTAAGTTTTTATCGCAAACATAGACATACGTTCCTTTAATACCTCTGAGCATTATGGTTTTGTAGATATTTAGAATAAAATATTTTAATTCTTCTGGGTCAACAATAGATTGTTTTCCGTTAACATCATAATAATTCTCTTTGAGTACTCTAATTTCATTACTTTCTTTGTCATAAGTAATTTCATTACCAAAGATGATTCCCGTATAATTTAAATCATAGCCTTGCGTAGTATGTATACACCCAACTTCATCTCTTGAATTAACAGAATTTACCCAATCAATATTTGTACTATTCCATTTTAATCTTGTATTTTCAATCTCTATATCATAGTCCTGTTTAGCGTCCTTTTTATTGGTCATCCAAGGCCAAGAATAACCTGCAACTAATCTAGAAAGACCATTTTGTATATCTCTATTTTTTATTTCGCTTATAAGGTCTTCTATAGAGTCAAAAAGAATAAACTCATATTCTTTAGAACTAAATAGCGCATCATTATTTGTCAATTTGCAATTTAAAAGTTTTGTAATGTAGTTTACATAATCATTACCTCCTTTAGCTCTAAATTGAGATTTTAAATATTCAGTTTTAGTTAAGCTATTCAGTTTTAGTTTATCAAAATCTTCTTTCTTAACATCCGATGGTTTTATGGATTGATTCTCATCATAAAAATAAACAGCACTTTCAGATTGTTTCATTACCCAATCTAGTTCATTACAAGTATGTTTGTCTAAGTTTAATTTCTCGCAAACTACATCAAATGCTCTAAAATAGGCTCCTAAATTTACACGTCTTCGCAAGCGGTGTGATTCGTCTACAATAACAATATCAAAAGTATCTTTTACTATTTCTGCAGGACCAATAACCATATTGGCATTTAATCCTTTGATATTTTTAAATACCTTTTTCAAAGTAGTTCTAAACGATGACATAGGAACTACTAAAGCCATTTTTGGGTTTGGATATTTTTTTTTCAATTCAAAGACTAATTCCATGAATTCAAATTCGTTATCTCCAAACTCTTCAAAATTAAAATCCTCATTAGTGGTATTGAGTAATTTGAATAGGAAAATAGCAAGTATTGTTTTCCCTGTTCCAGCACCACCTTCAATAATTATATTTTTATAAGTATTGTCAAGAAGGTTTTTCATGATAGTCAAAAGACCACTTTTCTGTTCTGAGGTTAGCGTTTTGTATGGAGAATATTTGAATAAATCAGAATTATCAATGTAGTCAATAGGATGTTTGGCTATTCCAACAGATCTTAAATTATCCCAAATAGACCTAAAAATATCCCAATAAACTTCTTTCTTTTGGTAATAATTGTGGTTAGCCAATCCAATGTTTCCATTGATTAATTTATACTGACCATCTCCAGAAATATACTTTATTAAATTTGACTCAATGTCTAATGTTGCTGATTTATTAAACTTTTCACTTGAAATTAAGTGAACAGCAGATAATTTGTTTTTAATGTTGCTTTTTAAATGACTACTCATTCGTGCATATGCATCTGTTGTTTCTCCAACATAAGCTTCATTAACAGTTCCATCACTTAAAATATAAACAACTGGCCATAAATCTTTAACATAATGTAAATTATTAAACTCATTAATGAGGTCAGCATCAAAATCGAATTTTTTAATAGAGAAAACAGGATTTTGAATCATAATTCGTTATATTTCTTAGCAGTTCCTTTTGCTTTATCAATAGGATATTTTTCTGCATTTAGTTTAATCTTCTCAAGTACAATATCAAATATGTCCAAGTTGTGTTTTTCAGCAAGGAGTAAAGAAAAAGATAAAACATCAGCTAATTCTTCTTTTATTTTCTCAATTTTTACATTCTCAACATCATCACCTTTTTTCCAAAGAAAAAGTTCATTTAACTCAGCAGCTTCGATAGAAATAGCCAAAGCTAAATTTTTAGAATCATGAAATTGCTCCCAATCTCTTTCGTTTCTAAACTTTATTAATTTTTTGATTACTTCTTTATACTTATCCATATTATATACTTTAGAATCAAATTTAACATTTAATCTTCACTTTATCAATTTTATTTACTAGGTATTTCTACCTGTTTTACAAAGATATAAACCGTAAAGGGATTTGTTTTACGGTTTCCCGTAAATTAAAAGAGTAAATGATAATCAACTTACAGTAATTCCCGTTAGTTTGTCATACCGACGTAAGGAGGTAGCTCACTCTTTTTTTATTGCGGTTGTTGTTAGGGACCTTTTACTTTAGAAGGACGAAATTGCGGAAGTATTTTACGGAATTGCTGTTGAGTTCCCTCCAAAGTCGGGATGACAAGATTGTGTGGAGTTGCTATGGAATGACAAGATTGTAGATGTGGTTTGTGTGATTTTTATGCGTATAGTAATTCCCGTTAGTTTGTCATGCCGACGTAAGGAGGTAACTCACTTGTTTTTTTGTTTGCGGAGTTGCTATTGGGTTCCCTCCAAAGTCGGGATGACAAGATTGTGTGGGGTTTCTGCTGAAGGACAAGTTTGTGGATGTGGTTTGTGTGATTTTTATACGTATAGTAATTCCTCGCTAGTTTGTCATGCCGACGTAAGGAGGTAACTCACTCTTTTTTTAGTTTGTGGAGGGTTACTGTTGTGGTTCTTTTTGCATTAGAAGTACAAGATTGAGGGTGTGGTTTGTGTGGGATTCCTGTGGAATAACAAAATTGCGGAGTAGGTTTTTTGTGTATAATATTATATAAAAATAAAAACCGTAAAATGAACCCCTTTACGGTTTTTTTATAATGTAAGAGTATTTTGTAATTTTTTAAATAAAGTTATTTTATTAAATCAGAGAGCATGACTGAGTAACCTATTTGAAACTGAAAAAAAGCATTCTTTTTGTCAATACTCAGCGTAGGTGTAATATAATTTACTCTCGCAAAAAGTCTGTTAGCTTTTTCATTAAAAGGATACCAATAAAAATCAGCACCAAACTTTAAAAAATTAAAATATTGATTATTTAAATATTCTGAATAGTTTTGGGTAGAAGGACTAAAAAGCCTTGTAATTCTAGCATTGATATCAAGACCAATATTACTACTTGATTTTAAATTTAGACCACCTTCAATAAAGAAATTACTACTTGTTACATTTAATGTATCTGTGACTGTTTTTACTCGTACAGACCCAATGCCAAAACCCATATCTAAATATGCCTTACTTTGAGATTTAAATTCAATCCAACCGTTAAGTAAATTTAGTGCAACTTCAGCATTAAAATAGGATTTTCTCAATATGTCTGAATTTTTGAAGTTATCAATCTCAATATATTTGTCTTTAGTATCAAATTTACTAGCACTTAAATTTACTTTAACATATTGTAGATAGAAAAAACCATTAGTTAAATTTCTTCGATGAAGAATATTTTTATATCTTAAATCGGTTTGCACTAATCCGTTTTCCTCATTTCCAAAAAGAGCTAAAGCATCAGAATACAACCTTATATCAAATATATTATTTAAGCCAACTCCTTTTTTTAATTCCAATATAAAATTATCAATATTTGCAGTAAAATCGATATCATCAGGTACATATTGGCTAAGCTTGTAAGGTTGAACAATTTCTTGAAATATAAAATAATCATTTCCTCCAATTAACGTTATTTTATCATTCATTTTAGTAAATCTAGAATGTGTCAAAGGTATTGGAGCTTCTTTGTTTGTGTATTTATTATTGCCTACATAGAATGATAAATCATTAACAGTTCCATCTTTAATTGAAATATGGATACTATCAATTCTAACTATATCAATCACTTTTTGTTCAACATCATTAATGATTTTTTGACTATGTAATTTAGTGTTTTCTAATTTAAATTTAAGAAAACCAATGGTTTCTTGATCGCTTTTTTCAATTGCATCTTTTAAATTTTCTAGTCTCTTCTTTAACTCTTTAAATTGTTTCAATGTAGTTTCAGCATTTTGGAGATTTTCTGACGAACTATTGTATTCTCTAGTTGGTGTCGGATTATCTTGTGCATTTGTAATTAAACTAAATGAATAAAACAGGAGTAATAATAATTTTGTCTTCATATTGTTATTTTTTAGTAGGTTACATTTTGTTTGTAAGATAATTTTGTTTTTTTGTTTTTAAAATTAAACTATTATTAAAAAAGCATTACACGTATAAACACCTGTTTTTCAATTTTTTATTGAGTATACATTATAGATTTGAAGACTAAAAAGAAAATGTAAGAGGTTGTGATAATTTAATTTTTGTTTCTTGTTTCTTGTTTCTTGTTCTGTGGAGTTGCTGTTGAGTTTCCTCCAAAATCGGGATGACAAGATTGTGTGGAGTTGTCGCGTAATGATAAGTTTGTAGATGTGGTTTGTGTGATTTTATGCGTATAGTAATTCCTCGCTAGTTTGTCATGCCGACGTAAGGAAGTAGCTCACTCTTTTTTTATTGCGGTTGCTGTTGAGTTCCCTCCAAAGTCGGGATGACAAGATTGTGTGGGGTTTCTGCTGAATGATAAGTTTGTAGATGTGGTTTGTGTGATTTTTATGTGTATAGTAATTCCCGCTAGTTTGTCATGCCGACGTAGGAGGTAACTCACTTGTTTTTTAGTTAGTGGAGGGTCTCACTTGTTTGGTTATTTTGATAGGTTGGTAGGAGGTAACCCAACTTTAATTCATTTCATATTTATTATATTTACTAAATAAATTTTGGAATATGCATGACTTTATCAACGGTTATCATACTTATTATGTTTATATTTTGACGAATAAGCATAGAACTACTTTTTACATTGGGGTTACAAATAATCTCAAAGTTCGCTTGCAACAGCATATTGATTCAATAGATAACAATACAAACTCATTTGCTTCTAGGTATAGGCTTGGTTTTCTTGTTTATTATGAAAAGTTTACATGGATTCAGGAAGCTATTTCTAGGGAAAAGGAATTAAAAGGATGGCGACGTGACAAGAAATTAGATTTAATTAAATCTTTTAATGAGAAGTTTGAGTTTTTAAATCATCATTTTTTGTAGAGTGTGGTTTGTGTGGAGTTGCTATTGGGTTCCCTCCAAAGTTGGGACGATAAGTTTGTGTGGGGTTTCTATTGAGGTTCTTCCTTCGTCAGAATGACAAGTTTGTGTGTAGAAAAAGAATTAGGATTTGGTTTTTTACTACGTAACATTTACCTTCAAACTTGTCACCCTGTAAGGGTCTCACTTACTTGGTTTTTGTTTTTTATGGGGTTGGTCTTTGGAGTTGCTATTGAGTTCCCTCCATAGTCGGGATGATAGCTTTATGGGATTTCTATTGAGGTTCTTCTTTCGTCAGAATGACAAACTTGTGTGGGGTTTCTGCTGAAGGATAAGTTTGTGGAAGGGGTTTGTGAACAGACAAAGGTTTTAAATATTTAAAACTACTTTCCGATACATAAAGTAAAGTAATTAAGTTAAGTGGTTGAAAATTAATATCTTATATGGTATTCGGTATCGATAAAATGTAAATATGCAACAAAAAAAGAGAAATTAAAGGATAATCAAGTGAAAAACACCTTTTTTAAGCTGGATATATTTTATGCTTAACATATATTTTTTCTGCAGTTTCTATTACTTTGTTTATATGCTCCTTTGTAACTATTCTTGGTTCAATTATAGACTTTTTCATTTCCTCAACTTCATTAGCAGTAAAAACACCTGTGTTTTTTGAAATACCATGCCTTATTGCTACTTCTATTGCACCCCAAATTTTTCTACACTGAACTCTATACTCATAAGCAAGGTCATCTATACTTTGCGTACTTATTCTTGGTTGTTTATTTTGAACATTCTCAGTTTCTAATACATACGTTCTTTCAGCACTTTCTAGTTTTCTATAAAGGTCTGCATCAGCATCACTATGACCATATCTGCCAACTTGGTAAATACGTCTTAAAAGGTGCTCATAACTCATTGCATCTGCCATAATGTTAAATTTTAAATAAAAGTATCTTGATGAATAAAAACAAAATTTCCAGACTCTGTAATTATATTCATAATTTGTTCTTCAAGATTGCTACCATCTTCGTTAGTTAACTTTATAGAAATCTCTTTAGATTTTTCCTCTGTATTAGCTCTATAAGGTAAATCTATTTTTCCATGACAGTAAAAAGCTGATAATTTCATAGGATGATTATAAATGAAAAAATCTTTTGTGAGAATTGATATATATAGGTTCTCAATAAGTTCTTTACCTTCTTCAAGATTAAAACACAAAAACTGTTTTTTAAGCTCAGTACTACAAGCACAATTTATAGTTTTCCCCAAAGAAGTAGAAATATTTTTTTTATGTATTTGCTCAAAAACAAAATTGTTTGCAAATGAAATAATTTTATCATTTTCATTTGTTTCTGTAAAATTAATAGCAGTACTATCTAATAATTTGCAACTTTTTAAATTATGTATTTGAGGCTTTGTTAAAGAATGATTTTCAAAAAAATTGTTTTGTATATCCTCCCATTTAGAGTCATAAAATGAATTATAAAATTGTGAATCATTTGTAAATAAAATTAAAAATTCCTCTTTGAAAAGTGTATCTGGATATATTGTTGATAATAGCAATAAACTATCTTCTTTTGATGTTTTAGTAGACAAAACTAAATCTTGATGAGGTTTCCATAATTCATTATGGATATTAATGTTTTCATAGATTATTCCAAAATCATCATAAATTAATTGTAATTCTTTTTCAACCTCATTTTTCACATCCTTATAGGCATCAATATATTTTAGTTCAGGAGAATCAAATTCACTTTTATATTTAATAGCTGAACTAAAATTAACAGCTCCACCATTATTTTGTGTTGCAGTTACTAAGCATCTCAAATAATTTTCTAATTTTCTAATTCCTATAAATTCATATATTGCAAATTTTGAACAGACTAAATCTACAAAAGGATTCTCCGAGAGAGTTTTAATAAATTGGTTTAAACTTGGATATGTATTGTCAACTAAATATGCTAAAATTTGAGTATCTAATGCAATCTTTATTCTTAGGGTTTTAGTGATTTTTTCCATTTACAGAAATTTTAGTTTTCAAGATGCTTTTCTGCAAATTCTTTCGATATTTCTTCACCAGCATCTAACTCTTCAGAGGCTCTCTCTAATAAATAATTAGCTCTTCTTAATACTAACCTTGGTAATTCTTCTGAATTAGAATTTATATAATTAATTGCCTCAATCGAAAAGGGTAAAGTAGATTCTAGATTTTCTTCACGAGCTGTATTCAAATAATTTATAAAAATCTGTTTTGCTTGAACATTGCTTAATCTTTCAATCTTAATTTCTCTATCGGTTAGCCTATCAACAAGAGGTGGAGAGATTAATTTTAAATCTTTTAATGCAGCCGATGTCATAGCAATTAAAAGACACCATCTTCTCTCTTTATCAATTAACGTTCTCAAATTATGTGAATAATTATCTACTTCTTTTTTTGCTAATCGACCTGATGTAATATCTTCAAATTCATCAACAAGTAAATAAAATCTTTCAAATCCTTGACTTTGGATAATATTTATAATTGCATTTAATAATTTTACAACTTTGTTATCTAAATATTGACCACTCCCAGAAGTTATTGTTTCCCATGTTTTATTTACTCCAAAATCTTCAGATATTAGATTGTAAAAATAATTTGCTATAACTGAGTCACTTTCATTTTTTTCTAAAAGTATTTCTAAAAGAATTTGTTTTAATAAGTTATTAAATTCTTTTTTATCATTTGGAAAAGGAAGTAATTTTAAAAAAGCTTCTAAAAAAGCTTTATGATTTGCCTCGTTTTCAGTGGCGAATGGATGAATTTCGGTACTTGTATCATCTGAATTGAATAGAGAAACTTGTTTATTAATTCTACTATTTTTAACAAAATCTAAAAGCTTTTGTTTATATAAATCATTGGATTTTAAATTTACTAATAATTGTTCCCAAAGATATTTTTTAAACTGTTCTTGACCTATGTGCTCTATAATAGAGCCTATAAGTTCAGAAAGCTTAGTTTCAGGGTTGTTTATGTAGACTACATAAGCATTTCTGGGTAGCGATTGAACTAGCCATTTAGCATATAATAAGAGTTGTGTTTTTCCAGTACCATAATCTCCAGTAATTGTACAAATAAGTTTGTGGTCATTTTCATCTTCTGAGAATAATGAATCTAAAACATAATTTTCAATATCTTCTTTAACACTTGAATCAATAGGGAATAACAACTTAGTAAATTCACTAGACTCGTTTGTGTTTGCAGTTCCTGACTTTGGAAAAGGATTATACTCCAAACCAAATTTTTCAAATCTTTTTCCTTGGTTTTCCGTTCTCTTTTTTATTCTTTCCTCTAAACTCATTTTCTTAGTATTATGTTTGAAATATAATTATCATTTATTTGCGGGTAAAGATAAGTTGCTTCCTTAATTTTTTTTTGGCTTTCTTTACCTTTTATTATAAATATTTGAGAAGTTCTCTCAAATGTCAACTGTTCATTATTTAATATTTCTGTAATAATAAATTTTTTAATATCATTTACAGAAAATCTATATTGTTTGACAATTTCTAAAATTAATTCAGGTATTGAGATATATCTTGAATTAAAATGAAATCTTATAAATTCAATCAGATTAAAAGGTTCAAACTTTTTTATAAAATAAACAATTGATAAATCTTTTTCTCCTTCAACTCTTAATCCGACTGATGATAAATTAAATTTATCTAAAATATTTAAGGTTGTTCCCCATTTTAAATATACATCCCAAAAACGCATAAGATGTGACATATTATCTTCAATTAAGTATTTATCTTCATTATGTTTTAAACCTAATAAAAATGTATCGGTAAATCGATTATTATCTGAATAGTAAAAAAGAGGTGATGAGTCATTTACAAAATCAATTTCTGTTAATTTATCAAACTCTTTATGAAATTCTAAGTCCATATTAATAAACCAAGAAGAAATTTCTTTAAATCTAAAATAATGAAAAAATATTTGCTTCAAATATTCGATATCATTTTCGGATATCTCAGAATTTAATTTACTTTCTAAAAACACTTCTTTAGTTATTTCATAACTTGAATTTAATAAACCAAATTTTACTAAAGCATTAAGATATTCCAATACCTTCCTCTCTTCCCAAATTTGGTTGTTGGCAATTAATTCATTAACCTTTTTAGTTATTTCAGACTTTGATTTTATATCAATCCCCTTTGTTATTAAATAAATATCCCTTAATGCAACCAAGGAATAAATATTCAAAAAAGACCAACGACTATATAGCTCTCCAGCTTCTTTATCAGATAAGATGGGAACTTGTTTTTTTGATAAATTAGATATTTCAATTATATTACTAACCAAGAATTAAAATGTTTTCTGATAAAGTTAAACTATGTCTATTTTTTAGTGTAGTCCATTTTGTCCCTCTTTCTCTAATTTTTACAATTTTATAATTATTAAACCCTGCATTAAGAGCAATTTCACCTAATATACTTGTTGTGTCAATATAAATGCCATAAGGAGCCGAATCGCCAAGAACTAGATAGGCTTTACTACCTTGTTTTAAAACTCTTCTCATTTCTAACAATACCTGATACATATCTTCAAAATAGTATAATGCTAATATGTCAAAACTTTTTTTCCCTTTTCTTCCTTTACTTATTTCTTTGATTTTAATAATATCAGGCATTAATTTATTTAAAACATTTGTATTTTCAAGATAAAATTGTTTTTCCTTCCATTCAGCCATAATAAAACCAGCTTCTTTGTAATGAGTTGTAGCACCAGTAACTAAGTTTTTACGAACTTTTTCTGTAATATCATTCCAATTATCAGTTATTCCGTAAAAATGCGAACAAACCTTTGAAACTTCGCCATAATCAAGGTTATTTAAATATGGGGGAGAAGTAATTGATATAGAGCAAAAATTGTCAGGTATATTGTTATTAATTTTCCGTGAGTCGTGTAAATAGATACTTGAAGTTTTATTAAAATCCTTATACTCATCAATATCATTTAGCATTTTCTTAGCAGTTTTACAAAACATTTCAAGACCAGTTAATTCATTTTTTAAAAACTTAGTTCTTGATATATAAGGTATTGCTATCGGGTGTATACTTATTTTATGTAATGTTTGAGTTAATGCGAGTTTTAAAAAGAGCTTTAAATCATTATCTAATTTCTCAATGTAGTCTTTAATAAAATATAGTTGAAAAAGATTACCGTCAGAGTATAAAGTTTGCAATAATCCATGATAAGTACCTTTGAAATTTGTAGAATAAATTTTCTTTTCAATATCAATTAAAATATATTCAATTTGTTTTGTATCTATATTCCAATTAAGTTTAGCTTGAATTATATCATACAAAAGTTCTTGTCCTTCATTTCCTACAGCTTTAATGCCTTTTTTTTGAGCTGAGACAAGCGTTGTACCGCAACCAGCAAAACTTTCATATATATTATCACTATGATTAAGATTTTCCTCTTTTATTATAGTATCTATAAGTTTATATGAAAATCCAGCTGTAAACCTATACCAATCATGAATGGGACTCTGCCTATTGTCTTTGGCTGTTCCAATATCTTTGTGCAAATCGGTAATTTCCATATTTTATTAATTATTTTAAATTTTTAGTAAACATTTTTTAAACTTTTGGTACTATTTTGATAATTTCAATGTATTCTTTTTAAACATTGAAACAATAAATTAATGAAAATGTAATGTAAAAAATGTAATACACAAATGTAATACACAAATGTAATTAAAAGTTAGAGTTATTAAAATAAATATGATTTAATTAATTTTCATAAAATTAGTAAAACTAATTAATGAATTTTGCTTTATTTTCTTTTTTAAAGTTTTAGTTATAACATTCAAGCTCTTTTAATTTGTTATCTATAAAATTCATTAATTCAAGATTTCTACTGCCAGATTTTCCTGCATTTTGTAATCTATCCATATTATCAGCAGTAATATTAAACTCTTCTTGTAAGCCTTTACAATCTTTATTATCGATTAGATAATAAACCCTTTCTTTTACTTGTGGGTCAAAATCCTTCCAAAATTTAGAATTGTCTAAATCTATTGAGTTCTTTGATTTTTCTTTATGTAATTCTTTAACTTTTTCTGTTTTAACTTTAGAGCTTTCTATCTTTTTGTTTTTGGGTCTAATAATAGCACTTATTAGACCTAATATAAAAATACCAATTAATGCATATTTTACTTTTTTCATTTTTAAATATTTAAATGTTTGAGATGTAAATATATTAAAAATGTAGTATTTTAAGGTTACAATTATTTATGTTTTTGCTCGGAAATTGCATTCATGAGTAATTTATCAGATTTAGAGCTACAAAAAATATCAAATGACATTCCCAAACGAGTAGGGGAGCAAATAATTTTTTACAGAAAACTAAAAGGATTAACTCAAACTGAACTTGCAGAAATGGTTGGTAAAGACCGCCAATATATTTATAAAATTGAAAAAGCTATTGTAACTTCAAATATCGCAACTATAGCAATAATTGCAGCAGCACTAGAAATTTCACTTTCAAAATTATTTGAAAAGTTATAGTTGTTATTTACCACCAGAAAAAGGTAATTCCCACTTCCATTCTCCTCTATATGTTTTAACCCAATTGGCATAAACTAAAGCATCTGCAAAATCTGGGCTTTTTCCTAATATTTTTTTTATAGCTTCTTTGCTAACTACTTTTACCGTTTTATCTGAATGAATTTCATATTTTATGGCTTGTAGTTCTAATCGAAGGCTTTCGTCTTTAAGATTTCCTATTTCTCCATTGATAAGGTCTTTACGAAGCTCATAATACATTTGAGACCGAAGGTTAAAAGGTTTAAATGCTTCCTCAATATTAGTCTCCTCTGGCTTTGCTCCACCTTGTAATTCTATAACACTGTAACCTTGTTGTTTTAGGCTATCTACTACACCAGCTCCCACACCAACGCTGTCAATACCTACATAATCAGAGCTGATTTGATAATCATTTATTAATTGAATGGTTCTTGTGATAACCTCTGTAATGGCTGTTTGTGGGTAACTTTCTATCAATTCTATATTTCCGCCTTTGAGAATGATAAAAACGGTTCTATCGTCACCATATCTCGCTACATCTACACCCAAAGAAATACCTGTAAAATTATTGTTTACTATTTCGGTACTTTTTAAGATGACTTCACTTGGTATAAGTTGGTTTATTGTATCTGCTAAACTCCAATCAGCATAAAGATATTTTTTTAATAGGTTTGGATTGTCTTTAAATGCTTCTTTGAGTGTAAGTACATATTCGCTTTGCTCATCATAGTTATCCGTTGTAAGGCTTTGAATATAAACCTCATCTTTGCTTATAGATTGTATAAAAGTAGGTATTAACCAACACGCCTCTGGATTGCTGGTTAATCTGCCCTCATATTGGGGTTTTTGTTTATTGGGTAAAATCCAGCGTAAACGAGTTTTAAGCAAACTATACACATCAATACTTACCTCATTGGCTTCATCAATTCCAAACCAGCCAATCTCTAACCCTTTTATTTTCTGTAAAAGTGGGTCTTTTGAAATATTTGCATCTAAAAAAGTGAGTATAGAGCCATTCACAAAAGTAACTTCTAATGTAGTTTGATTGAAGCCTTTTAGTATTTCTTTTGGGCAAATGGAAAGAAAAGTAACTAAAGTAGTTCTTCTTAAAACGGATAATTCTTTTCTAACTATTACTAATCTGTTGCCATTGTATTTCATAGCCTGTTTTATGGCTTCGGCACACAAAAACCAACTTTTACCGCCACCCATTGCTCCACCAAATAATAAATATTTTGCTCTATTTTTATGTGCTTCAATTTGCTTGGCTTTTGGATTGTAATAAAGTGAAAAATCAACATTCATTTTAGTAACTCATTGATATTGTAATAATATTGCAAAGCAAATACAAACGCTTTTTTGTATTCGATTGCTTGTAAGTTTGTTAATTCCTCATCAAACTTTTCATAATCAAAATATTTTTCATTTGATAAATCATAATTATACTTTATTATTTGATGCCTAAAAGGATTAAAAATGATTTTACATTTTTCAGAAATTCCATTTTGCACGTTTGTACGATAGTAAAGATTTACTGCAAACCTCCTCACTTTATCATAATTAAAGCTATTATCTAAAATGCTTTCTATTTCTTCTATATTAAAATTATCTAACATTTTTCTATGTTTTAATCTGGAACAGAGCAAATAAATTTTATCTCTCCAGCGTGTTCAAATTGTTGTTTAAATAAACCTTGTAAGGTTGTAATTTCTTTGTTTACTGCTAATGCTGTTTTATAATCTTTTTTCTCTAAACTCAATTTGTATAAATCCTCATAACGCCTTACTGCCTTTGCATAATCATACTCTAATTTTCGTTTTACAGATTTCTCTACTAATACTTTTGCTCTGGCTATGTACTTATCCGCCTGTCTTTCTCCAATATTCCATTTTTCTGAACAATGTAGAACTATAACCTCTCTGCTATTTCCATTTATTAGCAATGTGGCTATATCTTTTATACGTTGTTCTACTATATTCTTATCTGCTTTCTGCATTGATATTTATTTTTTTTCTCCATCTATATTACAAGTTGGATAATTAACTACAATAAAGTTCTATATACTTGTCGGATAAGGCTTTTAGAAACCATTTTTTAAATTCTTTTTTTAAAAATCTTTCCTTTAGTTGCTTTATTTTTAGCCTTTTTACTTTTGTTTCTGCTTTATTAATCTGTTCTTCTACCTTTATAAAATCTGGATTAAGTGAAGCGTAAAATAGTATTCGTTCTTCATTGGTAGAATTTGTAAAATCTACCTCATCTTTGTAAATTACTTTTATAAATGCTTCGTTGAGGTCTTTAAATAACTCTTTGAATTTGTCTTTATCTATCAAATCCGCTAATGTTTTTATCTGCTTTGGAAGTTTCCGCTTTTGGTTGTAACAAAACTCTACACGAAGTACCTTATTAGAAATACTTTCGCTATCCATTGCTTTACATTGTAAAGATTTATCGTAAATCTTTAAAGCGTATTCAGTCAAAAAACATTTCCTACCATAATCAATTTGTCTATGCTTCATTTTTTCAAACTCCCTTTCCTTGTATTCCATAAAAAAGGCTAAGTATTCCTTTGCTGGTTTAGAAGTAAGAATGTTAAAACCAAACTCCATTTTTTTAATTTCCCAGTATTCTGCTTCTATCTTAAACATTTGACATATTTCATGAATTGCTTTTATCAATTCAGAATGAGTAAAATCTGTATAGTTATTACCCTTGTAGAATTTATGTAATGAGTTTGATAATTGGATTTTATTATAGTATAAAATAACTCTCAAATCCTTGTACTCGCTTTCAAAACCCTTCAAAATTCCTTTTTTGAATTTTGGATAAAACTTTAATCCATTCCATTCAAACGGATTGAATGAGTTAAAAGCATAAAAAGGCTCAATTGGGGCGACCATTACGATAAAATCTATCATTAGTAAAGTAACTTTGTTCGATTACTTTTTTAAGGTAAGATTGGTTGTAACTTCATTTTGAATTTCCTCATTCGTTTTAGAACGATTACGAAGTAACCACGTATCAATTTCAATCTTATTGAAATAGAGTTGCTTTCCGTTTGGTCTGTAAAAAGGAATATCCCCTTTGCTAGTAAGTTTGTAAAGGTAACTTTGAGATAGTCCAGTATATTCTACCAATTCCTCAAAGTTTAAAACTGTTTTTTGAGAGATAAGCAGTTTTTCTATTCTATCCAATCTTTGTTCAATGTTGTTTTCCATAATCTGCTACTATTAAATAATCAAGTGCAATATTATAGAGCAAAAGAAACTAAAAGAATAGACTTTACTTTACCTATATAGTAAGTAATGGTAAAGTAATTTTAAATAGTATCAAAAAACGCATCAATTAAATTATGATGTTTTGGCTTTGAATTTTTGTTTTTGTTCTTACCGTCTTTAGACTGCTTTACATTTACAATCATCTTGTCTTTAAGTAAAAAACTATTTTCAATAAATGAGTTTTCTGAAAAATTTTCTGAAATGTAACCTAATTCTTTAGTCCTTTCAAATAAATAGATTAGAAGTGTTTTCGTTTTTAACCAATTTATTTTTGAGGCATTGGGATTGGTAATAATAGTATAAAAATCTGTTTGATTTTTAATAAATGAAGTTTTGTATAAATATTTAGAAAGATTCTCTAAAATTGATATGTCAATTCTCCAAACATCTTGAATTTCATTACTGTTTGTAGTTTTTTTAGATTTTATTTTTAATTCATTAATATATTCTTCAGTAAATTGAATTAGTTCCTCATCTTTTATTTTAGGTAGATTTTTTCCAAATTGATTAATTTTCTTTTTGTTAAAAAACCAATCTATAAAATCTTCACTTCTAAATAATGCACCAAAAGTTTTTTTAAGATATATATCTAATCTGAATAATTGTTCTTTTAGGTCAATTTCAATGTTTTTATAATCCTCAGAGATAATTTTTCTCATTTTTTCTAATTCATTTTCTGAAAATTCAATATTACTTAAACCCATTGATAAGCCGTTATTAGAAAAGCTTCCTAATTTTGATATTTTTTTACTCATATATTATTTTTTAAAAACCTCATCAAATACGTTTACTGCATCTCTTTTTTTCTGGTCGATTATCTTGGTATAAATTTGAGTTGTTTTAAGCTCTCTATGTCCTAACATTTTTGAAACTGTATAAATATCCACGCCTTTAGTTAAAAGGAAAGTTGCATAGGTGTGCCTTGCACAATGGAAAGTAATTTGTTTTGTTATTCCTGCTCTTAAAACCCATTGAGATATTGCTGTATTCATATAAGCACTATATTTCAGTCCTACAAAAACTCTATCTTCTGGATTACCTCTTTCACCAATATATTGTAAAGCATTATTGGGTATATCTAAATATTCAACTCCTTTAGTTTTTTGTTGTTTGAATTGAACTCTGTAGCCACCATCAAATTCTTGTATTTTACTCCAAGTAAGTGTATTTATATCAGACCATCGTAAACCTGTAAAGCAACTAAATAAGAAAGCGTTTTTAAGTACCTCATACCTACATTCAGCTTTCATTAAAGCTTGTATTTCTTCTTGAGTCAAATACTCTCTTTCTGTTTCTTCTGGTTTTATACTTTTTATTCTTTTAGCTGGATTTTCGCTTATTATTCTATCGTCATAAGCTTGGTTTAGTGCAGCTTTAAATTTATTGAAATATGAAGAAGAGGAGTTTTTTGAAAGTGATTTGCCTGTTTTTGTTTTTACTTTGTTCAAAAGATAATCTTTGAATGCATCGCAAAACTCAGGAGTGATTTCTTTGAATGTAGTAGTGGCACTTGTGAAATTCACTAAATGCTTTAAAGTACTATCCCAACTACCATAATTTCCTTGACTTTGGAAACGCTCTTCTGTAAGTTTTTTAAAATACTCTATAAAGTTAGTGTTTAGTTTGTGCGTATTATTAAAACCATACATTCCATTCTGAACCTCTAAAATTTTTTGAGCCTTAACAGCCTCTGCTGATTTTTGATTTTCTTTATTATGTTGTTTTTCAGCTGGGTTTTTAGGTTTGTCATAGAGGAAATAATCTAAATACTCATTATTCTCTATTATGTTTTATTTTTCCATTAGGTAGCTTGGTATACCCCTTATAGTATTCTAAATAAAGGGTTACTCTGCCAGTTTTTTTAGAGATTCTTTGACGTAATGATATTTCCATTTCTTTTACATTATTTACGTAAAAATACAAATAAAATGTAAATTAACAGTAAAAAATGTAAAATTAAGTGAAGCTAAAAGAAACTAAATAAGTGTGCTTAATTTGTAAAGTGTTGTTTTTGTTGTTATTACTTGGATTTTGTTTTCCTTTGGTAAGATACTTTACTTTCCGATACAAAAATTAGCAAAAATATTACCAAGTAACTCATCATTAGATACTTGACCTGTTATTTCTCCAAAATGAAACAGGGCTTGACGGATGTCAATCGCCATTAAATCAGAAGATATGCCTTGGTTTAAACCAAACCTTACTTTTGTAATTTCTTCTAAAGCTTTTAATAAAGAATCATAATGACGTGTATTAGTGACAATGGTTTCATTATTTCTTAAAGCACCTGTGTTTACAAAGGAGAGTAGGGTGTTTTTAAGTTCTTCTATACCTGTTTTTTCTTTTGCGGAAATATAGATGGTTGTTGGTTGTTGGCTGCTAGCGGCTAGTTGTTCATCAATTTTATTTTTGATTTCAGAAGGAATCAAATCTTTTTTATTAATGATGACTAAAATAGGCTTCAAAGGAAATTGGTTTCTTGTTTTTCCAATTTCTACTAGTAAATTTTCTAATTTTCCATCAGTTGACAATTGAAAACCATCCACTAAATATAAAACTACTTGTGCTTGCTCAATTTTTTCAAAGGTTTTTTGAATTCCGATACTTTCAACTACATCTTTTGTTTCTCTAATTCCAGCGGTATCAATAAATCGGAAACCTATTCCTTCTATTACTAATTCATCTTCAATGGTGTCGCGTGTTGTCCCAGCAATATCTGATACAATGGCACGTTCTTCATTTAATAAAGCATTTAATAAAGTTGATTTACCTACATTAGGCTCGCCCACAATTGCTACCGGAATTCCGTTTTTAATTACATTTCCTACGGCAAAGGAATCGATTAATCGTTTTAAGACAAATTCAATTCGGTTTAACAATTCGGCAAATTGGGTTCTATCAGCAAACTCTACATCTTCTTCCGCAAAGTCTAATTCTAATTCTATTAATGAAGCAAAGTTTAGTAATTCTTCACGCAATTTAGCAATTTCATTACTAAAACCACCACGCATTTGTTGCATTGCAATTTGATGACTGGCTTCGTTATCAGAAGAAATTAAATCGGCCACAGCTTCTGCTTGTGATAAGTCTAGTTTACCGTTTAAGAATGCTCGCAAGGTAAATTCTCCTGGTTGTGCCATTTTTGCTCCTTTGCGAAGCAATAATTGAATGATTTGTTGTTGGATAAAAGTAGAACCGTGACAAGATATTTCTACAACATCTTCTCCTGTATAGGAATTGGGATTTTTGAAAAGCGAAAGTAATACTTGATCGTAAATTTTGCCTTCCTCTACAATATGCCCTAAGTGTATGGTATGCGTTTTTTGTTTCGCCATATTTTTTCCTGAAATGGATTCAAAAACACTAGATGCAATAGTAAGGGCTTCATTTCCTGAAAGACGAATTATAGCTATGGCTCCAGCTCCTGAAGGTGTTGCTAATGCCACTATGGTTTCTTGATTTATCATGGTGCAAAGATAATAAGTTTCTCTCAGTTCGAGTGTATTTGTGTAATGAAATGGAACAAAAATGTATAGCGAGCCATAGCTCTAAATGTTATTTTCAAATGCATTGAAAACTTAGTGTTTAACTTTACTTCTTTACGATTAAATCTATTTGTGAGTTTCTTCCTTTGTTGAAAGAACAATAAAAGTCTAATAGCAAGAAAAATTAAAAGAAAAAGCCACAAATCATAAGACTTATGGCTTTAAAATATAGGGTAGTAGTTTACTAGCTATTTAACATAACTGGCATTACTAGCATGGTAACGGTTTCTCCTTCATCTAATCCATCGATTGGAGTTAAGATTCCAGCACGATTTGGCATAGACATTTCCAATTGAATTTCATCTGAAGTTAAGTTAGTTAACATTTCTGTTAAAAATCTAGAGTTAAATCCAATTTGGATATCATCTCCTTGATAATCACATGTTAAACGTTCGTCTGCTTTGTTTGAGTAATCAATATCTTCCGCAGAAATATTTAATTCAGTTCCAGCAATTTTTAAACGAATTTGGTGGGTAGTCTTGTTAGCAAAAATGGCAACACGACGAACCGAATTCAAAAACTGTACTCTATTGATGATTAATTTATTTGGATTCTCTTTAGGTATAACTGCATCGTAATTAGGATATTTCCCATCAATTAAACGACAAGTTAAAATGTAATTGTCTAAAGAAAAAGTAGCATTAGAATCGTTGTATTCAATTTTAACTTCAGCATCTGTTGCTCCTAAAATTCCTTTTAAAATATTTAAAGGTTTCTTTGGCATAATAAAATCAGCTACTTCAGAAGCTACAACATCTGTACGAGCATATTTTACTAATTTATGAGCATCTGTAGCTACAAATATTAAGCTTTGAGGTGAGAATTGGAAAAACACACCACTCATTACAGGTCTTAAATCATCGTTTCCAGCAGCAAAAATAGTTTTGTTGATAGCTGTTGATAAAACTTCAGCAGGTACAAGAGTAGAAGAAGGATCCTCTAATGAAACTGACTTAGGAAATTCTTCTCCTGCAGCAAATGCTAAAGCATATTTTCCAGAGTTAGAGCTAATTTCAACTGTATTATTTTCTTCAACTGTAAAAGTTAAAGGTTGTTCAGGAAATGTTTTTAAAGTTTCTAAAAGTAATTTTGCAGGTAGAGCAACACTTCCAGTACTTGCAGAATCAATTTCTAAGGAAGCTGTCATGGTTGTTTCTAAATCTGAAGCAGAAACTTTAAGTGAATTATTGTCTAATTCGAATAAAAAATTATCTAAAATAGGTAAAGTATTGCTGTTGTTAATAACGCTACCTAATACTTGTAATTGCTTTAATAAATAAGAGCTTGATACGATAAACTTCATCTTCTGGTTTTTTAAAAATCCTTATTAATTTTAAGGATTACAAATATAATTTTAAATTTTGAAATACCAATTTTAAATTTTTAAAAATCAAAGGCAAGTGCAAGTTTCAAGAGCAAGTGCAAAAAAAGCAAGGTTAAGTGCAAGGTCAAGTTCAATTTCAAGTATAATTAATTTTGTTCTTGTTCTTGAAACTTTATTTCCCGTATTTTCTTTTTCTTAAATAAGTAAACAGGAATCCGAAAAGCCCTAATAATAGTAGGGGTAAACCAATGGTTATGAATTGTGCAAAAGTATAATTTTCATATACTTTTTCTTTGTCAAATAGTGGTAAATCTACATCTTTACTTCTGATGTTGATTAATCCATTATCATCTAATAAATAGTTGACACAATTCATCAAAAATTCTTTATTTCCAAATAGGTTATTCGTGAATTTATCAAAACCAAGTTCCATTGGGTAACCGTCTTTGTCTAATTGATTTTTAATAACATCTCCATCAGAAATGAAAATCATTTTAGAATCTTTATTGGTAACTTTAAAGGCTTTGTCTTTTATTGGTATAACTCTGTTTTCATAGACAGATTTAAATTTTCCTTCTAATAAAACGGCAACAGGCAATAAACCTCCATTAGGATAATCTGTTGGTTTTGTTTCTTCTGTAACAATATCTAATGAAATTGGAATTGGTGTTCCGATAGGTTTTGAATATTCAGAACTGGTTAATAAAACGGTTTTTTTGATATCGTTTTTTAATAATTCAATAGGGTTAGCAAATTCAAACTTTATGCCTTCCATATTTTTTACAATAGGATTGTTTGATGCTGGGTAAACAAAAGGGGAATAACGCCATGAAAACTCTTGGTATTGTGTTTGACTTCCTTCTTTACCTGTTGCTAATTTGATAGGTGTGGCTTGTTCGTCTTTTATCAACTGCCCGTTTACACGGAAACCATATTTAAAAAATTGATCGTTTAGGTTTAAATCTAAAGGATATGCTAAAATGGTAGGTTGTGTATATAAACTATCCATATCTGCTTTAACGGCATCTACTAACCAAAGTGTTTTTCCTCCATTGATGATGTATTGATCTATTACTTGTTTTTCTTCATCAGTAAAGGCTTCCGTTGGTTTTGCAATGATTGCCATATCGTATTTTTGCAATTCCTCAATGGTTTGCATAGGTTGGCTGGCTACAGAATCTAATGTGAAAGGACCAATGTAGTAGCTTTCTTTTACCGTTTTTAAGAAATCAGCTATATATTTATCTTGTAACTCACCATTTCCTCTTAATACCGCAATTTTCTTTTGTTTTTGTTTGGTAATTTTGTTTAATGCATCAGCAAAAGCAAATTCTAAATGTTGTACAGAACTAATTACCTTTTGCTCTGTTGAAGCGCCCATTAAATTTTTAAGCAAAGCCACTTTAGCACTCTTATCCCCATAAGTTGCAACTGCCCAAGGAAAAACGACTTCTTGTGACTGCTTTCCTTTGTCGTCAACGGTTATGCTTATAGGTAATAAACCACGCTCATAGAACTTTTTCATTACAGCTACACGCTCTTCTTCTTTTTCAATAGGGTTTACAAATTGAAAGATAATATTAGAATTATAGGCTGTAAATTCTTCTAAAAGTTGTTTGGTTTCATTTTGAAGTCTTTTAAATTCTGGAGGAAATTTTCCTTCTAAAAACACATCAATATATAAAGGGGAATCTACAGTTTCAATGATGTTTAAAGTAGTTTCGGATAAAGTATATCGTTTGTCTTTCGTTAAGTCAAATCGTTTGAAAAAATAATTTCCAAAAAGATTGATAGCCAATAAAACGGCAGCGATGATTCCTAATTGTTTTAGGCTGTTTTTTTGATTAGCTTCCATTACCATTTTAAAGATTTAAGTTGATAAACTGTAGCGGCTAAGAAGAGAATGGTTATACTAATGAAATATAACACATCGCGTGTATCAATAACACCTCGACTCATACTTTTAAAGTGATAATCCATACCAAAAGAAGCAAATAAAGCGCTAAAATCTCCCATAAAACTAGCTATTCCATCAAACCCGAAATAGAAAAAGAAACACAAGAAAACAGCAATGATAAAAGCCACAATTTGGTTTTCTGATAATGTAGAGGTAAATATTCCAATGGCTGTGTAAGCACAAATTAGAAATAAAAGCCCAAAATAGGAACCTATGGTACTGCCCATGTCGATATTTCCTTGTGGGTTTCCAAAGTAAGAAATCATTGCTACATATATCAATGTGGGAATTATAGCAATTATAATTAATAAGAAGGCACCAAAGAATTTTCCATTTACAATTTCCCAAATAGATAGTGGTTTAGTAAATAATAATTCAATTGTTCCTTGTTTCTTTTCATCAGAAAAACTCCGCATGGTAACAGCAGGAATTAAGAAAATTAAAATCCATGGTGATAATTTAAAAAAGGGACTCATATCTGCAAATCCAGAATTGGGGATGTTAAAATCGCCTTCAAAAACCCATAAAAATAAGCCGTTGAGTACTAAAAATATGGCTATAACTAAATAACCAATGGGCGAACCAAAAAAGGATTTTATTTCTCTTAAAAGTAATGCTTTCATTTATTGTTTAACTGTTAAACGGTGTAATTGTTGAATTGTTTATTAATGCAAATTTACTATTATAGTTTTAAAATTTACTTTATACTAGCGAAACTAATTTATCTACACTCCAAGCTTCAGGTTTATCGCTAAATAAGGCTTTGGTGAATTTCCAAACTTCTCCAAAGAGTTCTGAATGTCTATAGTTTTCTAAATCAGATTCGTTTTCCCAATAACTGTATGTAAAGAATATTCGAGAATCATTTTTGTCTTGGTATAATTCTAGTAAACGGTTTCCTTCAAAATTTCGTATGTGGTTTTTTACTTCTTCAAAATTTTCAAGAAAAGCTTCAATTTTATCTTCTTGAAAACGCATTTTAACTATTCGTACAAACATATTTTTTAGTAATGGGTTTATTGGTTTATTTAAATTTTATGGTAAGAGTGTCTCTAAATTTTAATCCTAATAAAGTGGTAGCAGAACCAACCGTTAGCGGATTTCCATTATAGATAGCAATCTCTAAATAGCCTGCTTCATTAAATAAGGCAAGGTATTCTCCTTCAAAATCTTTTAACGTCTTTGTGGGTGTTATTTTAAAATCGCTATAATGTGCGTGAATTTTACTTATTGTTTTGTTCTTAAACTTAATTTCAAAGGCTCTTCCTTTAGCAGTTTCTACAAACATTTTTTTAGAAATATTAGTTACGCAATTGCCAAAATAATCAATGTAAACAATACTTCCCTTAATTTCTTCTTGTGAATCTGAAACCGTTGCAGTAACCGTATGAAAAGCTTTTAATTGCTCAATTTCTTTTCCAATAACGCTCATGCTACCCCCCTTTGCTAAATGGCAAGCAACTGTTACAAACACATCCATATCTGAAGCATCTACTAAACGATCATGAATATTAATCACAGCAATTTTTTGTGCCTTTTTCTTTTGTGTCAATACATTTAATATACCATTATCAGCAGCAATGAAATATTGGTCTTCCCATTGCATAACAATGTGTTCAACCGTATTAATTCGCTCCGTATTAACACAAATGATATGAACGGTATTCTTTGGAAAATTTTTATAAGAAGCCTCCACAATATAGCTCGCATCAAAAATATTGAAGTAATCTATTTCATGTGAAATGTCTATAATTTTAGCCTCTAAAAACTGCGAAACTATCTTCCCTTTTAAAGCACCAACAAAATGGTCTTTGTGTCCAAAATCTGAAGTAAGGGTAATTATTGACATAAATTTGTTTATAACTTAAATTTAAAGAGACGTTATTTTTCTTAAATTTGATTGCAAAGCTAATGTATTTTTAGCGTACCAAAAATAATCAAAAAAAATAAGCCTTTGAACGAAAGAGTTATTGAATTAATCGACATTGCTCCAAAAGAATTTTGGGGAACCCAAGATAACCATCTTGATGCTATCAAAAAATACTATCCAAAACTTAAAATTGTTGCTAGAGGTACTATTTTAAAAGCCTATGGTGAAGAAGAAGTTTTAAATGAGTTTGAAACCCGTTTTAGGCGATTAATGCAACATTTCACCCGTTACAACCGAATCGATGATAATGTTATTCTTCGTGTACTTGAAAGCGATGCGCAAGACACACAAGTTATGGATAGCAAAGATAAAATCTTAGTACATGGAATAGGTGGAAAGTTGATAAAAGCCATGACACCTAACCAACACAAATTGGTTGAATTAGTGACTAAAAATGATATGGTTTTTGCTATTGGCCCAGCCGGAACAGGTAAAACTTATACAGGAGTTGCTATGGCAGTGAAAGCTTTAAAGGAGAAACAAGTCAAGCGAATTATTCTAACTAGACCAGCAGTTGAAGCAGGAGAGAACCTTGGTTTTTTACCAGGAGATATGAAGGAAAAATTAGATCCATATATGCAACCACTATATGATGCTTTACGCGATATGCTGCCTCCACAAACTTTAGAAGATTATATCTTAAAAGGAATTATTCAAATTGCCCCTTTAGCTTTTATGCGTGGTCGTACATTAGATAACGCTTTTGTAATTCTAGACGAAGCTCAAAATACTACCCATAATCAAATGAAGATGTTTTTAACTCGTATGGGAAAAAATGCTAAGTTTATGATTACAGGTGATCCAGGACAAGTAGATTTGCCTAGAAGAACTATTTCTGGATTAAAAGAAGCTATCCTTGTATTAAAAGATATTGAAGGCATCGGAATTATCTATTTAGATGATAAAGATATTGTGCGTCATAGATTAGTTAAAAAGGTAATTGATGCTTATAAAAGTATTGAAAATCATGATTAATAAAATTATAATTCAAAGATTTAAAGCCATTTATGAGAATAAGTGGCTTTTTTATTTACGGTATTGCCGTAATTTTTATTCATTTAATAAGAACTTATCAACACGAAAACGTTTTAGTTGCGATGTTTGTAATTTTTAATACATTTTTTTATCAATTTTATAGTAATTTAGGATTTTAACTTACTAAAATACTAAATTATGAAACAAAAAAAACAAGTTGGAATTTTAGCCTCATGTTTACTTTTTTCACTACTGTCTTGTGATAAAAATGAGGAACAATTAGATGCCCCTAGCGCTTCCTCAAAGAAATTTGAAGTTATTCAAGTAACTAAACATGATGGAAAACCATTTAGTACAGGAAATGAAAGCGAATCAGGAAAGTTTGTAGCAGGTCCAGGAGGAGGTGTAATGATGCAAGCTTTTTATTGGGATCCTACAAGTGGTGGTGTTTGGTGGGATACTGTAAAAGGTAAAGTTACAAGTTGGTCAAACGCAGGAATTAATGCTATTTGGTTGCCACCTGCTTCAAAAGGCCAAGGTGGTGGATATTCAATGGGATATGATCCTACTGATTATTTTGATCTAGGCGATTATAACCAAAATGGAACTGTTGAAACCCGATTTGGATCTAAAGCAGAGTTGGTTTCTCTCATTAATAAAGCCCATCTTGAAGATATGCAAGTATATGCTGATATTGTTATAAACCATAATAGTGGAGGGCAATCTCAAGCAAACCCATTTACAGGAACTAATACATGGACTGATTTTTCAGGAGTTGCTTCTGGAAAATTTTTGAGAAGTTATAACGATTTTTATAAAAATAGCTATGGAAATAATGACGAAGGATCTTTTGGTGGATATCCAGACCTTTGTCACGCAAATCCTTATGTGCAAGATTGGCTTTGGAACAGATCTGATGCTGTTGCTAAGTATTATAAAAACACAATTGGATTTGACGGTTGGCGTTTTGACTATGTTAAAGGATTTGCTCCATGGGTAGTTCACGATTGGAACGCAAGCATAGGAGGATTTTCAGTAGGAGAATATTGGGATTCAAATGTAAATACACTGGAATGGTGGGCTAATAATGCCAATAGTTCTGTTTTTGATTTTGCTTGTTATTATAAAATGAATGACGCTTTTGATGGTAATAATCTAGCTTTACTTAACGATGATATGATGTGGAAACGCAATCCATATAAAGCTGTAACATTTGTTAGTAATCATGATACAGATGAAATTTATAATAAAAATTTAGCCTATGCTTATATTTTAACCCATGAAGGATATCCAACCATTTTTTATAGAGATTATGAAGATTGGTTAGATAAAAATAAATTGAATAATCTAATATGGATTCATAATAATAAAGCAACAGGAAATACTTCAATCCTCTATTCGGATAACGATGAATATATTGCTCGAAGAAATGGATATAATGGAAATCCTGGGTTAATAGTTTATTTAAACAACTCAAACTCATGGCAAGAACGATGGATTCAAACCAACTGGAGTAATACACAAATTAAAGATTTTACAGGAAATTCAGGCTGGTATCCAACAACTCAAGGGGATAAATGGGTAAAAATTGAATGTCCACCTAACGGTTATTCTGTTTGGTCTATTAATATGTGATATATTTAAGTATAAGGGTATTACATTTGTTTTTCTATATTGTATCAAGGAATTAAATACCTTATTCAAAAAGTATTTTCTTTTAATTGTATAACTTTTTATAAAAATCTTGTAAATTATTTTCTACTAAGGTTGTCGAAATTTGTATCATTAACAAAAGAGAATACATTATGAAAAAATTATTTTTATTTATTGGACTATTTGGGTTTAGTGCTATTTATGCGCAACAAACGGATGTAGAAATTACACCAGAGAATTCTTGGTTTAAAGCGGGATTAACCGCAGGAATACCTGTTGGTGATGCTAATGATGTATCTTCATTTAATTTAGGATTAGATGTTAGAGGTCAATATTTGATCAATCCAAATTTAGGTATAGGTGTTGCTTCAGGTTATAATCATTTTTTCGCAAAAGATAATCTAGAAGATTTTGGAGTAATTCCTTTAGCTGGTTTTATCCGTTATTATTTTACACCAAGTGGTTTATTCTTTGGCTCTGATTTTGGTTACGGTTTTTTAACTAATGTTGAAAATAATGAAGGAGGGTTATATATTAATCCTCAGATAGGTTACCATAATAGAGATTGGAATATTTATGGGTATTACCAAAATACATTTACAGAAAACGATGTTACTATACAAAGTGTAGGTGTAGGTGTGACTTATAATATTCGTTTTAAATAATCAGAATTAGTTATATTATAATTTAAAAAGGAGAAAGTTTATTTCTCCTTTTTTTATTTAGATATTGTTTGGCATTGGTAAACAAATTACATTTGCACTTCAACAACAGAACAACTAATGAATACAATTACTACTACCAATTTTAATTTTCCAGGTCAAAAATCAGTTTATCATGGAAAAGTTAGAGAAGTTTACAATATCAATGATGAATTATTAGTCATGGTTGCCACTGATAGGCTTTCAGCTTTTGATGTGGTTATGCCTAAAGGAATTCCTTATAAAGGTCAAATTTTAAATCAAATTGCAACAAAATTCATGGAATTGACTTCAGATATTGTTCCAAATTGGTTGATAGCAACACCTGATCCAAATGTAGCGGTAGGGCATTTATGTGAACCTTTCAAAGTAGAAATGGTAATTAGAGGTTATTTGGCAGGACATTCTGCTAGAGAATATGCTTTAGGAAAAAGAACACTTTGTGGTGTTACATTAGCAGAAGGGTTAAAAGAGAATGATAAATTTCCTGAGCCCATTATTACTCCTTCAACAAAAGCGGATAATGGCGAACATGACGAAGATATTTCTCGTGAAGCTATTTTAGCTAAAGGAATTGTAAGTGAAGAAGATTATTTAGTTTTAGAAAAATACACAAAAGCTTTATACCAAAGAGGAACTGAAATTGCTGCTTCTAGAGGTTTAATTCTAGTAGATACAAAATACGAATTTGGAAAAACGAAAGAAGGAAAAATTGTTTTAATTGATGAAATCCACACACCAGATTCTTCTCGTTACTTTTATGCAGAAGGATATCAAGAAAGACAGGATAGAGGAGAGGCTCAAAAACAATTATCTAAAGAATTTGTACGTCAATGGCTAATTGCTAATGGCTTTCAAGGTAAAGAAGGGCAACAAATCCCTGAAATGACAGAGGCATATATAGCAACAGTTTCTGAACGTTATATTGAATTATATGAAAACATTATTGGAGAAAAATTTGTTAAAGCGGATATTTCTAATATTAATGAGCGAATTGAAAAAAACGTTCTAAACTATTTAAAATAAATAAGATAACAAATCTTTAATCTTATACTAACCACGCTTTGCGTGGTTTTTTTGTTCTTTGTAGTGTCTAAATAATTTAAAGGCAAAGTGTTAAATAAATGTTATTTATTAAAAAAGAAGTAACTAAATGAAACATCAAGCGTCTATTCTATTATAAATTCAATCATCAATCATTAAAATTTTTTATTATGAAAAAATCAATCAGTTTTTTAAGTTTAGCTTTAGTAATGTTAGGAAACGTTGCCTTAGCTTCAAATGTTGAAATCAATCCATCAAACGCTTCTGTTTATGAAGTTTATGACTCAACACCTTTATGTGTAGCTGTTACTAAAGGCGACATAGATATGGTGAAACAAATTATTAGTTACGGTGGAAACGTAGACGAAACTACTTCTAGAGGAATGACTCCTTTAATGTTTGCTGCTATTTATAATAATAGTGAAATTGTAAATCTATTATTAGAAAAAGGAGCTGATTTAGACAAAAAAGATAACGAAGGTTTTACAGCTTTAGATCATGCAAAAACTAGAGGTTCAGATGCAGTTGTTGAAATCTTAAAACAAGCTAAAAAGAAAAAATAAACTTCTGTTTTAAAATACAAAGCTCCTAATTTAGGAGCTTTTTTGTTTTTATAAATTACAGTTTATAAAAAATCTTCTTTCATATTACCTCGTTCAAATAGCGATCTTGAGTTTTAGATAGAAACATCAACGCGCAAATAGCACCTATTGTAGCATATAACATATCCGATTGTGTGTCCCAAATATAACCTTGTGTTCCTAAAAAAGCATCACCTCCTTCTCCAGTGGCTATTGAAACTGCCCATTCAATCCATTCATAAGCGGCACTAATAGCCAAACAAATACTAACAATGATGAAGTTGAAAAAGCTTTTATTAGCAATTACATTTTTTCTAATAAACAATTCACGAATAAGTAAGGCAGGAACAAATCCTTGAGCAAAATGCCCTACTTTATCATAGTTATTTCGACTTTGCTCAAAAATCTCTTTTATCCAATTAAATAAAGGGACTTCTGCATAAGTATAATGACCTCCTATAAAAAGAATTATACAATGAATTAAGATGAAAAAATAAGTAAAGTTGGTAAAACGAAAACGTTTAAAAGTCAATGTTAAAACCAATAGTCCAATTATAGCAGGAATGATTTCTAAAAAGCAAGTAAAACTTTCTTTTGGATTTATGATAGACCAAATTAAGGTTCCAAAAAACACAATCAGCATTAAATAGATACTTTTCATAAAAGGGAAAAATTAAATTCCACAAATTTTTAAGAAATTAATCAGGAAAAATTTGTGGAATTAGTGTTAATGCGGACTATTTAAAATAAGAAAAAGATTCGTTATTTTCTATTTTTAATAAACTTTCATAAATTAATTGAATAACGTTTTCAACATCTTCTCTGTGAACCATTTCTACAGTAGTATGCATATAACGTAATGGCAATGATATTAGAGCAGAAGCTACACCACCATTGCTATAAGCAAAAGCATCTGTATCTGTTCCTGTAACTCTTGATGAAGCATGACGTTGAAATGGAATTTTGTTTTCTTCAGCCGTTGAAACAATCAGTTCACGAAGATTATTTTGAGTAGCAGGAGCGTAAGCAATAACTGGTCCACGTCCCATTTTTAAATCCCCTTCAATTTTTTTATCAATCATTGGAGTAGTAGTATCGTGACAAACATCAGTAACAATAGCAACATTTGGTTTAATACTTTGTGTAATCATTTCGGCTCCACGAAGCCCTATTTCCTCTTGAACGGAATTAACAATATACAATCCAAAGGGCAATTCTTTTTTATTCTCTTTTAATAATCGAGCCACTTCAGCAATCATAAATCCTCCCATTCGGTTATCAATAGCACGACATATAAATTTGTTTTCATTTAAAATTTCAAAGGCATCAGGATAAGTTATTACACATCCTACATGAATGCCTAATGCTTCAACTTGTTCTTTTGTTTCGCAACCACAGTCAATAAATATGTTGCTTATTTTTGCAGGTTCTTCCTTATCTCTATTTCTAGTATGAATAGCCGGCCATCCAAAAACACCTTTTACAATTCCTTTTTTTGTATGAATATGTACTCGCTTGGAAGGAGCTATCATGTGATCACTTCCTCCATTTCTAATCACATAAATAAACCCATCATCAGTAATGTAATTTACATACCATGAAATTTCATCAGAATGTCCTTCTATTACTACTTTGTATTTAGCATCAGGATTTATAATTCCCACAGCTGTTCCATAAGTATCGGTTGTAAATGTATCAACATAAGGTTTTAAATAATCCATCCAAATTTTTTGTCCTTCTGATTCGTAACCCGTAGGAGATGCATTATTCAAATATTTTTCTAAAAATGTAAGCGAAGCTTTGTTTAATATAGATTTCGTACTCATAAAATTTTAAATTTTTGCTAAATTAAGAATAAGTAAGCAGACTTACACATATATTCTATATTTTTGGTCTATTATTTGATAATACAAATACAAAGTTATTTCAATGAAAAAAGCGTTAATTTTATCCTTATTATTTTTGTCATTTTGTGCTAAAGCTCAAGAAAGAGACTCAATTGTAACAGCTACCGATACAGTTAGATATAGAATAGAATTAGAAGAAGTGGTTTTGACTGATAATGATATGTACACTTTAACGGAAGAGCAAAAAAGAATAGCTATCTTAAAACGAAGAGTTTATAAAACATATCCCTATGCCAAATTAGCTTCTGAGAAATTAGTAGCAATGAATGAAGTGATGAGTAAGCTGAAAACAGAAAGAGAAAAGAAAAAGTATTTTAAAATAGTTGAAAGTTACTTAACAGATGAATTTGAAGCAAAATTGAAAAAATTATCTAAAAAAGATGGGCAAATTTTAGTAAAACTTATTCATAGACAAACAGGAGTTTCTACCTTTCAATTAATAAAGGAATTAAAAAGTGGCTGGAAAGCTTTTTGGTCGAATAGTACCGCTAGGCTATTTGACATAAATCTAAAAACAGAATACAATCCTTATGACGTTTTGGAAGACTTTAATATAGAAAGTATATTATTAACTGCTTTTCAGAATAATAAATTACAAAAACAAGATCCTAAAATTCCAATTGATTTAGATAGACTAATTAATACATGGAAAACAAGAACGGCCGAAATGAAAGCTGAAAAAGAATAAGGTTAATTAAAAAAACGTACGATTTCAGTAACAACATCATCACTACCAAGTATTTTTCTATGTCCTAAGCCTTCTGTTAAAAACAGTTGACTGTTCTTGGCATATTTATGAATATTGTGTGCTGTGAAAACGGGAACTTCAACATCATCATTATCATGTATTATTAATAAAGGAGTTTCTATATCTTCTACAGCTACATGAGATGCATAATCCTCCATTTTTTCACCTAACTTATTTTCAAAATGAGCGATAAGCTTCGGAGCTATTTCTTTTCTTAGACGCAATTGATTGATAAAATCATTTACTATGTCTTTAATCTTATCACCACTGCCAATTGTAACAGCTTTTTTTACTTTAAAACCTCTTTTAATAGCATTTAAAATAGACATTCCACCTAATGAATGACCAACAGCGTATTCAAAAGGGCCATATTTTTTATCAATTTCAATAATTGCTTCAATAAATTTAGGCATCATTGACGTTTTACCTTCCGATTTTCCATGAGCTGGAGCATCAAAACTTATAATGGAGTATCCCTTTTCAATTAAAGCATCAGCAATCTTATATAATTGAGTGCCCCTACCTGACCATCCATGAACTAATAATATTTTCTTATCTGAAAGTTTTCCATAATGATAAAGATTAATATGTTTATCAGTAGTAGGAATAAGCATATATTCTTGACGACTGTTGTCAACCATATGTTGTTCTCTTTTTGGTGTTTTATATTTAATAGGAGTAGTGAATAGTTTGGCAGCAAATTTAACAACGGCTTTTGATGAAATAGCTTGTAAACCTTGGGCAGCTCTTATTATAAATGAAGGAATTTCTATTCCTTGATTTGAATTCTTTGATTTTTTTGACATTTGAAGATTAAAATTTAACGCAATTTACCATTAATTTGGCTTGTTTTTTAAAATTTAACGATGTTTTATGCCCTTAAATCGATAAAACAAACTCTTAAAAAAAGGCATAATAATTGTATATAAATTTTTCGTAATTTTATACCATAAAAATATATTAAAATGAATAACAAAGTCAAAGTTAGTTTAGGTTTATTATTGTTACTAGTATTTGCTTGTGCAAAAAACCCTTTTACTGGAAAAAGTACTCTTGCTTTAGTGCCAAATAGCGAAATTTTACCTAGTGCCTTTCAACAATATGATCAATTTTTATCTGAAAACAAAGTTGTTAAAGGAACTGCTGATGCTAAAAGAATTGAAACTGTTGGAATGAAAATTAAAACGGCTGCTGAGCGATGGTTAAATGCAAACGGTCAAGCTGATTATTTAAAAAATTATAAATGGGAATATAATCTAGTACAAGATGCTGCTGTTAATGCTTGGTGTATGCCAGGAGGTAAAATAGTATTCTATACTGGAATTTTGCCTATTTGTAAAGATGATGCAGGTATAGCAACGGTAATGGGACATGAAGTATCTCATGCCTTAGCGAATCATGGACAACAAAGAATGAGTGCAGGAATATTACAACAACTAGGAGCTGCTGGAGTAGGAGTAGCTACAGGTGGAAAATCAGAAGCTACGCAACAAATTGCAATGACTGCATACGGAGCAACAACTCAATATGCTGGAATGCTACCTTTTAGTAGAAGTCATGAAAGTGAAGCAGATAAAATAGGTTTAACATTAATGGCTATAGCTGGGTATAACCCTGATACAGCAGTAGCATTTTGGGAAAGAATGTCAGCTAATTCAGGAGGACAAGCACCACCAGAATTTATGAGTACACACCCTTCAGATCAGACTAGAATTGCTAATATTAAAAGTTTAATACCAGCAGCAAAAGCTGAAGCTGCAAAATTTGGAGTAACTTTTAAATAGGTTTAAAATAAATATGTATATTCGAAGTCCCGTTTAATTCGGGACTTTTTTATTTATTATATATGAAAAACTTAGAAAAAGGAAGTAAAAAATTAGGTAACGCTTGGGCTTTTTACGATTGGGCTAATTCAGTTTATAATTTAGTCATTTCATCAGCAATATTCCCAATATATTATGGAGCACTCTATAAAATAAAAGGAATTAATTCAGTAACATTTTTAGGACTAGAAGTAAAAAATACAGCACTTATAAGTTTTGTGACTGCATTTGCCTTTTTAGTTGTTGCAATTATTTCTCCCTTGCTTTCTGGAATAGCAGATTATGCAGGAAATAAAAAGAAATTTATGCAATTCTTTTGCTATTTAGGAGCCATATCCTGTATAGGATTGTCCTTTTTTACATTGGAAAATTTATATTTTGGAGTTATTTGTTTCTTTTTTGGACTAATAGGTTTTTGGGGAAGCTTGGTTTTTTATAATTCATATTTGCCTGATATAGCATACCCAGAACAACAAGATAAATTAAGTGCCAAAGGGTATTCATATGGCTACATAGGTAGCGTTATCCTGTTAGTATTTAATTTAGCAATGGTTATGAAACCAGATATTTTTGGAATTACAGGAGAGCATGCCTCTATGAAAGCTATGCAGTATTCATTTATATCAGTTGGTGTTTGGTGGATTGTTTTTAGTCAATATACATTTTACTATTTACCTAAGAATGAAAAGAACAATAAGGTAACTAAAAATGTGATTTTTAATGGATATAACGAATTGAAAAAAGTTTGGCATCAGTTAGAAGAAAACACCATCTTAAAAAAATACCTACGAAGTTTCTTTGTATACAGTATGGCTGTTCAAACCGTAATGTTAGTTGCAACCTATTTTGGAGAACAAGAAATTGCATGGGAATCTGATAGTGAAAGAACAACAGGATTGATAATAAGTATATTGGTTATTCAATTAGTAGCTATCATAGGAGCAATAGTAACATCAAAAATTTCAGAGAGAATAGGTAATATTAAGACATTAATTATCATTAACACCATTTGGTTTATTATTTGTATTTATGCTTTTTTTGTAGTTAGTCCTATACAGTTTTATATTACAGCCGGATTTGTTGGTTTAGTTATGGGAGGAATCCAATCCCTTTCACGTTCAACCTATTCTAAACTTTTGCCAGAAACAAATGATACAGCATCTTTTTTTAGTTTCTATGATGTAGCAGAAAAGATAGGAATCGTTATTGGAATGGGAATTTTTGCTACAATTGATCAAATTTCTGGTTCTATGAGAAATGCTATAGTTTTTTTAGCTGTATTTTTTATTATAGGAATTTTTCTATTAATAAATACACTTAAAACAATGACAAAAAAATAAAAAAGTATATATTTGAAAAAAATATATTAATGAAAAAACTATCCATTCTACCAGTATTTGTAATTTTACTTGCAACATTTTTTATAACGTCCTGTGAAACAGAACCATTAGATTCAGAAATTGATTTAAACGATTTTAATTCTAATACCAATCAAAATAATTCAGATAATAATAATTCAAACGGCGGTGTGTCTACAGGAGATTATTGGCCAACAGCTATTAATAATGAATGGATATTTAGTTTAAATGGAGTAGAACAAGAACCTATGAAAATTATCTCAACATCATTAATTGAAGGAGCAACATACTATAATTTTAATAATGCAATTGGACAAGGTTCTTCAACTACTGCAAATGCAAATATTAGTATTAAAAAAACAGGAGGAGACTATTATATAAAAGTAAACGATATTAATTCAGAGTCAGGAGGTTTTAGTTTTGTAACGACAGGATATGAGTTTATTGTACTTAAAGATTATTTAGCTGTTAATGAAACATGGAATGGTTCTTATACACAAACATCAACCTACAGCGATCCATCATTTCCAGTAATAACATTTAGTACTACATATATAGGTACAATATTAGAAAAAGGAATTACTGTAATTGTAGCTGGAGAAACTTTTAATGATGTAATAAAATTAAAAATAGTTCAAACAACAACCATTATGGGGCAGGCAACTACGTCTGAATCTCTTTATTGGTTTGCAAAAGATATTGGACCAATAAAAACAAGTGCAGAAGCACAAGGGGAATCCTATTTAAATGAGATTGTTGATTATACCTTATTTTAAAAACAAACATGCCATAATTATATAAACCTGATTAACGTCAGGTTTTTTTATTTTCAAAAAAAAGCAGATTTGGATTTATATATAGGTATAGATATTTTATTGTCATTGGTTTTTATAATAAACACAATATAAAGAATTAAAAAAATGAGATTAGTATTATACTATAATATATATGGTAGATAAAAATGCGACCTTAATTAAACGAAGAAAGCATAAAATTTAAGTAAAAATGAGAAGTTCAAGAGTAAAAAAGGCACTATAAAGGGATTTAATTATAGATATATAGAAAAAGTTGTGTTTAAAGATTAAGAGATATTGTTAATTTGTTTGATTAAAAAGGGGTATAAATAGAGAATATGTATGTATGAATAAAAAAAGTCAAAGAATAAAATGATTTGTAAATATCAGAAAACCAAAGCAGTAAAAAGCATGTTAAAAAAAAGACAAAAAATAAATAACAAAAGACTTGTAGAATAAAAAAAAGCTACTACTTTTGCACCCGCAATAAAGGCGAAGTTCATAAGATATTGAGAGGTAAAAAGAGTTGTAATAAACTTGAATTTTTTGAAAAAAAAGTTTGCCAGAAATAAAAAAAGGATTTACCTTTGCCGTCCCAAGAAATTGGGAATAGAGGTACAAGTTCGTTGATAGATTGAGTTAGTTTT
>Ga0209292_1000048_pt1 | contig 177364 bp, 162 predicted proteins | sample GOMGulsemesocosm_2_FD_184634 | JGI IMG/M metagenome (GOLD analysis project Ga0209292, IMG submission 184634) | Methane-oxidizing microbial communities from mesocosms in the Gulf of Mexico - GOM9C Gulf of Mexico (SPAdes) (version 2) | ecosystem: Environmental > Aquatic > Marine > Cold seeps...
ATAGATATCAACTGGCATGCGTAATCACAGCCCTAACAAACACCTCAACAGGACGGCTTTTACGGTCACATTTTTTGCAAAAAATCGCAAAAACTGCGCCAGTAACGCCGCCCGTTAGGTGGGCGTTGAGGCTGTAGAAAAACTCGAAAATATAGACGTTTTTTGATAAAATATGGCATCGTAAAAGGATTATTCGAATGCCCAACTTTAAAAAATATGATTACAACCAGACCGTAATGGTTGTAATTAACTTCGAAGAGCAGCTACAGCCAAATACCTTAGAGTTTACCCTGCATCGCTTGATAGATAACCACGTAGATCTGTCTGCCTTTTATGATAAATACAAAAATGACGAAGGTGGCCGCTCGGCCTACGACCCCGCTATTTTGTTAAAAATAATATTGTTCGCTTATTCCAAGGGCATTACCTCTAGCCGTGAGATTCAGTGGCAATGCGAGCACAATATTATCTTTAAGGCTCTGTCTTGTGATTCTGTACCTCACTTCACCAGTATTGCGAGCTTTGTTAGCAGTTATCCTGACGCGATTGAGTCCGTTTTTGAACAAGTATTACTTGTTTGCGAAGAGCAGGGGCTGCTAGGTAATGAGTTGATCGCTATTGATGGCTGTAAAATGCCATCTGATGCCTCAAAAGAACACTCGGGCAAGTTAGATGAGCTGGCTCAAAAACAAGATAAGATCCAGCGCCAAATTAAACACTGTATGAAAGAACATAAACGCTTGGACCGGCGTAGACCAAAAGATCGTGAACGTAAAGACCAGCTCGAACAAGCGATCGAAACGCTGGACAAGCACTTTGACAAAATAGACCAGTTTCTAAAGACGGCAGCCCCAAGGATGGGACAAGGTAAAAAGCCAAAAGAAGTTAAAAGTAATATCACCGATAACGAATCAGGCAAGATGACCACCAGCAAGGGCACGATTCAAGGCTATAACGGCGTTGCTGCGGTTGATAAAAAACACCAGATTATTGTCGAAGCCCAAGCCTTTGGTGAGGGCCAGGAACACCATACCTTGAAGCCTATTTTGGACGGCATTACGGAACGCTATCAAAACGCTGGCATACATGACGACATTCTTGGCGAGCAGGTAATTATTACTGCCGATACCGGGTTTGCCAACGAAGAGAATTACCAAAATCTAAAGCATGACAAAATTAACGCCTACATCCCCGACAACAAGTTTCGATCGCGTGACGCAAAGTTTGATAAACAAAAAGAAAAACACGGTAAGCGCCACCGGGACACGGTCAAAGGTATAAAGGCTGTCATCCCCTCCAGTGAATTCAACTTTAATATTCGCAACAAAACCTGTGAATGCCCACAAGGTAACGAACTGTGGCTACGTGATGAAACTCTTGATGAGTACGGAAAGGGGAAGTTATTTTTTTAGGGTAAGCTAACAGATTGCCGCCACTGCCCAATAAAAAACGAGTGCATGCGAAACCCTGAATCTGCCGATACCCGCAGGGGACATGGCCGCCAAGTGTCGATCACTTACCACACCCGGCAGTCAGCCACGCATTGGATGCAGAAACGAGTCGACAGTAAACTGGGCAAGAAAATATATGGCCACCGGATGTCGGTGGTTGAGCCGGTGTTTGGAAATATTGGTACCAATAAAGGCCTTAACCGGTTTTCTTTGCGTGGCAAAGAAAAGGTTCAAGGGCAATGGCGGCTGTTTTGTTTGGTGCATAACATCGAAAAGGTAATGAATTACGGAAATATCCATTAGTACACAGAGTTATGCACACTCGCCTGCGTTTTGTGCGCATAAGAGGTGATTATGTTAAAGGGTTCTGCGTAAATGGCGGCCAATTAAAATCAAGGGATGGGCGGTGGATAAGCATTGTGGTGATTGCGTTTTGCTACAGGCTCGTTATGAGCCATTAGCCATGCCCGCCTCTGTGCAGTATAGTGTAATACATATGACTACATATGGGAGCTCATTATGAGCGTCACAAGCATTCGCCTTAGTAGCGAGATCGAAGCCCCTTTGGCAAACCTCTCTATCAAACTTGATAGAAGTAAAAATTATATTATTAATCAAGCTGTTAAAGAGTATATCGCAAGACAAGCCATGGAGGACTCACGCTGGAATGACACTGTTGAAGCGCTGAGTTCAGTCAAATCAGGCAAGTCCATTGATGCTGACGAAGTTGAACGCTGGCTTCAGAGCTGGGGTTCTGATGATGAGACGGCACCTCCTAAAACATGAATCTCCCTTATACACCTGAATCAATCGATGACCTGAATAGGTTACGTGAGTTTATATCAGGGAAGAATCCTCATGCAGCCCAAAGAGTGGCTGGTGAATTATTGGAAGGTATCAACAAGCTCAAGATTTTTCCCAAAATGGGAATAGAGGTTAACCTTGCACCAGACCCATCAAAAATTAGAGATTTATTCATTGGCTCATATACCGTTCGGTACTTTTTAGCTAACGAAGACATTCACATTTTGCGGTTATGGCATGGTACGGAAGTTGAGAGAAGCTTATAGCAAAGCCAGTCAATCCAACCTTCACATGTTGTCTTCTTTTTTTGCAAAAGAACGCAAAAAACAAGACAACATGCACCGGCTGTTGTGGCAGGCGTTAACAATATATTGTTGCATTGAGAAGACATAATGAAAACTGGATTTAGCCCGATTAGTCAATCGGAGTTCATTGACAAGCATATTAAATCTAATCCGTCTGAATCAAAGAAAGATTTCACGCGAGCAATTGACTCTGCTCTGAACGACTATAAAAATGGCGTGAAATGCGAATGTGGTAGTTCACTGTGGGTCATTGGTTCTGCCATTGCGGGTAATGCATGTTTTACTTGCATTACCCAGGAGTCAGCGCCAGACAAAGATTATGAAATAGATGAAGCTTGTGAGTAACGTCATGTATAAGGCTAGGTAATCAGACCTCTACATGTTGTCTTCTTTTTTGCAAAGAGCCGCAAAAAAATAGCCAACATGCTCCGGCTGTTGCTGGCGGCGTTAGTGCGACAAGGAAGCTTGTCACATCTAGCAGGGTGAAAGTCCCTGTCGAGTAAGGCCTGGCCAGCCACTCGTATCGAGTCTTGCTCGTTGTGCGGAGTCTGAGGTCAGAAAGTTCTTTCCAGCGTAGGACGCAATCAGGCGAACAAACAATGTGAAGCATAGACAGAGAATTATGTAGGCCAGGGGGCCTGCGCCGATCCTAGGCCACTAAATCCTCGTTTTCTGTCCCTACAATATTCCAGCTTAGGCAGGCTTATGTGATTAAACCTGATTGGGTTAAAAATATATAGGATGAGCAGTGTTATGCAAGCTGAGAAATCTGGGCTCATTCCTATGCCGGTAATTATGTGCCACTTGCTGCATGCCTTCATTAGCATTCTTGTTTTGGCGTTGATTTATAGGTGTGAAGTTTAAGAAACGGAAGGGTATGTACAATGAAAGAAATAGCTCTGTTCTGTATTCTATTATCGCTATGTTTCGCAAAAATTGCTGATGCTCAGGAATGTAAAGTCCTTCGATCTGGGGGAGCCAGTAACTGGTATCCGGTCAGCTATATTAATCAGCAAACCCTGGAGGCTGAAGGTATTGCAGTAGATCTGGTGAGATTTGTTGGCGAAAAACTGGCAGTTCCTGTCACTGTTGATATGAAAACTCCCTGGAAACGTAAGCTTGTTTATTTGGCGAGAGGCGATCTAGACCTGAGTGTTGCTATTTATCGGACCCAAGAACGGGAGGAGTGGTACTTGTACACAAGCTCGTATTTTGTCAATGAGTCTCGGGTGTTTGTGCTCAAAGGTAAGGAATTTCACTTTGAGCAACTTGACGACCTAGTTGGTCGCATCGGTGGAATTCCTAACGGTGGGAGTTTTGGCGATGAGTTTGACACTTTTGCTAAAAACAAGGCATTAAACCTGCAAGGCGTGGAAAGTAAAATGCAGCTCATTAAAATGTTATTACTGAGACGAACGGATTATTTTATTCAAGATTATCTGGATGCCATGATGTATTTGAGGCTACAAGGGCTTCAGGATGACGTTGTTGGCTTGCCTACTCCTATATCGACTGTCGAAGTGCATTTTGCCTTGTCACGTAAGTCGCCCTGCGCGTATCTTGTTCCACAGATTAATGAAATCATAATAAAGGCTAAACAGGATGGTACGCTACAGTCTATTATCGATAAATACGAAAATTAATTTGCGTGCGCCACCTGGTTTTTCACCGATAACCTTCAATGCAAAAACGCTAGCGTACGTCGGCAGACAGCAGCCGAAAATCGTCAATGTTCAGCGAAACGTGGCTAGCTCATGACTAAAAATATGGAGTAAACACGATTAAAAATAATATATATGGGAGTATAAACGTGTGAAGCTATTGGCAAATGTCCTCACTTTTTTGGTGGCAATAAGTCATGTCGGTTTTTTGGTATTAGAGATGTTTTTTTGGCATCATCCAATTGGGCAGAAAATATTCTCAATGACAGCGGAAGTGGCGGAGTTAACGGCTGTGCTGGCGATGAATCAGGGGCTTTATAATGGCTTTCTCGCGGCGGGACTATTTTGGGGGCTGTTGGCAAATCGCGTTGACCTTAAGGTGTTCTTTTTGTGCTGCGTGGTTGTTGCGGGAATATTTGGTAGCGTCACCGCAAGTACCAGCATTTTGTTCACCCAGGGCTTACCAGCTTTCGTTGCACTCGCTTTGGTGTTGCTGAGTTCAAGGAATTCCGCCACTTGATGTACGGCACAGTAACTATGCATTTTTAATGTCAAAGTACTGGAAAAACGTCTAAGCGGGAGTTTACTAGGAGACCTCAATGGTAACTGTAAGAGAAGCAACAATAGCGGATGTCGACGTTGTCTATGATTTGATTGTCGCTATCGCCAAGCACCATGACCAAGAGCAATACGTGGTGACGGATAAAGCGGAGCTGCGGGAATCTGGGTTTGCTAATAGGCCATCCTTTGGCGTGCTATTAGCTGAAGTTGACGGGGAGGTGGCGGGGTATTGTTCTTATACCTGGAACTATTCTATCTGGTTTGGTTCCACTTATATGAACATTGACGATGTCTTTGTTTGGGAAAAATTTCGTGGCCAGCAGGTTGGTGAGGAATTAATGCTCAACGCCAAATCAGTGTGCTTGGCTAAAGGTGCCCGCCGAATAAAATGGGAAGTAGAGCAAGACAACCACGGCGCAATAAAATTTTACCAGCGTTTAGGTGCTAACGTCGAAATCAAGGGTCTGTTCCGGTGGGATGTCACCTCGTAGCTTGTAATACCTGACGAAACTGCCGTTGACACAGAATAATAGGTGGCGGTTGTTTAGTGCTTGTTGTTTATTGGGGCATCTCTTAAAGTAAGCATTTTTTAACCAAAGCTAAACTATGAAATTATTATCGTTTTCTATATTGCTGGTGTTTTTACTTTCCGGGTGCGGCGAAGGCTCGCAGTCTTTAAGCTCCTATGCTGCGGGGTCGGCTTCACCCGTTTTGGATATGCAAGTATTCCAGCAAGGTAAGGCCATAAGGCTGGGCTCATCCAGCAATTATGCAGAGGCCCGGAGCATAGTAAAGCTTGATCGGCGGTCGTTTTTTTTAAGCCTGCCTAAATATTCAGACGATGATGTTTTTCAGCTGTGCATCTGGACGGATGACAGTATTTTCGACGAGGTGAAAGTGGGAATGAAAACCAGCGAGGTGAGTTTTTACCGGCCGGGTAGTGGCATGGCCGCCGGCAGGACACCTTATTCAGCTATTTTTATCGATAATATAGGGCATAATTATTTGCATAGCCCGAGGCTGGTCAAATTAGACACGGGCCGGCATGGCATCTCCGTTTCTACTTTGGGCTTGGACAGGAAAAATTACAGCGTTGAGGATCTTGAGGGGCCGCTCTACGCTGTGTTTTTTACCGACCTTAATAAAAATAAAGTGGTAGAAAAAGGTGAGCTTGAGTACTTTGTGTTTGAGTTTAACGGGCATTAATCTAGGCTAACTTCAGGATCAGAAGCTTGCTGATTGCATAAACGGCAGTATTCGCCGCCTAATTAAGCGCCCGATGTTTAGCATAGGGCGCTTGCTTGGATCACAGCGGTTTTATTTCGGTTCGAGTTGTCCCGGGTTGATAGCTAGTAGATCAAGGGCCACGGCTTCAGCAATTTTTATTCCGTCGATTGCCGCCGATAAAATCCCCCCGGCATAACCAGCGCCTTCGCCAGCTGGGTAAAGTCCGTTGGTGTTGATGCTTTGAAAATTCTTGTCGCGTTTTATGCAAATTGGTGACGATGTGCGCGTTTCTACCCCCGTTAGAATGGCATCGTCCATGGCAAAGCCTCTAATTTTCTTGTCAAAGGCGGGGATGGCCTCGCGGATGGCTGCGATGGCAAAGTCTGGCAGTACCGATGACAGATCGGTAAGAGTGATTCCCGGCTGGTAAGAGGGCTTGGTGCTGGCGGTTGCCGTAGAGGGCCGTTGTTTAAGAAAGTCGCCAACGAGCTGGGCAGGGGCATTGTAATTGCTGCCACCAAGTTGATAGGCAAGGGTTTCTAGCTCTCTTTGTAAGTCGATTCCAGCGAGCACGTGTTGCGGGTAGTCCTGTTCGGGGGTAATGCCGACCACAATGGCCGAGTTGGCATTGCGTTCGTTACGTGAGTATTGGGACATGCCGTTGGTGACAACGCGGCCTTCCTCGGAACTTGCCGCCACGACGGTGCCGCCCGGGCACATGCAGAAGCTGTAAACACTGCGGCCATTGTTACAGTGATGAACCAGTTTGTAATCTGCGGCCCCCAGCAAAGGGTGGCCGGTATTATCGCCAAACCGAGCTTTGTCGATAATGGACTGAGGGTGCTCAATTCTAAAGCCTATTGAAAAGGGTTTGGGCTCTATATAAACCCCCTGTTCCAATAACATCTCGAAGCTGTCCCGCGCACTGTGTCCTATGGCTAACACAATATGTTTGCTGTGCAGGGTTTCACCGTTGCTTAAGGTGAGGCCTGTAATTTGTCCCTTATCGTTATCGTCGGCGCTACGGTGAATAGTCTCTACCTTCTGGTCGAACCGAATTTCACCACCCAGGCGGGTGATTTCGGCGCGCATGGACTCTACCATTTTTACCAGCTTGAAGGTGCCGATATGCGGCTTGCTCACGTAGAGTATTTCTTCGGGTGCACCGGCCTTAACAAATTCGGTGAGCACCTTACGGCCCAAATGGCGTTTATCCTTAACTTGGCTATAGAGCTTGCCGTCGGAAAAAGTGCCCGCGCCGCCCTCGCCAAATTGGACATTGGACTCGCTATTAAGCTTGCGGTCGCGCCAAAAGCCCCAGGTATCTTTGGTGCGCTGCCGCACTTCCTTGCCACGTTCCAGTACGATGGGCTTTAAGCCCATTTGTGCCAGCAACAAAGCCGCCAGAATACCGCAGGGGCCAAAACCTATAACGATAGGGCGCTGTTGGCCCGTTATGGGAAAGTTAGCCTCGGCTTGGGCTACGGCGTGGTAGCGAGTGTCTGGGCTAGGCCTGGCCACGGGCTTATCCGATTCGCGAGCCAACACCGATGCTTCCGCCTCGGCACTTAGCTCTACATCCAATTGGTAGATCATTAAAATATTGGACTTTTTTCTGGCGTCGTAGCTGCGTTTAAATACGCAAAAGTCGACCAGTTCGGCGTCTTCCACACTCAATCTCGACCTTATCGCTGAGCGTAGGTCGTTGTCGGTGTGATCCAGCGGTAGTTTTATTTCGTTGAGTCTAAGCATGGGCTCGGATATTACACGCTTGCGCCGATTTAATCTGGCTGAACTTTCTGCTTTTAGGTGATATTGGCGAATTTAGCGTGGATATTATCCCCGTCGCGCTTTATAAGGCGGTAGTTGATTGCTCAATAGCCTAGTTCAACTCGTCGTAGAACCCAGCCCAAATGATGCCTGAACTGGGTGTAGACTGCTATCTGACCCCCGTTTTTTAGAGGCTAATCATGGCCGCCAAAATTAGATTCAATAGCATCAAGGTGAAGTCGGTTATAAAGATAAACAGCATGGTGCCTTTTAATACCTGCCAAACGCCGGCCCCGCGTTTGTTTTGCATGGCCACCGGCACATTAAATATAAACTGTGAACCATGGGCCACGGCAATAACTAAGAGCAAAATAGCGCGTTGAGCATCGCTGGGGAAAATATCTAAATTGGTCACCAGTAATATATTTAAAAGGGCAAAGGCGAAATTAAAACCCCCTAAAAATTTACCCGAATGGATTAATACATCAAAAACCGGTGTTTGCCTCTCTTCTCTAGGGATAACGACCTTGGCAAATATTTTTGGACGCAGGGAAAATACATTAAAGCCCATCGCAAACCAAATGGCGTTTATGATCAGAATTGCTTCTAGCATGTAGGCCTCGTTGTGCCCCCCAAAGCAGGGGGCGGTTTTAAATAACGTTAAACTCGCTCTACCAGCATGGCGGTACCAATACCAATTGCGCCGCTGACTGCGATCAGGGCGATTTGTTTGTCCTGGCGTTCCAGCTCATCTAAGGCCATGCCGACCAGCATTGCACCGGTGGCACCCATTGGGTGGCCAAGGGCAATGGCGCCGCCGTTAACATTAAACTTATCATCGGGCAGGTCAAAATAACGTTGGCAATAGATGCTGGTTGCCGCAAAAGACTCATTAAATTCCATCAGGTCAATATCGTTGGCGGTGAGGCCCTGCTGCTGCAGTACTTTTGCCGCCGCGTCGATACCGCCGCTTAATACTAAGCGCGGGTCGCCGCAGGCATTGGCGATAGCAAGAACTCGGCCGCGAGGATTTAAACCGAGTAGCTCGATGGCATTTTTATGGCCCATTAAATTAAGTGACGCGCCGTCTACCATGGCGGGGGAGTTACCGGCGTGGTGAATATGTTCGATTCGCTCTAGCTGTCTAAATTGTGCCAGCAGTGCTTTGTCGATGCCCATGTCGCCCATTTTTTGAAACGAGGCTTTTAGTTCCCCCAAGGCTTCGGTGGTGGTGCCGCCCCGGGGGGCGGAGTCAGTGTCGACCAAACCTTGTTCGGTTGCAATGCCAACAATTGAGCGCTTAAAACGACCTTCGGCGATGGCCAGTGCAGCGCGCTGCTGGCTGCGAACAGCATAGTTGTCGGCGTCGGCCCGGCTAATGTTTTCTAAATTGGCAATTAAATCAGCGCCTATGCCCAGCGGCAGGTTGCTGGCCGAGGTGGCAATTTGAGCATCCATAAAACCGGGCGAATTGTCACTCATCATCGGTGTGCGCGACATCATTTCGACTCCGCCAGCAAGCACCGCTTGGTCCTGGCCGGTGGCGATTTTTCCGGCCGCAATGGCCATAGCGTCCAGTGCCGAAGTGCAATAACGGTTGATGCTCATGGCGGGTAAATGAGTCCAGCCGGCATAGTTGGCCGCCAGCTTGGCAACATTGGCACCTTGCTCACCGGTTTGGGTGGCGCTGCCCAAAATCATATCACCGACCAGTTTCTTGGCTCCGGGGGCACGTTGCTTTAATTCGTCCAGCAAGGGCTTCATTATTTGCATCGACGATAAAGAGGAAATACCAGTGCCCGGCTTGGCCTTGGTGCGTGGTGTTCTTAAAGTTTCATATATGTACACATCGTTAAAGGCGTTCATGATTATTCCTTGTTTGTTATTCATCACTTACTTTTGTAGCTCCCCCCGCTGCGAAGGTATGAGTTTGGATATTGTTTTTTCAGCCCTCTGCAGCAGGGATGCTGCGGCGGAGCCTACAGGGATGTATTCACGGCGTGATGAAAAAATAATAGCCAAATTCATATTCCCACTATGTCAAAGTAGAGTTTTTTTGGGTGTTCTCATCAGCGTTCTCTTGTTATTGCTTGGCTGTAATATATTCAGTTTTAAGTTCGCTAACTAAATCAGCGATGGGTTGGATAGCGGTGCTAGAGCCAACGCCCTGGCCCGCGGCCCAAATATCTTTCCATTTTTTGGCGTCGGCGCTGGCTTCGGCAAAATTGATGCCTTTGGCATCGGGCATATTGCGCGGGTCGTAGCCGCCGCTAATCAACGACGGAATCAGCCAATTGGCTTTAACGCCGGTGATGGCATCAGAGCTGAGGATATGATCGGCGTTGCTGTCAACTACCATTTGTTTGTAGCCCTGCTGGGCCATGCTCTCTTCCACCGGTATAAAGCGGGTGCCTAGGTTGACCATATCGGCGCCCATAATTGTGGCGGCGCGTATATCGCGGCCGGTACTCAGGCCGCCGCCTAAAATTAGCAGGCCATCAAAAAATTGACGGACTTCATTAACAAAAACAAAGGGCGACAAGTTGCCGGTATGGCCGCCGGCACCAGCAGCGACCAAGACCAAGCCATCGACACCGGCGGCTACGGCTTTGCGGGCAAAGTTGGGGCTGATAACATCAGCGATAACTATGCCGCCGTAGCTATGCACGGCATCCATAACATGGGTTGGGCTGCCTAGGGCAGTGACCACGATAGGCGGCTGGTATTTTTTAATAATTTCCATATCGGCATCGCGGCGCGGATAGGAAGGGTGCACTACAATATTAACCGCCCAGGGCTGGTCGCCCACGGCGGTTTTTATTTCCTGCATCCACTGATCCAGAATTTCGGTGGTGCGCGCATTCTGGGTAGGAAAGCAGCCTAGTATGCCGGCCTTGGTGGCATTAATGACCATCTCTGGGCCGCTGATTAAAAACATCGGCGCGCACATGGCGGGCAGGCTAAGCTGGCTGAGTAGTTGTTCGCGGTTCATGGTTAAGCCTCGGCGTTAAGATTGTATGGCGTTAAATTTTCATGGCGGAGCCAATAGCGCGGGCAACTAGCTTGCCTTGGCTATTGTGAATGGTGCCGCCGGTTTGCAACATGCGGCGGCCGGCATTTTCTACTTCGGCTTTTATGATGAGTACATCGTCGGCGGAACTTACTGGCCGAATAAATTTTGTGCTCAGATCGGTCATGGTATGGCGCTCGCCTTTTTGCAACAAGGTCATTACGGCGGCGCCCATCGCGGTGTCCAATAAGCTGGCCATAATGCCGCCATGTAAGCTGCCAATTAAATTAATATGGCGCTGCTTTAGCTGGTACTGAAATTCAACAAAGCCCTCGCCAAAATCATTCACCTGGTAGCCCAGGTTTTCGGCCATGCCGCCACGATGTTCTAATTGTTCAAATGCTTTTATTTTTTCCATACCCGTGAGTTCAGGCATTTTATTAAAGTTGGGCAGCTTGTCGCTCATGACTGGTTCTCAATAAAGGCTTTGACTTCTCGGCGTACCACTTTGCCCACCGGGTTGCGCGGCAGGTCGCTGATTATATGGTATTCTTTTGGGCTCTTGACTGAGCCTACCGCTTGTTTTAAATCGTGGCTGAGTTTTTGTAGGTCGACAGTAATGCCGCTGTTCAAACACAGGGCAACTTCAATACGTTCGCCCCAATATTCGTCGGCCTGGCTAAATACGCAGCATTCGCGAATGCCATAACGGCTGGCCAAATCCATGATGGCGTTTTCAACTTCGGCGGGGTATACATTGAAACCGCCGCTAATCATTAGCTCTTTGGCTCGGCCCTGCAAATATAAATAACCCTGCGGGTTGATGTAACCTAAGTCGCCGGTTAGTAAGTAGCCTTGGTGCATGACGGCTGTGGTTTTTTCAGGCTCTTGGTAGTAACCACTCATTACTATTTCGCCGCTGACGGCTATTTCGCCAGTTTCCCCAGCCGCTAAAAATTTACCATCATCGCCGATAATGGCAATGCGGCTAAATAAGCAAGCTTGGCCGACCGAAGCTTGCAGTTCGGCTTTGCTCATGTCGATGTTGTTCATAGCGGTAATGGTCATTGGCGCTTCGGTTTGGCCGTACACTGTAGACAGCTTTGGGCCAATGAGTTCAATAACTTGTTGGACTTTTTCCGCCGGCATCGGTGCGGCGCTATAAGTGAGGTGGCGTAAATGCCTAAAATCATCGCGGCTTATACCTGGCTGCTCAATTAATTTGTAAATTAGTGTCGGCGGCATAAAGCTGACCGTGGCATTACCACTGGCAAACTGGCTGATAATTTTTTCTGGGTTTGGGGTGCGAAGCAATACGTGTTTTGCACCGACCGCAAGAATGGGCAAAATATAGTGCGAACCACCATGAGTGAGCGGCGCCACTGCTAGGTTGCCATCACTGGCTTGGAAAGAAAATATTGCTTGCATATTTTCGACTACGGCGGCGACATTATTGTGGCTTTGCATAACGCCTTTGGGCTCGCCGGTGGTGCCGCCGGTAAATTTGATGGCCATAATATCGCCGGGCGCAGCGCGGTGTGGGCTAAAAGCCTTGCCTTTATATTGTTCAATAAGTTGGCTAATACTAGGTGCACCTGCCTGACCTAGGTACATTCTTGGGCAGTCGTTGTTGCCTAGGGTGGCTTCACTGGGCTGGTCGACTAAGACTAAAGCAGGCAGGCTTTTTTGCAGTAATTTTTGGTTTAGGCTGCTGCCGTTTTTGGGGTTGATAGGTACCCAAATACAACCGGCCATCAATATGGCGATAAAGCTGATGAGATGGTCGATATGATTTTGTGCACACAGGGCAATGCGGTCGCCGCGTTTAACTTGCTGCTGCAACGCTAAGGCCAATGCTTCACAGTGTTGTTGCAGTTCAGCATAGCTGAGGCTGCGATGCTCATCTTCGGCAGCGATAGCCTGGGGTGCAATGGCAAAGCCGCGGTAAATATAATCGATAGGCAACGCTAGTGTCGGCTTTGCTGTTATGTTTGTTTCGCTCATCTTTATCTTGTCCATCACAGTGCTGCGGTTCTTTCTAATAGTGTCACTACGGTTGCGGCCTCTTCGCATTCATAAAAACCACCGCCATTTTCAGCGGCGGCAAAGCGGGCGTTTTCAACCTGGCGCTTACCGGCCTCACCGCGTAATTGGGTGGCCAGTTCGTGCAGCTGCATAATGCCGGTGGCGCCAACCGGATGACCTTTAGAAACCAGACCGCCAGAGGGGTTGACCGGAACTTTACCGCCCAGCGTGGTCGCCCCAGATTCGGTAAAGGCACCGCCGCCACCAATTTCACATAGGCCAAGGTTTTCTACTTGTTGTATTTCAGCATAGGCGGTGGCGTCGTGCACTTCCGCTACTTGAATGTCTTTGGGCTCAATGCCGGCTTGTTCATAGGCGCCTAAGGCGGCAATGCGGCCGATGTGTTTTTCAAATTCATCGGCGCGGCGGCTGCTGCTGCTGACCAAATTAACGGCGGATATATTCACTGCCCGTTTTATATCGTAGCCCCGGCGCTGTAATTTAGGCAGGGCTGACTCGGCGCAGATAATGGCGGCCGCGGCACCGTCGGAAATGGGGGCGCACATGGGCAGGGTAAAGGGCCAGCTGACCAGCCGACCATTAAGCACCTCGTCCACCGACATATTGTGTTGGTACTGGGCCATGGTATTCATGGTGGAGTGCCAGTGGTTTTTGGCGGCAGCGGCGGCTATTTGTCGTTGGGTGGTGCCAAAGGTTTGCATATGCAAACGCGCTTGGGCGGCATAGCTGTCCATAAAAAAACTGCGCTGGCCGGTGTCCACATCGCGCAGTTCAGCGGGGATCATTTCTATCGCGGTGCTGTTAATTTGGGCGGTGAATTCTTCCGCTCGATAAATGTCGGTGCCGCCCATAAAGGCTTTAAACATCGCCTCGCGATTTTCTGGGAAAAACATTTTCTCGGCGCCTAAGACCAAGGCCATTTCACATAGGCCGGCTTTGATATGGGCAACCGCATGGTAAAGCGCGGTCGAGCCGGAGGCGCAGGCGTTTTCGATATTGGTAATGGGAATAGATTCAAACCCTAGGGGGCGCAGGGCAATTTGACCGCGAATAGTATTTTGCCCTTCCAGCATTGGCTGGCGGGTATTGGAAAACCAAGCCGCCTCAATATCACCGACTTCGGCGTTGGCGTCTTGCAGGGCCAATTTTACCGCCTGGGCGGATAAATCTTTGACGCTGCGCTCTGGCATTTTGCCTAGGCCGGTCATGCCGATGCCGGCGATCACTATATTGCTCATGTTGCTGCTCTTAAATTCGCGCGTGAAAAGTTAAAAAGTTAAAATGTAAAAAGCGTGAAATGTGAGATGTAAAAGGTAAGAAGCGTAAAAAGTAAAACGTGGGATGTAAAAGGTAAGAAGAAACTGCTGGGTTGGGTTTAACCTCTCACATTTCACATCTCACGTTTTACATCTCACGTCTCACATCTCACCGCCCAGAAACAACGTTTTCGGGCGGCAATTGCTTAAGAGCGTTTACGCATAATTTTACTTTGCACAATTCTGAAGCGATTAGTAACAAACGCTAGGTCGGCCAAGCAGGCATTGCCGGCGGGGTTTAAACCGCTAACATGAAAGTCGCTATAGGCGGCGGCAAAGTTAATGGGCATGCCCATTAAGTTACAGGCGACCGAGGCACCGGCAAAATTGTAGGCGTCTTGGGCCTTGTCTAAAAACGCAGCGTCGACGGAGTACACATGGGAGGTGATAGCGCCGCGTTCTTTGGCATCGCGGGTGGCGCAACTTAAACAGTCGTCGGCGTCCTCACCTTTGATCATAAAGGAAATGGGGCCGAACAATTCTTCCCGATATAGATCGCTGTCTTGGTTGCTGACTTCGATAATTAAGGGGGTGGCGGTACGAGCGTTGGCAAAGCCGGGGTTTTCATAGGGACCGGATTGACGCAATACCCGGCCGCGCTGCTCGCCGGCGGCGGCCAAGCGCTCGACGGTTTGGTAAATAGTGTCATCCACCAAGGTGCCACATAAAAACGCCGCATTTTTAGGCTGGGCCAAATGCTCGTCAACGGCGTTAACAATGGCAGCGCTGACCTGTTCAAAGCTGACGTTTTCACCATTCACATCAATGCCATTTTTAGGTATATGCACATTCTGCACGCTGGTGCACATTTGGGCCGAGGCCTGGCAGAGGGAATGAGCGATGGCTTTGGCCATGCCGGGTAGGTCGTCGGTGGACTCGATCACCACCGAATTACAGCCGGCGGTTTCGGTATAGACCAGGGCATTGCTACAGTTTTGTTCTATCCAGTTGCCGAAGGTGGGGCTGCCGGTAAAATCGATAATGGCGGTGTCTGGGTGCTCCAGCAAGGGCATGGTCGCGGGCTCTTCACGGGTATCGGCCACCAGGGTTACTAGGTTGGGGTCAAAGCCTGCCTCCGCCAGCACTTCGCGGCAGCGACTCACCATTAAGGCGACCGGCAATATGGCGGCGGGGTGGGGCTTCATCACTACGGGGTTGCCGGTGGCTAAGCTGGCGCATAGGGCCGGGTAGCCGTTCCATAAGGGGAAGGTAGCACAGCAGACAACCACGCCGACTCCTCGGGGCATCAGGCGGTAGCGTTTATCCAGCTTGGCGGCACCATCGCCACCAAAGTTACGCTCCCATTGCGCCGTGGCGGGGGTTTCCTGCATGGCTTTATAGGCAAAGCTCAATGCTTCTAAGCCGCGGTCCAGGGCGTTGGCGCCGGAGCCGGCAAAGGCCATGATATAGCTCTGCCCGGAGGTGTGCATGGTGGCGTGGGCGTTTTCAAATAATTGTTCGCTGCAACGGTGCAGTATTTCCAAGCAAACACCGACCCGAGTCTCGATCGTGGCATCGCGCCAGCTGGGTCGGGCTTTATTGATATGCTGGTACAGCTCGTCGACATCGGCCTTGGGGTAAGTAATGCCCAATGGCTCGCGGGTATAGGGGCTGGTCTCGGCACCGGTTTGGCCAATGCTAGCGGGCTGCTCTAATGGATAGGGCTGGCCTAACATGGACTCAAACTTAGCTTTGCCGGCGACGGGCTTTTCGGCGCCATGAATTTTGCTGCTGGGGCTCTCTTGGTAGGCAGTCCAGGCATAGCGCTTGGCGCAGGCATCTAAGGCCTTGTCTAGGGTGGCTTTGTGTTGTTCAAACCAGGCTGACATAGGGTGTTCCTCGGCTATTGGGTAGTGTGGCGCTAACTATCACTGTTATTTCTGCGCCGTCCGTATTTTTTTGACTATATTTTGTAAGTCTCGTAAGGCAAGTTACTGAGATTAACAAGGCCAGTACTGGAAATCAACCGGGACTCGCCTAAAATAGATGAACTCACTGCTGGATCAGAGAGATCCTGAAGTAGCTGAGAGTTGTTATAGTGTTGAAAGCATTCCTTTTTTGTATGGTTATACCCCTAGTATTCTCCACCTTGGTGAGCCAGGCCCTGGCTGCCGATAAAGCCGCAATAAACATCTATACCGAGCAATTCCCTCCTTATAACTACCAAGGCGACGCTGGTTTGGAGGGTTTTGTGGTGGATGTAGTGCAGGAGCTTAAAGCCCAGCTGGGCCGCGATGACAAAATTCGCCTGGTGCCCTGGTTGCGGGTGTTACGTCATTTAGATGAGGCTAAGCCAGCAATGGGCTTTGCCATGGCGCGTACCGCCAACCGTGAAGACCAGTACCAATGGGTGGGGCCGGTGGCGTCGATGAATTCGGTGTTGGTTGTGCGCCGTGATCATCCGCTGCAATTTACCTCCTTGGAGAGCGCTCGTCGGTTGAGCGCTATCGCGGTGCTGGAGCACTCGGCGGGAGGCGCTTTGTTGAGTGCACATAAATTTAGCAATGTGGTGGCCGCTAACCGCCCGGAAATTAATTTTCGGATGTTGCTTAAAGGTCGAGTGGAGGCTTGGTTGAGTGTGGAGTCTTCGGTGCTTTACCATATGCACCAGCTGGGGATTAATCCTGATAAATTCAGGCTGATTGATGTGGACAATCACCTGCCCATGTACCTGGTATTTTCTTTGGCTACTGACCCCGCCGAAGTGGCTCGTTGGCAGCAGGCCCTGGATCAATTCAAGGCCAATGGCGGCCAGGCAAAATTACGGAGACAGCATCAACGCTATTTTAGCCGGCAAGCCCGGCGGGTGAGAAAAAGCTAAAGGCATATAATGGTGTCAGGATTTGGTTTAATATCCATCTTTGCAATTTAACATTGAGTACTGAGTCGTCCATGAGTGTCGCTAATTTAATCGTGATTAACCCAGTAGTTTTAAGTTTGGAGCTGCTAGGCGATCGCTGGACCATTTTAATTATGCGCGATGCATTTTTGGGGCGGCACCGCTTTGAGGAATTTCGACGCCATACTGGCGCTTCGCGCAGTACCCTGTCTAACCGTTTAGAAAATTTAGTTGAGCGAGGTGTTTTGTATAAACATCCGTACCAGCAAGCACCGCTGCGCTATGAATATCGTTTAACCGAAAAGGGTTTGGCACTTTACCCTTGGGCTTTGCTTATTTGGCAATGGGAGGCCAAGTGGGGTCTGGCGGACCAAAACCTGCCACCGCAGCTGTTGCATAAGGGCGAGCATGACCATGAGCTGGTTCCCCAGGCCGTATGCCGTCATTGCCAGCAATTATTCAGCTGGCAGGACGTCAGCCGAGAGGTTTTTGAGGACGGCGAAGAAGCCGATCTGGAAGCCTTAAAAACCATCGGCAAGCAGCGCCGTACTCGGGCCAGCAAGGGTGATGATAAGGATGCGAGCTTGGCGCATATCTCCGATATTATTGGTGACCGCTGGACCGTGTTAATTTTGGCCGCGGCCTTTATGGGGGTGCAGCGATATGATGATTTTCGTAAACAGCTGGGTATCGCCACCAATATTTTGTCGGACCGTTTGAAAATGCTGACCGACGCCGATGTGCTTGATCGCCAACCCTACCAGAGTAACCCGCCGCGCTACGAATACAGCTTAAAAGAAAAAGGCATTGAGCTTTATGCGTTTACCATGGCTATGCGCCAGTGGGCCAGGGATTGGATTGATGCCATGCCCGGTGCGCCGTTTCGCTTAGTGCATAAAGTCTGCGGCAATGAATTGGATGTGGATGTTATTTGCCAGGGCTGCGGTGAGGTGCCGGCGCCTAGTGATGTGGCTTACCAGGCTGCTGGGTCTGCTGAATAGGTGGCTGTAACAAACTTATCGTAGCCCGGCCCATTTTTACAGGTGGCGGCTTGCGTATAGCAGGTTTTTAAACGCTATTTGGTGTTTCAGTTTGTTGTGAATCTTCAAGCATTTCTACTGTTTCTAAAACATGTTCGGCAAAGCCGTGGCCGCCTTCGTAGAACAGGTTGTAGGTGATGCAGCCAAGCTTTTTAAGTTGCTTCATTTCATCAGGGAAGCGGGCGATAACGGCAATTTGACCGCGATAATCTAGCTCGTGGATAAGATTGACTACCTCTACATTCTCGCCATGGTTAGCTAGGCTGACCAGTACTAGCTTGGTTTTATTAACATCTATTTGTTGCCATAAATCTCTGTCGCTGGCATCGGCGCGAACGACATTGTAACCCTCACGTTTTAAGCGCTGAAATTTTTTGTCGCCCTCTTCAATACCGGCAATGCGGCCAGGGTATTCGCCGCGTAAATAGCGGTAGGCACCTATGCCAACGCGGCCCATACCCAGTACTACAATTTCGATTCCCTCAAGTTCGCCTGGCCGTTCGGAAGGCAGGCGTTTGGCCAATTCGTAGCGGGAAAATATATGTCGAAATTTGTTGTAAATGGCGTGGGCGTTGTCGTTCACCGGGGCTGCTAAGAAGAACGATATTGATAGTGCTAGGGCCAGGGTGACCACCCAGTCGGCGGGAATAGTGCCGTTGCTGGCGGCGAGTGCGGCTACAATTAAGCCAAATTCGCTGTAGTTTGATAGTGCCAATGAGGCAATTAATGCGGTTCGCGCCCGCAGGCGGCTAATGGTCATCAGCCAATAAAACAGCAGCGGTTTAAATAGGCCGGCCAGGGCCAGGGCAAAGGCGAAGCCTAGCATGGCCAGGTCGGGCATACCGTTGAGGCCGATGCTTAAAAAGAAGCCGACCAAGAATATATCTTTAAAGCTTAATAGAGATTTAGACAGCTCGTTCGATTTGATGCCGCCGGCCAATAAGATGCCTAATATTAAAGCACCCAGGTCACCTTTTAGATTAACGGATTCAAATAATTCGGCGCCGCCAAAAGCGATGCCAATACCAAATAAAACCAATAACTCGCCGTGGCCGCTCCACTGCAATAGGCGGTGCAACATGGGTCTGGCGGGCAGCAATAATAATAAAAAGATGGCGAACCAGTCGGGGGTTTTACCGGTGCTTAGGGCCAGGAACACAACCGCTGCGATATCTTGAATGATTAACACGCCGATGGCGATATTGGCGTGGATGGACGAAGTTTCACCGTGTTGTTCGAATACTTTAACGGCAAACACCGTGCTGGAAAAGGACAGGGCGAAGGCAATGGTCCAGATGGCGCTGGGCTCTAAGCCAGACAAACGCCCGATGGAGGGCGTTAAGATGAAAAATAAAGTGGCAAAGCTGGCGGTGGCAATCAGCATATGGCTGCTGGCAACGGCCCAAATTTGTGGCGCCATTAAGTCGCGAATATTGAGCTTTAGGCCGATGGTAAAAAGCAACAGGGTAATACCGGCATTGGCAATGACGTCGATGGTATTGCCGGTATTTAGACCCAGCCAGTGGATCATAAAGCCCGCCAGCAAATAGCCGAGCATTGGCGGAAAGCCAATTCGCTTAAAGCTGAGGCCTGCCGCTAAGGCAATAATTATAATGAGTGGGTCAAGCATGCCGCATTCCATCATGGGGCGTATTTTAGGGGCCCCTTACCATTGTAAGCAGTAAGTTTAGCCTAATATGCGCTGATGCAGGCAATGATTCGCTTGGATATCAGCCATTTAGCTGACAATTAGCTTGTTGCTATGGCTTATGTAGGGGAATAGTAGGGGAAAATAAAGAAGAGCCCCTCGCTAGAGGGGCTGGGAATTATAGGGACTTGTGCTTAATCCAGTCATCTACCTTGGCTTCGACTACTTTCATTGGCATGGCGCCGCTGAGTAGAACTAGGTCGTGAAATTCCTTGATATCAAACTGCTGCCCTAGGGCTAGGCGGGAGCGCTGGCGTAGCTCGAGAAATTTGAGCATGCCTAATTTATAACCCAGGGCCTGTCCGGGCCAAGCCATATAGCGCTCAATTTCGGCCACGGTCTCGGTCCTGCCCATGCCAGTATTGGCCGTCATATAGTCGATAGCTTCGTCGCGGGTCCATTTTTTATAGTGAATGCCGGTGTCTACAACTAGGCGTACAGCGCGAAAGATCTCGGCTTTTAAACGACCGAGGTCGCCAAAGGGGTCGGTTTTATATACGCCCATTTCCCAGGCGACGCGCTCAGAATACAGGGCCCAGCCTTCAGAATAGGCGTTGTAGGAGGCCACGCGACGTATTAAGGGCAGCGAGTCTTGGGCCATGTTAAGGGCGATTTGCCAATGGTGGCCGGGGTTGGCCTCGTGGTAGGTCAGGGTTTTAAGGTCGAATTTAGGTACGGCCTTCATATCGCGCAGGTTAATCCAGTAGATGCCGGGCACGCTGCCATCTAAGGTGGGGGCGGTGTACCGACCACCGGCTTCGCCGTCTTCCGTTGCTACGGGAATGCGGCGGACCTCAACTGGATAAGGTGGCGTGGTGGCAAACTGCTGGGGCATAATTTTATTGATGTCTTTAATCATGCCATTAAGATCGTTTAGTAGCTCGGCCCGGCCGGCGTCGGAATCCGCATAGATAAAGCGAGCCTCTTCGGTTAGGCCAATCATGCGCTCACCGACGCTGCCTTCTGTATATCCTTGGGCGGTTAAAATGGCGTCCATTTCAGCGCGAATACGTTTAACTTCGGCCAGCCCAATTAAATGTATTTCGGCGGGTGTCTTATCGGTATCACCTAGGCGTTTGACCATTTCTAGGTAGAATTGCGGGCCATTAGGTTGGGCCCAAATGCCGTCGGCGACGCGGGACTGGCCTGCATATTTACGCAGGCTGGCCGCAATTTTTTGATAGCCGGGGTATACATAGGTGTCGACATTGCTGGCGGCTTGTTCAAGCAACTTGGCCTTATCAGCCGCACTCATGTCGTCGAGCTGGTCCAGCTTGGATTTAAACGATGTTACCAGGCTATGTTGCGCCGCCGGGATTTGGGTATAGCTATCGACAAAATTTAGGGTGCTTTTGACCAGAGCTTTGGGCAGTAGCCAGTTCTTTTCCGAGTCGTGAATCAGCTTGCTGTTGATCTTGTCGATATATTGCTCGAACGCCACCAGGCGGGCTAAATACGCTTGCGCGTCGCCTTTGGATTTTATTTGCTGAGCATTTTGCAGGGTTGCAGGGCCATCAATCAAAGGGCCGTTAATTTGGTTAACGACAAAGGGTGAGTGCCCCATCCAGGTATCGATATAGCCCTGTTCAAAGCCTGCCACGCCGGCGTAGTAATTTAACAGGTTGGTGGCCACCCGCTGGTTATCAACATTGATGCCTTCATCTTTGGCGGGTTTGGCGCTCAGTTGTTGGGCGGCTGTGGCCATGGCCTGGCGCAGCTGGCTTTCAGCCGCTAGGGAGTAATCTTCTAGGCGGTGGCTATAGCTGCCGCCGGCGGTTTCTATGTCGAGGCCTATTTGAGTGGCGAATTGTGGCCTAGCCTTAAATAATTGGGTGCTGGCTTGCTCAATTTTCAACGTTAGCTCGACGGCGGCGATGGTGCTTACCGAACTGGCAGGGGTAGCGGCCGCAGGTGTCGCGGTGGCTGCTGAGGTTTGTTCTTGTTTGGTGCAGGCAGACAGGGCGATAAGACTCGCCAGGGCAACGGCCAGGGGGATTTTTTTCATAATAGTCTTCATAGAAGGTTGGACAGTGCTAATGGGACGGATAAGACCGCTTGGGCCTCAGTTGGCTGAGGGGTAATGGCGTTGCTGGGCTTAGAGTGTCGCCTGCTCGACAGTATAGCTGGCTAGATATCGGCTAAAATAATTTAATAAGACTAATAAGGAAACATTATGGGCCAGAGTAAACGACTTGTTATTGCCGGTGCTGGCAGCATTGGCTGTTATGTGGGTGGTTTGTTGGCAGCACAAGGCCTGGCGGTTACATTGCTGGGGCGTGAGCGTATTATTGCTGCGTTGCGCCAACAGGGCTTGGCGTTAACGGATGGCCAGGGTTTAGAGCTAAATATTCCCGCTGAACAGCTAGAATTAAGTACCGAGCCGCAGTGTTTAGCGACAGCCGATATTATTTTGATTGCCGCCAAGAGTTTGGCTACCGCGGATATTGCGGAGCAAATTAAGCTATACGCCAAGCCGGAGGCGGTAGTCTTAAGTTTACAAAATGGTGTTAAAAACCCAGCTTTGTTACGGCAGCTTTTGGATCAAAAAGTATTGGCCACCATGATCCCATTTAATGTGGTGCAAACCGGACCCGCCAGTTTTCATCGGGGTACTTTTACTCCTGAGATTGGTATGCAAAGTGATGCTGAAATTTCCGGTTGTTTGTCTGGCCAGTATATTGATTTTACTTCGGAGCCGGAATTTGAAAAAATTCAATGGGGTAAAATTTTATTGAATATTAATAATGCGGTCAATGCTTTGTCCAACCTGCCTCTTAAGGAGCAGTTGAGTTCACGCCCATGGCGCCGCTTAATGGCAGCGGTAGTGGAGGAGTCCATGGCGGTGTTCGATGCGGCAGGTATTCAATATCAATCTGTTGCACCCGTTAGCATGAAGGCTTTTTGCCGAATCATGAGGCTACCCACATTTTTGTTCAAAATTGTGGCTGCGCCAATGTTAAAAGTTGACCCCAAGGCCCGTGCTTCTATGTGGGAAGATTTACACCATAAGCGTTTAACCGAGGTGGATGAGTTTCAGGGTTTGTTAATTGATTTAGGCAAGCAGCACGGTGTGCCGACGCCGCTCAACAATACTTTATTTGAGCAGGTTAAAAAGGCTGAGCAAAAAGCTCAAGGTTCACCAGGTTTGCTGGTGACGGATATTGGGGGTGGGGTGATATAGGAATGGTTTAGGCAGCCCGGCGGCCCGGATTATGTCTACCGGATGTAGGTAAGGGGCGATAGCTTTTGCCGTTTAGTTTCGAGTTTTCGGATTCTTTTCCGGCTTAGCTCTGGCGTTTTGTTTTCCAGACACGCCGGTGAATCCATCCCTGGAGGCTTCACGTCGACTCCTGTCTCCTAGAGTCTGGAAAACAAAACCCCAGATCTAAGCCTGCATCGCGGAGTGTTTAGATTGAGCCTTCAGCTGATGGGCACCAACAAAGCTAGGGGCGGCGGGGTGGTTTGTATTGCAGCCAGTCAGGGCGTGTTTTTAGCGGATCAGTGTTGGCGGCGTTTTTAGGCGAGGACTGTCTGAGCGCAGCGAGTTCCGCAGCCGCCACCAATACTGAGCTGCGTGCGACCGGCAGCAATATAAACCACCCCGGCGGCCCGGATTGTGTCTACCGGATGTAGGTAAGGGGCGATAGCAGGAGCGATCCTTTTCCGGCTTAGCTCTGGCGTTTTGTTTTCCAGACACGCCGGTGAATCCATCCCTGGAGGCTTCACGTCGACTCCTGTCTCCTAGAGTCTGGAAAACAAAACCCCAGACCTAAGCCTTCATTGTGCCAGCGGCTAATCTTTAGGCTACATTGGTATTGCTTGTGACCCACAGGTGTAGGGCCGGTGGGGTGGTTTGTGTTGACGCCAGTCAGGGCGCGTTTTTAGGCGAGGACTGTCTGAGCGCAGCGAGTTCCGCAGCCGCCACCAATACTGAGCTGCGTGCGACCGGCGACAATATAAACTACCCCAGCGGCCCGGTGTGGCACATTACATCAAGTATTTAGATCCTTTCCCGGCTTAGCTCTGGCGTTTTGTTTTCCAGACACGTCCTTCGACAAGCTCAGGAAGAGCGGGTTATGGGGCTTCACGTCGAATCTGTTTTTGTGCCGCTCATGGTGAGCCTGACGAACCAACAGAGTCTGGAAAACAAAACCCCAGATCTAAGCCTGTATTGTGCTAGCGTTGAGATAAATTATTTTTACTTTAAAGTTAAATCGCCTGCTGCCAATTGAATGAAGTATCACCCACCACATAGAAGTCGGGGTTTAGCAGTGATTCTTTTTGGTTGTAACGCAGGGGTTTAAAATCGGGGCCGTAAACTTCTCCGCCGGCGGCTTTAACAATGGCGTGGGCGGCGGCGGTGTCCCATTCGCAGGTGGGGGCTAGGCGGGGGTAAAAATCGGCTTGGCCGGCGGCGATCAGGCAGAGTTTTAATGAGCTGCCCATCGACTTTAACTGAACCTGGCCCAGCTGTTGCTGCAAGCGTTCGACCATGGCCGTTAAGGCTTCGGCTCCGTGGCGGCGGCTGCCGACTAGTTCTACCGGGCTGGCTTCGCTACCCCGGTCTTTTAATGTGCGAGTTTTAATGGGGGTTGATTCTGAGGCAGTCCATTTTTCAGCTACGTTGTTTGCGGGTTGGATAAGTGCGCTGTAGCCAATTTCTTGAACTGGTATATACACCACCCCGGCAATGGGCTGGCCATTTTCAATTAGGGCTACGTTGACGGTGAACTCGCCATTGCGATTGATAAATTCCTTGGTGCCGTCCAAGGGGTCAACCAGCCAATAGCGCTGCCAGGTTTGGCGCTCATCAAAGCTGGGTATCTCACCTTCTTCTGACAAGATGGGCACCCCGGCTAAAATATGCGGCAAGCCCTGGGCTAAAATTTTATGGGCGGCGAGGTCAGCTTGGGTTAAAGGCGAGTTGTCGGCCTTGGACTGTACGGCAATGTCGGCACCTTGTTGGTACACCGCCATAATGGCGTCGCCTGCCTGCCGGCATAACTGGTTTAGCTGTTGCAGCTTAAGCGTGTCCACAAACACTCCTTTAGGTCATCATGTTATTTTTAGTTTGTGCCCTATGATACCCTCTGTACCGCAAAATAATAATGACAATAACGAGGTTAACCCTATGCCCGCGAAGGCAATTTACGCCGCGATGGTATTACTGGCCCTGCTGGCTATTCCGTTGAAACCATTTGATAGCTATTTTTTAATCAAGGCGCTGCCTATTTTATACCTGGCTGCCCGGGCTTATTTGGATTTTAAAGGCGGCGCACGTTTTTGGCTGTGTGCGGCGCTGGGGCTTTCGGCTTTGGGCGATATACTGCTGGCGCTGGAGTTTAAGCTGCAGTTTGTCTTGGGCTTGTCGGCTTTTTTACTGGCCCAGCTCGCTTATGGGCTGCTGTATATTGGCCAGCTAGACCGAGCGCGGTTATGGCGGGTGGCCATTGCCGTTATTTTCCCTATTGCCGCGCTGAGTTTATTGATTCCCATGGTTGGCGATATGGCGATTGCCGTTAGTGCCTATACCTTGGCCATCGGCTTTATGTTGCTGGCGGCTTGGGGGCATAAAGCACCCAGCCTATTGATTGCTCTGGGTGCCAGCTGTTTTATCCTGTCTGATAGTTTGATTGGGTTTAATAAGTTTGTTGCCGCAATTCCGGCGTCGGACTATTGGGTGATGATTAGCTATTACCTAGCGCAATGGTTGATGTTTGCGGGCTTGCGCAGGTACTGGCGGCCCAGCTAGCTTCTAGGCATAATGGCTTTTTGAGTAGGAAGCGGATTAGGCTGTAAATGGTACCCTGGAACGAAATTGATACTGTACTTTTGGATATGGACGGTACTTTATTAGATCTTCACTTTGATAACTATTTTTGGCGGCACCATCTGCCTCGGCGTTATGCTGAGACCCACGGTCTGGCTTTAGATAAGGCGCAGCAGCAGCTGCAAGACCATATTGGCTCGTTAGAAGGTAAGCTGGAGTGGTATTGCGTCGACCATTGGTCTGATGCCCTCAAGTTAGATATTCGCGCCTTAAAGGAAGAGGTGCAGGAGCGCATCGCGACCCGCCCTTATGCGGTGGAGTTTCTGCAACGTTTGCGCGCGCTGAATAAAAAACTGGTTTTAATCACCAATGCTCACCCTAAGAGCTTATCGTTAAAGCTGGATGTGACCCATATCGACCAGTGGTTGGATGTGGTTATCTCCTCCCACGAATATCGCCAGCCGAAAGAACAGCAAGCTTTTTGGCAGTGTTTACAAAAGCAGGAACAATTCGACCCAAGTCGCACTCTATTTATTGACGATACCGTGCGTATCTTAGATTCGGCCGCCGAATATGGGGTTAAGCACCTTTTGTGTATCCACCAGCCCGACAGCCAAGAGCCGCGTCAGATCGAGCAGTATCCGGCGATTAGCCATTTTGATGAAATTATGCCCGAGTTACGATGAGCCCAATGCAAAAAGTAAGAATTGATAAATGGCTGTGGGCGGCGCGTTTTTATAAAACCCGCAGCTTGGCCAAGGCCGCTATCGAGGGTGGTAAGGTCCATGCCGACGGCCAGAAGATAAAAGCCAGCAAGGAAATATTGGTGCAGCAAATGCTCACCATACGCCAGGGTTGGGAGCAAAAGGAAGTTGAGATTGTTGCCTTGTCGGATAAGCGTCGTGGCGCGCCAGAGGCGCAGGCCTTGTATCGCGAAACCGAGGCCAGCATCAGCAAGCGAGAGTTAGAGGCCAGTCAGCGTAAAGCTTTGCGTGGTTTAGATATGACGCCGGATTCGCGCCCCACTAAAAAGCAACGCCGACAAATACACCGTTTTAGAAAAAAGGACTTGGATTGAAATGTTAAAACCCCCGATGAAATTACTACCGCTGTTAGTTGCCGCCTGCCTTAGTTTTGGCAGCCTGAGCTTTAGTGCGCTGAGCTTTAGTGAAGATTACCAAAAAGTTAAAAATGCGGTCATAAAGATATACAGCACATCGACCCCGCCAGACTATTTTACCCCATGGCGGTTATTGAATTCGCAGCAGAGCTCCGGCTCCGGCGCGGTGATTGCCGGCGATAGAATTTTAACCAATGCCCATGTGGTGGCCGATGCCAGTTATTTGCAGGTACAAAAAAACGGCGAGCCTAAAAAATATCAGGCCTATGTCGAGTTTGTGTCCCATGAGGCCGACCTGGCTATTTTAAAAGTTAAGGATAAGAATTTTTTAAAAGGTATTAAGCCCTTAAAAATTGGTAAGTTGCCCGAGCCGCTGGAAACCGTTTCGGTATTTGGTTTTCCCTTTGGCGGTAACACCTTGAGTATTACCCGTGGGGTTTTATCTCGGGTTGAGCACCAATACTACGCCCATGCGGGTGGCTATTTGTTAGCGGGCCAAATCGATGCGGCGATAAACCCCGGCAACAGCGGTGGTCCGGTTATCATTGATGAAAAAATTGTTGGTGTGGTCATGCAGGCTAATAATGGCTCGCGCGCTGAAAACCTTGGCTATTTTGTGCCGCCCAGTGTTATTCGCCATATTTTAAAGGACGCCGAGGACAGCCAGCACAATGGTTTTGTTGAGTTAGGTTTGCGTACCCAGCAGCTGGATAGCCCGGCTATGCGCAAAGCTCACAAATTGAGTGAAGAGCAAAATGGTGCTTTGGTAGTCAAGGTGTTTGTTAACTCCCCTGCGGCGGGAAAAATCCAGCCCGGCGATGTCATTTTGTCCGTTGATCAATACGATGTGGCCGAAGACCGTTCGATTGAATTTCGCAAAAGCCAGCGTACTAATTTCAAATATGCTTTAGACCAACACCATGTCGGCGACAAAATAAAACTCAGTATTAGCCGAGATGGCAAGGTGCAAAATATTGCGCTAACGGCGATTCAGGCCGAGGCCGACTATAGCTTGGTGTTGCCCGAGCAGTTTGGCCAGCAGCCCAGCTACTTTATTTATGGTGGAGTGGTGTTTGTACCGCTGAATATGAATTTGATTAAGCGCTGGGGTGCCAGCTGGCACAACAAAGCGCCGGTGGAATTCCTAAGCGCGCGGAATAAATGGCGTACCCCAGAGCAGCAAGAGCTGGTCGTCGCTTTAAAAGTTTTGCCCTCAGATGTGAACCTGGGCTATCACGACTGGAAGAACTGGATTATCAAGTCGGTTAATGGCCAGGCAGTTAGGAACTTTGGCGAGTTTGTTGCTAGTGTCCGGGCTAATAAAGATAAATATTTAAGTCTGGCCGATGATGACGGTTATAAAATGGTCTTAAGTCGTGCTGCTGCTGAGCAGGATGAGCCCCAAAACTTAAGTCGTTACCGGGTGCCGATGGCTTTTTCAGCCGATCTAACGCCGCGTCCGCTGGCCAAAAACTAGGCCGTGGCAATGTTAATGCCAATGCCAATGCTAAGCGGGGCTGCGGCAGTGAGGCCGATATTATTGTTGTGTTTGCTGCTGTCGCCGTTGAGTATGGCCAAGGTCTATAAATGGACCGACAGCCAGGGCAAGGTGCACTACAGTGATAAAAAGCCCAAGCGTGGTGCCGAAGATGTGAGTGCCCAGCTCACCTCTAGCAATACCGATAGTAGCGCCGCCGAAGTGCAAAAACTCAAGCAGGTATTTCCGGCTGAGACCGCCATTGAAAAACAGCAGCGGGCCAATGTTGCCAGGCAGCAGCAGGTGGCCAGGCAAAAAAGTGCCAAACTTTGCCAGAAGCTACGCAAGAGTCACCGCACCATGCAGGGCAAGTTTTACTATGTGCACAAGGATGGCAGTACCTCTGAGGTCAAAGAGTCTGAGCGTGCTCGGGCACTGGCGGATATAAAAGCCAAAATTCGTCGTTACTGTAGCTAGCTGGCGCCCTCAGGCCGGGCTGATTTAAGTAGCTGCATTCAATCTAGACCCCTTGAGATCTGTCGCCCCGGCCCCATATTCAGGCCTATATCGATTCGCCTTATTTTGCAGAGTGGCCCATGTCTAGCAACGACCAAATTCAACGATTTATTTTTGATAATACCGATATCCGCGGTGAAGTTATTAGCTTGCAGCAGGCCTATCAGCAGGTTCGCAGCAATAACATGAAAGCTGAGCAGGGCATGCCCGAGAGCTTGGTGCAGTTATTGGGTGAGTTTTTGGCCGCCGCCTGCTTGCTGTCTAGCAGCTTGAAGTTTGATGGTGTTTTGACCCTGCAAGCTCGGGGTGACGGTGCCGTGCCAGTGATAATGGCCGAGTCCAGCAACCATAAGGACTTGCGCGGTGTTGTACAGCTGGCCGAAGGCGCTGATCTCAGTGCCCTGGCAGGCTTGAGCTTGCCGGAATTGTTAGGCAAAGGCCTGCTGGTTATTATTATTGAGCCCGATAAGGGTGAGCGCTACCAAGGTATAGTGCCGTTGGAAAAGCCCAGCCTGGCGCAAAACCTAGAGGACTACTTTGCCCAGTCCGAGCAGCTTAAAACCCGCTTTTGGTTAAATGCTAACGCAGAGCGGGCCGCTGGGCTGATGTTGCAGGCCCTGCCGCAACAGTTGGCTGACGCTGACAGCAATGAACAGCACTGGCAAACTGCGGAGGCCCTGGCGACCACCGTCAAGGACGATGAGCTACTGACGTTGGCCCATGGTGAGCTGTTGTATCGTTTGTTTAATGAGCTGGAAGTCCGCCTATACGATGCCGAGCCGGTGCAGTTTGCCTGCAGTTGTTCGCGAGAGCGCTGTGAAAATACCTTGCGCTCTTTAGGGCAAGAAGAGCTTGAGCAGATCATCAGTGAGCGAGACCTGATCACTATTGATTGTCATTTTTGTAATAAAAAATATCAATTTGGCCCGACTGATGTGGTTGATATGTTCAAACCAGGTGCTGCAGATCTCCATTAAGTCCGGAGCCGCTGGCCGAGCTTGTCTAAATTCACCGGATCGATGACCACTATTGGCCAAATAATAACGAGATAAGATCGAATCGCAATAGCTTTTCTGACATAATAGCGCGCCCAAGATTACCGTACCCCTGCCAACAAGGGCTGGGGGAAGAATTATATTACCAGTCTCCACTAGACCACAGGCCATCAAGAGTCTGGGCTGGAAGAGGCCTATAGCTGACAGGACTATGCCCCATGACACAACTTGACGATTCCCCGACCGTCTACAAGGACCTTACATCGGTAGAGCTAATAGAACAGGCTTTACTGCGTGGTGAAGGTAAATTGGCCGCCAATGGCGCATTTACCGCTGTAACTGGCGAGCGTACTGGTCGCTCACCCGCTGACCGCTATACCGTAGAAGAGCCTTCTACCGCTGATAGCATCGATTGGGGTGCGGTAAACCGTCCTTTCGATAGCGACAAGTTCGATGCCCTATGGGATCGTGTTGCAGCCTATGTTGCTGGGGTTGATTCTTTTGTTTCTCACCTGCATGTGGCAGAAGACGAGGATCACTACCTTCCGGTTAAAGTGACCACTGAGACGGCTTGGCACAACCTGTTTGGCCGCAATATGTTTATCCGTACCGATAACTACAACCCCAAGGCCAAAGAAGAATGGCGTATTTTGCACGCCGCTAACTTTGCTTGTGAGCCTGAGCGTGACGGTACTAATTCTGAAGTGGCGGTTATTGTTAACTTTGCCCAGCGCAAAGTCTTGTTGGCCGGTGCCAAGTACGCGGGTGAAATGAAGAAGTCGATGTTTTCTGTCCAAAACTTCTTGTTACCTGAAAAAGACGTTATGCCTATGCACTGCTCGGCTAACGTTGGTAAAGAGGGCGATACTTGTTTGTTCTTCGGCCTTTCTGGTACGGGTAAAACCACCTTGTCTGCCGACCCTGAGCGTTACCTGATTGGTGATGATGAGCACGGTTGGGCCAAGGGCGCAGTCTTTAATATGGAAGGTGGGTGTTACGCCAAGACTATCGACCTAAGCCAGAAAAACGAGCCTGTTATTTGGGATGCCATCCGCTTTGGCGCCATCGTTGAAAACGTGGTCCACAATGAAGAGCGTGTGGCCGATTATAACGATACTTCGTTGAGCGAAAATGGTCGTTGTTCTTACCCACTTGAGCACGTTGAGATGCGAGTTGAAGAGAACCGCGCCGGCGAGCCTAAGAACGTTATCTTTTTGACCTGTGATGTTTCTGGTGTTATCCCACCGGTTTCTATCCTGAGCAAAGAAGCGGCGGCCTATCACTTTTTGTCTGGCTATACCGCCCGTGTCGGCTCTACCGAGCTAGGCGCCGAGGCCGGCATTCACCCTGCTTTCTCTACCTGTTTTGGTGCTCCCTTTATGCCTCGCCCAGCCCGCGAATACGCTGAGCTATTGATGAAGCGCATCGAAGAGTTTGACGCTAAAGTTTACTTGGTTAATACCGGTTGGACTGGTGGCGCTGGTGGTTCTAAAGGTACTGGTTCACGTTTCCCTATTCCAGTAACTCGCGCGGTAGTTGCAGCGATTCAGGACGGTTCTTTGGATGAAGCCGAAACTGAGCGTTTAGAAACCATGAACTTGGAAATTCCCGTAGCGGTAGCCGGTGTGGATAAGTCTTACTTAAACCCACGCTCAGCTTGGTCTGACCAAGCCGCTTATGATGAGTCAGCGGCTCGTCTTGCGGGTTTGTTTGCGGATAATATCCAGAAGTTTTCTGTTAGCCCAGAAATCGAAGCAGCCGGTCCTAAGGTCTAAACCTCAGCCCCAAAGCTCGTAAAAAGGCCGCTATTTAGCGGCCTTTTTTTATGGCTGGGATAAATGGATTTGTAAGGGTTGGTTGTAATTGCGGTCCGGTTTATTACTGTTCAGCTTAGCCTACAGGACGTAGGTAAGGGGCGATAGCAGGAGCGATCCTTTCCCGGCCTAGCTCTGGCGTTTTGTTTTCCAGACACGCCGGTGGATCCATCCCTGGAGGCTTCACGTCGACTCCTGTCTCCTAGAGTCTGGAAAATAAAACCCCAGATCTAGGCCTGCATCGTGCCAGCGTTTATAAAGTGTTGTCTTCTGGCTTTAGTGTGTGGCATTCGCGGCGGCCCGGATTATTATCACTTGGCTTGCCTACAGGACGTAGGTAAGGGGCGATAGCAGGAGCGGTAGCTTTTGCCGTTTGGCTTTGAATTCCTAGATATCTCCGGCTTAGCTCTGGCGTTTTGTTTTCCAGACACGCCGGTGGATCCATCCCTGGAGGCTTCACGTCGACTCCTGTCTCCTAGAGTCTGGAAAACAAAACCCCAGATCTAAGCCTTCATTGTGCCAGCGTTTATAAAGTGTTGTCTTCTGGCTTTAGTGTGTGGCATTCGCGGCGGCCCGGATTGTGTCTACCGGATGTAGGTAAGGGGCGATAGCAGGAGCGATCCTTTTCCGGCTTAGCTCTGGCGTTTTGTTTTCCAGACACGCCGGTGAATCCATCCCTGGAGGCTTCACGTCGACTCCTGTCTCCTAGAGTCTGGAAAACAAAACCCCAGATCTAAGCCTGCATTGTGCCAGCGGCTAATCTTTAGGCTACATTGGTATTGCTTGTGACCCACCGGCCCGGTGTGGCACATTACATCAAGTATTTAGATCCTTTCCCGGCCTAGCTCTGGCGTTTTGTTTTCCAGACACGCCCTTCTACAAGCTCAGGAGGAGCGGATTATGGGGATTCACGTCGAATCTGTTTTTGTGCCGCTCATGGTGAGCCTGACGAACCAACAGAGTCTGGAAAATAAAACCCCTGATCTAAGCCTGCATCGTGCCAGTGTTAAGACTTGAGCCCCAAAAAAATTAATCGTCATCAAGGCTGGGTGTGGCCACCTGATCTAAGGGCTGCATCTTGGCTTTGCGCTTGCCGCCCATCTCTGCGTACAGCATGCCGGCAATAATTAAACCGGCGCCGACCCAACCCTGCACCCCTAAATGCTCATCTAAAAATATATACGCAAACAAATGTGCAAAGGTGGGTTCTAGGGCGAATATTAACGCCACTTTGTGGGGTTCTAATAACCGCTGGCTGGAGGTTTGCGCCCAGTAAGCAAACGCGCTGCCTAAGATGGCGGAAAATAAGATCCCAATAATCACCGCTTGGTTGAGTAGCTGCTCGGTTAATGGCGGGTAGTCACCGCTCATGCCAATGCCTAGACCGGCGGCTATGGCGCTATAAATTCCGACCGCTGCCAGCTGCACAATGCTGAGCAAAACCACCGGGTAGTGCTTGGCGTATTTGTCGGTAAAACAAATATGCGCGGCGAAGCAAACCGCACAGAGAGATATTAAAATATCACCGTCATTAAATTCTAATTTATCACCCATGGTCAAAAAATACAGGCCGACGGTGGCGGTAAAAACAGCTACCCAAACCGAGCTGGAAATTTGTTTGCGGAAAAATAACCAGGCGAATACCGGCGTTAGCGGTACACATAAGCCGGTAATAAAGCCGGCATTGGAAACGCTGGTGTAGAGCATGCCCTGGGTTTGGCTGCCAAAACCCAAAAACAACAACAGACCTAATCCGGCTCCGGTTTTCAGCAATTGTAAGCGAGAGTAGTCTCGTGTTTGTTTGCGGCTGGAGCTTAGCAGCCAAAGCGGCAGCAGGCACAGTGCCGCTAGCAAAAAACGAAAGGTATTAAAGGTATTGACCGCCATTACATCGATGGCTTTATCAACCACTACAAAACCCAAGCCCCATATAAGGTTGACAATAACGAGGGCGAGAATGGCGGATCTGGGGTTGTTTATCATGTTATTTTCGGTGCGAGCTTTTGGCAGGGTAGCTGGCGAAAGCAGTCGTGAGTATGGTCGTTAACCAAACCTGCGGCCTGCATAAAAGCATAACAAATAGTGCTGCCGACAAAATTGAACCCTGCCTTTTTTAACGCCTTGGACATGTGTTCCGAAATGTCTGTACTGGCGGGTACTTGTTTGAGGTTTTTGGGCGCATTTTGTAATGGTTGGCCATCCACAAACTGCCAGATGAAATCGCTAAACTCTATGCCTTGTTCGCGCAGCTCTAAATAGGCGCGGGCATTGCGCCGAGCGGACTCTATCTTGAGCTTGTTGCGAATAATACCCTCGTTCTGTCGCAGCTTGGCCAGTTTGTTGTCACTGTAGCGTGCCATTTTTTCGGGGTTAAAGCCGTCGTAGGCCTGGCGGTAGTTTTCCCGTTTGCGCAGTACCGTAATCCAAGACAGGCCGGCCTGGGCGCCTTCGAGCATAATCATCTCAAACAGACGATCACTATCAAAGTTGGGCACCGCCCACTCAGTGTCATGGTAGGCCTGGTACAAGGGGTCGGTAGAGCACCATTGGCAACGCTGTTTATCGGACATATTGGGCCTATAGTTGTAATAGGGCGCCAGTCTAATGCTTATGGCGGTTACTGCCAAATAGGACTAGTATCATCAGTTGGTGTACTTCTGAATTAGGACCCTTATTTTTGAGAGCTCCGGACGCCTGCGGCGCAGGGGCTTGGCATAGGGCCCTTATACAACAACAGGCCACGTCTTATGCAAACACAATACCCTGCCATAAAGCCTTATAACCACTTTCATTTAACGGTCACCGATGGGCACCAGCTCTACGTCGAGCAATGTGGTAACCCCGAAGGTATACCTGTGGTGTTTGTCCACGGTGGGCCGGGTGGGGGTTTTAGCAAGGATGACCGGCGCTTTTTTGACCCGGAATTGTACCGCATTATTCTATTTGATCAGCGTGGTGCGGGTCGCTCTTTGCCCCATGCCGAGCTAAGTAACAACACCACCCTGCACCTTCTTAATGATATGGAGGCTCTGCGCCTGCACTTGGAGGTAGACCAGTGGGTGCTTTTTGGTGGCTCCTGGGGCTCAACCTTAAGCCTGCTGTATGCCCAGACCTATGCCGATAAGGTTTTGGCCATGGTCTTGCGCGGTATTTTTCTCTGCCGTGAGCAGGACTTGCATTGGTTTTACCAAGAGGGCGCCAGCCACATCTACCCCGATTACTGGCAAGACTATGCCGGTATTATTCCCGCCGCAGAGCGCAGTAATATGATGGCGGCCTATTACAAACGCCTGATAGGCGATGATGAGCTGGCCAAGATGAGTGCCGCCAAGCACTGGTCGGTATGGGAGGGGCGCTGTTCCACCTTACGCCCCAGCGTTGAAAAGGAAAGCCACTACTCCGATCCTCGAGTCGCCCTGGCTATGGCCCGGATAGAGGCGCATTATTTTGTTAATGATATTTTTTGTCGTCCCAATCAAATATTGGAAGATGCAGATAAATTAGAGGGCATTCCGATCACCATCGTACACGGCCGCTACGATATGGTTTGCCCGCTGGATAATGCCACCGCGCTACATAATTCTTTGAGTGAGTCACGCTTGCAGATTATTCGCGATGCCGGCCATGCTTCTAGCGAGCCTGGGATAGTGGATGCTTTGGTTCGGGCTACGCAGGATATTGCCGAGGGGTTAAAAGGCGATTGGCATACCCTAGCTTGATAAGCGCTTTTAAGCGCGCTTTTTGCCTTATGGCGTCGTCGGTGCTGTGCTCGGTCAGTCACGTACTTAATGTACGCTCCTTCCCTGTGCGCAGTACCTCCTAGCCCTAAGGCAAAAATCGCGGCTTAAAAGCCGCTTATCTGGTGGCTGGGGTTACTAAGGGTGTTGTTTTGTCTTATGGCGTCGTCGGTGCTGTGCTCGGTCAGTCACGTACTTAATGTACGCTCCTTCCCTGTGCGCAGTACCTCCATCCTGAGCTTGTCGAAGGACCTAGCCCTAAGGCAAAAATCGCGGCTTAAAAGTCGCTTATCTGGTGACCGGGCTTCGGTTTTTTAAAAGCAATAAGATTTTTATTTATACCGTGTGTTCATTCAGCGCGTACTTGATGTGCGCTCCCGCCCTGCTATATAGTCAGTTCATTCGCATGGTTTGGGCTTTACCCTAAAAAGGAGTGGTACGATAATGGGAAAAGTTATTAAGTATATTTTTGCATCCCTGTTTTTAATTTTTGCTTTGATGTACCTATTGATGACCGCAGGCGTTATGCCGGATACCAAGGTGGTTGCTGGTGATAGCCTGTCTTCTGAGGTGATTGCAAGCTTGCGCGAGGAGGGCATTATCCTGGCTGACGAGAAAATTCAGTATTTTTATTCGGAGGATTTATTTTCGTTTGAAAATTATGGCAATCTATTTACTGAGACTAGAGTGGTGTCATATGAAATGGATGCAGAGACCAATAAACGAGTTATATATTCTTTACCGCTGGCTCAGGTCTCCGATATCAACTTGGTCAAAGGCGAGTCAGAGTTTGATGATTCTATCATCGAAATTTTCGCTAATAATGAACATAAGTTCTCCTTGGTAGTTTCCAGAGAGGAGGATGGGGATGATAATTTTTATAGTAGTCTGGTATCCCAATGGAAATCGCTCGCTAAAAACTAGCAGTGCTTCATAGGGCTTGGGTAAAATCGCGGCTTACAGGTCGCGCATATCTTAGTTTGTTTGGTCATGTTTCGGTTGCTTAGCTTATGTTGATGCTATTTGTTTATGTGTTTGTTGCGCTTGGGTTTTCATTTTTCTGCTCAATAGCTGAGGCGGTATTACTCAGTGTGACAACACCCTATATTGCTTTGTTAGAACAGAAGGGCAACCCTGCTGGTGCTCTGTTACGTCGTCATTGCGCCAATATTAATCAACCCCTGGCGGCAATCCTTACTCTTAATACTATTGCTCATACTGTTGGTGCTGCTGGCGCTGGCGCGCAGGTGGCGGTGATATTTGGCAGCGCTTATCTTGGTGTTGCGTCGGCTATTCTAACTTTGCTCATATTGGTGCTGTCTGAAATTATCCCCAAGTCCCTTGGCGCTCATCATTGGCGAGCCCTGGCGCCGCTGACGGCCTACGGTTTGAAGTACCTAATTTGGGCGTTGTACCCGTTGGTGAAACTGGCCGATGGGCTAACTAGGAGGTTGGGCCATGGTGAGGGCTTGACGGGAGTTAGCCGGGACGAATTTTCGGCATTGGTTGACATCGGCGCCGAAGACGGCGAGCTGGAACAGTGGGAAAAGCGCATTCTTAAAAATTTGCTGTTGTTATCGGAAACAACAGCAAAAAATTGTATGACCCCAAGAACGGTTATGTTTTGCCTAGCTCAAAACACCACGGTAGATGCCTATATTAAAACCTACAGCAATAAACGTTTTTCACGTATTCCTATCTATCACGGTGACCCGGAGAATATAAGCGGGTTTGTATTGCGCAGCGATTTATTACTTGCGCGCGGCGAGGGACAAGGTCAAACCCACTTGCGCGATTACCGGCGAAACTTGCCGGCAATGCTATCCGCCATGTCGGTAATTCATGCCTTGAATGAGCTGCAGCGGCAGCACAGCCATATTATGCTAATAGTTGATGAATATGGTGGGGTAGAGGGGCTATTGTCACTGGAGGATGTGCTGGAAACTCTATTAGGCTTGGAGATTATGGACGAGAGTGATAGTACCGCAGATATGCAAAAATTGGCCCTTCGACTTTGGCAGCGCCGTGCATTGAAGGATAACCTAAGTGTCGATACGCAAGCTGAGGTCGACCCAGTAAAACCTGATGATTAATTCAGCTCAAGCTAATTCATTGTTGTAAAGCAAACAGTAAAGCTCTAATGCCTTGCTGGTGGGTGTCTTGGTGAGATCACATAGCGTAAGTCAATGCTGTGCCGTAGTTAACGTAGTATAGTTTCCTCGCCACATCGAAATGTCTACGGCTATGCTTAGACTGCTTTGTGGGTGATGACTAAAAAAGGAGATTTTATGCATAATGATCCATGGTTGATCATCGTTGTCGTTGGGGTATTGATATTTTGGCTGGTACTGTGGCTGTATGTATTAATTCACTGCATTAGAAATAAGCGCCTAAGTGATGTCAGTCGGGTGGTTGGTATCTTATTAATTGTATTTCTGGGGATTTTTGGTTGCATGATTTATCCTTTTTTACCCAGAATAAAAGTTGCGGATGATTCTCCCGCTGAATAATAAGGAAAGATGTGAAAGGTTTAATTCAAAGAACAAGCCATGCCAATGTTGTCGTGGCAGGTGAAATAATTGGTGAAATAGAGCAGGGCCTTTTGCTGCTGCTGGGTATTGAAAAAGATGATGACAAGGCGAAGGCTGATAAATTATTAGATAAGATGTTGGCTTACCGTATTTTTGCCGATGACGAGCAAAGAATGAATCTAAGTGTGTCGGATATCGGCGGCGGAGTGCTGGCGATATCGCAATTTACCTTGGCCGCGGAAACCAAAAAAGGTTTACGCCCGGGTTTTTCCACGGCTATGCCGCCGGCGCAAGCCGAAGAGTTATACGACTACTTTATGGCTCAGTTGAAACTTCGTCATCAAGCGGTTGGTAAGGTAGCCGCAGGGTCTTTTGGTGCTGATATGCAGGTAAGCCTGTGCAATGATGGTCCGGTAACGTTTATGTTGCAGGCGTAGCGCTAACGCTTGTTGGCAGATGGCGCCGAGCCATACCAGCGCCGATAGCTGCGGCTGAATGAGCTGTCCTGAGTATAGCCGAGCATCTGCGCTATATCGGTCAGGCGGTAATGGCTGGTGTCGATAAATTGTTTGGCCAGCTTGGCCCGAACCGCATCACGTAGGTGGTGGAAGCTAGTGCCGTTAGATTTTAGGCGGCGCTGAAAAGTTCGTGCGCTTAGCCCAAGTGCGGCCGCGGTTTCTTCTAGGCTATGGAAACCTGCCAGGGCCATGCCCGACATTGTTTTCCCAACTTGATCGACAAAATCATCGCTTTTCCCCAGCTGTCTTAATTGCATGGCTTTAGCGCGGATAACTGACTCCATGCCCAGCAGTGGCCTTTGCATAACCTCTTTATCAATGGTGAGCGAGAGGCTGTTACTGTTGAAGCCAATTGGGCAATTAAAAAAGGCGCTGTGGTAGCGACCATGATTGACGCCTGGCTCCGGCATAGGGAAAAAACAGCCTCGCAATGTGCACTGCTGAGCAGTAATGATATCCAAGGTGTTATAACTTGAGGCAAGGGCGTAGTTTTGGTATTGCACGCTGTGGCGTATATCGCCAATCGCGGTGGTAAAACTTAAGCGGGAAAATTCCTTGCTGTGTTCGATGTGCATTTCAACACCGGATACCTGCAAATAGAATTTGGCTGCCATGACTTCTAGCGCAGCGGTAAGACTGGGGCAGTTGAATAATGCCGAGGTTAAAGGGCCCAAAATCTCTACCTCTTGCCGTGCCGCTAAATGTAGCCCCAGTTCGGGAAAATTTAGCGTCTTGGCGGTGTTTTCCAATAGCTGAACAAATCGCTCTAGGCTTATAAGTTGCAGGCCGTCGTTGCTTGGGATGTCATTCAGCCCCACCTGGGATAGGAACTCCTGAGGCGAAGCCCCACGGGCTAGCACCAGGCTGTGAAAACTGTCTAGGTAGCTGCTGCGGATAAAGGCGGGTCGAATCATGGTGTGATCGTTTATTTTAATTTGCGATTTTATTATATGCGCAGTGATTTTGATGTGTATGTCATGAAATGGCAACAAAATGGCGGGTAATGATAAGTCTTTTACTGCAAATAAGTGAGACTTAGCCACGTAAATTAAGAGCTAGAATAATAACCAGGAGCAAAAAATGCCCAAGATTAGCTTTATCAGTCACGACAATGTGCGAACCGATATCGATGCCGATGTCGGCAGTAATATTATGCAAGCCGCCATGGATAACGGTGTCGCCGGTATTGACGCTGACTGCGGTGGCGCCTGTGCCTGCGGTACCTGCCATGTGTTTATCGAGACTAAGGCCGAGTTACTGAGCCCTAGTGAGGATTTAGAGCAGTCGATGTTGAGCATGCGGCCCGATGTTGAAGCCAGCTCTCGCCTATCTTGCCAGCTCGTCATCAGTGAAGAGATGGATGGCATGGTGGTTAAATTACCCGAATTTCAGATGTAGGAGCCAGTGATGAACAGTTTAAATCAGCAGCATAAACTTCAGGACCTTGAATCTACCCCGATCGATGAGATTAATCTGAGCAACCCAGCCATATTTCAGCAGGGTGTATGGGGGGATTATTTTGCCAGAGTACGTAAAGAGCGGCCAGTTCATTATATTAAAGACAGTCCCTTTGGGCCTTTTTGGTCGATTACCAAATTCGACGATATTGTTTTTGTCGACAGCAACCACAAGCTGTTTTCCTCCGAGCCCAATATAATGATTGGCGACCGCGAGTCTGAGCTGCAAGCGGAATCTTTTATTGCGATGGACCAGCCCAAGCATGATGTCCAGCGCAAGGCAGTGCAGGGTGTGGTTGCGCCCAAAAACCTGGCCGCATTTGAATCTCTAATTCGTGAGCGGACCCAGGCGGTACTCGATAGCCTACCTACCGACGAGCCCTTTGACTGGGTGGAAAAAGTATCAAAGGAGCTTACTACCTTGATGCTGGCCACTTTATTTGGCTTTCCCTTGGAGGAGCGTTCTAAGTTGACCTTCTGGTCAGATATCGCCACTGCATCGGAAGCGTTGACCGGTAAAACCGGGGTGGATCCGGAATATAGATTGCAATGTTTATACGACTGCGCCAAGCGTTTCACTCAACTTTGGCATGAAACCAAAGACAAGGAGGCGAGTTTCAATTTAATTTCTATGTTGCAAAGCAGTCCCGATACCAAAGATATGGTCGATGACCCAGCCACTTATTTGGGTAATATTTTATTGCTCATCGTGGGCGGTAACGATACTACTCGCAACAGCATGACCGGAGGGGTATTGGCGCTCAATCAATTTCCCGAACAGTTTGAAAAATTAAAAGCCAAACCGGAATTAATCACCAGCATGGTGTCAGAAATTATCCGCTGGCAAACCCCGTTGGCGCATATGCGCCGTGTCGCCTTGGAAGATGTTGAGCTGGGCGGTCGCACTATTAAAAAGGGCGACAAGGTAGTGATGTGGTATATCTCCGGTAATCGGGATGGCGATAGCATTGAAAACCCCGATCAATTTATTGTCGATCGAGCCAACCCGCGCAAACACATCGCTTTTGGTTTTGGTATTCATCGCTGTATGGGTAATCGCCTGGCAGAAATGCAGCTGCGTATCTTGTGGGAAGAAATATTAGCGCGCTTTAGTGAGGTAAAAGTACTGGCCGAACCCGAGCGAGTCGAATCTAACTTTGTCCATGGCTACGAGAGCATGATGGTGCAGTTAAAGTCTAAATAGACTGGCCGGCTAGTGGACCAAGAAAAGGGCGCTATTTAGCGCCCTTTTCTTTACTGCGTTCGTCACCGGGCTTGATCAGCTTGCCCATGATAATGCCGACTTCAAACAGCAGCCACATGGGGATGGCCAGTAGCAGCTGGGAGATTACATCGGGTGGGGTTAGCAGCATGCCCAGAATAAAACAGCCAACAACAATATAGGGGCGCTTGCGGGCCAGGCTGGCGGGGGTGCTAACACCGGACACAATTAAAATAAACGTGGCTACTGGGATTTCAAAGGCCAGGCCAAAGGCAAAAAATAGCTTTAATATAAAGTCTAAATAACTGCTTATATCGGTCATAACCGTTACCCCTTCTGGGGCGATGGCAGTAAAAAAACCGAACACTAGGGGGAATACCACGTAATAAGCAAAGGCGATGCCGCCGTAAAATAGTAACACGCTGGATACCAATATGGGCAGGGCCAGGCGGCGTTCGCTGCGGTATAAAGCCGGCGCTATAAACTGCCAGAGCTGGTACAGCAAAAATGGCATGGCTAAAAATAGCGATAAAAATAGAGTTAATTTAAACGGTGTTAAAAACGGTGAGGTAACGTCAGTGGCGATCATGCTGACGCCTTCGGGCAAAAACTTTTGCAGCGGTTCGGCAACAAAGCTATAAATGTCGTTGGCAAAATAAAATAAGCCGGCAAAAATAGCCAAAATTGCCAGTAGGGCACGTAGGATGCGATCGCGTAATTCGATTAAATGCTGGACCAATGGTTGTTCGGTGTCGCTAGATTGTTGCTCTTGCGGCAGCTCGCCCGGGGCTTGATTGTCTAAGGCTTGGTTCTCAGCAGATTGTTTGTCGCTCATGGGTTTTTGTTGCCCTTGTCGGCTGCGGCGGTGCCAGGTCCTTCAGCAAGCGCAGACACTTTGAGCTGTCCTTCGACAGGTTTAGCGGCTGTGGCAGATTCTCGGCCAGCTCCTTCGACAGGCTCAGGATGAGCGGAGGTGCTGGAGCCCTGCTCATGCCGAGCTTCATTGGACTCCCGCTCATGGTGAATCCCATCAGGTTCTCGCTCATGGTGAATCCCATCAGGTTCCCGCTCATGGTGAGCCTGTCGAACCACGGGATTGTGCTCCAAACTATCAAAACTAGTGGCTTCGTTTAAGCTCTGTTCGGCTTCGGCCAAGCGCTGCATGACTTCTTCATTATGCAGTTGACGACGGATATCATCGGCGCCAATTTGCTGTTCGATTTGGTCGCGGGTTTGGCGCACGCTGCGTTTAATTCGACCAATCCACAGGGCGATTGAGCGCACAGTTTCCGGCAGCCGTTCGGGGCCTATAACGAGTAAGCCTACGATGGCGATCAGCAGCAGTTCAAAAAAGCCTATATCAAACACGGTGGTTTATTTTTCCACCTTGTCTTCGGTTTTTGCGGGTTCTTCGACCGCGGTTTTCTGTTGTTCTACTTTTTGCTGCTCTTTATCCTCGGCCTCTTTTTCAGCTGCGGCTTTTTCTTCATCAGTCATGGCGTTTTTAAAACCCTTGATGGCACTGCCTAAGTCGCCGCCCAGGTTCTTTAATCGCTTGGTGCCAAATAACAGCAGTACGATGACCAAAATAATGAGCAGGCTCCAAATATTAATTCCACCGAGTCCCATAATATTATCCTTTGTTAAATTCGTTATTAGTTACGTGTTCTTAATTATTTGCTATTTGCTGCGGGAAGCTTTTTCTTCCAAACCGGATAGGTCGAAGCGACGTTCTAGCTCCTTGAGTACCGCGCTGGCATCCTCCCCAAGATGGGAAAGCATCACCAAGGTATGAAACCACAGGTCAGCAGTTTCACAGATCAATTCAGAGTTGTCGCCCGAAGTCTGGGCATCTTTGGCGGCCAGCACCGTTTCGGTGGCCTCTTCGCCAACCTTTTCCAGTATTTTGTTTAAGCCTTTGGCGTGCAAGCTAGCGACATAAGAACTGTCGGCCGCGGCTTGTTTACGCTGCTCTAATACCTGGCAAAGCTGTTGTAATACATCGCTCATGAATAAATCTCTTTCGGGTCCTTAAGCACGGGGTCGGTAATTATCCACTGCTTATTTTCTAGTTTTCGATACAAGCACGATTCACGGCCGGTATGGCAGGCAATGCCGCCACGTTGCTCAACTTGCATTACAATCATATCGGCATCACAGTCTAGGCGCAGTTCATGAACTTTTTGCATATGGCCGGAACTTTCGCCCTTGTGCCACAGCTTGCCACGGGAGCGGGAAAAATACACCGCTTCCATTTTCTCGGCGGTTAGCTGTAAAGATTCACGATTCATCCAAGCCATCATTAGCACGCGGCCACTTTGGTAGTCTTGTGCAATGGCGGGAATCAGGCCGTCGCCGTCCCACTTTACTTCATCTAGCCAGTTCATTAGCGGCCCATAGCTTTAAAAAGGGCTGCATTATGGCATATGCAGGCGCCAGTCAGAAGTCAACGGGCGCCTTGCGGGAGAATTTTTGTAAAGTGAGTTGAGGTCCGTGCTGCTGTAGCCGGCGAGGTTGGCATAGCGGCGTAAATACGCCGCTATGGTAATGCGCTAACGAGGTGGATATTGTCTATGCTGGATGCCTAAGGGCTAGGCTTCCAAGCCCTGATTTAGCAGGGTTCTAAGCCTAGTAGTTCAGCTGGAGTTAGTTTAAGCGCGGCGGCGGCCATATTGAAGAATTCAACCTCGGCACTGGCGACTTTGCCATCGGCCCGGAACACCTCAATCAGGGCGGTGGCGATGGTTTGCCGGCCCTCAAGGTCGATCCGGGTAGCGGCCTCGGCCAGGCATTTGTCAATCGGTGCTTTTTCATACAGCTCGGATGAGGCCGCGACGCGAATATCCTTGGCGCTAACCTCCTCATTCAAATAGCGCTGTAGTATTGCTTGTACTGCCTTGACCTCATCATCGTCGGTGCTGGCGTCAGCCCGGGTGCCACGAGATAGGGTCATTAATAAGGTTTCGCGGAACAGTTCCCGCCGGGTTTCGGCATCGTCGTCAGCGGCAAAAAATTGTTTTAATAAGGGTAGATCTCCGATTGCCATAATGGCCTCCATTATTGTTTAAATTAGGCCAAGCTTAGGCGTGACCCGAATCGGTACAGCAATTACATCATGTTCGGTAGAGACTAATAAATCGTATTAAAGAACTAGTTTGGTCCTTGTTCTTCGGTATCGAGGATAAGTTGATAGAATAGGCCGTGGGCGCAGGTTTTCAACACACCGGCTATAATACCGCTGTCATCACACTCTTGGGCTCGGGCCAATAATTGACCAAACTGCAGGCTAAAATTATCGCTATGACGGCGCCTAACTTCTGTGCCAAAAAACAAATCATGCATACTTTGTTCGCCCTCGGCCCTGATTAGCAGCATCCGGCGAGAAAAAACTTCGCTATCACCATGGGTCATTTTATTCCATAGCTCAACCATCTGCTCTCGATCGATGCTCTCGTTCCCAGACTGGCCCTGGCTGGACAAAAATAGCATGCCCACCACGCTGCCCAGGGTGATCTGCGCCAGCTGGTATATTTGCATAAAGGTTTGCTGCTGGTTGTAGCAAGTACTGGCCTCCAAGCTTTTTGCCTGAGTGGCCGCATACTCCAGACTTTTGCTCATTTCCACATGTTGTTGTTGGATAGCATCGGTATTGCGCGACAGTTCTTTTTGTTGCAAAAAATAGCCAACCACCAGCCATAAAAACGCCAACGGGGCAAAAGCACCTTCTAAAAAGCTGCCGAGGGATTCCAGCGGCTTGGCTAAGAAGTTGCCCCAGCCAACAATAAAACCGAGATAATAGAGCCAGTACAGCAGCCATAAGCTGGTAGTTACCAGGGCAAACAATATGCGCCAATCTATGGTTTTGCCGGTACCGCTAATAGTGGGAATGTTGTCGCTGTTCATAGGCTTTTTTTTGAGCTCTTGTTGCCACGACTATAAACCGCAAGTATTGAACAATTAAAAGCGCAAAGCTATTACGCTTTTATCACGGTTGTGAATTATAAAATATAAAATTACTTCAAATTGCTATATTGGTTTCGGTGCCGGTATGTTGGCAGCGGGGTGTGTTTAAGTCTACTTTGGCAAGCTATGCCGTCATTACTATGGCGGGTGTTTTCACCAGTGTGCGCAATATGTCAGTGGTAGAGATAACCCCCTCTATTTTTTTGTTGTTGGTGACGAATATACGGTGGATCTCATTCGCTACCAATAACCGAGTGACTTCGGTCAGGCTTTCCTCGGCATCAACAGCGATTATATTATTCACCATAATCTGATGTACGGTGCAGTTCTGCTGCGCGTTTTTGCTCCAGCTGCGTAAGTCTTCCTGGCTGATAAAATCCATCCCGGTGCTGTCACGGTAACAACTCTTTAGTGCATCGCTCTTGGTTTTGTCGTCAGCATTCTCAAAGCGAAAAATATCCGACACGCTGACCACGCCGACCAACTGATGATCAGAGGCGATTACTGGAGCGCCGTTTATTTTGTGGTTGAGGAAGAAATCGGCCAGACGTTGAATCGACCAGCCTTCGTAGACGGATAACACATTGGAGCTCATTAGATCGCGGGCTTTTACATTATCAATAACGATGGTAGACATATTCACCTCGGGCTATTGCTTGTATTTACTGGCTAATGTTGTTATTGCTGCTTATTAGAAGATAACCACAGTTTGCGGCTAACGCAAATGGAGTTGGACTTAGGCTGGGCTAACTTGGTGCATTGGAAAAGATACTGATAGTATTTATAAAATAACAGAGAGGGTGAACTGATGTGGAAGAAAATTAGAGCGATGCTAGTATTTCAACTGAAATTGGGCCTGGATGCGGTGCGCGACTTGATTCTTAGCCCGGTCGGCACGGTGTGCTTTATTCTTGACCTGCTGCTAAACCACGATGGTAAGCCGGGGTATTTTCATCGCTTGATGGTGTTTGGCCGTAAGACCGATAGCTGGATTGGCCTGTTTAGCTCTCATCATGACTCGGTCGAGTTATATCACGGAGAGCAGCTCAACCCAGAGCACCCGGAAAATGTTGATAAGGTGATTGGCAGCTTGTTACGCAAGCACGACGACAACTTTAAATAGCGGGCAGTCGGAACCGAATGCGTGAAATGTTGCTGGTGAAGCGAGATATGAAAATTTTGTTGTAAGCATCTTGTCAAAACGGTGCCTCTACTATGTGAGCACAAAGCACCATTAGCATTTAACGTTTCAACAGCAAGCCAAAGCCAGTCGCACTCAGTACCCATAAACTAATAGGTAGCTGGGCAATACCCCCCACGGGTGCCATCAGCATGACACCGGCCAGGCAGCCTAGGCCCAAAATTGGCCAACCATAACGGTGGCGTTTTTGGTTTTGTTGTTGCAGTTGTAGCCTAATAATTTCTAGCTGCTCAGCCGTGTCGGGCTTGTGGCGTTGGGCGTCTAAATTTTCGAAAATAAGCTGGGGAACTTCCGGGAATTTTTCCATCCACTCTGGGGCATGGCGTTTGAACTCTTGCCACAAACTTTTAGGGGCAAAGCGCTCGGCCAGCCAGTCTTCCAGGTAGGGGTGGGCGGTATTCCATAGGTCTAATTCGGGGTAGAGCTGACGCCCTAGGCCTTCAATATTGAGCAAGGTTTTTTGCAGTAATACCAGCTGTGGCTGTACTTCCATATCAAAGCGGCGAGCGGTGTGGAATAGGCTCACCAGTACCTGGCCAAAGGATATTTCTGCCAGGGGTTTTTCAAAAATGGGTTCGCAGACACTGCGAATCGCAGTCTCGAATTCGCTGATGCGGGTATCGGCCGGGATCCAGCCGCACTGCACATGCAGCTCGGCCACCTGGCGGTAATCACGGCGAAAAATGGCCAATAGGTTGCGGGCTAAATAATATTGGTCTTCCCTATCTAGGCTACCGCAAATGGCCATGTCGACGGCGATATATTGGGGTCTGCTAGGGTTGTCGCGGGAAACAAAAATATTACCCGGGTGCATATCCGCATGGAAAAAGTTGTGCTGGAATACCTGGGTAAAAAATATTTCCACGCCGCGTTCGGCCAGAACTTTCATATTGGTATTTTGCGCTTCTAACTGCTCCAGGTCGGTAACCGGGATGCCATAGATGCGCTCCATTACCATTACCTCGGGGCTGCAATAGTCCCAGTGAACTTCGGGAATATACAGCTGCGGCGAGTTACTAAAATTGCGTCGCAGCTGGCAGGCATTGGCCGCTTCCATTTGTAAATTGAGTTCATTGACAATGGTATAGCGATAATCCTCAACCACCTCAATCGGGCGTAGACGTTTGCCGTCAGCGGCAAAGCGCTGCACCAAGGCGGCGAGTTTAAGCAGCAGGGCAATATCTTGTTGTATGGTTTTTTCGATGCCAGGGCGAATTACCTTAACTACTACGTCGCGGCCATCTTTCAATACCGCTGCATGGACCTGGGCGACCGAGGCCGAAGCCAGGGGTTCGGCGTCGAAACTGGCAAACAGCTCAGTCACCGGCCGGCCCAGAGAGCGCTCAACAATCGCGGTGAATTCGCTGCCTTTAAACGGCGCCACATTATCTTGTAGGTGGTTTAGTTCTGCGGCAATATCCGCCGCCACTAAATCGGGGCGGGTGGACAACAGCTGGCCAAATTTAACAAATATCGGCCCCAGGTCTTCCAGCGCATGACGCAAGCGTTTACCGCGGCTGAGCTTGCTGCTTGGCAGCAGTGCCAAGGGTAATAATAGCAAGCGTAATGGCCAGGGTAGCTTGTGTTTTGGTAAGAGTTGATCGAGGCGGTAGCTGATAACTACCCTAACTATTTTTAAAAAGCGCAGCAGGGCGGTCATGCTCGGCTCTCCGCGGTGAGCTTGGTTTTAAGTTTATCCAGCTTGGCGGCCACTCGATCGACGTCGCTGCGCAGCTGGTCAACAGCTTGGTTGAAGCCCTGTTGCTCGGCGGCGCTGGGGCTGGCTTGGGTTTCTTCGCTGAGGTATTGGCCCAGCAAACTTTCAAAGGTCGATTTCCGTTGCCCCAGCCAGCTATTACCCAGGCGAATCAGACTCGCCAATTTGGGCCCCGCGACATCGCCAAGTACTTGGCTTATGGGCTCTTCCCAGTCGATATCCAGCTGCTTGGCAATGGCTAATAGCTCACTCAGTAGGCTAGTGCTGCCCATGACCTCAACATTGCTGCCCGCTAAGCTGCTGGTTTCGCTTTTGGCGAGGGCGGCTAAGGCTATAGCGCTACCCTTTAATTGGGTGGTTACGCTGTGTTCGCAGTGGCTTTTAAAAGCCAGGCCATCTTCTTGCAGGCAAATATAAGTGTCCAGCTTGGGCGCGGTGCAGCGTACTAGCAGGGTTTTACCGGCTAAAGCTTGCAGCTTGTTGCGGCTAGCGGGGTCGTATTCCAGCGCTTTATTGACCAACCCTTCCAGGCTGGCATAAGCGGCGACTATTATACTGGGGTCTAGGCGGCCAAGGTCGAAGCTCATTAGGGTTTAATGCCCTTATGCAAGGCAACGACGCCGGCGGTCATATTGTGGTATTCGCAGCATTCAAAGCCAGCATCAACCATCATTTGCTTGAGGGTATCCTGGTCTGGGTGCATGCGAATGGACTCGGCCAAGTAGCGGTAGCTGTCGGAGTCATTGGTGATCATCTTGCCAATAAAGGGAATGGCTTTAAAAGAATAGGTGTCGTAGACCTTTTCCATCAATTTATTGGTGGGTTTAGAAAACTCCAGTACCAATAGGCGGCCGCCGGGCTTAAGTACTCGCAGCATCGAGCGCAGCGCCAAGTCTTTATCGGTCACATTACGCAGGCCAAAGGCTATGGTAATACAGTCAAAGGTATTGTCGGCAAAGGGCAGGTATTGTGCATCGGCCTGGGAAACTTGTAAATTACCGGCGACACCCTTATCGAGTAAGCGGTCACGGCCGACTCGCAGCATCGACTCATTGATGTCGGCCAGAATTACCTGCCCCTCATCACCCACCAGCTGGCTGAATTTATAGCTTAAATCACCGGTGCCGCCGGCGATATCCAAGACTTTATGGCCTTTGCGCACACCAGACAATTCGATGGTGTAGCGTTTCCACAGGCGATGAATGCCACCGGACATCAAGTCATTCATGACATCGTATTTGGCGGCTACCGAATGGAAAACGTCAGCAACCTTGGCTGCCTTTTCCTCTTTGTTGACGGTTTCGTAACCAAAGTGGGTGGTTTCTGCTCTGTTGTCGCCATTGCTGGGCTTGTGCTCGCTCATAATCAGCCTTGTAGCAAGTTTTAAGTGGCCGCTATTTTACCGCTTGTGGGCGGAAATGCTATGACTTGGGTGGGTCTGGGTAGTTGAGATTGGGTCAGTATTAAAATAAGAGGTGAATATGATTGCCTTGCTTAATTAATCTGCAAACCGGTGCTTTTGTATTAGTATGCAGTTAGGTGGCTAGTATAAAGATAATTATTGTCCGTCAAACACTGGGTAACTTGGTCTTATCGAGGCATGGAATTAGGCCATAACCGGCAAACCAGTACTAAAATAATGGGTGTAGCAATGAATTCAATGAGGAAGGCAGCCAGGCAGTTGGCTGAACACAAGGTAAAGCTATTAGGTCTATTGGTCGCAGCGGCTGTGCCCAGCGCCCATAGCGTGCAATGGAATATAGATAACTACGACGACCGTGATCCGCAGGCCCTGGTCGATATTTCTTGGGACACCAGTTCTTATCAAGAAAAGCGTTATCTGCGTGAGTATGTGGCCCAGAATCACCCGAATACTCAGGCTGGCGTGTTTGCCAAAGCTTGGGTCACAGCTGATCAAGATGAGCGTAAGCGTTTATACCAGCAGTGTGTTGAACGTTACCCGCTACATGCAAAGTGCGTGGCCAACGGCGGCAATGCCGAGCAGCGCTTACACTTTATAAAAAATGCCAAACCTGGCAAACATCATTATATTGTTAGCAATTATTTGAGTGATGTCAGCAAAGATATGAGCCTGCCAGAGAAGCTGGTTTTAGTGGAAAAGTTTGAGGCTAAGTATGGTGCCCAACCCGCGACCCATTATTGGCGCGCGGAGCAGTATGCCGATGAAAACCAGCACAATAAGGCGGGCGCGGAATTCAATAAATCTCTGAGCTATCCGCAGTCCTATTTTTTCCATTACGAAAAGGCGGCGAACCACAAGGTTAAGCATCTTAGTGGTAATGGCTTGCGGGAAAAAGCCCAGGTGCTGAAGTCTGTTATTGGCCAGTACGCCAACAACAAGGGCTTGGATGCACAGGTCTATCGTTTTTATGGTGACAAGCTAGAAAGCATCAGCGGTAAATTTAGCTATTCTACCGACGCCTGGTTGCAGGCTTGGCAGCTAAAACCCAGCGCCGAACTGGCCGAACGCTTGATTCGCAGTTCGATGGATAAAAGCGGCGCTTATACTGCCGCGTTTAAGCAAATGCAGGAACTACAGCAAAAGATTCCCGGCCTTAGCAGCGAGATGGTTACCTATTACGCCAACAAGCGCCAGCCGCAAAAAGCCAAACAGGCGGCGGATATGGCCATGGCCAATTGTGTTAACGGTGCCGATTGTCAGAGCGTCGTAGGCACAATTTTATGGGCCAACCAAAATTTTATTAACGACAATAATTGGCAAGCCCAAATTGTTAATCAACTGCAGCGCGATTACCCCAATTTAAACGCGGTGTGGAAGCGTAAATATGAGCACGAACGTTATCTCGGTCGTTACCAGCAGGCCAAGCAGGCTTTGCAGACTTATTATAAAGGCTTGAAAAATGCCAGTGACATCTGGTTTGAGGTGAAATTTAATGACCTTAATCGCTACTTGGCCGCGCAAGAAAAAGCCGACAGCTTTTATCGTGACAATCCGTTTTTAGCCTATTGGCAGAATAATTTTGGCGAGAGTTTAAAAGTACAAATTGAGTTCGCCACCAATTCGGCGGTGGTGCCCCAGCGTTATTATCGCGAGCTGGATAGTATGGCCAAGCTAATGCAGCGCCGCGATGCGCAAAAGTACGTTTTCCAGTTAGAGGGCCATACCGACAGTAGCGGTACGAATGAGCACAACCAGCAGTTGTCGCAGCGGCGCGCCGCGGCGGTTAAACAATATCTATTAAAACAACACGGCATTGCCGCCGAGCGAATTATCAGCAAAGGTTATGGCGAGAGCTTCCCGGTGGCCAGCAATGTTGATGAATTAGGCAAGCGTAAAAATCGTCGGGTTGAGCTGCTACCTTACGGCCGTATTGATCAGCCCAAATTACAAACCAACGGTCGCTTAAATCCCAAAGGCACCTTGTCCATGTCCAAGGACGGTGAGATTATCGCCATAGGTTCGTCACCCATTGAATTATGGAATTTGCGTACCAAAACCAAAATTCATACCCTGGGTAGAGGGAATTGGAAACATAAAATGTCGCCTAACGGCCGCTATCTGTTGGCCCAAAGTGATTGGCAAAATAGCGACAAATCCAACAGCCGCGAACTGATTGTTTATGATAACAAAACAGGTTTTGAGCACAGTCGTTTAATCCCAGGATCCAAAATCAAAAAGGCGGTGTGGTCGCCATCCTCGGATGAAATTGCCTTTACCAGTGGCGCCGGTACTCTGTCGATTTATAATTTGTCGGCCAAAAAAGTAGACCGCTCAATTGTGGTTGACCCCAGGCGTCCGATCAACAACCTAGCTTGGGATGGGCTGCATAATATTATTTATACTGCAGCCGCGACGCAACGTCATATTGAAGGATTCGATGCAGGTAGCTTGGCCAGTATAGGCCGTATGGCGGGTGTGAATTGGGTTCATCGGCTAGAGCTATCGCCAGATCAAAGTCGTCTTTTGGCCAGCGATAACCAGCAGCAATTGCATGTGTTTGATACGGCCGATGGAAAAAAGCTATCCTCCACTCGAATTGGCGGTGGTTTCGCAGATATGACATTCCACCCACAAAAGCCCTGGGTGGTATTTAGTTATGCCGGCAATAATAAGCCTTACCCCAACGACTTATTTGACTATCAAAGCGGCCAGCGGCTGAATAGCTGGAAGTCTGAAAATTTTGGCGGCTATGCCTTTAGCCCCGATGGCAGCAAATTGTGGCAAGCACGGGCGGAAACAATTGTTTCCGCCGACAGCGCCGAGTTGTTAAGCCGAAGCTTTGATCAAGCGCTGACAGAAAGCTGGGAAAACAAAGTTGTTGATGCGCAGAAGATATTAAAAGTCGCCGATAAAGAGCTGATGGTGGTGCAGAACGAAAAAGACTTGCAGGTTTGGGACTTGGCTGAGGCGCGTCGGATTCACCAGTGGAAAAAAGATGTTTGGTTGATGCAAGACGACAAAACTATCTGGGCCTTTCCGCAGGAGGGTGATAAAAAAATAGCCTTCAAGCTAAATTTTGATAATTTTTCTGTTGAGCAGATGTTTACATTGCCGGTGGTTCCCAATCGAGTCGAAGCGGATCAAGATTGGCTGTTGATAGCCGAGTATGGTTATGACACCGACAACGTTCGCACAGTGGCTCAAGATCTGGGTAAGTTACGTTTGTTGAACAGCCGTACTGGGCAAGTAATTAGTAAAAAGGATACTACCTTGGTGACCGGAACGCGCATGTACCCGCGCTTATATGAAGCCGATTACCGTGCTATGGCAGTGAGCAAAAAGCTAGGCCTAATTGCCTACAGCACCGGCTGGCAAGATGGCTTTGGCCATAAAAATAAAATCTCTAAACAAATTACCTTGTTAGACGCTAGAACCATGGCAGTGAAGCGGGTGATTAAGCGTGATTCTGAGATTGATAAGCTGGAGTTTAGGGAGGGCATGCTGGTCAGCTTTGAAAATTCACGCCCCCATTATTTAAATGTAAATAATGGCAAGTTAGAAAGAACCGACTGGGACGAAAGTAACAGCATTAAAACCGTAGGCGAATATCAGGGCAAAAAAATCACCACCAATAATTCCAATTGGATTGATTTTGGCAACCAAGACTCACGTATCTTCTTTAAGGATAATCTTCGCAGCGTTATCTACTCGGCCGAGCTGAAGCTGGTGGTCGCACTGTTGAACAGCGGTGAGTTGGAATACTATCGCCCCGGTAACGCGCAAAAGCTGCTTACCTTGGTGGCCAGTAAAAATGGCGAATGGTTGGCCTTTACCCCTCAGGGGTATTACAACAGTTCTAACTATGGCACCGAGGGGAGCCGCTGGAGCTTCGGTGACTTTAGCCTGCCGTTTTCGGCCCTGGCGAACAAATATCACAACCCCAAGATCATTCGCGAACAACTCGCAGCGGCGGCGGCTGGCAACGACCAGCGCCTAAGTCAGCTGCAAGCTGTAGATGATGTTAGTGATAACCTATTGCTGCTGCCGTATAAGTTAATTTTACCCAAGAATATGCCCAGCTCGGTTAAGGCCAAACAAATTACTGTGCCGGTGACGCTGGCGAAAATGTCAGCGGTGAGCGCAGCGGGTGTTATCGAGTACAGCTTAAATGGTCAAAAGCTATCTGCCGCACGTGGTTTGGGCGTCGTGCAAAAAAGCAGCAACGGCGATTGCCCGACTAAAGCGATTTCATGCAGCCAGCAACAAATTACCTTCCCACTCGACGCCGGTCGTAATATTTTACAATTCTCTGTGCGTTATAAAGACCTCAATATGGACAGCCAGACCTTGCTGGTAAATCGTAAGGTTACTGCTCCGCTGCAGGCAAGTTCGCCGGTGGCGGCCAATCTATGGTTCTTTGGTGTTGGGGTGTCGGAGTACCAACAAAGCCAATACAACCTGCAGTACGCCGATGCCGATGCTGAATCTTTGGCCAAGGCGCTAAAAAGCCAAGAAGGTAAGTTGTATCGCAAGGTGCACACCAAAGTTTTGACCAACGCCAATGTCAGCGAGAAAAAGTTTAAGATCGAGCTTAACCGCTTTCTTCGCCAAGCCTCCAGCCAAGATACCATTATTGTTTTCTTGGCCGGGCATGGCAGCCGAGATACCGATGGCTCGCTTTATTTTATGACCCATGACAGTGAGTTGGAATTACCCTATTCGGGTTTAAATGTTAGCTATGTAAAAGATTTTTTGCATAAGCGTCCCACCAATCAAAAGGCTCTTATGTGGTTGGATATCTGCCATGCCGGCGCCATAGGTAGCGAATGGGGTAAAACTCGGGGCCGGTTAAGCTCAGATGATGCCGTACAAATGCTTATTGACGGCACCGGTGTTGCTGTAATGGCCTCGTCAACTGGAATGGAACTCTCCCACGAAGGCAAGCAGTACGGCGGTGGCCACGGCGCTTTCACAGCGGCCTTATTAGAAGGTTTGCAGGGCAAGGCCGACGCTGACGCCGGTGACGGCAATGGCATGGTGTCGGTGATGGAGTTGCAGAGCTATGTCTCTAGCCAAGTGCCTAAGATTACCGGCGGCCGCCAACACCCGACCTCACCCTCGCAGATTCGCCTGCGGGACTTCCCGGTAAGCTTGCACTAGGTCTGGCTGGCCCAGTTGTGACTACCCGGCTTATATAGGCCAGGAAGTCACAGCTCGGCGGATAAAGTTGGAAAACTGAAGGTCTATAAACTATAGATTAGTAATAGGCATTTATCGCGAATGGCGGTATTGGCTCTTGCATCTATGGGCTAGGCTAATACTATAGCCTTATTTTCTGGCACCGTTGTATAAGGCCTTCAATGAACGACCATCGACCCGCACCAATTTATCGCCGCATTCGTGAGCTCAAACAGCACGGTTTTAGTATCGACTGGGCGAATGCCTCTTTCATCTCTATCACCCATATCCTATGCCTGTTGGCGACTCCAGTTGCCTATTACTACGCGCCTGAGGGCATGTGGCAGCTGATGTTGGGCTGGACCCTGCTGCACGCCTTGTTTGGCAGTATTTCTACCACTGTATACAGCCACCGCTTAATTGCCCATGGTGCTGCCAGGAATGTTAGCTGGCCGGTGCATATCGTGTTTGGTTTTATCGGTCAAATTATGGCCATGCAAGGGCCGACCCGACGCTGGGCGGCGATGCATATTGTTCACCATGGCGTCGACCGCAATGGCCGTCACGAACTTGACCCTTACAGCGCTACTTGGTTTAAATCCAGCTGGCGCAATTTTTTATGGTCGCATATGCTGACCTATTTCTTTAAGCACCCCGATGACGCGATGTTAGACCGGGCTTATCAATCAAAAAATATTCCGGCTCTGGTTTGGCAGGAGCGTTTGTACCTGCCGCTGCTAGTGGGCTTGAATTTTCTATTGCCATTGGCGGTGGGCTTTTGGGTCTCGGGCAGCATTGCCGGCGCCTTGTGTATGATGATGGCCTCTATCGCGGGCTTTATTTTGTGCCAACACAATACCTGGACGGTTAACAGTGTTACCCATATGTGGGGCTTTACCCGCGGAGCGTTTAGCTCGGCTATTAACAACTATATTTGGATGGGCCCTATGGGCGAGGGCAACCACCACGCCGACCATCACGATTTTGCCAAAGACTATCGCAATGGTTTTGGCTGGAGCGGCTGGCTGCTAGACCCCACCCGTTATGTTATTTTGGCTCTTAACGGCCTGGGCTTGGTTAAAGGTTTGCACCGCGCCAGCAAGCGCCAAGAAGCCGAGATTATCGCCCGTCGAAAGTTACAGAAAGCTCAGCAAAAAACCCAGCAAACCCGCTGGCAGGTATGGGAAGAACAGCTGGAAATACTCAAGGCTGAGTGGCTAGAAGCCACTCAGCGCTGGGAAGCGTTTAAACAAAAACGTATGCAGCTAAAAACAGCGGCCCTGCCGAAGATAGAATTAAGGCAAAAACTTGAGCAATTAAAAGCCGAAATGGAAGTTGCCAGGCGTGCCATGAAAGCGCGTAAGCAAGCCTTTATGGATGCGGTTTATGAGATGACTGCAATGCCCGCTGCTGCGAGTTAAGGGCTGCCCGGACTCTAGACCTTTAAAAATGCGAAAGGCCAGTAACTGATACAGTACTGGCCTTTTTTACAGCTTGAATTTGAGGGGCACCGGTCATCTCTTCGGTTTTACCCCATGGCTACATCAATTTTAATACCTGGGTATCGGGGTCTCTATTTTTACCGGCCGCCTGCAGCCTAGCCAAATAATCTTGCCAGTGTTCGGTTTTTTCACTGCCGAGCTGGTACAGGTAGTCCCAGCTGAATATGCCGCTGTCATGGCCGTCGTCAAAGGTGAGGCGAATGGCGTAATGACCGTTGGGCTCTATGTCGTTAATCGCCACGTTTTTTTTGCCATGCTGTAGAACTTCCTGGCCCGGGCCGTGGCCTTTGACTTCGGCCGACGGGCTGTAAACACGTAAATATTCGGCTTCAAGTTGAAATTTTTCTGCGCCAAAATGGACGTCAAGCACACGGCTGGTCTTGTGATATTCCAGCTTGCTGGGGGTTCTGTTGTTCATTAATACATCTCTAATTTTGTACAGTGCTTAAGCAGGTTTGCCGTCGGCCCTTGGGCTGAGCAGTATCGGCAGGAATTTGAGCAAGAATAAAATCAAGGCCAGACTCCAGCAGGTAGCGGCAATATCCCACAGCATTAGCTTGGGTGAGTAAGCGGCTGCAATCCTTACCGCAGCGGCGATAAACATTAAAACATAACTCGCCAGCATAGTTTTACTGGTCAGCAGAGCGCGACCGGAGTGGCCCAGGCTAACGCGGCCGATAAAACCCAGGGTCATTAACCCAATGGCCATAACGCCAAAGGTGTGAATATACATGCTCTCGGGCAGCAAGCCGAGTAAATAACAAGCTTTAAAGATAAAGCCCAGAGCTACGCCAAAATAACCGAGGTGTAGCACCCATACCAGTGGCTTGGCCCAAACGGCGAAGCCTTGGCAGTAGGCCAAGTAGGCGACCACACAGACGGCAAAAATCACACTTAAACCAGCGGTCAGTGCGGGAATAGATAGCAAGTTACTCAATAGTTGCAGCAGGCCAAGCCCAATAATCAATTTACCTGCCAGTGCTGGCACCTGTGCTGCGACAGCACCGGCGGTACCATTGCGGGTAAACATAGGCAGCACTCGGCTGCCGATTATAGCGATAATCAACATTATCAGCTCAAGCGCGAACTCTAAAAATTCATGGGCGGCAATATCAATCAGTTTGTAAGTGGCGAGGTAATAGCCCAGGTTGCAGAGAAAAAATGCGCTGACGATGACAATGAACACTAGGTTGCGCCAGTTTTTGCTACGGATAATAGGCAGGCATAAGGCAATAGCTAGGCACAGCGGAAAACACAGGTCCAAGATAGCGAGCCAAGCGGGCTGGCCCACGATTAATGGCATAAAGCGAGGGATGGCCCACAGCAGCAATAAAAACAACAGAGCATGGCCTTTGGCGGTGGCCAGTCCGGTCCAGTTACGCACAGCGGTTAATAAAAAGCCGGCAATAATGGCCAGGGCATAGCCAAAAATCATCTCATGCGCATGCCAGTCAAATACCGAGGTGAGCTTGGGGCTAAGCAGGCCACGGTAGATCAACACCCAGACGATCATAAGCCCGGCACCGGCGAGAGCACCGGCGGCAAAAAAGGGACGGAAGCCAACAGCGAATACAGTTGGATAAAAACCGGGAGGCTGAATAGCGGCTTGGGGTTCAGAAATATGCATGGTGAGTTTACTGGCTGGGTAAACCAGCATGATAACTAAAAGCCGCTTTAAAACCTATTGCGCTGGCGCAAGTGCCGCCGCTTTAGAGCTTGAAGTCACTGTGGCCAGCAATACTAAGAAATATCCTGTGGCAATACAAACCAACGCAGCGCCTCGGCCTCCGGGCTGAGGTTTAATGAATAGCGCTTGGCGACGATGTTATTACTGAGTAGCTGCTCCGCTTGGGCAGTAATTTCTGCCAGGGGGCGCTTGTTAACCGAAGTCGGTATTATCTCGCCGTTATAACAAATGTCATCGAGTTTAACAGGCAGCTCCTGATTTCGATCTTGATAGCGCCAAACGCCACCGGCTTTATCAAAACAATAGTAGGGCAAAAATTTATAGCCATATTGGGCAATCAATTCAATGGCCCGGAGCAAGTATTCAAAGGTGTTTTTGTCGATAAAATAATTAAAATTTAGCCGTAGCCAGCCGGGCCGTAAAATCATCTCGCCCTGTTCAATTTGGGCTTCTAGCTTACGGCTGTAAGCGAGGTCCATCCCCAGTAAAGTATGGCCATAGGGGCCGGCGCAAGAGCAGCCGCCGCGGGCCTGGATGCCAAATAAATCGTTCAACAAAGCGACAATAAAGCCGTAATGTAAATCTTGGCCGCGGTGTTTTATCTGCAGCGAAATAATCGACAGCCGCGCGGCTTTGGCATTGCCTAGTATTTTGATATTGTCATGCTGCTGCCAGCGCTCCAAGGCCTGGCAAATCATGTCCGACTCGAGCGTCTCAATTAAATCTACCCCCACATCCTGCTGTAATTTAAACACCAAGCCCGCGCGAATGGACTCAACAATAGCCGGGGTTCCGCCTTCTTCTCGCCGCTCGGCATCCTCGCTGTAGCGGTGGCCCTCGGGCGTTACATAGATTACGGTGCCGCCACCAGGAAGGGCCGGCACGCTGTTATTAAGGATGTTCTTTTTTACCACCAGTACACCTGGCGTACCGGGGCCGCCGATAAATTTATGCGGCGAGATGAACGCCGCCTCTTTATCACTCATATCAATGCCCATATAAGGCGCGCCGGCGGCATAGTCCCAGAAGCTTAGGGCTTGGTGCTGGTGTAAGAGCTGGTTTATGGCGTTGATGTCGGACTTTAGGCCGGTAACATTGGAGGCGGCAGAAAAACTGCCTATTTTTAATTCTCGCGCTTGGTATTTTTCCAGCTGTTGTTCCAGCTCGGCAATGTCAATAAGGCCATTTTTGTACAGCGGTATGGTCACCACATCGGCGATAGATTCGCGCCAGGGCAGCTCATTGGAGTGGTGCTCGTAGGGGCCTATAAACACCACCGGCCGCTGCGCTAAAGGTATTAGGCTTTGCAGCTGGTAGCGCTCATTTAAGTCCGCCGGCAGGCGCAAATTAAGAATATCGATTAGCTTATTAATCGCCGCAGTGGCACCTGGGCCGCAAAAAATTACGGCATCCTTATCATCGGCATTCACCGCCCGACGAATTTGCTCCCGTGCTTGTTCACGCAGGGCCGTGGTTTGGGCTCCGGTAAACGAGCTTTCAGTATGGGTGTTGGCGTAAAAGGGCAGTACCTGCTGCTGAATGAAGTCTTCAATAAAGCTAAGGCTGCGCCCCGAGGCGGTGTAATCGGCATACACCAACGGCCGCTCGCCAAAGGGTGTTTGAATATTGTGCTGCTCACCAATAACTGACTGGCGAATGGTATTGAGTAAATTCTTTTGGCTCACAGTTTTACCTAGTATGGCTTTAATGAATGCGCATATTGTAAAGTCTGCGTATAAAACAATGTCTCTATTAGCTTAGTTAATGCTGGCAGTATCGAGTAAACATGCCGTATATTAAAAAATATCGGATTAATATTTCAAAAGGGCCGTTCATGTCGAAATTATCTCAAGCAGATAAAGAGCTGTTACACCTAATGCAGCGTGATGCCGCTCTCTCGGTTGGGGAGCTGGCCGATAAGGTGGGCATGTCCAAATCTGCTTGCTGGCGTCGTATCCAAAAGCTAGAGCAAGAGGGCATTATTCGCGAGCGCGTAGCCCTGCTTAACCAGGATAAGATTAACCTGTCGCTTACTGCCTACATCTCGATACGCACCAACCAGCATAACGATCGTTGGTCGGGCGCTTTCAAAGCCACCTTAGAAAACCTGCCCAATGTATTAGAGGTGCACCGTATGAGCGGCGATTTGGACTATCTGATTAAGGCGGCGGTCACCGACATGGCCGGCTACGACCGTTTGTATCAAGATCTGATCAAGGCCGATTTATCCGATGTCAGCTGTAGTTTTGTGATGGAGACTATGAAGCAGACTACTTGCTTGCCTTTGGGGCAGGCTTGATAAAATAGCCCGGGCGATCGCCGCCGGTAGTGCTCACGACACAGTGAAATTGATGTCATACCAATTATAGGTTATTGTAATACACCAGTTCTGACTCAGGTGGGGCGGCACTAGTTGTCGCTATGCAGTGCTTACGGTAACTGTTCGAATTGTATCAATTGTTTTTATCCAAATTAAGGTCAGCAAAAATGACGTCCGGTGGCAATGGTAGTAAAAAACGCCTGTATCGACAGGTGGTAGATCAAATTTTACAGTTGATTGAGTCGGGTGAGTACCCTGTTGGTAGTCGGCTGCCGCCGGAGCGGGAGCTGTCAGAGCGGTTTGGCGTGAGCCGGCCAACCATACGAGAGGCCGTAATAGCTTTGGAGGCTAAGGATAGGGTTGCCGTAAAAACGGGCTCAGGAGTTTATGTTCTCGAAGTAAAGGTGCAAAAAGGGGTTGATGGCAGTGCCAGTCCATTTGAGCTGAAAGAGGCGCGGGTATTGGTGGAGGGCGAGGCGGCCGCTCTGGCCGCTACAATGATCACCGACGACCAGCTACAGGCGTTGGAGCAGGCGCTTATTGAAATGGAGCGCGAAAACGAGGCGGGTGATATTGGCTCGGACACTGCCGACCAGAAGTTTCATACGATAATCGCCGAAGCGACTAATAATTGCGTATTGTTCGACATGATTGCGGGGCTATGGTCGGCACAGCAACGTATACATCATATTAAAATTGCCCATCGAGATGTGTGTACGGCGAACCCGGAGGCTCGTATCAAGGAGCATCGTGATATTTACGAAGCTTTGGTTAAAAGAGACCCCCAAGCCGCCAGAATAGCGATGCGTAAACATTTTGCGCGCAGCATTGCCGCTCTACATAAAGCGACTGAAGAAGAGGCGGTGGATGAAGTGCAGCGCAAATTATCTGCCGCGCGGGAGCGCTTTTCGATTGATAGGCTGAACGATACGGCATCTATAATTTCGTCGGCTGAGTAATTTGCGCGCCAGGCGACGATTAGCTGTGGTTATCGCCAGGGCGCGGGGCACCGGGAGGCTTTCCGGTGTTTAATTTGAGTGCTCCGAGCAGCACTCCGGCCGCTAACATAGCGGTATCCCTTCATTTTTTCCTATTTAATTCCCCTGTAGTGTCAGCGGCATTGGTCGACGGTGAGCTTGGATTTATCCCGGTGTCTGTTGAAAACCAAGCCCAAGTCGGCTGTTTCGGCAGAGTCTGTGTAATAATTGTCATATAAATTGGTAAGTTAAAATTTCTGACTTATTTTGATTTTAGTAATAGGAAGGCGCTGCAGGCTGCTGTCGACAGTGATATTTGATTGTTTTTTAGCTGTGTGGCGCTGTTTGATTTATTTCTTCCGAATACTATTCGTTAAAAAAGTCTATATATAATAGAAGCTTAGGCAGAAACGATCCAAAACCTACAGTATTGTATTACCAATTTGTATAATTATTTGTAAGAAGTCCTTGGTATTGGTTTGTAATATTGGTAATATTTTGTTCGCTCTAATAAAAATTAAATAAACAAGGGGATCACGATGTTGGAGAAAAGTCTGAATAAGAGGAGCTACCGCTTTCAGCAAACGCTTCTCGCTACTGCGGTAGCATCTATTGTTTCGTTTTCTGCCGTGGCAGAAGATGTGGCTTTGGAGGAGGTTGAGGTTGTTGGTATTCGCGGTAGCCTGTCGGCGGCAGCGGACATGAAACGTGCGGATAGCCGAATTGTCGATGCGATCGTCGCAGAGGACATTGGTAAATTACCGGACAATAATATTGCCGAGGCATTACAACGCATCACCGGCGTTTCAATTAATACCGACTTCGGTATTGGCGATAGCGTTTCTATTCGCGGCTTATCTCAGAACCGCATCGAACTTAATGGCCGTTCAACCATTGGTGATGATCGAGACGGTGTCAGCTTGCAAGATTTTCCCTCCAGTTTCTTACGCGCAGTTGAAGTTATTAAATCGCCCACCGCCAATATGATCGAGGGAGCGCTGGGCGGCACGGTAAGTATGAAAACTATTCGTCCGCTAGACCTAGACGGCCTTACCATTGCCGGCTCTTTAGATGGAGAATACGCCGATAAGACGGAAAATTTTGCACCGATAGGAAACCTTTCCGTGGGTAATGTATGGGACTTTGGTGATGCCGGCTCATTTGGTGTGGTCGCCATGTTGTCCTATCAGGATCGCGAAATTCGTCAAGATGAATTTAAAAACCGGGTCCGCCTTTATGATGAAGACGTTAACGGTCTAACCGCCAATACGTCCAGTGGTCGCTTCGCCGTGCGTGAGCAAAATACGGTAGAACAATATGTAGAAAATCGTGAGCGCACCGCTGCCAACTTGTCATTCCAGTGGGCGCCAGCGTCGGAGCAGGGTAACTTTTATCTGGACTTGAGCATGACCGATAGGTCGGGTTCGCAATCGGGTAGCTCAATTCTCGATGTGGGTGGTTCCAGAGTTTACAATGCCGACACCACGCAAGATGGCAGTGGCCAGGTTAATAACTACACCCTGGAAGGCGCCTTTGTCATTCCAAAAACTTGGAGTGAGTTCCGCGAAACTGAGTCTTTCTCACATGCCTTTGGTGGTGAGTGGGATTTTAGCGACTCTGTTACTGTTTCGGGTGAGTTTTCGGTTGCCTCCTCTGATAGTTCTCAGCCGAGCTCAGAGTTTAATTTGCGCCCGGTCAATAAGACCAATTGGAATACCTGGGCGGCACAATATACCCCCGGCGTGAGCAGTTATGATAGTGACCGTAGTGCCTTTGATCTGCGTCATACTGTCGATGCCAGCTTCAATCAATCCGGCGACTCGATTCCTAGTGTTATCTACTCAGACCCGCAAGCCTTATTGAGTTCTGAGAATTTGGCGATACGCGCCTTTTATCACGATGATATACGCACTACAAACGATGAGACGGCGGTTCGTTTTGATGTCGATTATTCGGAAGCGTTTGGGCTGGAATTTGTGTCTTCGCTGAAGGCCGGGGTTCGTTTTACTGAAAACGACTACGAATTTACCCAGTCGCGGTATCGTGCCGACAACCTTTACCGCAATGTAGTTAAGAATGAGGGTACGGCCAGCGAGACACCTTTCGTCTTGTGGATCGATGACTTTGAAGGAATGTTTCCTGGCAGCTTTGAAACGGTTAACCATGCCAATTCATTTGATCAGGCCGGTTTGTCTGGCCAGAATGATTTGCTAAATTATCGTATTTATAACGGCGACGTTCTCTCCAATCCAGGTACCACTTTTAATCAAATTCAGCAGATGCTTGCCGGCACCAATATGGCAACCACCGGCACCCTGGCAGATAATCTAGTGCTGCAAGAAGGTTCATATCGAGATATCACCGAGGAAACCGCCGCGTTTTATGTGTCTGCGGACTTAGAGTTCGATCGCGTTCGGGCAACAATTGGTGGCCGCTATATCACCACTGATATTGAATCAACCGTAATTGTAGATGGTGCGTATGTAACCGGTAAGCACGACTACAGTGACTTTTTGCCCAGCCTAAATATAACTTATGATCTTACTGACGATACCTTGCTGCGTTTTGCGGCGGCCAAGGTAATGCGGCGTGCAAACTACAGTGAATTAAGCCCGGCGTTTGAGGTGAATAACTCTATTTATGCTGCTACTCAAGGTGCTCTTGATCTAGACCCTTTCCGGGCAACACAGTTTGATGTGTCTTTAGAGCACTATTTTGGCGAAGGTAACTTAGTATCGTTTGCCGTGTTTTATAAAGATGTAGAATCATTTTTGAGCAATTCCAACGCATGTGTAGCCAGCTCTTTGACATCGGGCCAAAATGTAACCGAGTGGGAAAATATCTGCTTGTTAGGTAGCTCCGGAGTGACTAATGCTGATCTTCAATATTCGACTTTAGCAGACTTTTCATCGTCAGCAGATCCTGATGCCGCTGGTTTTGCATACACGGCCGCGCAAAGAGATGCAGGCCTTACCGGCATCGCCACAAATCGTGTCACCAATGGAGAAAACGGTAAAGTTAAGGGCTTTGAGCTGGGCTACCAGCAGCACTTTGACTTTTTGCCGGGTGCTTGGTCAGGCTTGGGTGTGAGTGCAAACTATACCTACGCTGATAGCGCCCAACCAAACGGTAACATGCTGCTGGATATCTCTAAGAACACCGTCAACCTGCAGCTGTACTGGGAGTATGAAGGCTTTCAAGCCCGCCTGGCTTACAACTTCCGCGACAAGTTCCTAGATACCGAAGAAGAAACTCGTGTAGCCAACGTCGGTGCATTGGCACTGAACAGTTCTACCAATGATGAAACCTCGTCTTCGTTCGATGCCACGGCCGGTAATAACTACCGTGACGATCGGGGCCAGCTGGATTTTTCAGCGAGCTGGGACGTTAACGAAAACTTCACTGTAGTCACTAGTATTACTAATTTGACCGGTGAGCCCTCGGTGTACGTAACTGAACTGGGCAGTCCTTGGCACTATACCGAAGCCGATCGTCGCTTTAGTTTTGGCCTTCGCGCTAAGTTTTAATTCGTTGTTGTAACAAGCCGCCCAAATACGATAACTGCTTTGCAATATCGTATTTGGGCAAATTACCTAATTTCAGTGTGATACCTGAATCCTGTAAAATTATAGCTTCCAAGAAGACAAATAAATGAAATCAATTTTTCTGGCTGGGCCATTGCGTTTTTACTTATTAGGTGCAGTTTCTCTGTTGTTGATCAGCGCTCAGGCCAACTCGGCTGAGAAGTTGGTAAGCAGCCAAGAAGAATATGAGCAGGCGGCAAAAAACCTGCTAGCAGGGGATACGCTGGTATTGGCCAATGGTACTTGGAAAGACTTTGAGATTTTATTTGAAGGCAAGGGAACGGCGCAACACGCTATTACATTAACAGCGCAAGAAAAAGGTAAAGTAATAATATCTGGGAAATCAAACCTAAGACTGGCGGGTGAATACCTGGTGGTTTCAGGTTTGGTTTTTAAGAATGGTCATACCCCCACCGATGCGGTTATATCATTTAGGAAGGGTAAAAAACAGTTGGCGAACCATTCTCGGGTGACTGAAGTTGTCATTGATCGGTTCAATAATCCAGAGCGATTCGAGCCCGATTATTGGGTCGCGATGTATGGCAAGCATAATCGATTTGACCACAATCATCTCGAGGGCAAGCTCAATAAAGGTGTGACCATGGCGGTTAGGCTGGACACTGAAGCCAGTCGTGAAAATCATCACCAAATCGACCATAACTACTTTGGGCCAAGATCAATTTTGGGTTCCAACGGCGGCGAGACGCTAAGAATTGGTACCAGTCATTATTCACGCAGTGATTCTTTAACTCGGGTCGAAAATAATTATTTTGATCGCTGCGATGGCGAGCTGGAAATAGTGTCGAATAAATCCGGCGGTAACGTATTTAAAGGCAATGTCTTCTTTCAATCGCGTGGCACCTTGACGCTTCGGCACGGTCACGGCAATGTGTTAGAAGGCAATGTGTTTTTTGGCAATGGTGCTGACCATACCGGCGGTATCCGCGTCATCAATAAGCGCCAAACGGTGAGAAACAACTATTTTGAAGGTCTTGCCGGTTACCGTTTCGGTGGTGCTCTGGTGCTTATGAATGGCGTGCCCAATTCTCCGATCAACCGCTATGACCGCGTAGAAGACGCGGTAATTGAAAATAATACCTTTATTAGTAGCGACCATATTCAACTGGCAGCGGGCAGTGACGCCGAGCGCAGCGCCGTGCCCGTCAGAAGCCAGTTCAATAACAATGTTTTTTACAATAAGAATCGAAAAGATACCTTCACCCTTTATGACGATGTCAGCGGCATCAGCTTTAGCAACAACCGAGCGCATGGTGTGAAGGCGTTTAAGATAAATAAAGGTTTTAGTGGTGACAAGTTTAGGGTCAAACGAGCAGCCAATGGCTTGCTGTATCCCCGCGGTAAAGCGATGGCCGGTGTTGGTGTTTCTGCTAGCCTTCAGGTAATCAGCCAAGACCAGACCGGCGCTGCTTGGTACCCCAAAGCTAAGCCAAAAGATACTTTTTCAACGGGTAATGTTATTCGCGTGAAGCCAGAGCCAGGCGCTTTAGAGCAAGCTATAGCTCGCGCCCAGGGTGGAGATATTATTCGCTTGGCGGCAGGGCATTATCGGGTGAACCGAATTTTAAGCATCAACAAGCCACTTACCTTTGAGGGCAGCAAAGGTGTGCGTTTAGAGTACACTCGTTCGACCCTGTTTGAGATAGAAAATGGCGGTAGTTTATACCTAAAGGGCTTGGCGATTTCGGGTAAGAGTTCGCCAGATTATGCCGGCAACTCGGTGATCCGTACGGTGCGCAACTCAATGCTAGAAAATTATCAAATTAAAGTTGAAGCCTGTGAAGTATCTGATCTAACGGTTAATCGTTTCTTTAATTTTTTAAGTGTCGCCAAGAGCACCATGGCAGACCGGGTTGAAATAATAGACTCGAAGTTCAGTGATGTAAGCGGTGCCATCCTAAAGTTGGACAAGGAAAGCGATGACTACGGAATTTATAATGCAGAATATGTAACGATTACAAATTCTAGCTTTCATCGAGTTCAGGGCGCCTTGCTGGATTATTATCGCGGCGGAACCGATGAATCTACCTTTGGGCCACATTTTTCATTGGAAAATTCAGAGCTTAATGATGTTGGTCGCGGCAGTAAAAATAAGTTGAAGTCGTCAATATACTTACATGGTGTGCAGGTTTCGACCATAAAAAATAACAAATTTAGTAACAGTTTTCCGATCAGAGTGCGGCATACAGTTGGTGATCCGGTGACTAAAATAACTGCTAATAATTTTAGCAACACTCCGCTGCCCGAGGTGCTTGAATTCCATTTCGTCGACAAGCAGCATACGGCCTTGGTGCAAGGTAATACGCACACCAAAAGTGCGAAATAATAGAATAATATTTATCTTAGTATTGGCTTACTAAAAAGGTAATGGTGAAGTTATGAAAACTGGTGCGTTTTTAAAGGCAGCCGAAGTTGAAAGAGAAGTGGTAGGCGAGGGTATTGTCCGTCAAATACTCGGTTTTAATAATCAAATAATGATGGTAAAGGTCTGGTTTGAGCAAGGCAGCGAAGGTTACGTTCATAGCCATTTTCACTCACAGGTGAGCTATGTGGAAAGTGGTGAGTTTGAAATAACCGTAGGTGATGAAACTCAAGTTTTAGCAGCCGGTGATAGCTTCTTTATGGAACCCAATGTCGAGCATGGGGCCGTATGCAAAAAAACGGGAGTTATTATGGATGTATTTAGTCCGATAAGAGAAGACTTCCTCGAGGAAAAATTGTAATGCAATTGAAAAACCTACGCTGGTGGGTGATTACCTTAATCGCGCTCGCAACAGTCATTAATTACATTGACCGCCAATCTTTAAATGTACTGTGGCCAGAGATAGCGGCCGATTTATATCCAGATAAAACAGATGACCAACGCAAAGAAATTTATGCCCTAATTTCTGTTATTTTTGTATTTTCCTATGCCTTTGGCCAAGCCATATTCGGCAAAATATTTGACTGGGTCGGTACCCGTATAGGTTTTGCCTTGTCCATCGGTCTTTGGTCAATCGCCACAGCGCTTCACGCTATGGCGCGTGGCGTAGTTAGCTTTGGTATCTTTCGTGCAATATTGGGTATAGCCGAGGCGGGCAACTGGCCAGGAGCAGCAAAGGGCAACGCAGAATGGTTCCCCACCCGAGAGCGAGCCCTAGCCCAGGGGATATTTAACTCAGGCGCGGCCATCGGTGGCATTATCTCCATTCCCCTAATTGCTTTCTTATCGGTTTATTTTAGCTGGCAGGCGATATTTATTTTGGTGGGTGTAACCGGTCTTTTGTGGCTAATTCCTTGGCTGGTATTGGTTAAAGCACCGCCAAAAAATCATCCTTGGATTACCGACCAAGAGCGCGAATATATTCTAACCGGCCAGCAAAATCAAAGCCTTAATGAAGCGGGTGTTGATGCCGAGGAGTACGCTCCTTCAACCAAAGAAATATTATCCCGCAAACAAAGTTGGGGGGTGATTATTGCCTCTGCAGCCATTGATCCTATCTGGTGGTTGTTTGTGTTTTGGATACCCATCTATCTGTCAGAAGTCTATGGCATGGATGTGAAAACCATCGGCATCTATGGCTGGGTGCCCTATGTCGGCGCTATGTTTGGAGCCTGGTTTGGTGGTCTGCTGGCGCAAAACCGTTTGAAATCTGGTTGGACGGTAGATAAGACCAGAAAATTTATCATTACCCTAGGCTGTCTAATAATGTTGCCCACGCTGCTGGCAATGTCGGACCCAGGAGCACCGGTTAACGCGGTGATGTTAATGGCCGTCATATTATTCGGCTTCCAAACGGCGATCGGAAATGTACAGACACTGCCCAGCGATTTATACGGCGGTAAGTCGGTAGGAACCTTAGCAGGAATTTCTGGCATGGCGGCCAAGTTAGGTGCTGTTGCATTGACCTCGTTGGTGCCCTGGCTTACCTCCGGCGGAAATTATGCTCCGGCCTTTATTATTGGCGCCGCCCTGGCCGTAACCGCAATGGCCAGCGTGTGGCTTTTATGCCCCAAAATTGAGCCATTAAAGCCAAAGAATACACTGTAAATAAATCATCGCCTCTCAATCCTGGGGCCAATTAATAGTAAATACGATCACAAAGTGAGATTGATTATGAAGTTGAAAAATAAAGTTGCTGTAGTTACCGGTGGAGTAAGAGATATTGGTAAAGCAATCTCCCTTAGCTTGGCCGCAGAAGGCGCAAAGGTTGTGGTTAACTACCATGGCAGCCACGATCTGGCTGAACAAACCCTACAAGAAATTACCTCGGCTGGGCATGAGGCGATTCTTTTCAAAGGTGACATGACCAGCCAAGCTGATGTCGACGCGCTGATTAGTGCAACACAAGCCGCTTTTGGAGCCACCATCGACGTTTTGGTGAATGTCGCGGGTGGTATCGTGGCCCGAAAAACTATCGAAGAAATGGATCTAGACTTTTTCAATAAAGTGATCCAGCTTAACTTAAACAGCACCTTTCTGGTGACCAAGGCTGTGCTCCCACATATGCCCGCCGGTGGCTCAATAGTTAACCTGGCCTCACAAGCGGGCAGAGACGGAGGTGGCCCCGGTGCTTGTGCCTATGCCACTGCCAAGGGTGCGGTAATGACTTTTACCCGCGCTATGGCGAAAGAGCTTGGCCCTAAAAACATTCGTGTTAACTCATTGTGCCCAGGTATGATCAGCACTACCTTCCACGACACATTCACCAAGGATGCAGTGCGCGCCAATGTCGCCAACGGTACGCCGCTGCGTCGCGAAGGTGCGCCAGCAGAAATAGCCGATGTGGTGACTTACTTGGCTTCAGGTGAATCATCATTCTTAACCGGTGTGAATTTAGACACCAATGGCGGCCTGTTCTTTTCCTAAGTATAAGTGTGTGAATAAACGATGTTGGATAAAGTCGCAATAATAGGCGAGTGTATGTTGGAGCTGTCCGGCGCGGTTAGCGCCAATGCCGGTAGCGCTCTACCTATGTCGTTCTCGTATGGGGGCGACACGCTTAATAGTGCAATATATATGGCGCGACTTGGTGTGGTTGTGGATTATGTAACGGCATTGGGTGACGATAACCTGAGTTCATGGATGGTAGCGCAATGGCAAAAGGAAGGTGTCGGCTGCGGTTTGGTGGCTCGGGTGCCAGGTGCAGTGCCAGGCCTCTACCTAATCGAAAATGATCCAAGTGGGGAGCGGTCGTTCCATTATTGGCGCGACCAGGCGCCAGCAAAGTATGTTGTCGATGATAAAGATAAGGCCAGTAATCTATTGGCCAGTATCCGTGACCACAAATACCTATGCTTGTCTGGCATCACCCTGGCCATCTACAGCGAGGCCGCTCGCAACAACCTGTTTGCACTTATTGACCGCTTTCGCGAGGGCGGTGGCCAGTTGGTATTTGATGGCAATTATAGGCCAACGTTATGGCAAGATAAGACCACTGCTCAGGCTGCCTATAAAGCTATATATCAGCGTACCGATATAGCATTGCCAACCTTTGAGGATGAACAAATGTTGTTTGATGACGTCAGTAGCAATGAGGTGATTGCGCGGCTTAAGTCATACAATATTCCAGAGTTTGTTCTCAAAATGGGCGAGCAGGGCTGTTTAGTGGTTGCTGGCAAAATATGTGATTTGGTTCCAGCCCGCCCGGTTAAGGTGGTGGATACTACCTCAGCGGGTGACTCTTTTAATGCTGGGTATTTGGCGTCACGTTTAACCGGCGAATCTGCCAGCGTGGCGGCGGCCAATGGTCACCGTTTGGCGTCGGTCGTGATACAGCACAAGGGCGCCATTATTCCCGCCGAGGCAATGCCGTAGCATTGCTAGGCTCATTTTTGGCTCCTTTAATTGAGCCCACCAACGATATGAAAAAATGAAAAGTATTATTAGTGCAAGTTGTTTGCTGTCGTTACTGACATTGTTACTGACATTATTTCAGCCGTTAGAGGCCGCGACGTTGGGGCATCCTAGCCTGATATTGACGCAACAGGGCGTTGCAGATATTAGGGCGAATCTAGGTAGAACACCGCTGTTTGACACCTCGGTGCAGAAAGTTAAAGAAGAGGTGGACGCGGAAATAGCGGTTGGGATTAAAACGCCTATTCCTAAAGATTATTCCGGCGGCTACACCCACGAGCGACATAAACGCAATTTTTTGATAGCGCAAAAAGCGGGCGTATTATTTCAAATATTGCAAGACGACCGCTACGCGAGGTATGTGCGTGATATGTTGCTGCAATATGAAGCAATGTATAAAAACCTACCGGTTCACCCACAAACCCGGTCCTATGCGCGTGGCAAGTTATTCTGGCAGTGTTTGAACGATAGTAATTGGCTGGTCTATATGAGCCAGGCATATGACTCTATTTACAACTTTCTGTCAGCAGCTGAGCGCCAGCGTTTAGAGCAAAACTTGTTTCGGCCCTTTGCGGATTTTATTTCGCTTGAGAATCCACAATTTTATAACCGGATTCATAACCACAGTACTTGGGGCAATGCCGCAGTCGGCATGATTGGCCTGGTCATGGATGATGACCAGCTAATTCAAAGAGCACTGTATGGGATCAAAGATGATGGCCTAAAAGCAGGTATTAAAGACGATGACGGCGGCTATATAAAAGTAGCAGGGCAAAAGGTGGGTTTTCTCGCCAACTTAGAAGAGCCCTTTTCACCGGACGGCTACTTTACCGAAGGTCCCTATTACCAACGCTACGCCATGTACCCATTTATAATCTTTGCGCTGGCTATGCACAACAGCAAACCCGAGGTGGGCGTGCTTGAGCATAAAGACGGCGTATTGATGAAGGCGGTGGATGCCTTGCTGACCTTGACCGATGCCGATGGCGAGTTTTTTCCGTTAAATGACGGCCAAAAAGGCATGTCCTACTACTCTCGTGAGCTAGTCACGGCAGTGGATGTTGCCTACCTTTATGGCAATAAAAACCCACAGCTGTTAAGTATTGCGCAAAAACAAAATCGAGTGCTGCTGGACCAATCAGGCCTGGCCGTTGCCAAAGGTGTTTTATCCGGTAAAGCAGAGCCGTTTGTTAAAAAATCCATCAACCTTAGTGACGGGCCAAATGGCAAGCAGGGTGGTGTCGGTATTCTGCGCTATGGCGACGAGGACTTCACCCTGGTGTATAAATACGCGGCCCAGGGTTTTAGCCATGGCCATTATGACCGGCTATCGTTTTCATTTTACCAAAAAGGAGATGAAGTCCTGCAAGACTATGGCTTGTCTCGGTTTGTTAATATCGAGCAAAAAGGTGGCGGTAATTACCTAAAAGAAAATAAAACATGGGCCAAACAAACCATCGCCCATAATACCCTTAGCCAAGATGAAACCTCACATTTCAACGGTAAATACGAGCTAGGCAGCCAGCATCATCCGGAGTTGTATCTATTCGATGCCGGCAAAGAAAACCTTCAATTGGTCAGCGCTAAAGAAAATATGGCCTACCCCGGGACGCAGCTGCACCGGACCATGGTGATGATCAAAGACCCGGATTTAGACAAGCCTTACCTATTGGATATTATGAAAGTCAGCGCCAAGGCTAAACACCAATATGACCTGCCTTACTATTTTATGGGGCAGGTATTGAACGCTAATTTTCAATATAAAGCCCCGGCACAACTGCAGCCCCTGGGTAAAACCAATGGCTATCAGCATCTGTATTTGGAAGCGCAGGCAAAGGCGCCGGCAGGCAGCACCCAATTTAGTTGGCTGCAATCGGGCATCTTCTACACCCTGACGTCGGCAACTTCCCCGACAGACAAAATTTTGTTTACCCGCATCGGCGCCAACGACCCCGACTTCAACCTTCGCCGCGACGCCGGTTTTATGATTAGGCGAGCAAATACCGACAATACCGCATTCGCCACCATCATTGAGCCCCACGGCAGTTATAGCCCGGTGTCAGAGTTATCGGTTAATTCCAATAGCAAGATAGCCAAGCTAACGCTACTCCATGACGATAAAAACTACACCGCCGTTTCAATTCAAAAAACAAACGGTAAAACCAGCCTATTTATTCTGGCAAATACCAATTCGGTCGATAGCAAAAAGCACCACCTACGCATAGGGGCAAAAGTGCACCGCTGGCAGGGTGCTTATTATTATGCCAAGTAAGTTTTTCTAAGCTGCCTGTGCGGCAGTGAAGCGCCTTCGTAAATATCTACGCCGTTCTTGTCATTTCTAAGCTGCCTGTGCGGCAGTGAAGAAAAATACTCTCGGTATCGAAATCGACAGCTCTTTCTAAGCTGCCTGTGCGGCAGTGAAGATGAGCCCAGAAGAATTCAGGCAGCTGTACCATTTCTAAGCTGCCTGTGCGGCAGTGAAGTTTTAAAGGTGCTTGGCGGCTTCGGCCAGGTATTTCTAAGCTGCCTGTGCGGCAGTGAAGCGGCGTAGCTTTTAATTTCATTGCCGGGGTGTTTTCTAAGCTGCCTGTGCGGCAGTGAAGACAGACAATATTTCCAGAGGGCCGGACATCAATTTCTAAGCTGCCTGTGCGGCAGTGAAGATATCAAGAATTTTTTACTGACGGTGGCAGCCTTTCTAAGCTGCCTGTGCGGCAGTGAAGACAGAACGGACGTTTTCAATGGCGTCCTAGCGTTCCTAAGCTGCCTGTGCGGCAGTGAAGAGCAAGCCGCCGCCGTGGCCGCAGTACTCAACTTTCTAAGCTGCCTGTGCGGCAGTGAAGAAAAATCGATTTTTCAAATCAGCGTCCCGACTTTTCTAAGCTGCCTGTGCGGCAGTGAAGTTAATTTGGCTGGCTATGCCCGCCTCTGGGAATTTCTAAGCTGCCTGTGCGGCAGTGAAGCTGGAGATGTCAAAGCGACATTAAAAGACGGCTTTCTAAGCTGCCTGTGCGGCAGTGAAGGATGCAGACCGAACATTCCTATGACTTCCAGCTTTCTAAGCTGCCTGTGCGGCAGTGAAGAATTACTTGTTGCTGAAAGTTGGTTTTCAGGTTTTCTAAGCTGCCTGTGCGGCAGTGAAGACTAGGGCAGAATAAACGCTATCGACTGGTATTTTCTAAGCTGCCTGTGCGGCAGTGAAGGACTAACTGTATCCACTAACATTCCTCCGTAATTTCTAAGCTGCCTGTGCGGCAGTGAAGATGTCATTCAAAGCTTGTAATACTCCTAAATATTTCTAAGCTGCCTGTGCGGCAGTGAAGAAACACATTATACAAATATCCACCGAGTTGGATTTCTAAGCTGCCTGTGCGGCAGTGAAGGATGGCGGCCAGGGTGTCGGCCAGGGTGCAATTTTCTAAGCTGCCTGTGCGGCAGTGAAGTTTCTTTCTGGGCAACATCAACATCATCCATGTTTCTAAGCTGCCTGTGCGGCAGTGAAGTTGTCGGCGTCGAATTTCACTCGTTCACTGATTTTCTAAGCTGCCTGTGCGGCAGTGAAGAAAGTAACGTAGCCTAGGTTGTGGTTGCTGATTTTCTAAGCTGCCTGTGCGGCAGTGAAGATGTCACACCATTAATCCCACTAGAGGTCTGATTTCTAAGCTGCCTGTGCGGCAGTGAAGCAATGATGGCAATGATTTTATCGCTGCTGGGTTTTCTAAGCTGCCTGTGCGGCAGTGAACCGGCCGCGAGATGCCAGCGTTTACGAGTGGTTTTCTAAGCTGCCTGTGCGGCAGTGAAGGCTTCTTGCTGTTAGTAACGCTCTACGACGAGTTTCTAAGCTGCCTGTGCGGCAGTGAAGATGAAACAGGGATTAAGGCCGCAGAACTACTATTTCTAAGCTGCCTGTGCGGCAGTGAAGCATGGAATTTGGCGCGGGCATTTTTTTGTTTATTTCTAAGCTGCCTGTGCGGCAGTGAAGCCTTGAAGTGGGTCAGCAGACGGTTTCCGCATTTTCTAAGCTGCCTGTGCGGCAGTGAAGCTTCATTGCGCTCAAGGTCGCTAAGTGATTGTTTTCTAAGCTGCCTGTGCGGCAGTGAAGTTCACAGCGCGATTAATTTTTCAGGTCTTACATTTCTAAGCTGCCTGTGCGGCAGTGAAGTGTCCGACCTTGCTCGATTGCAATATGTCCGTTTTCTAAGCTGCCTGTGCGGCAGTGAAGTTCACCGAAGCCGCGCAGGTTGATTTCCATATTTTCTAAGCTGCCTGTGCGGCAGTGAAGACACTGTGATAAAGCCGGACATATACCACTGATTTCTAAGCTGCCTGTGCGGCAGTGATGCTCAGGTGCTTAAGTAAGTGGGGAATCGTTGCTTTCTAAGCTGCCTGTGCGGCAGTGAAGGTTGCCCGGGTTAAGTCTGGTGACTCTTTGGTTTTCTAAGCTGCCTGTGCGGCAGTGAAGAATACTGTGCTGACTTCTATTTCTACTGGCTTTTTCTAAGCTGCCTGTGCGGCAGTGAAGAAAACTTTGATGATGATATCCCGTTCTGATGATTTCTAAGCTGCCTGTGCGGCAGTGAAGGTTACACAAAATCAATGGAGCTTTTTCGGGATTTTCTAAGCTGCCTGTGCGGCAGTGAAGCGCCACCCGTACAACCACCAACATATTGACCCTTTCTAAGCTGCCTGTGCGGCAGTGAAGGGCCTTTTGGTTCTTGATGAATGTGGGGATTGTTTCTAAGCTGCCTGTGCGGCAGTGAAGAGATATGAGATTTTTCTTAGGGACTTTGGGACTTTCTAAGCTGCCTGTGCGGCAGTGAAGTTGCAGCTGGCCGCTGATGGGCACATGCAAATTTTCTAAGCTGCCTGTGCGGCAGTGAAGTGCGGTAGGCGAAAACATTGCCGGACGTGACTTTTCTAAGCTGCCTGTGCGGCAGTGAAGTTCCCGCTACCGATATAGGTATTTGTGATATCTTTCTAAGCTGCCTGTGCGGCAGTGAAGCGGCATAACCAAGCTGTGGGCGGCGAGTATGTTTTCTAAGCTGCCTGTGCGGCAGTGAAGAAACCCAGGCCGCCACCGAACCGGACTTGCAATTTCTAAGCTGCCTGTGCGGCAGTGAAGATTAATTTCCTGGCCTATATTTCCTAGGCTCTTTTCTAAGCTGCCTGTGCGGCAGTGAAGTAGGGGGATTAGCAGGACACGTTGCATTAGCTTTTCTAAGCTGCCTGTGCGGCAGTGAAGACTGAAAATATCACGCATGGTCTGATGCAGATTTTCTAAGCTGCCTGTGCGGCAGTGAAGAGGGATTTGTTGGTGCCCTCAATCAGCTCAATTTTCTAAGCTGCCTGTGCGGCAGTGAAGGATCGGTTTAAGGACGCCATGCAAACGCTTAATTTCTAAGCTGCCTGTGCGGCAGTGAAGTGTTGCAGGTCTTGGCCGATGCTTTCGCGGTCTTTCTAAGCTGCCTGTGCGGCAGTGAAGATTGTGGGCACTCTGCAGCTGCGGGGGCAGTCTTTCTAAGCTGCCTGTGCGGCAGTGAAGGGCTAGGCGGTCGTGCATATTCATTTTGTTACTTTCTAAGCTGCCTGTGCGGCAGTGAAGCACTAATATGGCGTGTGAACTGTACGCTAACGTTTCTAAGCTGCCTGTGCGGCAGTGAAGCGATGATCGCGGAGGATTCGCAACTGGCTGTTTTTCTAAGCTGCCTGTGCGGCAGTGAAGGATAGATTGAGAAGGCACTTAAAGTCGTGTCGTTTCTAAGCTGCCTGTGCGGCAGTGAAGATGGACAAGAAAAAAACCGGTATCAGGATATATTTCTAAGCTGCCTGTGCGGCAGTGAAGTGCTCTAAATATCGAGCAGGTCAGCTGCTTGATTTCTAAGCTGCCTGTGCGGCAGTGAAGTTTGTTATAGTAAGATGATACCGCTTCATTATTTTCTAAGCTGCCTGTGCGGCAGTGAAGAACCCGTTAAGCCCGCCGGTGGTGGCCGTAGTTTTCTAAGCTGCCTGTGCGGCAGTGAAGATCGACGCGCTGTGATATTGGGTGTTAATCCATTTCTAAGCTGCCTGTGCGGCAGTGAAGAACTGCAGGGCCGCCTGGTGTGAGCCTTGTCCTTTCTAAGCTGCCTGTGCGGCAGTGAAGTGTGCCGCTCTCGACTTCACGACCCGTTGCGCTTTCTAAGCTGCCTGTGCGGCAGTGAAGGTTTTCATAATCCTAATTCCTTTTTACGTGTGTTTCTAAGCTGCCTGTGCGGCAGTGAAGGTAAAGATCGCCTCAATCTCCCGTCCACCCTTTTTCTAAGCTGCCTGTGCGGCAGTGAAGCTTGGTTTAGGGTTTGCGGGACTTGGCGGGTGTTTCTAAGCTGCCTGTGCGGCAGTGAAGTCTAACAATATGAGCGCCCGCGCCACCCAAGTTTTCTAAGCTGCCTGTGCGGCAGTGAAGCTGATCCTGTTCTGCTTGGCCTGACGCCTGATTTTCTAAGCTGCCTGTGCGGCAGTGAAGAAACTCTACCGCCCTATCGTTATCTAGTAATTTTTCTAAGCTGCCTGTGCGGCAGTGAAGGGAATTTAAACGGTAAGGCCCCTTTCTTAAGTTTTCTAAGCTGCCTGTGCGGCAGTGAAGTTACATGATAATCGGTTGGCTCGAACCTTTCATTTCTAAGCTGCCTGTGCGGCAGTGAAGCCTTAAATTGGTTGGTGCTGGTTTTTTCAAAGTTTCTAAGCTGCCTGTGCGGCAGTGAAGAACACACAATACATACCGTGCGCAATTTACCCTTTCTAAGCTGCCTGTGCGGCAGTGAAGCACCACCCTTGCGACGACTACGACGTCCTTGTTTTCTAAGCTGCCTGTGCGGCAGTGAAGTAAATTGGCTGCAAATGATGGCCGCTAATGATTTTCTAAGCTGCCTGTGCGGCAGTGAAGGGCAGGCCAAGCGTTTTAGCTAGCCTGTCCTGTTTCTAAGCTGCCTGTGCGGCAGTGAAGTCAGGGATCGGAACAGCTAGAACTAATGTGCTTTTCTAAGCTGCCTGTGCGGCAGTGAAGATCAAATCCAAGGCATAAAAAAACCGGCTCAATTTCTAAGCTGCCTGTGCGGCAGTGAAGGACTGCCTTAGATGAGATGGGCGATTTTAATTTTTCTAAGCTGCCTGTGCGGCAGTGAAGCTGTGTTACTCCTAACTCTAAGGCCATCATTGTTTCTAAGCTGCCTGTGCGGCAGTGAAGATCCTTTGCTTCCCATCCTTACTGTAGACGTATTTCTAAGCTGCCTGTGCGGCAGTGAAGTGACAGTTAACCGACTAATAGCCCCTTAACAGTTTCTAAGCTGCCTGTGCGGCAGTGAAGTACCTTCACGGCGTATACTCTCCTGTAACGTTTTTCTAAGCTGCCTGTGCGGCAGTGAAGACACTGCCCGTAGAATTTCGCGAGAGCGAGAATTTCTAAGCTGCCTGTGCGGCAGTGAAGTATTAAACACTCTAGGGAATGAAATACTCTATTTTCTAAGCTGCCTGTGCGGCAGTGAAGAATTCTCGTTAGTACTGACTGCGTTTTTGACTGTTTCTAAGCTGCCTGTGCGGCAGTGAAGGGGCGGTTATTGCTTCGCACGATCCTTTTGATTCTCTAAGCTGCCTGTGCGGCAGTGAAGGAATTAATGGTGCGTATACGCGGCTTTGAAGATTTCTAAGCTGCCTGTGCGGCAGTGAAGAAATGGCGTATGGGGTGGTAGGCGCTGGGGCATTTCTAAGCTGCCTGTGCGGCAGTGAAGAGTACGCCGCTGGTAATGCCTTACTGTCGTCATTTCTAAGCTGCCTGTGCGGCAGTGAAGTCCCCGCCGACAAACACCTCAGCGCATGGAAGTTTCTAAGCTGCCTGTGCGGCAGTGAAGTCTTCACAATACGAATTTGAGCAAGTGATGGGTTTCTAAGCTGCCTGTGCGGCAGTGAAGTTAGAGGTGAAAACCCTTGGGATCACCGCTTATTTCTAAGCTGCCTGTGCGGCAGTGAAGTTCCCCGACACGGGCGGCAACGCGACTATAGATTTCTAAGCTGCCTGTGCGGCAGTGAAGTACAAGAAGGAAATAACCGAGCGGTATCTAAATTTCTAAGCTGCCTGTGCGGCAGTGAAGGTAATGGCGCTGCAGCATGCCGCTGAATTAACTTTCTAAGCTGCCTGTGCGGCAGTGAAGGTAGGGTTCGGTAACTACACCATGGGCGTGATTTTCTAAGCTGCCTGTGCGGCAGTGAAGAGCCTTACCGGACAATGAGCCTTTGAACATGTTTTCTAAGCTGCCTGTGCGGCAGTGAAGTACGCCATTTGCTAAATGGATGGGCAAGCACTTTTCTAAGCTGCCTGTGCGGCAGTGAAGATTAACATTGTGCGCAGTGAATTATTAAACAATTTCTAAGCTGCCTGTGCGGCAGTGAAGATTTTAAGTCACTGGATACTTTTAGGTTTGGATTTCTAAGCTGCCTGTGCGGCAGTGAAGACCCCATACCCAAGCCATTACGACTTTGGGCATTTCTAAGCTGCCTGTGCGGCAGTGAAGTTTTCATAATCCTAATTCCTTTTTACTTATTGTTTCTAAGCTGCCTGTGCGGCAGTGAAGGACAAAAACGCGCCCCAAAGAGCCTTACAGGATTTCTAAGCTGCCTGTGCGGCAGTGAAGGAAACCTTGCTTGCTAGATGGCTTTGCAATTTTTTCTAAGCTGCCTGTGCGGCAGTGAAGGAGCAGGGCGATTGTTACACCATTGCCGAGCTTTTCTAAGCTGCCTGTGCGGCAGTGAAGGCTACCTGTCTCCCTGTTAATCCTTCCAGGAATTTCTAAGCTGCCTGTGCGGCAGTGAAGCAATTTATTACATTGAACGCGGCTATCTAGCTTTTCTAAGCTGCCTGTGCGGCAGTGAAGGTTTTAAGATGCTGTAAGGGTACGCGCGGGAATTTCTAAGCTGCCTGTGCGGCAGTGAAGTTCTAACGGAACTCAACAACTGGCCAACGTTTTTTCTAAGCTGCCTGTGCGGCAGTGAAGGAGCTAAAGCGTAGAGGTGCTTTGGCTTTTTCTTTCTAAGCTGCCTGTGCGGCAGTGAAGATTGTCGGCTTGATATACATCGGCCTTAAAGCTTTCTAAGCTGCCTGTGCGGCAGTGAAGGGTTCGCGCCACCGGAGGCGACTCAAACAAGCTTTCTAAGCTGCCTGTGCGGCAGTGAAGGAGACGGCAGGGGCGCATGCAATGAACTGCCCTTTCTAAGCTGCCTGTGCGGCAGTGAAGATGCACTGGGGTGCGAGAGAAGCACGTTCAGCTTTCTAAGCTGCCTGTGCGGCAGTGAAGATATTACCGAGCAATTCAAAATCAAGCTGACTTTTCTAAGCTGCCTGTGCGGCAGTGAAGCAGTTCTGGTTTCCTCGATTTTTCCATAATCGTTTCTAAGCTGCCTGTGCGGCAGTGAAGCTGACGCTGTAGACGCGGCATGGCCTTTGATTTTTCTAAGCTGCCTGTGCGGCAGTGAAGCCCACCGGCCATCGGGTCTCACAGTTCCACAATTTCTAAGCTGCCTGTGCGGCAGTGAAGCCATATTCCAGCCTCGTATAAAATTACGATTTTTTCTAAGCTGCCTGTGCGGCAGTGAAGGGAGAAATCCCGACAGCGGACTTAATGGTTTTTTTCTAAGCTGCCTGTGCGGCAGTGAAGGTATACCAGATCACTTACCGCACTATTTAGGATTTCTAAGCTGCCTGTGCGGCAGTGAAGGCCGACAGAAAAAGCTATTTGCCGCTGCTGCGTTTCTAAGCTGCCTGTGCGGCAGTGAAGAATAGATCTCTGCCCCAGCTTCACGGAATGTATTTCTAAGCTGCCTGTGCGGCAGTGAAGGCCTTGGTTAAGCTTTGCGCCCTGGGCCGGGCTTTCTAAGCTGCCTGTGCGGCAGTGAAGTTTAAATGATTTTTTTTCTTATCGCCGCGTTTTTTCTAAGCTGCCTGTGCGGCAGTGAAGACTAAATAGGCTTGGTTGCCGGGTTCACGCGGTTTCTAAGCTGCCTGTGCGGCAGTGAAGTTGCTCTCGCAGGCTATGGCCGATCAGGGGGCTTTCTAAGCTGCCTGTGCGGCAGTGAAGGATACCATTATGTGCAACCACCTTATCAAAAGTTTCTAAGCTGCCTGTGCGGCAGTGAAGTGGGGTCTCAATCTATCGAGGTTCCAGTGGGATTTCTAAGCTGCCTGTGCGGCAGTGAAGGAAAAAGGGTATGACTGGGCTAAGGTTGTTTTTTTCTAAGCTGCCTGTGCGGCAGTGAAGGGCTAGGGGCGAGATGTTTGCGTTTTTAAATTTTTCTAAGCTGCCTGTGCGGCAGTGAAGTTACCCGGCATTACTATTGTAAAGGCCCCCATTTTCTAAGCTGCCTGTGCGGCAGTGAAGAAGCACATGTTTTAACCATTTTGCGCTGGTTGTTTCTAAGCTGCCTGTGCGGCAGTGAAGTACTAATACTGCGCCAGAAGTTAAGCCCAGCTTTTCTAAGCTGCCTGTGCGGCAGTGAAGAAGACGAAGGTATCGCTTTCGTGGATGTGGACTTTCTAAGCTGCCTGTGCGGCAGTGAAGTGGAGTATAAAGCGAAAAAAAATAGTTACAACAATGACTTAGGTTCATTTGGGGTATTTACCCATTAAACCTAAGCCATGTTGTAACTAACTGTTTTTAAACGAATTGTTAAAGAGCGATGTTTTATTGGTTAAAACATGGGTACTGTTGAATTAGCGCTAAGCCCGTAGGGGCTGAAGCCTTCATCCATTAATGTATCGACTTGCTCTTGCTTGATAAACAAATTAAACCGATTACCGGAACTTAGGCTGGCCATTTGGATAAATGGCAGCTCGGTCTTTGTTTCGCCCATGTCGGCGTAGTGTGCTAATGCCGTTTCGTAGTCTTGTTGGTGTTTCTTGGCTCGTCGCCTTGCCAGTCGCTCTTTAGGCGCTTTGGGTTGGTAGCGGCAGAACTGGGCATAGCTCGTTATATCAGCAGGTACGGCCATGGTTTCTTTAATGTGGATATAGTCGCTCAGGCGGTTTAGCCATTTCTCGATATTCAGCTGATTAATAACTTCTTGGCTTTGGGCCAATAGGCGCAGCTTGTTGCCCAGAAACGCTTTGCTCTTGTTTTTGCTAACTCGATACTCCGGGAAGCTGACGGCGATACTGGCATTTTTTGTGGTGGCTTGCGCTTCAACCAGTGCTAGGTGCACTTGTTGATAGAGCTTTTGCCACAAAAAATGAATGCCAATATCATCGCTGGGCAGCAATGTTATGTCGACATAGTATTTCATTGCATTGATTCCTTAGCTTTCGCCTTCACCAAATACACCACCACGAATGAGCATTGCAACCACAAAATTCTTTTCATTCTCCCCAATGCCTGCTTGATTATCAGTATTTAACCACTTTAATAGCAAGGTTTTAAAATCATTTTTTGTTGAGCGATAAGCAACACCACGCTGCGTTACCGAGCCGTAAGCTTCAATGGCTATAGGTGTTTTGGTCTTTTCAAAATCGGGATACCAATCATCCACCGTGCGCAATGCGTTGCCAATTTTTTCACAATGCATGGCAGCAATACCATTTAGTGAAAATAAGTGACGGCTTTTTTCTCCTTTGGCACCGTTGAGCACCATTTCCTGCGATGGCCAAACGCGCTGCCCTTCTCCGAGTTTTACAAATGCACTGACATTAATTAGCACATTTTCATCGCCCGACAATCCTGCTTTAATTATTTTTCCCAGCGCTAAAACATTTTCATTTTCACTGTTTGTTTGCTTGAGTGAAAACTCATAAGCATCAAATACAAGTGGGTTGTCTAAGTTTGTATGAGTCACTATCACCGAAATATCTTGCGCGCCGACGCGGTTGCGCCATAAAAATCGGCCGTTAGCGATATTATAGGCGTAGCGTTTTGCCAGTTCATTTAGACTATCTTGCGCACCATTTTCAATTGTTTCTTGGTATTTATTACCAAATTCAAGTTTGTTACATACTGATGGTTCACTTAAACCAGAAATCACACGCAAGCTAAAGCTCACTTTTAATGTGTCGTGTTGATGGTTGACTGCTGCATCATCGCCCCACGATAAATTGGCTTCTGCAATTTGTTTTTGAAGCTCTTCCTCATCATCCAATACTTCTTGTTTAAAGTTACTTTTAACGGCACGGTTACGGCGCTCAAATAACTCAATGGCTCCCCACTGTTTTGTATCGTTAATATTTTCCCAGTTTCCTGAGTACATCAGTGCATCAGATGGCTCTAGTTTACGGTCAAAAGCTAATACGCTAGGTAGTGTTAATGCTGTCATGGTGTTCATCCTCAAAATAAGTTAAGTGCTTGGTTTAAATTGATTTCAAAAATAGGCTCTACCGCCTCTTCTTCTGTGTTAGTTGTCGTTGTTGATATGATATTTTGTTGACATAAGTACCACTGCCCGTCTTGCTGATAACGCCAAATAATATCGCTAATACGTTGCGTTCTATGCATGCCTTGCCACTCTCCCACTGAATGCACTGCCTCAACAAAGCGAGAAGGCGTTATTTCATCTCGAGTACTGAGCACTTCGCCAGCTTCATACAGTTCACTAATGGCTTTATAGCCCGTCATTAAAGGTACTAAGTAGCCCGGATTTGGTTTGTGTACGTATTGCCAATCAGCAGGTGTATTTTCATTGGGTGGCGTTTCACTTTCCTCAGGAATTGCTTGGTATTTTCGGGATGAAAAATCAAGCCACGCATCAAAAATTGTTGGTTTGTCATCACTACGTGGGTCGTCATGCACTGCACTGCTGTGTTGTGATAAAAGATCTTGATAATGTACTTCTAAATATTCACTGCGGTCACGCAACACAAACCCCGGCATAGTAAGCCGTTTTATTTTGGCTAGCATTGTTCGCTCTTGTTTGTCGGTATTTGCCGACAGTAATTTGATGCTTTTCGTATTGATTAAGGTGCCACCAGCAACTCGCAGCTGATAACACCAGCGCTTCACTTCTTTTTCAAATTGCTCTATTTCCTCGCTGGTCAGTGTGAGCGTCTGTTTGAGCTCAATAATTAAACTAACCGTTAAGTTCATTTTTCCCTCTTCAATAATCGGTGGGGATGCATTCTTATGCTTAGCCAATACAGGTGGTTTTTTGCTTTGCAGAAACTCGAAATCAGAAAACTTTTTAGGCTGGTACACTTTATTGTGAATACGGTGAGATATAACCGCGCATCCGCCAAATTCAGTGTTGTGTACTCCCTCGTATTGATTGGATAGTTTTCTGCTCAGCGCATGTGTAAACCCTACAAATTGGGTAATAGCAGGAAAGCCCCACGTTAGCCCTGCAATAGAGTTAGCATTTTGAACGTCCAAGTGGCTAAGCACTAAATATTGACTCATGAGTTTATCTCCATTGTGGCCGTCATTTCGCGCATCTGGGCCGAAAACGCATCGCGCCAAATCGCTGTATGTATGGATGTTAAGTTGAGGCGTTTATCTTTGTTAAGTTGTTTATTGAGCCAGCGGGCGTACTCTTGGCTTATCGTTTTTTGCCATTGATTATTGATTGTTAGTGCTTTTGCGGCATCGTCATTGCGCCAAGGTTCACACAACAGTTGTTGGTTAAGCGGCAGGGCGCAGTCTATCGACCACCCCTCAGTGTTTTCACTACAATTTATTGCTTCTATGTGATCAAAAAACTCATCGCTAATCGATTGTAACTTGGCAATAACGGCTGCATTTCGTTTAGGTTGACTAATGCTAAGCTGCTTGCTTTTAATCAATAATAAATAATTTGTTAATGCCCCTACCTGCTCTTGCAGTGCATAGCTAAGCGTGCGATCAAAAAGGGTATCTTTACTACGATAACTTGCTCGTGATGATTTCCACTGAGGTGGCATTGTCGGTAGTAATGCAACTCGCCCACCACGCTTGCCGTTTAATGAAGAAGCATTTGAATGGTTTGAACCTGTAACATGCAAAATAGCCCGATTAGATACTATTGAAATTGATAAATCCGAATACTTATTCGCCTTTTTTTGTTCAAATGCAGTGACTGTTTTTTCGTCATTAAATCGTTTTTTATGGGTTAAAAACATGTGATGCACTAGCGACGATGACGTTAATGGCAATAGTAAGTGATATCCATTTTTCGTTAATGGAAAATAAGTTTGCTTAGATAGGAAGTAACTTTGTTTTTGGTCGCTATCGTAGGCTTGCTTTAACTGTTCATGCCATAAGGCAACGAGATTAACGTCATCACTTAACTCACGAAGAAATAAAAGATCATTATTTTTTAGGCAATCAATCACAGTTACCCCATCAACTGACAGCTTTAATATGTCAGCAATAGGTAAAGACGCAGCATTAGATGATGCAGTGTCAATCTCAGGGTTATCTAGGGTGTTTGTTGATAAATATCTATTGTCCTTGGCATCACTGATGTCTAAAATACTTGAGCCTTTGCTACTTGAGTGCGTTAACTTACCAACATGCGTTGCAAAGCTAATGTCTTTTGATTTTTCGGCGTATTTGCTTAACCAAGTAACATGATCATATTCGCCTGCATTATTTAATAAAAATTCATGGTAGTCTTTTTTTAGCGTTGAAATTTCATCATCTCTCACTTCATCGTTTAATAAACATAACAAAGCCTCATGTCGCTCTTGTTGAAAGCTAAGTGGTGTCTGCAATTTAGTTTTTTTTGATTTCTCAATTGCTGATATTTCTGCTGTTTTATCAGTGTTATGCTTCAATCGCTGAATTAATCGATGAACAATGGCCCCGTTAGTTATTTTTCCTTGCTTATTTTTCTTGGGTTTTGACTTTAAGAACTCTTCTTCCTTTTTATCACGCCGTCCATTGATGTAGCGCTTTATTTCCTGCGCGATCCGCTTTGTTAGCTCCTGGTTTTTCATTTTAATATTCGTCCTTTTTTAATATTTGGTACACGCCAAGTTGTGGGTGACATTGCCACTGCACGCTGGTGTCTTCATCAAGCTTTCTTAACGACAAATGGGTAAATTTTTTCATTATGTAGCTTTGGTTTTTATTGAGTCTTAGTATTAGCTTGTCAATTTCACCCTCTAGATTAAAGGATCCCCACCACTGACTACTTTCACCTAATTTAATACATTCAGGCGTAGTTGCTATATCCTCAGTATTTTGATAAGTAATAGGCGTGGTTTTAGGTTGTTTCTTTTTCCAAATGAGTTTATTGGTGCGCGTAAATTCTTGGCAAAAATCATCATTGGGTGTTGGCGAAAATCTAAAGGGTTGTAAATGCTGTATTTCACCACACCACGTTGCGTGAGTTTTCCACCATTGGGCGGCATAATCATTATTGTTGTCGTTACCTTGCAGTTTGAGATGCTGGGAAATGTGCTCTAATAAATTAAAATGGGAAATTTTTGGCGGGTAATTTTTGTCTTCTTGTATAAATGACTTTCCATCGAAATAAGGCATTTTTATTCGCGCGATTGCGGTTACCTCGTTTAGCTCATTCACTGCTAATAAATCAGTAAGGTCGGTTGAGGAATAACGCAGTTTACGTGTTTCAAATCCCGGTTTTTCAAAACAGGGGGATTTACCTTTAAGCCCCTTATAGTTTTTTGACAGCACATGTATATTGGCCGTAGAGGGAACTTGTTTTCGATGGCGCTGTATTCGGCCTGCTAATTGAATAATGGATCGCATCGAGCTTGGCTCAACCACGGCCCAGTCGTAATCATGATCGCGCCCAACTTCAGCAACCGCCGTGGCTATCACTATAAATATGTGATTTTTTTGAGGGTATTTGGCGATGATTTTTTCGATACTAGATTTTTCACGCCATTGCTGTTCATCGTGCCTCGAAAGCGCTGCATCTAATTGTTTTTCGATGTTTGATCGTTGCAGTAGTGGGAGTTGGCTATGATAAACACAAAAATGCATCATGGCATCGTCGCCAACATCCATCGCAACTAGCGATTTGGTGACTTGCACCAAGGGATCGATATTCGCCATTCGCACTAAACCAATCGACACATTTTTGTTACCTAATGTAATGTGATGACTCGTGTGAAGTTCAATCATTGACTGATGGATAGTTTTTGCCATAAGCGCACTTGGGGGTAGCGATTCATCAACACTAATTGGAATTATCTTTGCTTGGCGAAGCGGTTTATTTTGTTTTTTTAGCTGCTTAATACGCTTATCAACAAAATCGCTATGCGCTTGTTCATACTCGTTTGATGTTGCAATAATTTTAGATTGAGGGTTTTTAAATTCATCAAACCATGCGCAACATATTTTCTCATTCTCACCCTGCTCACCGTTCACTTGCGTATAGTGTTTTCTGCCCGACTGATAAGCGCTAAATAGTGCGCTAGATAATGTTGGAGAAATTGTTGCTGTTGATAGCAATACACGGCTGCCTAGCATGCCAGCCCAATTCACAAGGCGACAAAGCGCTGGTAAATCGTCAAGTCCAAAATCATCGGGTTCATCTAAAACCAAGTCTGATGTCAATAGCCTAAGCGTGGGGGCGATTTGCCTGCCACCACGAACGCCTTCACAGGCAGGCATTAAATAATCGATGGTGCTCACCAGCACAGGTGCTTGAATGAGTTTTAATATCTTCGGATCGTGTTCAAACCATTTGCTGCCGGCGCCAGTGTAAACGGGCATAGACTCTATTAAGCTGATCTCATCTTTGAGTAATGACTCTGCTGATTCACTGCCACGATTTTTACACGCATTGCTTTCGTCCTCATTGGTTTGCAGATGAAGATCTCTAACCGCCTGCGAGCCAATAAGTAACGCCAGCTCATCGCCTAAATCTAAATTTAACTTTATGGCATCAGCCGTTTGCAGTGTTAGTGTACGCAGCCCCAACGCAACGCTAAAGCGGCACTCTCCGTCATCAGATAATCCATACATTATCCGCGCATTAGCTCGTGTTTTCCCTTTTCCTGTAGACGCTTTCGATATACCGAAAAAACCATGTTTTTTAGTACCATCTTTAATATTGCAGGCCAACTTATAAGCCGTATCTTGCCAGCCAAAATCCTCTTGATATTCTTGAGGCACTTTCTTGGTAAATGCTTTATTGGGCTTAACCGCTGGTAGATCTTCACGCAGTCTTGGCAATGTATAAGCGATATCGCCGGCATTGACACCAACGGCAATATTATGTTCATCGAGTTTTTGTTTCCGATATTTTTTACCCTGCTCATCCACATCTGTATTTGCATACGCCTGATAATTTCTATCTCGCCATGTGGCAGTGACTTCTTTTTTAGAGGAATAATAATGATCAGAAAGCATCAGTGATAAGCGCGCCATGTGCGCTGTAAAATGTTGATCAAACCAAGGTTGTAAAAAAAGGCGATCACTACGTAAGGCCTTACTGGCTAAAACACTCGCCTGTGTTTGCCAATGGGCACTTTTAAGCGGCGTGCCATACGGAAATATCCAGTTGGCTTCTATATCACGGGCCTGCCAGTCATCTTTTAAGCATTGAGGGGAATTCCAGCAGGCCTCAAAACTGTCAGTAAGCCAACCGTCTACATTATCAAAATTTGGTGGATTATCTTCCCCTTTTGGGTACTGGGGTAATTTATGGTGGGAGACGATTAACCAAGCAACTATTTTTGCAACAGGAGGAAATACGTTAAATGGATTTGGTATGTTTGTATCAATGCCGTCTCTTAATGAATTTAGATTTTCCAGCATTACCTGTTCAGCAGAGTTATTTATATTAGCTAAAGCTTCAAGCCATTGCTTGTCATCGCTGTCACCAACAAATGCTTGAAACAGCCTTAACGACACCCACTCGTGACGATAGGGCTCATAAGATAACCCTTGAGCATTGGTCACACTTCGCTCTAGCTTGCCTTGAAATAATGCCATTGCTTTTCCAACGTCATGGAATAATCCTCCAATACTTGCCAGTAATGCAATTACTGAAGTGTTTAACGAAAATTGCTCAGATTCTTGCACTTCCTTCTTTGTGCTATTCACCGGCACCACACCCTGTACATTAAACCCTTCACGCTTACCCACCACCCAAACCAATTCACTTCTTGATCTTGAGCGCAGCCAATGGCAGCTCACGGCGGTATTTTTGCTGGCGGTTTTGCGCAGTAATTTTTTAACGGCCTGTAAGCCTTCCTGGGTTATTACGGTTTGCCAGGTGTTGTCGCCTATGCGGTTGGCGTAGGCATCGAGCACTCTGCGGGTTTTTTTTAGAGCGTTTTTCTCGCATTGAGAAACAAAGGTGACCATCATGGTTGTTTTGCTCCGTCACTGCGCTGGTCTTGCCAGTCATTTAGCGCGACCGCCTTAACCTGCTCAAACATAAAATCCAGCGCCTTATGCTGGGTGAAATTCTGCAAGCACTGCTGACGAAACTCTTGTTCGGTGGCGCCTTCGTTGGCGCAGATAAAGGCCCAGGGCAGTATTAGGGTGTCTTTGATGAGGTCGGCGATGTCAAACACCAGGGCGCCGCGCCGGGTTTTACCGTGCATAACGGCAAAGCCATGGGGAATACCCAGTACCCACAATGTGGTTGCGGCTAGGCCGTAGGCTAGGTAGTTACCGTGGTTTAAAAATGCATTGGCATTGTCGAGTGTGCTGCCTTGGTGCTCGCGAACAAATCCATCTTGCTGGGTGTGGTTGGCGGCGAGCTTGTATAGCCGCTTGGTGAGTAGCGCTTCGGTTTGTAATAGGTGGCCTACTTGCTGCTGTGAATCTATTCGTTCCTTAAAGCTATTCAGTGTGCTTTTAAGTTCCGCCTCGTCACTGTTGAAACCGGCGGCTTGTAGGTCACGGTCTTTGCCCCAAATGGTTGTTAGGTAGTCTATTCGCGCATGTTGGAATTGCTTGGCCGCCGCAAGACGCTTGTTGTCGTCAAACCAAAAACTCATCCAACCCTGTAGATACTCGGTTGGCCGGTACTCGCTCTGAGGTGTGAACCATTCAATTTCATTTGCCATTAACAGCGGCGTGCCGCCACCGCCGCAAAATCCTACCAGTACACCGGCTTGGGCCAGCATGCGCATGGCGGCTTGGGTAATTGAGGTGCCGGTCCCCAGGAGCAGGCAGGTGGTATTGGCAATGGGGATGTTCCAGTACTGGTTTTCTTTTTTTGCTTCGGTTAGGTACAGCACACGGCCATCTTTTTGCATCACCCGGCATTTATCCAGGTAATAGATGTTGGCGCGCTTTGAGTGCAATATCGCTTTTAAATCCGTTAACTGTTCCATAGTTCACTCGTTTGAGCTCTAGCCTTGGGTTTAGTGGCATTATCCTTGGCGGCTTAGACAAATCCTGTCGGTGGCCGTTTATACAGTACTTTTTATTCTTCTGTTTCTAGCTGGGCATATTGCTCCAGGCCTGCTTGCAGTCTTTGCTGTACCTGTTGGCGTAGCTCGGCGGGTTGTTCCACATAGATATTGGGTGTGTGTTTTAGTATGTCTAAAATCAGTTCACGGTGGTCGCTGTAGGGGATAGTGAGCAAATAGTCTTGTTCATCCCACTCGCCGTGTTGCTGGCTGTGCCATTGTTGTTGGGCTATGTCGTGGGCTATGGGCGGCAGGCAGCGTAGCTGGGCTGTGTATTTGGCTGCGCCAGCAAAAACACCGTAGCCCTGGCGGAAGTGCTCGTCTAACTGCTCGGGGGCTACCACTTGCGCGGCCTGCTTACAGCTTACTAGGGTGTTGATCCTGGCTAGGGCAAAGCTGCGTAGGGCTTGGCGTAGGTGGCAATAGGCATCTAGATACCAGTTGTCGCGGTAGTAGATCAGGCGTTGTGGGCTTATTTCACGTTGGCTACTTTGGCCGTTAAAGTCTTGGTAGCTGAGGTTTAGGCGCTGCTTGTCGATCAAGCTGCTAAAACAGTGATAAAGACGGGTGTCGGGCAGTACTCGCTGGCCCTGGGGTAGGATACGAATTTTGTCTTGCAGTTCGTCGTAGGCGATACCCCGTGCTTTTAGTAGGGCTTGGATTTGTTGGTTAATGCTGCTGAGTTCGTCAGAAATTAGCCCGTGGCTGTAACGGTTGAGCATTTCCAGTAGCAGCAATAGCGACTGAATGTCGCTGGCGGTTAGCCATAGGCCCGGCAGTTCAAATTGGTCGCTGCTGTATGGGTCATAGTGCCAGCCACGCAGGGCTTGGTCATAAACAATGGGCGCCTGGAAAAAGTCCCGCAGCTCATCAATATAGCGTTCAATGGTTTTGGCGGAGCACTCTAGTTTTTCTGCCAAGGCTGATTTGCTGATGGGGGTTTTGCGGCTGCTGAATATCCGATGCAATTGCTGGTAACGATCCAATTTGTTCATAAACACTTATCCCTGCGTTATAACTCAACAATACTGCATGTTTAGTGGCTTTATCAATTGTTTGATTGGGTAAAGATTTGATAAAGATCAGGCTTATGACAGAAATAACAGTGCCGCGCTGCTAGTGCGGCGGTTGGCGTGTGGTGAGCCAGGGTAGCTTATCTATAGTCGTATTTTCTCCAGCTTAAAGTATGATCGTCCATATTTATTGAAGGCTGTATTTATTTACTTATGCAAGAATGCTCAACTTATCTCAATCGTCTAAAAGACGACCTCAAGACGATTAGCACGCCTGAAAAAGCGGCCTCGGCGCGGCGCTACTTCCCCGATGGTATCCATTGCATTGGCGCAACTGCGGGCGATATTCGTTTGGTCGTTAACAACTTTCAGCTGGATAATGCCGATATCTCGGCTGATGAGATGCTGGCGATTACCGAATATGTATTGGCCCAGGCCGAATACAGTGAAGAGTTTATGGTGGCCTTTGGTTTGATCAATAAATTTGTCAAAAACCACTATGGCGATGAGTTATTGCAACGGTTTGAATATTGGCTAGAAAATTACGCCAATAACTGGGCCCTGGTGGATGACCTGTGTATTAAAACGATCTATCAGTTTTTCTTGGGCCGGCCTCACCTGATCGAGAACATTCAGCATTGGGCGCATTCGGATGTGTCCTGGTGTCGGCGCGCTAGCAATGTAGCCTGGGTCAAATTTATTAAACGGAAAATGGGCAAGGCTACTTATTATTTGGACTCGCGCTTGGTGTTTGAAAACTGTGATCTTTTGCTTGCTGATAGCGACCCTTATGTGCAAAAAAGTGTTGGCTGGTTATTAAAAGCGACCTCGCTGCAGCATAAGGCAGAGGTTGTTGCGTATATTGAAGCTAACCATCAGAGTATGCAGCGCTCTACTATTCGATACGCCATTGAAAAAATGAACAATGTTGAGAGAAAATCTCTATTGGCTTTGGGCTAGTTGTTGCCGAGTTTTGCTAATTGTTTTTTTGCGGTAGGCTGGGATGTTCCTCCACCGTTATGGTTTTGTACTTTTAATTGGCTTGCCATGATCCTTCGACAGGCTCAGGATGAGCGGGTGGAGGCAGACGGTGTGGGCTGTGATAAGGCTGGCGGTGTAGGTTGTGATAAGGCTGACGATATGCCGTGGAGTAGGCATGTTGGTATGGGCTGGTTATGGAGCTTGTGGCTATAATTGGCTTGGCTAATTTATATTGATAAGGAGTTTTTCGTGAAAGTTTTTTTGCTGCTGGTGTGCTTGGCGTTCAGTTTTTCAGTGCAGGCAGGGGCTGCCTTTGAAATACCCCGTAGCGATACGGTAGAGCTGGCGGATAAGTCTAACGGCCGGATTTATCCGCTGTATATTAAATTGCCAAAGTCATACAAAAATAATCCCGATAAAGTGTATCCGGTTATTTACACTATGGATGGGTCTTATTCTTTCCAAATAATTTCGGGTGCTACTCGCTACCCCATGAATGCGGGATTTATGCGCGAGGCAATCATAGTGGCGATAGGTTATGCCAAAGGTGAGTCGGGTATGGCCAGCCGGATACGTGATTTCACCCCGGTTTATGCCAAGAGTTGGCGCCGTGAAACTGGCCAGGCCAAGGCTCATATGGAATTTATTAATTCGGCCGTGTTTGGCTACATTGAAAACGAATACCGGGCCAGCAATACTGACAGAACCTTTGTGGGCAATTCTTTGGGTGGGTTGTTGGGCGCGTATATTATTTATAACCAAGCCGATATGTTTGCTAGCTATATAATCGGCAGCCCCAGCATGTGGTTTAACAACCATTATTTATTGAGCCAAGCGGTTGGCGTTATAAATAAGCCCATTAAGGTCTATATTTCGGTAGGGGCTTTGGAAAGGCCAGAGCACGCTAGCCGCTACGATATGGTTGCAGGCGCCAAGAGTTTGGCTGATATTTTAACCCGGGGCAAGGCAGACAAAGTTACGGTAAAGTTATCGGTTGTTGATGGCGCCCATCATGATACGGCTTTCCCTACGGCGGCGATTCAAGGCTTGGATTGGATCTACCGAATTGATCGCAGTAACAAGAAGGTGCCGAAGTAGTAAAACACTGCGCCAAGTTTGCCTTGGCGCAGTTGCCGGGCTTATAAAATAAAGCGACTTAGGTCTTCATCTTGAGCCAGTTCGCCCAGTGATGTCGCCACATACTCGGCGTCAATTACTACGTTGCTTTGCTTGTCACTGGCGTCAAAGGATATTTCTTCCAGCAAGCGTTCCAGTACCGTATGCAAACGTCGGGCGCCGATATTTTCGGTGCTTTCGTTAACGTCAAAAGCGGTCTCGGCGATTTTACGAATGCCGTCTTGGGTAAACTCTAGGGCTAAGCCTTCGGTGGCTAACAGCGCGGTTTGCTGTTCGGTTAGCGAGGCGTCGGGTTCGGTTAAAATACGTTCAAAGTCCGAAGCTGACAGGGCTTCCAGTTCTACCCGAATGGGCAAGCGGCCTTGCAGCTCGGGGATTAAGTCCGAGGGTTTGCATAGGTGGAAAGCGCCAGAGGCAATAAATAATATATGGTCGGTTTTGATCATGCCGTGTTTGGTGCTTACGGTGCAGCCTTCGATCAAGGGTAGCAAGTCGCGCTGTACGCCTTCACGGGAAACGTCGCCGCCGGAAGATTCTTTGCGCTTGGCCACCTTGTCAATTTCATCAATAAAGACAATGCCGTTTTGCTCGGCGGCGTTGATGGCCTTGGCTTTAATTTCTTCTTCGTTAACCAGCTTGCCAGCTTCTTCGTCTTGTAGCTGCTTCATTGCCTGCTTGACGGTTAGCTTGGTTTTTTTGGTTTTGTCGCTGCTCATGGAAGAGAACATGTTTTGCAGTTGGCTGGTCATGTCTTCCATGCCCGGCGGCGCCATAATTTCCACACCCACGGGGGTGGCGGCTAGCTCTAGTTCTACTTCTTTATCGTCCAGCTCGCCTTCACGCAGTTTTTTGCGAAATATTTGGCGGGTGCCGGTTTCGGTTTTATCACTCAGGTTTTCACCTCGAGCTGGGGGTAGCAGGGCGTCGAGGATTCGCTCTTCAGCCGCTTCGAAGGCGCGGTGCTCTACCTTGGCTTTTTCTTGCTCGCGAAATAGTTTGATCGACATATCGACCAGGTCACGAACAATGGATTCGACATCGCGGCCAACATAGCCGACCTCGGTAAACTTGGTCGCCTCTACCTTAATAAAAGGTGCATTGGCCAGTTTAGCCAAGCGGCGGGCTATTTCAGTTTTACCAACCCCGGTGGGGCCAATCATTAAGATGTTTTTTGGCGTAATTTCATTGCGCAGCTCTTCGTCCAGCTGCATCCGACGCCAACGGTTACGCAGGGCAATGGCGACTGCGCGCTTGGCATCTGTTTGTCCAATAATGTGCTTGTCTAGCTCGTGCACTATTTCGCGGGGGGTCATATTCGACATTAGTATTCCAATTCTTCGATGGTGTGGTTTTGGTTGGTATAGATGCAGATATCGCCGGCTATGGTTAGGCCTTGTTTGACGATGTCCGCGGCTTCCATATCGGTATTGTCTAACAGCGCGCGGGCAGCGGATTGGGCGTAAGGGCCGCCGGAGCCGATGGCGATCAAATCATCTTCTGGCTGAATCACATCGCCGTTGCCGGTGATGATTAGCGAAGCCTCGTCGTTGGCTACCGCCAGCAGTGCCTCAAGTTTGCGCAGGGCGCGGTCTGAGCGCCAGTCTTTGGCCAGCTCAACGGCGGCGCGGACCAGCTGGCCGTTGTGGGCTTCCAGCTTGGCTTCAAAACGCTCAAACAGGGTGAAGGCGTCGGCAGTGCCGCCAGCAAAGCCTGCTATCACCTTGCCACCGTGTAAGCGGCGTACCTTGCGGGCATTGCCTTTCATTACGGTATTGCCCATTGATACCTGGCCGTCGCCGCCAATAACGACCTTGCCGTTGCGACGGGCCGAGAGAATCGTAGTGCCTCGATATTGTTCCACAGGAAATCCTTCAATTGTTTGCGGGGGCAGCCACAATGCTGCCGGTATGATTTAGGAGATAGGGGTGGGGCAGCGTTTTTTCAAGTGGCTTACGCCGGGGGAGGGTTTATAAGCGTTAAGGGAGGAAGCTGCGGGTAAATTGGGGGCCCCGAATAGCTTCGCTTTACGCTATTGCTTCGCCTGGCGCTCAATCACTAGGGTTTCCATGCCCTGATTGACCAGCTTGGCGCGGTTGCTTCCCAGCTTAGTTTTATCGGTATAGGGCCCTACCAATACTCGGTGCCAGCTGCTGCCGTCACGCACTTTAACTTTTTCTACGGCGGCATCAAAACCCGATAGCGCCAGCCGGGCATGTAGGCCATCGGCATCACCACTGTTCTTGAACGAACCGACTTGTAACAAATACTCCATTGTTTCGCGTTTGCGGGTGCCGCCGCCATCGTATTGGCTGGCCGAGCGGTCTACCACTACCTCGCTCTCTTTGAGCATTTGGTAAAAGTCGAAGCGCGGCTGGGGAATTTCTTTGGTTTTGCCCTTGGCGGTCTGTACGCTTACGGTTTTGGGATTGCCTTCTATATCGGGGGCGCTGATAACGCCAGATAAAAACAGTAAAAAAGTGGCAAAGCTGCCGAGTATGGCGCCGGTAAATAGCCACTTCCAATGGCTGCTGCCGGCCTGAGCTTTGGGTTGGCTGCGGCTGGTGCGCTGATTTTGCGGCTTGGCTTTTTTGCCGCCGTTTTTAGCGGGGGCGCGGCGTTTTTTGGCGAAATCTTGGCTCATTACTGGGGTCCTGTAATCTGGTCGCACATTCTACGTGCTTAGGCATGGCCTGTTAAGCCTGAATGTAACTATTCAGCTCACGTCCGAATTTCGTCATAACGGCGTTGGAAAATGATTATTTACACTGGTAAACGCACATTTCCCGCCTTGTTCTGACGAAATTCGCACGCAATCTGAACAGTTACAGAGAGCGCTGAATAGTTACGTCTGGATAAGTATGAAAGTGCCAATCATTTAAATCATATCCATGGGGTCAACATCAATAGACCAGCGCAAGCCATTGGGGGACTTTAAACCCTCTAGGTGCTTACATAAGTTCGCCAGTAGTTGCTGCAAAAGGCCACGGCTGGTCGCATTAAATTGTAGCTGGTAGCGGTACATTTTTTTACGCTTTTCCATCGGTGCCGGGAATGGTCCAAGCACCATTAGCTGGGGGCTGGCGGGGTAGTTTTGCTGCTGCCATTGCCGCGCCTGTTGCAAGAAGGTTTCAGCTTGGTTGGCAAAGCGGGCATCGCAATGCAGCAGGGCTAAGCTGCGGTAGGGTGGCATCTGGCCTAGTTGGCGTTCCTTTAGTAGGTGCCGGGCAAATAGCTGGTAGCCTTTTTGAGTTAGGGTTTGTACCAGTGGGTGGTCGCAGTTATGGCTTTGGATGATAACCCGCCCGGGTGTTTCTGCGCGACCGGCTCGGCCGGCTACCTGCAGTATCAGCTGGCCCATGCGCTCGGGGCCGCGGAAGTCGCCGCTAAACAAACCTCCGTCGGCGTCTAAAATGACCACCAAACTGAGCTTAGGGAAGTGATGCCCCTTGGCCAGCATTTGGGTGCCAACTAAAATACAGGGCCTGCCCTCATTAATTTGGCCCACCAGGGTGTCCATGGCGTGTTTGCCCTTGGTGGTGTCTCGGTCGACTCTAATGATCTCGGTCTGGGGAAATTTTTCTATCAGGGCCGCTTCGGTGCGCTCGGTGCCTTGGCCTTCAAAGATCAGTTCTTTGCTAAAACAATCGGGGCAGTCTTTGGGTTGGGAGCGGCGAACATCGCAATGGTGGCAGCGCAGGTGGTTGGGCTTGCGGTGCGTGGTCATGCGGGCGCTGCAATTGGGGCAATGGGCAACCCAGCCGCAGCTATGGCAAATTAAAGTAGGGGCATAGCCACGGCGGTTGATAAACACCAGGGTTTGGTTGCCCTTGCCCAGCTCTTCTTCTATCGCACTGAGGCTGGCATGGCTGATGCCTTCATATAAAGGTAACTTACAAATATCCTGCATGATTAATGCAGGTGGCTTGGCGCCACCTGCACGCTGGGTTAAGCGTAACTGCTCATAACGGCCGTGCATAGCATTGTGCAGGCTTTCTAAGGTTGGCGTGGCTGTGCCGAGTATGACTGGGATATTGAGTTTTTTGCCCCGCGCTACGGCCAGGTCGCGGGCGGAATAACGCAGCCCATCTTGTTGTTTAAAGGATAGGTCGTGTTCTTCGTCGACAATAATAATGCCCGGCCGCAGCAGCGGGGTGAATATTGCTGAGCGGGTACCAAGGATAATGCCGGCGTGGCCATCGCGGGCTTTTAACCAGCCTTCTAAACGTTCGCGGTCATTAAGGCCAGAGTGCAGGGCTACTACTTCGGTGGCAAAGCGGTTTTGAAAGCGCGATAGTGTTTGTGGCGTTAGGCCAATTTCTGGGATTAATACCAGGGCTTGGCGATTGCTGCGCAGGCATTGCTCAATCGCTTGTAAATACACCTCGGTCTTTCCGCTGCCGGTCACGCCCTCAAGTAAATAGGTTTTAAACTCCTGGTAGCGCAGCTGGTCTAGGGCCTCGGCTTGTTCTTGGTTGAGCGCTAGGGGCGCTTGTTTAAGCTCGGCGTTTAGTTCCGGCTTGGCCTGCGGGTGTAGGGTAAAGCTTTCGACCAGGCCTTTGTCTTCCAGGGCTTTTATCACCGGCCGCTTAATTTCGGCGGCGGTGAGCTGGGCGCGGTTTAAGTATGCGGTTTGTTGCAGTGCGGCCAGTAGTTCGGCTTGTTTGCGTGCTTTGCTTAGGGCGCCTTCGGGCAGCCCTTTGCCTTCTCGGCTTAAGCGCCAGCAAGCTTCTCCTTGCAGTGTGGCGGGTTCGCCTTGGCGTAATAAATTAGGCAGGGCGGTGCTGTAGGCTTCACCAATTGGGCCCTGGTAGTAGCGGCTTAAAAAATGAATGAGCTGGTTTAGCTCGGTTGGTATTAATAGTTGCTGGTCGAAATAACGCTGGATGGGCTTGAGCTTGGCGAGGTCGTAATCAGATTCGTTTTTTACCTCGATAATAAAACCGATCATTTGGCGGTTGCGAAAGTTGACCTCAACCCGGTTGCCCACCTGATAATCTTGCCCCGGCTCGCCTATATAGTCGAAACCACGGCGCAGCGGGGTGGGCAGGGCGATATTAAGTATGGGGGTTGCTGGCATTGGCTGATCTATTTAGGTTGATGGCGCTATTCTAAGGGGGATCTGGATGAATCGCTATGGTTGGTGAATATTAGCCGGCATTGCGCAACCGCCTAAGCCTATGCGCTCAAGTTTAAAACCAATGATGTAGTACCGGTTTGTTTACACTGCTTTAAGGCGCTTGGATTCTTTTCCGTCTTAGCTCTGGCGTTTTATTTTCCAGACCCGTCCTTCGACAAGCTCAGGAGGAGCGGATTATGGGGCTTCACGTCTAATCTGTTTTTGTGCCGCTCATGGTGAGCCTGACGAACCAATAGAGTCTGGAAAACAAAACCCCAGATCTAAGCCTGTATTGCGGCAGGCTCTAAGTTTTTAACCATTCTATAAGCACCCACAATATAAACCACCCTGGCGGACTGAATTATTGCCTACAGGACGTAGGTAAGGGGCGATAGCAGGAGCGGTAGTTTTGGCGCCGGCTTGCCAACCAACACTTCTTAGCGTCGGCACTGTGTCAAAATCTGCTCAAGCGGTTATACTTCAGCAATCATTATCGACAGTGCCATTTATGAAGCCCATTAGCGCCAAGATCATTATTAGCCTAAGCCTGCTGCTGAGCATTATTGCCCAGCCGTTGTTGGCGGTTGCTATGCCCTGCTCTATGCAAGGCGGTGATATGGCCGCAATGAACATGGTCGACGCTCATCCGGCCGGCCATCAAATGGCCGCCGATGCCCAGGCTTCAATGTCGACGATTGCCGATATGCCTATGGTCGATCTAAATATGGATTGCTGTGGTGATGATAACGGCTGTGCCATGTCCAGCTGTGTAGTTGCCGCATTGCAGCTTGAGTCAAACCTAAGCTTGACCGCTCAGCCTGTCGGCGCGGCTAGTTTCTATTCTCCGTTGTATCGTTCTACCGAAGCCCAATCGCTTTATCGCCCTCCTATTTCCCGTTAATACGGGATAGCTCTATTTAAATTTCCTGCTGTCTCTTGCTCTCAGTTTTTACTGGCTAGCTTTTTAAGCTCTGCCGATCCTGTGCCCGTTCTTGGCTGTTGATTTTGCCGGAGAAGAGAATGAAAAAATTATTAATTGTTAGTGTGTTGTTGAGCCTAGCTGTGGGCTATGGCCTGGCTGTGGCTCTTGGTGGGGCGAATAAAATGCCCATGTCTGCCGATAGCGGCGAGGCCGAGGCCCGGCCTTTATACTGGGTGGCGCCTATGGATGATGGCTATCGCCGGGATAAACCGGGTAAATCACCGATGGGCATGGACTTGGTGGCGGTGTTTGCCAAAGTGGCGGGCGCTGCTGATAAGCCGGGTGTTGTTACTATTTCTGCGGCGGTAGAAAATAACCTGTCGGTGCGTACCACCCAGCTTAAAATGGGCCGTTTATCGGCCAAAATAAAAACAGTCGGTTATGTTCAATATGATCAGGACCGTATTGTCCATGCCCACCCCAGAGTTGAGGGCTGGGTGGAGAGCTTGGTGGTCAAGGCCATGGGCGAGCCGGTGCAAAAAGGTCAGCGTCTTTATTCTTTATATTCTCCCGAATTGGTGGCGGCGCAAGATGAACTGGTCTTGGCTCTAAAGCGTAAGCAGCCCAGTTTGGTTGCGGCGGCGGAGCGACGTTTGCACTCCTTGCATATCAGCCCGGCTTTTATCAAACAATTAAAACGCAGCCGCAGGGTGCAGCAAAACGTGGCTTTTTATGCGCCGCAATCGGGGGTAGTAAACCAGCTTAAAATTCGTGAAGGGTTTTATGTCAAACCCGGTGATACCTTGATGTCGATAGCGGCACTGGATGAAGTATGGGTTGAGGCCGAGGTATTTGCTCGGCAGGCTGGGCAGGTTCAAGCCGGTTTACCGGTTAGCATGAGGCTAGATTATTTTCCCGCTGAGTTGTGGCAAGGCAAGGTTGATTATATTTACCCCATGCTTGACGACTCAACTCGAACCCTGCGCATACGCCTGCGCTTCGCCAATAAAGATCGCCGCTTAAAGCCGAATATGTTTGCCAGTATTGATATCTCGACGGCGGATAAAGGGCCGGTACTGTTGTTGCCGCGTGCGGCCTTAATTCGTACCGGGCGGCAAAACCGGGTTGTATTGGCCTTGGGTGATGGCCGCTTTAAATCGGTCGCGGTTAGTGTTGGTGCTGCGGATGATGGTTATTTTGAAGTGCTTAGCGGGCTTAAGCCTGGAGAGCGAGTGGTTAGTTCAGCGCAGTTTTTATTGGATTCAGAGTCCAGTAAAAGTTCTGACTTCAAACGCCTGGAGGCGCCAGCCGTAGGGGGTATGACGGAGACCATGCCAATGATGCAGGGGCATAATCATGATTGAAGCTATTATTCGTTGGTCTATCCACAACCGTTTTTTTGTTTTGCTGCTGAGCTTTATGCTGTTTGCCGGCGGCCTGTTTGCGCTTAAAAATACCCCGGTCGATGCCATCCCGGATTTATCCGATGTGCAGGTCATTATTAAAACCAATTACCCCGGCCAAGCGCCCCAGGTGGTGGAAGACCAAGTTACCTACCCTTTAACCACGGCGATGTTATCGGTGCCCGGCGCTGTGACGGTGCGCGGCTTTTCTTTTTTTGGTGATTCTTATGTCTACATTATTTTTAATGAGAACACTGATCCCTATTGGGCCAGGTCCAGGGTGCTGGAATACTTAAGCCAGGTGGCGCCTACTTTGCCTGCCAATGCGCGGCCGCAGCTGGGGCCGGATGCCACCGGGGTTGGCTGGGTGTATCTCTATGCTTTGCTTGATCGCAGTGGCCAACACGACTTGGCGCAATTAAAAAGCTTGCAGGATTGGTTTTTGAAATTTGAATTGCAAACCGTGCCGGGGGTGTCCGAAGTCAGCAGCTTGGGCGGCATGGTCAAGCAGTATCAGGTGGTGGTCGACCCGGACAAGTTGCGCGCCTATAAGCTGCCCTTGGCCATGATCAGCACCGCCATTAAGCAGGCCAACCAAGAGGTGGGAGCTTCGGTAGTGGAAATGGCCGAAGCTGAGTATATGGTGCGTTCTTCGGGTTATTTACAAAGCCGGCAAGACCTGGAAAATATTCCCCTGGGCTTAAACCAACAGGGTACCGCCTTGTTATTGAAGCATGTGGCCGAGATAACGGTGGGGCCACAAATGCGCCGTGGCATTGCCGAACTAAATGGTGAGGGCGAAGTGGTCGGCGGCATTATTGTGATGCGCTCCGGTGAAAATGCCCAGGCGACAATAGCCGCGGTAAAAACCAAGTTGGAAAAATTAAAGCAGAGTTTGCCCGCTGGCGTTGAGGTGGTCACGGTGTATGACCGCTCTGGTTTAATTGATAAAGCGGTGAGTAACCTCTGGACCAAATTACTGGAAGAGTTTGTGGTGGTGGCCTTGGTGTGCATGGTGTTTCTATTTCATGTGCGCTCTTCACTAGTGGCGATCATTTGTTTGCCGGTGGGAATTTTAACCGCTTTTGTGGTGATGTATTGGCAGGGGCTCAATGCCAATATTATGTCCTTGGGCGGTATTGCCATCGCTATCGGCGCGATGATTGATGGTGCCATTGTGATGATTGAAAATATGCACAAGCATATGGAAAAAACGCCCTTGACCGATGAGAACCGCTGGCGAGTCGTCGCGGACTCGGCGGTGGAGGTTGGCCCGGCTTTATTTTTTAGCTTGCTTATTATTACCGTAAGTTTTTTGCCGGTATTTACCTTGCAGGCTCAAGAGGGGCGGATGTTTGCCCCCCTGGCTTTTACCAAGACTTACGCCATGGCGGCATCGGCGGCGCTGGCGATAACCCTGGTGCCGGTGCTGATGGGGTATTTCATTCGCGGCAAGGTTTTGTCTGAGCGTAAAAACCCCATCAACCGGCTGTTGATAGCGGGATATCGGCCGCTGTTAAAAAAAGCCTTGGCCTTTCCTAAGCTGACGCTATTACTGGCGGTATTAATAACCGCCAGCAGCTACTTCCCGCTGCAGCATATCGGCAGTGAATTTATTCCGCCCTTGGACGAGGGCGACTTAATGTATATGCCCACTACCTATCCCGGCTTGTCGATTGCCAAGGCGAGGGAGATATTGCAGCAAACCGATAAATTAATTAAAACCATCCCCGAGGTTAAAACCGTGTTTGGTAAAATTGGCCGGGCCGAGTCCGCCACCGATCCCGCGCCATTAACTATGATAGAAACTTTTATTCAATTTAAACCCAAGGATCAATGGCGGCCGGGTATGACCAAGGCCAAGCTGCGCAAAGAGTTAGACGCGGTAGTGCAGCTGCCCGGTATCAGCAACGCTTGGGTAATGCCCATTAAAACGCGAATTGATATGTTAGCCACCGGTATTAAAACCCCGGTAGGCATTAAGGTAGCAGGGCCGGATTTAAAGGTTATCCAAAAACTGGGCCAGCAGCTGGAAGTGATTCTGGCGGATGTGCCGGGTACAACTTCAGTATATGCCGAGCGAGTAGTGGGCGGGCGCTATATAAAAATTGATATCGACCGTTTAAAAGCGGCGCGTTTTGGTTTGAGTATTGCTGAGCTACAGGGTTTTATCGCCGCCGCCGTTGGTGGTGTTAATGTTACTCAAACCGTTGAAGGGCTAGAGCGCTATCCGGTAAATTTACGCTACCCACAGCGCTACCGTGACTCGCCCGAGCAGCTGCGGTTGCTGCCCATAGTGACCTCTAATAATGCCCGCATAGCCCTGGGCGATGTCGCTAATATCTATTTGGATGATGGCCCGCCGGGTATTAAAAGTGAAAACGCCCGGCTTAATGGCTGGGTGTTTATTGATATAGAAAATGTCGACCTAGGGCGCTATGTCGAGCAGGCCATGCAGGTGGTGGAGCAGCGGTTGGATTTGCCGCCGGCCTATTCAATAACTTGGTCGGGGCAATACGAATATATGCAGCGGGCCAAGGCCAAGTTGAGTTATGTGCTGCCATTAACCTTGGCGATTATAGTTATCTTGTTGTACATGAATTTTCGCACCCTGAGCGAGGTGGTCATTATTATGGCGACCTTACCCTTGGCGACAACCGGTGGGCTCTGGTTGATGTATTGGCTGGGCTTTAATTTCTCGGTGGCAGTGGGGGTGGGTTTTATTGCTCTGGCTGGGGTGGCGGTGGAAATTGGTGTCATTATGCTGGTTTATCTTAACCAGGCTTACCGCCAAAGTGGAGATTCTGAACTTAAAGCAATTGTGCTAGATGGCGCCAGCTTGCGCGTCAGGCCGGTAATGATGACCGCCGCCGCGATTATTCTAGGCCTGCTGCCAATTCTCTGGGGCGAAGGCACCGGCTCCGAAGTAATGAGCCGCATCGCCGCGCCCATGGTTGGTGGCATGCTCAGCGCGGTGCTGCTAACGTTGTTGGTTATACCGGTGGTTTATCTGCTGTGGCGTCAGGCGACCGCAGCGACCAAATTGGATTGATAGGGTGAATAATTCCTAGTCGCTGGGGTTAGTTTATTATGGCCGTGAGTATTGGCACTGCATCAAGCGGTCTCTTGTATAGGCAGTGCCCGTTTGGATTGAAAGCGCGCACCGTTTCTGTCATTGTGTTTGAGGGTATTGCAGGGACGTAATGCCTCGCGGTTTCAAATAGAATTTACTACTTATATGTTTACTAGAAAAGGAATTCCAATGACTAAAATATTTATTTTTTTTCTGCTTGGGCTAGTTTTGCTGGGCTGTGCGGAGAATACGACATTGACCAGAGGGGAAGAGCTTGCCAATCGCAAGTTTTATCAAGAGCGATCCCCGCAACGGGTTAAAACACATCTATTAGAAAACGGCGCCTATACCTTTGAGTATGTATGGGCTGGGGTAAAAGGTAGCAGTGTCCTCGGGGTGGTCGACGAGGTGTTGAAACGCGACGTTCATCAACTCATTAAATCACGCTGTGATTTTGACAAATCTGATTTACAAGAAACCTATATTGTTGAACATAAGCATCCTTTTTTCTATGAGGTATGGGTTTACCATGATCCAAAATCAAAGCGTAAAGATAAGACTACGGGGCTGTCACTAATACTGGAGTTCCCAACGACTGGCGGTACGGATATCAATATTGTTAGCCACTGTACCAAGGGTTGATCTGGTTCCTAAGTGAAGGTTCTGGAGTTTTCTAAGATAGACAAAACAATAGAGGGATTTAGCATGAAAGCATTAGCGGTAAAGGTGCCATTATTGGCGCTAGGCTTGATTGTACTTTCGGTTTCGGTGGCTAAGTCAGGCGAGGTCTTAGCGCCGGCAAACTCCCCTAATGTGATTGCGATTGGCGATACCTCCCTAGTTATACCAAGCCCCCGCGGTTTTGTCCCTCTAACACCAAAGATGCCGCTGTTGTATGAGTTGCAGGAGGTGTTCGTAGCAGCCGAGAACGAAGAATTAATAGCGTTTATACCCAGTAAGCTCGTTAATAAAACACCATCAGATGAAGCGCCAGCGTACCAGCGGCGATTTTCGGTTCAAGTGTATAGGCTGTTTCGAAACCGTAAGATAAGTCCGGCTGTCTTTGGATCATTGAAATCACTAATAACGGACAATAGTGAACAATTTAGACAAAAACATCAGGGGCTGGTACTTAAGGCCATCGATGCAATAAACAAGGGGGTAAGTGAACAGCATGATGTGGACTTGGCTCTGTCCGCCGCCAATTTGGTGATCATGCCCGTGCACCAAGAGACAGGGCTCAGCCTCTCATATTCTCATCTTGTAACCTATGATATAGATGATGTTGCGGGAATGTCAGGGCCTTTTGTGGTTGCCGGCACTTCTAATTTACTGCATATCAAAGGCAAGATTTTATTGATTTATTGCTACGCAGAGGCATCTGGTCTGCAGTGGAGTCGGCAGGCATCCCAGGAGTGGCTGGCGCAAATCATTTCCGCAAACACTGTGGCAACACAGTGAATGGTTGGGTAACAGCTAAAGGAACAGCCATCATAAGTTTGATAAAGTTAATGCTCCTTCAGGTGTTTGAGAAATAAGCTATCAAGGAAAGCTAAGGTGGTCAGAGCTAAGCTGTTGCATAACCCATCCGCAAAATAAAGGTTTCCTGCCGAGCAGAATTTACTTGCGCGGAGCTTCAGTCACTCGACAAAATTAAAGTGCTTGAGCTGTTCGTGGTGGCTCTCTTTACGTCATGTTGGGATTTCCTTGGCTGAAAATTAGCCATTTTTCTCAGTAGGTGCTATTTTGTACGTTATTACGTACAAGTGGAGTTTTATCATGCAGGGGTTTAATCCCAATGAAGATATTAGGGCCCTATCTGATTTCAGAGCGGGTGTGAGCTCATGCATTCAGCAGGTTAACGAAACTAAAAGGCCTTTAGTGATAACTCAGCACGGGAAAGGGGTGGCCGTGCTAGCGGATGTGGGAGAGTTTGAGGCAATGCAGTCTCGTCTGGCGTTGCTTGAGGATATTTATAAAGCCGAAACCCAAATTGATGAGGGGCGTGGAATCCCTCATGAGGAGGCTAAGTTCTTGGTGATGAAGGGAATTCCTCGTTGAGAATCACTTGGTCGCAGGTAGCTGTAGACCAGGCTCGTGATATTGCTTCTTACATCGCGTTGGATAAGCCCAGTGTTGCTGAAGAGTGGATTGAGGACATCTTTGCCTCAGTAGATACCTTAGGTCGCTTCCCTGAAAGCGGACGTATGGTTGCTGAGATTAAAAGGAAGGATATTCGTGAGGTGGTGCGGGGAAATTACCGGGTCATTTATAAAATACAGGGGTCAGAAATTTTGGTTTTACTGGTTAAGAATTACCGACAAAAACTCGCTAAAGATGAAGTTTAGCCATGCCAGCTGCAAGTGCCCCTCTTCAATGAAAGAAGCTTGAGTTAAAAATAGGTGGGTTAATTTTTATGGATTCTAACCCTGCTGTAATTTCTCCTATCGCCCCCCTATTAGTAAGTATTGTCTTTCCACGCAGTTCTGGTACTATGCGCCGTCCAATTTTTTACCTGTGGCCAATAGGCGGCAGGGAAAAGAGCACATTAAACGGCTACCGTGGCTTAGATAACTAGGTTGGCGGGGCTCAACTACCTTAATGAGGCTATTATGAAAGCTGATATCCATCCAAAGTACGCTGCAATGAACGCCACTTGTTCTTGCGGCAACGTTGTTACCACTGGTTCTACCATGGGTAAAGACATCCACATCGACGTATGTTCTGAGTGTCACCCTTTTTATACGGGTAAGCAGAAAGTCGCTGATACCGGTGGTCGTATCGATCGCTTTAAGAAGCGTTTCGGTAGCCGCATCAAGAACTAAGCCACGCTTATTTCTGCACGAGCCTCGCTTTTCAGCGGGGCTTTTGTGTTTTAAGGGCGGCTTATTTTTTATATCGCCGCCCTTATTGCTTTTCTCCTCCTTCCTGTCGATCCTCAAAAACTGTCGTTTAACACTTCAAATGGTTCCGTTATTCGCATTATTTTAGTGTTTCTCTAACAATATTTGGTAAATACAGCCAATAACACTAAGCTATAGCTTGATTAGTGAGGATTAATGGCTAATACGACCACCAAAGTGGTTACAATTGCTGTTGCAGCTAATTAAGGCTGGGGCTATGCTTGCCCACCCTCAAAGTTCACAGAAGCTTGGGTCTATAGATATAAGAAGCAATCAAGAGTGCGATAAAGCACCTCCACACATACAGATAGCAAGTTGGTTGGGACCATGTCAGACACATTAAAAAAAGCAGCTTTGGATTACCATGCGTTTCCAAAGCCTGGAAAGTTAAGCATTGAATTGACGACTTCTGCGGAAACGCAGGAAGACCTTTCTTTAGCGTATAGCCCTGGTGTTGCCGAGCCCGTGCGAGAAATCGCCAAGGATCCGGAAAATGCCTTTAAATTCACCATGAAAGGTAATCTAGTTGCGGTTATTACCGACGGCACTGCCATTCTTGGCTTGGGTAATCTTGGCCCCTTGGCGAGCAAGCCGGTAATGGAAGGCAAAAGCTTGTTGTTTAAGCGCTTTGCCGGCATAGATTCGGTCGACGTTGAAGTTGATGTCGACAGCCCGCAGGCCTTTATCGAAACCACCGCGGCTATTGCCAATACCTACGGCGGCATCAACCTAGAAGATATTAAAGCGCCACAGTGCTTTGAAATTGAAAAGGCGCTAATCGAACGTTGTCAGGTACCTATTTTCCATGATGATCAGCACGGCACTGCAATTGTTACCGTTGCCGGCATGATCAATGCTTTGGAAATTCAGGGCAAGACAATTGCAACGGCACAATTTGTTTGTCTCGGTGCGGGTGCGGCTGCTACCGCCTGCTGCAATTTGATGATTAGCGCTGGTGCCAAACTTGAAAATATCACCATGCTAGACAGCAAGGGTGTTATTTATAAGGGCCGTGACAATCTCAACGAATACAAAGAGCAGTTCGCCAATGAAACCGATAAGCGTACCTTAGATGACGCTATCGCAGATGCGGATGCCTTTTTGGGTGTGTCTGGGCCTAACCTACTGTCGGTTGAACAGCTGAATAAAATGGCGCCAAACCCAGTCGTATTCGCCTGTTCCAACCCTGACCCTGAAATTGATCCGGTTGCGGCCAATGCGGCACGGGAAGACTTGATTATGGCCACCGGCCGGTCTGACTTCCCCAATCAGGTTAACAATGTTTTATGCTTCCCATTTTTATTCCGTGGCACCTTGGATGTTCGAGCCTCGCGTATTAATGAAGAGATGAAGTTGGCGGCGGTAGAGGCTATTCGCAGCCTGGCTAAAAAAGAAGTGCCCATGGAAGTGCGTGATGGTTATGGCGGCATAGAGATGAGTTTTGGCTCTGAGTATATCCTGCCTAAGCCCACTGACCCTCGCTTGTTGGGCGATGTCGCGGCGGCGGTCGCACAGGCGGCGGTTGATACTGGGGTGGCGCGTTTACCTTACCCCGGCCACTACCCTCTGCGTTGCTTAGGCGATATTAAGTAAGAGCTAGCGCTGTTCTTTATAAAGGCGAAGTCGTGAGGCTTCGCCTTTTTTATTGCGACATTTAAACGCTTGGCGCGTTATGCTGCTGTTTATTCCCCTATTAACAACAGGTCGCTGCAATGTCCGATTATGATTTTATTCCGCTAGAGTTTACCGCGCTAGCCGCGCCGGAAATGCAGGCCAGGGCGGCTGAATTTTATCAGAACATTAAGCGGCGTCGGTCGGTGCGAAATTTCTCCTCTAGGTCGGTGCCCAGGTCGGTGATAGAAAATGCACTTCGGGCGGCGGGTACGGCCCCCAGTGGCGCCAATAAGCAGCCGTGGCATTTTGCGGTTATTTCCAACCCGGACGTAAAGCGTGAGATTCGCTTGGCGGCAGAAGAGGAAGAGCGGCAGTTTTATAGTACTCGGGCCACGCAAGACTGGTTGGATGATTTGGCGCCTTTGGGCACCGATGAGCAAAAGCCGTTTCTACAGACTGCGCCCTATTTGATAGCGATATTTTTACAAAAATTCACTATCGACGAGCAAGGTGAAAAGCATAAGCACTATTACACAGCCGAGTCTGTCGGCTTGGCTTGTGGTTTTTTAATTGCCGCGCTGCATGATGCTGGCTTGGCAACCTTGACCCATACCCCTAGCCCAATGAAATTTTTGAACAAAATTTGTCGCCGGCCAGAGCATGAGCGCCCCTATATGTTATTGGTAGTGGGTTTTCCTGAAGAGGGTGCCGAGGTGCCGGATATTACAAAGAAGAGCCTCGCTCAGATCGCTACTTTTATTGAGTAGGGTAAAGTGACCAAATATCGGCATTATTCACCGGCGCTCTCGGGTTATATTGCTGTTTGTTGATAACAATTATGAGGCTTACCCTGATGTTAACTGTGTATGGTGCAATCTTATCCCCCTTTGTCCGCAAGGTCCTATTGGCTTTGGAGCTTAAGGGCGTTGATTATAAAAATGAACAGATCTTTCCGGGCGCATTGCCTGAGGGTTATAAAGACATTAGCCCGTTGGGGAAAATTCCAGCCATTAAAGACGGCGATTTTTGCCTAGCAGATTCCTCTGTGATCAATGAGTATCTTAATGAAAAGCACGATCAAACGTTAATGCCCACGGCCCCTGAAGCTAGAGCACAGGCTAGGTGGGTGGAAGAATACGCAGGCTCGGCCTTGATTTCAGCCTTAATCGTGCCATTTTTTCAAAAAATAGTAGCACCTATGCGGGGTGCCGAAACCGACATGGACGCTATTGCACAGGCTGAGGCTACCGCAATTCCGGCTGAATTAGATTACATTGAAACGTTAGTGGGTGGAGCAGAATTTTTATTCGAGGGGCGTATAAGCCTGGCCGATATCGCCCTGATTTCTCCCTTTGCCAATGCCGCAATCGTTGGGTTTCAGGTTGATGCGGTGCGCTGGCCTAAAACCGCCGCCTATGTTGATTTTCTTTTTTCACAGCCGCAAATGAAAAAGCTAATGGCAGCAGAAAAAGCATTATTGGGCGGTTAATGAAGCAATGAAATTATCTGTTCTCGATCAGTCGCCTATCCGTAAAGGTGGCACGGCCCAGCAAGCCTTTGCTGAAACCTTGCAGCTGGCTCAGCAAGTTGAGCAGCTGGGCTATTCACGTTTCTGGGTGTCGGAGCATCACAGCACTGACTCCCTCGCGGGCAGTGCACCTGAAGTCCTGATAGCTGCGCTCGGTGCGGTGACCCAATCTATTAAAATCGGTAGTGGCGGCATTATGCTGCCACATTACACACCGTTTAAAGTGGCTGAGTTGGCAGCAACCTTGTCGGCGCTGTATCCCGGTCGAATAGATTTGGGTATTGGCCGGGCTCCAGGCACGGATATGATCTCCGCGCGAATGTTGGCGCAAGATGGCCGGCCGGATTTTTCTCGGTTTCCAAAGCAAACCGAAGAGTTGCAGGCGATGCTGTATCAGGCCGACTTCCAGCCACCGGTAAAGCCTAGAGTGGCCGAGCCTGCAGATTTATGGATGCTTGGTTCGAGCCCGGATAGCGCCGCTTTGGCGGGTAAGTTAGGCTTGCGTTATAACTTTGCGCTGTTCATCAACCCTGAAATGGACGAGCGCATTCTGCCTTACTATCGCCATGGTTTTCAGCGTGATCAGAAGTACGACCAATCAATTGAAAGCCCCTATAGCTGCGTTACCGTTAACGTGGTTTGTGCGGATACTGAAGCCGAGGCGCAGCGCTTGGCCAGAAGTCGGGCGGTGTCATACATCAAATTTATCAGCGGCCATAGCGATACCGAAATTTGTGACCCCGATGAAGCTGCAGCCTTTGAGTTTAACCCCCAGCAAGAGGCCTTTATTCAGCAGCGTAAGGCCAGTTCTGCAGTGGGGACGCCGGAGCAGGTGAAGGCAAAGTTAGAGCAGTTGGCCGCCAGCTATGGTGCCGATGAGATGATGACTGTTACCATCACCTATGATTTTGCCGCCCGCCAACGCTCTTATCAGCTATTGGCAGAGGCGTTCGAGTTGTAGCAATGGAGGGCCAGGAGCTTGGTGCCGATGGTTGGCGCCTAAAGCTCCAGACTCTGGCGCTAGCGGCCGCATGTCTTAATAATCGGTCGGTATTTAACATTTAAGCAGTATAAAACTTGACAATAAACCCTGTAACTATATGATGCGGCCCTGGCTAGAAATCCGGTCTGTCTCTATGTTCGTTGTTTTATTCGTAATCCTCGTCCTGTAGTTTTTAAGTTCCCGTTCGTTTTCAAGCTACACTCGCCCCATTTGGGGTTTAAAATTTATATATTAGGATATGATTATGTCTACAGTTACTGGTACCGTTAAGTGGTTCAACGAATCTAAAGGTTTTGGTTTTATCGAGCAAGAGTCTGGCCCAGACGTTTTTGCCCACTTCAGCGCTATTAAAGGCGACGGCTTCAAGACTCTGACTGAAGGTCAGCGCGTTGAGTTTACCGTAGGCCAAGGCCAGAAAGGTCCTCAGGCTGAAAACATCGTAGGTCTTTAATTAGACTCGATATAAGCTACTCCAAGTCTTTGGGGTAGCTGCTACAGAGTTTCTAACTCTGTTCTGGGGCAAGTTCCTTGTCCCAGAAAAATCCCCCCCCCTATAAAATACCTATTAAGAAATACACTGCAATTTTGTGCAGCTACCATACTACTTCTAAGTAATTTTTTGATCATAAAATTTGACTGGCTAAGTCCAGCCGAAATCTACCTGAGTCTCAATGTAGACGAATGCCGCCGTTGGCGTTAACGACTGCGATATCTCGGCTGTATGGGTACCCGGCTGAATGCAAGGCTTGCAGTAGATCGTCTACCCGCTCTGAGTTGACGGCTATCAACAAGCCGCCACAGGTTTGAGGATCATAAACCAGGTTTGCTTGGGCCTGCTTGCTGCTACCTGTCACTGTGACATCGACTAATTTTTTATTCTGCTCAAATAGGCTGCTGTGAATATTGTCTTTGCTGCACTGCTTTGCTCCAGGGTAGGTAGGCAGTTGCGCCAGGTTGATATCGGCCCCTAGGCCGCTGCCCTTTAGCATTTCTTGCAAATGCCCGGCAAGACCAAAGCCGGTGATGTCGGTGCAGGCGCTGGCCTTAAATTGTTGTGCAATGTCCGCCGCCTGCTGGTTAGATTGCAACATGGATTGCAGGGCTGAATCGATATGGCGGCTTTGGGTTTTAAGTTGGCTGTGGCCGGCAAACAAAACGCCGCTGCCCAATGGTTTGGTTAAGACGAGATGCAGCCCGGCGACGAGCTGGTTTTTTTTCAGTAGCTGGTCTGGCTTGATTAAACCGTTGATGCAAAAGCCCAGGCTGAGCTCGGTGCCTTCGCTGCTGTGCCCGCCGATTAGCTGGCACTGGTGTTCACGCAATGCTTGGTTGGCCCCCTGCATCAGCAGCAGCAGGTCTCTTTCAGTTATAGCATCGCCGGCATAGGGCATATTAACCAGGGCTTGGGCACTGTGCGCTTTGCCGCCCATGGCGTATATATCGCTTAGGGCGTGCAGGGCAGCAAGCTGGCCTTGTTGGTAGGGGTCGCTTACCAGGCCTTTGAAATTATCCACCGACTGCAAAAAAAGCTGCGGCTGAATATTATTTAATTCGAGAACGGCGGCATCGTCGCTGTTGTGCACACCCAGTAGCACGCTGTCTTGCGGGGTGATTTTCAGTTGGGCAATCACTCTGGACAAAATACTGCCGCCCACTTTGGCGCCACAGCCGCCGCACCGCATAGCCTGTTGTTGCATGGCTTTGCTGCTGAGGCCGCTGACAATGGGGCTTATCTTTTTTGTCGGGGCCGGGCTGGGCATAGGCTTTAACTGGTTAAACATCGTCATAAATTTTTGATCGATACGGTTTTTCCAATGCCAAACCCATTTGCCTGCCAGGGCTTTGCTGCCCCGTGTGGCGACGGCATATTTATCACCTAGGGTAATAATTTTCAAAAACTCAAGCTGCGGGCGGTGCTGTTTTAATTTTTTACCTAGGGCGAAGTGACAGAGGTTTTTAAACAGCACCGGGCCTTGGCGTACTGCAAACACTCCAGCTTGCGGGCGCGGGTGTTGAATTTGCTGGGCGATGTCACCGGCGGCAAACAACCAGGGGGTGTTGATGCTTTGTAGTTGGTCATTGAGTTGGATAAAGCCTTGCTCGTCGCAATCAATACCCGAATCGGCTACCCAGCTTGGGGGGGTAGCTTGTGTGCAGAGGATGTGAAAATCGGAATGCAAAATGTTGCCTTTGCTCAACACCTGTGAGGCGGTAAATTCGGTAGCGACAAAGTTGCTGTGCAGCTTAATGCCGGCTGTGTTCAAAGCCTGGCGGCAGTGCGTTCGTACGCTGTTACTGGTATTGGGTAAAATATCAGCGTGGGCAAAGGCCAGCTGAATATCGGCCTCAAGGCCAAGCTGCTTTAAGCGAAAATCTATGGCTAGGCTGAGTTCCACTCCAGCGATGCCAGCACCGACGATGCTTATTTTACCGCCTTTTTCCTGTTCTAAGTCTTGTAGCAATTGCAGCCACTTTTGATGAAAGCGGGCAATCGGTTTGACGCCTATAGCGAATTTTTGTGCGCCTTTAATTTGCTGGTCCGGCACAATGCCGCTATTGATCGAAATGATATCGGCATGGATATCTGGTTGTTCATCCAGTTGAATCGATTTGTTGTCTCGATTAATGCCGCTGACACTGGCTTTGATAAAACGCACCCCGGCGAATTGACACAGCTTGCGCAGGTCGATATGGGTTTGTTCAAAATTGTAATGCCCGGCAATCAAGCCCGGTAACATGCCGGAGTAGGGGGTATAGCTGCTGGGGTTGATAAGGCTGAGGCGAACGCCGGGGACGGAATTCATGGCCCACATTTTTATAACTTGGGCGTGGGCGTGGCCGCCGCCAATTAAAACAATATCAATATAATTAGGAGTTTGCATCGGGCCATTATAGAACCAAATGGCCCGCGAGTTTTAACAATAAAGTTAGGCGATGGCTTTTTGTTGCAGGTCTTTAATTTCTTCGTTGGGAATACCGAAGAGATAGCTGTACAAAATGTCGACCATGTTTTTGCCAACGTGCTGTTCTAGCTCCAGCAGGGTGTCGAAGGTTGGCGTTACGGTAACCGCGCCTTGATCCAGGTAGTCATCGCTACCCATTCGGTAGCCGCCGTACCGAGCCTTGTTGTGAAAAATATGAAAGCCGAAATCGGATTGTAGTCGCTTAAGTTGAGGGTAATTCGCCTCTTGCCCTTGTTCGAATGCTACTTCGTTATCGGCACCGTTCCAGGGTATTTCGCCAGTCATGCAAAGCCACCTTATGGGTTGGTTTTATGCCCGTCAATCGGGAGGCTGATTACAACATGAGGCTGCGGATTAGGTTGTGATGAAAATCACAAATTGGTTAAAAGGTATGGTATTCAGTTGGGTGAAACTAGCACTTAAAGTAATACTTTAAGTTGTTCTAATGGACGATGTGGCTGCTAGGCCCCGGTTTCCGGGGCCGTTGAGCGTTACGCTTTGTTTTTAAGCGACAAACCGCTGTTGTAGGTATTTGATAATGTCGCTGGACTCATACAGCCATTTAGGCTCGCCGTTATCGTCGGCAATGCGCAGGCAGGGGACTTTGGCGTGGCCACCTTGCTCTACCAGTTCCTGCTTATATTGCTCTTCGTTTTTAGCGTCACGGGTGACGATGTTGAGGTTAAGGCGCTTTATTTCACGGCGAACCTTGACGCAAAAAGGACAGGCCAAAAACTGGTATAGGGCCAGGGTTTGGGCGTCTTGGTCGAAGGCCGATTTTTGCTCTTGGCTTAATTTGCGCGCGCGTGGGGTAAATACCCAATTAAAAAATAAAATAATACGGCCTAGGGCCCAGCGGATAATGCTCATTGTAGTCCTATAGTTAGTTGTTGCTTGAATATTGATTGCACCAGGCTACAGTGTCAGCGTTGCTACCGCGAAAAACAATTTGCTGCTCGCGCTGTTGTAGCTGGTATTGGTACATGGGGTCGTAATAGCCCGTCAGCAATAGCTCAATGCCTTGCTCGAAGCTGTCGAACTGGCCGGTGGATTTATAATCGTCTGCGGCCTGCTTAAACAGGGCCAGTAGTTGTTGGTGACGCTCACCGCCAAGGCGCTTGCGGATGCGGAACAAATTGTTGGCTAGGGTTTCGCTAAATTGCTCAACGGCGGCTGGGTTTTGCTGTAGCGGCTGACGCACGTAGTCGTCTAAAATCCATTCAATTCGCTGGGGTAACGGTTCTTCAATGACTGCTGTCGGTGCTGGTTTCATGGTGCTCTGTAATTTCAGCGGTAGGCCTAAGCGGCCGATTAAGCGACCCTCGTCTTCGACAAACACCGCTTGCTTGGCAGCCTGGTGACGCAGTTTTAACCAGTCGATACTAAGCTTATTTTCAAAATCTATTTGGCTGGGCTGCTCGGTGCTTAAGCCGCCAAACGCTGAGCCGCGATGATTGGCGCGGCCTTCTAAGTCGATGGCGCGTTCTATTTTCCATATGGCGCGGGTTTTGCCGCTGCCGGTAGGGCCAGCCACTACCACCACTGGGCTGCTAGCACAGGCTTGCTCTAGCTGTTCTAGCAGGTAGCCGCGCATAGCTTTATAGCCACCCTTAACAATCGGGTAGTCGATGCCAGCTTGGTGCAATAATTTTTGGCTAAGCTGAGAGCGCAAGCCGCCACGGAAGCAATACAGAGATCCATTGGGGTGCTGCTCAATAAATTTTTGCCAGTAACTGAGGCGCTGTTGGCGAATCTCGTCGGTGGCCAGTTCCCAGCCTAGCTGGATGGCACTGTCTTGACCGTTACGCTTGTATTCGGTACCGATGATATGGCGCTGTTCGTTGTCCAGCAGCGGCAGGTTTTGGCTATTGGGAAAGCTACCTTGCTCATATTCTACGGGTGCGCGCACATCCATCAAAGGCGTGTCGTTTAAAAATAGTTGCTGTAGGTCGTTATTGCTCATGGGCCGGGTTTTGCTAAAAGCGGTATTGTAACAAAATCTGTCCTGGCGGTGCATAAGTTATTATGCCGTGGGCGTTTTGTGCCTAGCTAGTGCCCATCCAGAAACTCCGTTTCTGGGAGATAAAACGTAAAACGTGAGACGTAATACGCTTAAAAACAAGTGCTTTTACGTCTCACGACTTACCTTAAACATCTTCTGCATCCGTTACTGGATGAGCGCTAGTTAGTGGCGCCAATACGTTATTCTGGCTAGTTTGATTAACAATTGTTATCTATGCCGTTTGGGTCCCGTGGTAAATTATTGAAAATACAATAAAGCGAGCAGCATTATGGTCAAGGTAGAAAAGCAGGGCGCAGTCACCACGATAATTATTAACCGACCGGCGGCGAAAAATGCCGTAGATGGCCCGACCGCAAAGGCTTTGGCGCAGGCGTTTATGGATTTTGAAAACGACAGCGCGGCCAAGGTCGCGGTATTTTACGGGGAGGGTGGTTTCTGCGCCGGAGCTGATTTAAAGGCTGTGGCCAATAACAGCGGTGCCAACCCCATGCATGACCCGCAGCCTGCCAGCACTGACACGCTCAGCTTTGATGATTCTGGGCCTATGGGGCCGTCGCGTTTGTTGTTGAGTAAGCCGGTAATTGGGGCAATTTCTGGTCATGCAGTGGCCGGTGGCATGGAGCTGGCCCTGTGGTGTGATATGCGGGTGATGGAGCAGGATGCTGTATTTGGTATTTTTTGTCGCCGTTGGGGAGTGCCCTTGATTGATGGCGGCACCCAGCGCTTGCCGCGGTTAATTGGTCTGAGCCGAGCGATGGATTTAATTTTAACCGGCCGGCCGGTAGCCGCCGACGAGGCCTTGCAAATGGGCTTGGCCAATCGGGTGGTGCCGGCAGGCGAAGGCCTAAAGGCTGCGCAAATCTTGGCGGCGCAAATTGCGCAGTTTCCGCAGCAGTGTTTGGTGGCCGACAGGCTGTCTGCTTACCAGGCTTTTGATGGCAGCATAGCAGCGGGCATAGCGACTGAATTCAAGCGTGGCCGTCCCGTGGTTGAGTTGGGTTTGGCCAGCTCGGGTGCGGCCCGCTTTGCGGCTGGCAAGGGCCGTGGTGGCGATTTTAATGATATCTAAGGCCGAGCCTGGTCAATAGTGCACCACTGTCGCTCTGGCAAATTATTCGCAGTGGGCCGGGTGTGCTTGCCAGCTACCATAGGTTTCTCTGTGGGAGTTGATAGCGGCATTCCCAAAGCTGGTTGGCTCGGGCATACTCGGGCTTCAGTTCCCAGCGGTTAAGAGTGCACTGTGAAAAAAGAAGATACCCAGCAAGACTACGTCAAATGGTTTCGTGATACCTCGCCCTATATCAAATCCCAGCGTGGTAAAACCATTGTATTGATGTTGCCGGGGGCGGCCATCGCCCACGATAACTTCATTAATATTGTTAATGATATCAACCTGCTTAGCAGCCTAGGTGTCCGCATGGTACTGGTGCATGGTGCGCGCCCGCAAATTGAGCAGCGCCTGGCCCAGGAAAAACACAGTACTTCATTCCATCAAGGTCGCCGTATTACCGATGCCAAAAGTATTGGCTTGGTGACCGAGGCTGTCGGTGCGATACGCAGTAAAATTGAAGCGGCCTTTTATAGTCGGCACCTCAACGCCCCCAGAGACAGCCACCACCTGCAGGTGATCAGCGGTAATTTTGTTGCGGCAATGCCAATAGGGGTGATTGACGGGGTTGACCTGCAGCACACCGGTAAGGTGCGTAGTATTGATGTTGAGCCCATCGAAGACCTACTGGATAGACAGCAACTGGCATTGGTATCGCCGTTGGGTTACTCCCCCACCGGTGAAATTTTTAACCTCTCCTACGCCGAGACAGCCACCAAATTGGCCGTAGCGCTAGATGCCGATAAACTTATCGCCTTTTGTTCAGAAGATGGCGCCCTCAATTCCAACGGTGAGTTATATCGTGAACTGACTCTGTTGGAATGCCAGGCCACTCTGAGTAGCGATGGTGATGTTAATGACCATCGTCTAGCCTTAGAGGCTTGCTATAAAGCCTGCGACCAAGGTGTGCCCCGCGCCCATATGCTTAACTACTGCGACGATGGCGCCTTATTAAAAGAGCTGTTTACCCGTGATGGTGCCGGCACCATGGTCTACCGCGACAGCTATGAGTTGATTCGCCGCGCCCGCATTGCCGATGTAGGCGGTATTTTGGAATTGATCCGGCCCTTGGAAAAACAAGGCGTATTGGTGCGGCGCTCGCGTGAGCGCTTGGAAATGGAAGTGGAGCATTTTACCGTCATGGAAAAAGACGGGGCGGTTATCGCCTGCGCGGCTTTGTACCCGTTTAATTCATCCGATTGCGGCGAGCTGGCCTGCGTAGTGACGGCCCCGGACTACCAGGGCGGTGGCCGCGCCGCAAAATTGCTAAAGCATATCGAGCGCCAGGCCAAGCGTCTTGGTTTTGAGCAGTTGTTTACCCTCACCACGCAAACCGCGCATTGGTTTATGGAGCAGGGTTTTGTGCCAGCCAATGTGACGATCTTACCCGCCGAGAAGCAGTCCTTTTACAACTACCAGCGTAATTCCAAGGTGTTTGTTAAAGATGTCGAAGATTAGCTTGGCTGGTTTTCAAATAGCGAACCGGGCCTAGTGTTGGCTTAATGTCGATATGAAAAGGCCGGGTTATGCTGCCAGTTTTATCAAGACTCAAGCGCTACCCCGGGCCTGCCTTGGTTGTTATGGCGTTATCGTTTGCGTGCTTTGACGTTCGCTGGGCTATAAACGCTGCTACTGTCACATAGCTTCCTTTTAGGCGCTTTATTTCTTGCGCGGGCTCATTTCCCTATAGCGTGGTGATAGACTGCGGCCCTCTAATAAATTTATGGCCCGACGATGAAAAAGCTTTCCTACATTTTTTTGTTTATAGTAATGGCGTTGGCAGTGGGGCTGCATGTAAAGCACCGCTTGAGTCTAGGTGCCCAGGCCTATGTCTATGGTTTCCCCTTAGTCTTAATGGATGCTACCCAAAATGCAGATATAGCGGGCATGGGGGTGAATCGCATCGGTCATCGAATGACGCTGCCGGATCATACTTTTCGCGCTGTGGTGCGCCCTAATAATGATACTGTTTACAGCATTGCCTGGTTAGATCTAAGCCAGCAGCCGCAAGTACTAAGCTTGCCGGATATGGGCTCGCGTTATTATGTTATGCCCTTTATGGACGCCTGGACCAATGTATTTGCTCGGCTTGGCAGTTCCACTACCGGGCAGCAAGCCGGCGATTACATTTTGGTTGGGCCTAACTGGCAGGGTAAGCTACCAGACGATATCAAAGTTATAAAGGCGCCCAGCAATAGGGTATGGCTGATTGGTCGCAGCCAATTAAATGGTAAACAAGACTTGCCCGCGTTGGAGAAAAAACTTGCCAGAATCGCGCTGACCGACCTAGAAAATTTTGTCCAAGGCAGGCGCTTTTACAGTCAAAAAATCACCAAAGAAACAGGTCCAGATATAATGGCCGAAGTTGAGGCTATGGATGAGCAAGATTTTTTTGCCAAGCTAAATCAGCAAATGGCGAAACAGCCGCCGGCAAAAGCTGATGCCGAGTTGCTAGAGCAGTTGGAGTTTATTCATATCGGCCCAGGCTTAGACTTTGGCAAAAATCTATTGCTAGACCCTTGGATTATTGCCAAGGGTGCCAGCATGGCGAAACAAAAATTACAGCAGCAAAAAAATGTAGACCGCTCGGCGGTAAATGGCTGGGCTATTATTCGCGATGGCATCGGCCGCTACGGCACAGATTATAAAACTCGCGCCTACGTGGCTTTAGTCGGCTTAGGTGCTCTGCCGCCGGAAGAAGCCAGCTACCCCAATACCTTTAAAGATAGCAATGGCCAGCGCCTAAATGGCCACAGCCGTTACCGCTTGCATTTTAAGCCGGGACAAACCCCGCCCGCCAATGCCTTTTGGTCAATCACCCTATACGACCGCGATGGCTTTATGATCGCCAACAGTATTAATCGTTACGCCATTGGCGACCGCGATGGCCTGCTGTACAACGACGATGGCTCGCTGGATATTATTATCCAGCAGCCAGCGACGGAAATACAGAATAACTGGCTGCCGGCGCCGGCAGGTGATTTCTCCATCACTATGCGTGTCTATCTGCCGAGTAAGCGTTTTTTAAGCGGCGGCTGGCAGCCGCCGGCGGTAGAGAAGCTGCCTTAAGGTGTTTTATTAAAGGGCCACAATAGAATTGGGCGCCCACTTGTCTTTCCAGGGGGCGGCCATTTCTAGCTCATAAGCCAAGGCCAATAACGTTGCTTCTTGGCCATAGCCTGCCGTCAGCATGCTGCCCACCGGTAAATTATCGGCGGTCCAGTGCAGCGGTAAAGACAAAGATGGAACGCCCACTGCATTGGCCAGCGGTGTATAGCTGACATAGGCCAGGGTGCGCTCGAGCAGCTGTTTAGGTTTGACTAGCGGGCCGTGCATACCGAGCTTCATTGGTGGTTGGGTAACTACCGGGGTGAGATACACATCATATTGGCTAAAAAACTTTTTCGTTTCCTCAGTCAAACTGGCGAAGTAAGCCAGGGCTTGTTTGATGCTATCGGCGGGGCGTTGGTTTTTGTACAGCTCGATAAGATAAAAACTCAGCGGCTCAAAGTCGCGTTCATCGATAGCGCGGCCAAGTAGTTGTTCTGCTTCGACTTGTTTTTGTACCGGCGACGAAGCCCACAATGATAAAAAGTGGTATATCAGCTGATCACCATTAACGGCAAAGTTTTTCTCTTCAACTTTATGGCCTAAATTACTCAGCAGCTTGGCGCTGTTTTCTGTGGCTTGTTTCACTTCAGGGTGGGGCTGCAGGCCAAAAAAGTTGATGGTGGAATAGGCAATGCGCAAACGCTTGTTGCTGGGTGCGGTGATTAAACCAACCGGGCCACCATCAAAGTCTTTGCGTTCGGTCAGGGCTAAAAAGGTAGCGGTGTCGCGCACACTGCGACTTAGGCAGCCTTTGGAAGAGAGGTAGCCGGTTTTTAAGCTGCTGTACTCGCGGTAGCGACTGTATTTCAAGCCGACCAAGCCGCACTGGCTGGCGGGCAAGCGAATAGAGCCGCCGCCGTCACTGGCGGTGGCAATGGGTACTAGGCCGGCAGCAACTGCAGCAGCAGAGCCGCCGCTGGAGCCCGCCGGGCTACGATCCAAATCCCAGGGGTTATGGCTGGCACCGTAAAGCATGGGTTCGGTAGTGCCGACTAGGCCAAACTCGGGTGAGTTGGACATGCCCATTAAAATAGCGCCGGACTGATCAACACTGGTTTGTAATTTGGTCGCGCTGCTAGGAATTCGGCTAACAAAAGCGCGGGAGCCGCCGGTATAAGCCACACCTTTATAAGGCGATAAATTTTTATAGACGTAGGGGACGCCGGCAAAAACCCCTTGGGGTTTGCTATTGGCGGCCATTTCGCGGGCGATTTCATAGGTTTTTATCACCACCGAGTTAAGCTTGGGGTCTAGGGCTTCAATGCGGCTAATGGTGTCTTCCACAATTTCAGCGGCGCTTATCTCTTTGTTGCGTACCTTGGCCGCCAGGGCGGTTGCGTCTAGTTTGGCCAGCTCGCTGGCACTGCTGATTTTTGGTCTGGCCATAGCTAAAGTACTATTGGCCGCCCCTAGGCCAATGGCGGTGCCCAGGGTAGTTTGGCTAATAAATTCCCGTCGTTTCATCGCTTTATCCTTGTGTTGCCTGATCGGCCTATTATCTGAGTAATTACTCAGATAATATTGGTGAAAATTGTCCCTGTCAATTTTTGTGCTATTGCCGCGTTGGGGTAGAATGGTCGGCGAAACCCACTGGAAGCATTAATGAGCAATAAAGACTTATCAATTAGCCGCCGCAAACCGCTGACTCAGCGCGGTGAAAAAACCGTCGCCAAGGTATTGGATGCAGCCCGCATGCTGCTAGAAGAAAAGGGCTATAGCAAGCTCACCACCAATCATGTGGCGCAGCAAGCTGGGGTGAGCATTGGCACTCTGTATCAGTATTTTCCCAATAAAGAGTCTTTGCTTTATGCCCTAGTCGAGCGCTGGTACCAGGCTTTAAACAACGAGTTTGACCGCAGCTTGCAGGACCACGAGCAAGAGGGTGATATTTTCAAAGCCATTCACGCGGTCTATGTGAATACCCTCGACCGCCAATACCAGCATTATCGAGCCTATGAGGATATCGATAAAGCCGCTATGCATATCCCCGAATTAGCCGAGTTAAAGGCCGGGCATACCCAGCAATTTTCCCGGCGTTTGGTAGGCCTGTTTGCCAGCTTTGGCATTAGCACAAAGGCTAAATCATTAAACCAGCTCGCCGTTTTTCTCTACCAAATTTCCGTGGTAATGCTAAATTTAACGGCCTTAGAAAAAGGCAAAACCCGGGAGCTGCGGTTAGAGCTGTCATTGCGAATTTTAGATGAGCTAGTCCGCGCCGCCATCGATCTGGGTGAGCCAGGCTAATATTTTGAATGAGCTGCATTATTACCCAAGAAATTGTTCTCGGGTAATTGATCAACCCAATATTAATAATTAACGAATAGGCTAGTTATGAAGATAAGTGCCAGAATCAAGTTTTGTTTTATATCCCTAGTCGCCGTTGCTGCCGTTGGCTGTACCGAGGGCGAGTCAGGTTCGGCTCAAGACTCGGCTGCCAATGCTGCTGCCACGCCGCAAACACCCATAGCCACCAGTTTAGGGCGGTATCGGGAAGGGCTGCATTTTCAAATTGTATCATCGAGCGAAACCCAAGCTTCGCCATCCCGTGCCATTAAAGTATATTTTTGGTATGGCTGCCCCCATTGTTCTTCCTTGGATGCCGTGCTGTCAGAATTCGCCCAAAGCCAAGGCTTGCCTATAGAATACGAGCACGCCGGTATCGGCACAGACTGGCGCAAAGATTCTCAAGCTTTTTATGCGGTCAAGCATTTGGGCTTAATGAGCCCAGCCATCCATCAAAAAATATTCGAGCTAAGGCAGGCCCAGCAAGCCGACTTTGCCAGCCCCGCCGGAATCCAAAGCCTAGCCGACCTGATCCAAACCGATGCCGCCACACTAACCGCAGCAATGAACAACGAGACAGTGCTGGCGCAGATAAACAAAACCAATAAAACGCTAACAGACTACCAAGTCAGCAGCGTACCCGTGGTTGTAGTCGCGGATAAATACAAAGTGCTAACCGAATCGATAAAAACTTACGACGATTATATGCAGCTGATTAAGGGCGTTTATCAGCAGGCTAGGTGATTGGTTTAACTCCCAGGAATATGTCAATTTTTTTGTACTAAAAGGAAGATGATTTTTTTGAAGGCAGGCGGCCCTTGTTTGGCGTGTTTATCTTTGATAAGAACCCAGATTGCGTAAGTAGCGAGCCCTAAGGTAAGCCTTCTTAATATATGGTGCCCGGTCTCGGACAAATTCAAAGGATTGAATTTGAATCGCGATAGCAACCTTTAGGGCGAGCCCCCGGATGGGGTGAGTTAATCGAACCATCAGGTTCGGTTCCGACAGCTAAACTCTACAGATACAAAAAAGGCCTATCCGAAGATAAGCCTTAAATGTATATATGGTGCCCGGTCTCGGACAAATTCAAAGGATTGAATTTGAATCGCCTTAGCGACCCTTTAGGGTGAGGCCCCGGATGGGCCGAATTAATCGAACCAACGGTTCGGTTCCGACAGCTAAACTCTACAGATATAAAAAAGGCCCACCCTAAGGTAAGCCTTTAATATGAAATAATGGTGCCCGGTCTCGGACAAATTCAAAGGATTGAATTTGAATCGCCCTAGCGACCCTTTAGGGTGAGGCCCCGGATGGGCCGAATTAATCGAACCAACGGTTCGGTTCCGACCACTGAACTTTACAGATACAAAAAAGGCCTATCCGAAGATAAGCCTTAAATGTATATATGGTGCCCGGTCTCGGACAAATTCAAAGGATTGAATTTGAATCGCGATAGCGACCCTTAGGGCGAGCCCCCGGATGGGGTGAGTTAATCGAACCATCAGGTTCGGTTCCGACAGCTAAACTCTACAGATACAAAAAAGGCCTATCCGAAGATAAGCCTTAAATGTATATATGGTGCCCGGTCTCGGAATCGAACCAAGGACACGAGGATTTTCAATCCTTTGATTCACATGCTCAAAGAAACATACTCTTTTAATATCAATGGCTTAGCGTAATATCGAGAGCTCAATAAAACATGTTTCTACGCTCTTTGTGAACGTTAGGTGTTCGTTTTCTATGCTTATAAAACCTGTTAAAATCTCAGTATTATAGGGCCTTATTTATCTCCCTATAGCTAGGTATGGAGTGTTTTCGCCAATCCTAATGTATCGTTCTATTGCTGAAATTGAGCTCTATATAGCTAAAGATTATCAAGTTGGCGGGTCTGGTCATGTTCAAAGCTGTATTTATTCTGGTAGAGTGCTCATTATTGCTCGTTTGTACAATTACTCACACTTTGATATAACAAAAAAGTATAGCGTGTCGGGTTTCTTGTGGTGAAATACCGTGTAAAATTCCGCACCCTTTTGATAATGGACTATATTTTAAGTAGATGCCTAATTTACTGGATGAAATTGAAGGCTTGGGCCGTATTTTAGCTCCCTCGTATAACCAGCCAGGGCAAATGATTGAGCTCGATTTGGATGCTGATCGAGTAAGGGCATTAGCCGAGCGTAGAAGGATAACTGACATTTATGAAATTTTTTATAACCTCTATGGTGTAGTTCCTCCTGTCAATAATATCGGATATCACGAAGCAAATGCGTTTCGAATAGTTAATGGGCACCATGTTCCTTTTAAGGATTCTTGGGGTGGTTTAAGGCATGCGCATGCTATATTCCGCGGCCTGGAGCGTCCAAGGAACGAACTAGATGGGGATAAGGGCGTCTATATTTATGTAGTGAACCCTCGGTTCAGGTACAAGTTTATAGTTGATACGGTTTGCTTGGCAAAACGGGTTCCGGTTCCGTCACGCAGACTTTTTGTTGTTTATGTGACGTTTGATAATGATGTGGGTAAGGTTGTCCACTTGGATTGGCTGGAGTCATCTCCAGATAATGGCTTAATGCCAGTGGATTATAATTCTCGTTATGAAAAAATGGTGTGGCAAAATGGATAAGCTCTCTTCTGTATTGAAGGCTAACTTTGGTGTTGGATTGTCTGAGGAATTTGTCAAAAAGGCTTGGTATAACCGAGAGATGGATTTCTTAGAGTATGTTTCTATTGATGATTTCACGTTTTCTGAGCGAGTAGATACCTTTTTGACTGTTATCTGGGATGATGAAAAGTCAAAAATCGTTGGTTTTAAGTTAAAAGGCATTGCTTATGTTTTTAACGAGCTGTTGAAGCCTAAAGCGGGATTGAATGACGGACATTTTGATATGTTGATCCAGGCTTTGGAAAAATGCTTTACAGCTATAGGTGATCAGGTTATTGATGAGGCTAATTCTGAGCGGCGTAAGCGAGCGTATGAATCTACTCGGCGCCTTATTGTACAGGATCATGTTGTGCTGCCAGAAGACTTGTTGGCAGCTTAACTTTCGCTACTTAATTGTGAAAAGAGGCTGCGGCCTCTTTTTTTATGGCTAAGCTAAGTGAAAGGCTGATTTCAGGCGTGCTGTGCTGGTATTTTTAATGTTGATTGGTTAATGATGTGGTGTTGTTTGCCCGTTCTTGTCTTTTGGGGTCTATCGAGTAGTTGCAGTCTAATTTAATGAAGTCAAATTCTTTATAGTAAATTGAGGCGCAGGTTTTGAGTTCGTTGTAGAGTTTTTCCAAAGCTGACTTTGCCATTACTGCCGAGTAGCATGCATTTTTTGCGAGATCTATTTCTGTATTTAATAGGACTTTGCTGTACTCACTAGCAATCTCTTCTATCCCGGGGCGCTTGTTTAGGATTTTTTCAATTCTGTTTATCTCTGCTATGTTTTCATTGCTTAGTATTTTGTATAGAGCGCTCATTGCGTCTATCAGTTGGTATGTGTTTAGTTGTTCTTTTTCGATTTCTAGCACAAGCGCGCTTTCGTTTGGTATTAACCCAATAAGTCTACCGGTGTCGATTTTCGGTGGGGTTCGATAGTTTATTACGGGAATTTCAAATATGAGCTTTAGGTAAATTTCATCCCCGTTAAGTTCGTTTAAAATTTTATTGTCAATTAGCTTGTTTATTCTTTCTACAGTCTTAATGTGTTTTACAAGGTTGAATATCTCCTGGTTAAGTTCTATTGCTAGGCCGTCTTTTTCCTTTCTTTTATGTAAGTGGGTTGAAACAATGATGCCTCCAATAGCACCTAGAAGAGCGCCTATTCCTGAACTTATAGTATTTGAAATGACCAAAAGCTGGTTGTTAGTAAAAGCTAGCGCAGCAAGGTAGGATGAGCATATGGCCAAAATTGCCGTTAGAAATCCATAAAATTCAGGTTCATTTTTTTTTCATTTAAGTGGCTGCATTACCGGCGATTAGTTTTTATCCTTGGTTTAGTATATTGCTAACTTCTTCCACTTCCTGAAAACTATTGGTTTCCCCAGCAACTTTGTATACTGTTTTTTCATATCTATGTAAATCCTTGTCTGTGATCAAATGCTCGGCTAATCACTAATTCCCGCAAACCATTGCTTGTATATTTTATGGGCGGTTTTCCCTCTTACCCTGTACCTTTTACTTCATTTGTCATTGGGCTTGTTTGCCCTGCTTCCGGCAGTTCTTCACCAAATACTAGCCACATCCGGTATCTTGGAAATAGGCCTCCAATCACCTCAATCTCGTCTGGCTGAATATTGGTTCTTCGATTAAAGATATTTTGAAGTCTGGTGTATTTAATGCCGGATTTTTCGGCCAGTTGCTCCCTGGTCACCCCTTCGCTTTTTTGTATCTCTTTTAGTCTTTCTATTAGGTCTGTCATTTTGATAGCTAAATACAAATGTGTAGTATATTGCATGTATCATACTGCATGTAGTATAGTACATATCAACGAGTGGTCATGTTCTAACAAGTCGCACCGAGCATACCAAAACCAACGAAAGATTACAGCAACGAGAGAACCCACAATGTCTATCGCCAAAATTCAGCCCCAACCTACCGGTCCCGATTTTTCTCAACTAGTCGATCTAATGCCCAAAGGCCCCAGCGGCAAGACCCGTTCTTGTTTTGAGCTGTTTATGGTCGATATATCCGATTCTTATTTCCAGGGGAATTCGTCTTACTCGGTTTCTGACTGCTATGAATCTGAAAACTCTGTACATGGCTTTATATGGGGTGTTCAGGCAACGGGCTTTTTAACTACCGATCAGTACCGAATTCTAATCGATGCCCATAGAAAGATATTTTCTGATTTACGTGAGGCTGTGATCAATGACTGAATTCACCTCCCCGGTTCAATTATCCGTACTGCCACCAATTATGGGTCAAGAGCAGTTCGCAACCTTCTGCGGCACCTCTAAAGACACTGTGCGGGGTTGGATTCAAACCAGCACCTTACCTAGCGTGAAAATGGGTAAGAAGCGCTTTGTGAATGTAGCGGCTCTGCAAGATGACTTAAAGCGGGGTAAGGATATTTTCTCGTCTGGTGACTATTCAGACGGGTAACCAGTTTCGCCCTGGGCTTGCGTTGGAATGTGGGTTCCCGCCTGGGGCGACCTTAAAAAGGCCAAAGTGTTGAGGCCAAAAAATCAACACACTAGCTTGCTAGCTAATAATTTACTTACTTAATGATTGCTTATTTATTGACTAGCTTATTTAACTGAAAAGGAAAGTACTATGATGAATACCATTACGACCCAACTGTACGGCGCCACTAAGTTTGTTGCTGAGGGCGGCACCGCTTACACCTCTTTGTTCATTGGCCAGCCTGCTGATGATACTGATAACAATTCCAAGGGCATCGAAGTAATGAAGCTGTCTTGTGACCCTGATGTTTTCGATACGCTAACTCTTCCCAATTATCCCCATACCGTAACCCTGGAAATCAAGCTTAAGAAGGCTGCTCAGGGCAAGCTTGGCCAACACTGTACAAAGGTTGTGCCGGTTAAACAGCAAGCCCAAGCCTCGGCTAAAGGCTAATGTTTAAGCCTCCGCTCGTAATCGCCTTGTTTCACCTTGTTGGTTTGAGGGTTTGGCGAATGCGACTGGGCTTTTGTATGTAGGTCTAGGGGCTTATCTCTTCCAGGGAATACAGTAATGGCTTATCTGTTTTGCGACGGTAATTTGACCAAAATCAATAATGGCAATGTTCGGTGTTCTGGCCCTGTCGTTTCTATTACCGAGGCTCAATTGGTTTCTAAAATAGTTGAGCAGGTGCCACCACCATTCCCAGAATTAGAAATCACTGAAATATCGGCCATTTTGGCTGCAACCACGTTATTTTTAGCCGCATGTTTTATCGGTAAACAGCTATACAAAATGCTGACAGGCACCAAAACAGAGTAGGGATTTAGATTTAGGTTTGATGCAGTAGATAACTACAAAAATAGTAAACCGGCATAAGAGCACTAAACAAAGTGCATCAACTTAAATCCTTAAAAAGTGAGAATGTTATGAAAAAGTTACTTAAATCCCGCGCTAATCGTGCCAAGAAAGCCTTCCAGTCAGCCGGTTATGTTGCTGTTGGTTCCCTGGCTCTTGCTGGTGGTGCCAATGCCGCTATCGATGCTACCGCCGTTACCGCTGAAATTAGCTCCGGTATTACCATTGTTGAAACCATTATCGTTTCTATGTTGGGCTTCGGTGTTGTTTTTTTGGTGGGTCGTTCGCTGTATGGCTTGGTTAAGCGCTAAGTTGCCATTGGCCCCGGTTGGTTCGACGCTAACCGGGGTCTTTTTTAAAAGGTCTCCTCTCATGCTCACAATGTATCTGCTTTTGGTTTGGTTGACCGGCATGAAAATAATATTTGATGCGTAGATAACCATGAAAATACTCCTTAAATTCCTTTCAATTTCCCTGCTTTGTTTTTCCGCCCTTTCTCAAGCTGATTTTGAAAATGAGTTTGCTTATTGCGCTGCGGCTAAAGCTGCGTGCTCTGCGTCTCATCAAGCTTCGAATCCGGGAAAAGTCTGCACTCCGTTTAGCACAAGGCCCAGGGTTCGGTATATTGGCGCGAATGGTTCGATGATGTGTTCTCCAGGTTCGGACGAAAACAATCAAAATTGCCCCGATGGTGCTGCGCCTGCAACTGGTGGCAGTTGCAAGAAAGATTCTGATGGTGATGGTGACCCTGATGAGACTGATCCTAACCCTAATGATCCTGATTGTGACTCTTCCACGTTTAACCAGTCTTGCCAAAACCCTGGTGGTGATGGCTCTGGCGATGGAAGTGGTGATGGTTCGGGTGACGGGAATGGCGATGGCTCAAACGGCGATGGATCCAACGGTGGTGGTGATGATGGCTCAGGCGGTGGTGATGATTCTGGGGATGGCTCGGACGGCAACGGTGATGGATCGGGTGACGGCAATGGTGATGGTTCCAATGGCGGGGGTTCAAGCGGTAGCGGCTCTAGTGGTACGGGTTCGGGTATACCGGATCCAGATGGTTTAATTACGTGTTCTGATGGCTCTAAAAAGATCAGTGCATCTTTGTGTAATGACCAAGGGGGGGGAACTGTTGAGTGCGCTGATGGCTATGCGCCAATTGACGGTAGCTGTGATCGACCGGTACCAACTTACACCTGTTGGGACGGCTCCAAAGCGTGGAATTCTGGAACCTGCCCCTCTAAACCTAATAATCCTAGCGATCCAGCTGACCCACAACCAGATCTAACAAAAGACACTGACGGTGATGGCGACCCTGATGTTACTGATCCTAAACCGGGCGATGCGTCTTGTAGTTCTTCTGTTTTCAATGTGAATTGCCAAAACCCAAATGATAACAGCGATGGTGATGGGAACGGGGATGGTAGTGGTGGTTCGGGTGGTGAAGATGGTGAAGGTGAAGATGAACCCGATAGTGCTTCAGGTGGGGAGTCTTGTAATTCTGCGCCATCTTGCTCGGGTAAATCCCAAGTTGCCTGCGCTCATCTGCATCAAACTTGGCTCTTACGGTGTGACAAAGAGGATGGAACCGGGGCCAGTAGTTGCGATGCTCCGCCTTCATGCACCGAAGGCAGCCTGACCTGTGAGCTGTTGAAGCAGCAACACGCGTTAACTTGTGATTTGGAAGAGGTCACTTTAGAGGATGTTAAAAACCAATTCTCTGCTGATGCTTTTATTGATGATGCTGTTTTGGTTGATAACTATCTTGGTGAAAATAGAACCATTGATGCCTCGGGTGATGCGTCCAGTGCTTTGGATGGCTTATTTCCTTCGGGTATTGGCGGAAAGGCTATTGGCAGTCAGTGCATCAGTATTCCCGCCATTGTCTACAAAGGCACCTCCATTGGTTTCGATGTGTCCGCTATCTGCACAATCTTAGGCTGGATAAGCTCTTTGCTATATCTCTCGGCTTATCTTGCTGCGTTCACCATTCTGTTTAGAGCTATTACTGAGGATTAATTATGCCATTGCCATTTATTGCCGCTGCGGCGGTTCCAGCGATATTGTCATTTGTTCTTAGGGCTTTGGTCGTTAATCTTATTTTCCGGGTGATTACCTCCTTGGGAGTAGCCATTATTAGTTTTTCAGCCATCGACACGGTAGCAGGTACAGTAACGGCCTACGTTCAATCGGCACTGAATGCGGTTAATGGTGATGTTTACCAAGTTGCAGATATGCTGGGTTTTTTTGATTGCATTAATATCGTTTTGTCTGCGTATTTGGCCGCTATTTCTATTCGCCAGCTTCGGGGCTTGTATAACAAGCTCACCTTTGGGAAGACCGTCTAATGCTATATCTCGTTACGGGTACACCTGGGCAGGGCAAAACGCTAAATACCATCAAGTTTGTAAATGAAGATGCGCGCTTTAAAGATCGGGTCGTTTACCAGCATGGCATTAAGTCTCTTGATGATTCTTTTGGTTGGAATTCAATGGACGAGGAGCAGGCGAGAAAGTGGTATGACTTGCCGACCGGCTCAGTTCTTATCTTTGATGAAGCGTATACCATTTTTCCCACTCGCCATGGTGCAAAACAGCCGCCTAAACATGTGCAGGAATTAGCGACTCATCGCCATTCGGGTTTCGATATTATTTTGATCTGCCAAAAAGTGAATGGTCAAGTCGATCCATTTATTCGGGGCTTGGTGAATGAACACCACCATTATGATCGCATTATGGGTTCCAGTGCTGTTAACCGTTTTATGTGGTCGCACTGTTGCGAGACTGTAAATTCCGCTTCGACACGCAAAGATGCCAATACCAAGCTGTGTACTTTAGACAAAAAATATTTTGGTAAATACCACTCCGCCGATCAACACACTCATAAAGCCAATTACCCTAAAGGTCGTATCGCCATGTTTGTCGGCGCTATCGTCGTTTGTGGGTTTATGGCTTACTACGCTTACCATCAATTATCATCAAGAGGTGATCAAGCGGATCGAGAAGCAAAGCAGATAGTTGACCAGTTGGGCGGGTCCCAAGAGGCGACCAGTAAAGCCGCTGATAATATGTCGTATGTCGAAGCCTATACCCCAGAAATCAAGGGTATGCCCTGGACTGCACCGGCGTACAAAGAAATTATAGTGCCGGTGACTTACCCTAAGCCTAACTGCCTGCGCTGGTCTATCCATGGTAACCACGACCCTAAGCAAAGCGGTTGTCGGTGCTATAGCCAGCAGGGCACTTTAATGGATGTTTCCGCCAATATTTGTGAGTCGATTGTTCAAGGTGGTTTTTTTGATGTCACTAAAGAGGATGGGAATAAAAATCTTTATAACAATTCGGGTGGCTCTAGTGCTCCTCGGTATTACCCTGGGGCTAAAAGCCAAAAGTCTAATCGTGCTGTTTTTCTAAATGACTCTACGGGATACAAAGCCCGTTCCTCAAGCCCTTCATCGCTACAAGACCAATTCAAAAACCGCACTTAACCCTTAAGGCGTCAATATGAAGTTTAAACCCTGCCAGAAGATTGTGTGCCTAGTTTGTTTGTTGCTGCTGGTCTTAATCACAAGTCCCTTACCTAAGCCTGTATTGGCGGTATTACAGCCTTTTCATTTGTTGCTGGGTGTTTACCCTGAAAATTTATTAATGCCCTTTAGCAGCGGTATAGATGGGCAGGGCAGTAATCAAATTAAAGGTTTTATTTCTCTGGCAAATAACCCTTTGAAAGTCATTCTTGCATTGCGCGGACAGGGCGAGAGGGCGTCAGCCCACACGCGCAGATCGCGCAGACCTAACGTTCCTGTAACACGTTAATAATAAAGGGGGTTGAGGCCCAATAAAGCTCAAAAGAACACAAAACCTTAATAATTCACCATTTCCCACAATTTGGAACTGACACATGAAATACGAAAATAAGCTTTGGAATCGCACTGGCAAAACCTTTTCTAATCGCATTGAATCTTTTGATCTTTCCAACCTGAAATACCTGCATACGGGAATCGACACGGTAAAGCAGCTTTATAACTGTATGCCTCGGGCTGATTTGATCGAAGAGTTTGAAGACCTTAAAGCGGCTAAAGCTCGTCCCATTGTTGAGGTCTGTGGGATTGAATGGTTTTTTACTCGTTCGTCCAAGACTTCCGGTTTTCAATACATCCTAAAAAATATCGATCTTGGCTTTGTTTGTATGTTGAAAAGCTTCTACAAAGACTCGAATGAATCCGGTACTCATTTGAAAATCGAAGTCACTCCGCAAAAACTGCTCGTAACAAGACCAGAAGACCTTCAAGCAGAGCTTTTGCAGGTTGCCCGTACTCTTTGTTATCAGGTGGTGCCAAGTGGTGTAGCGGTGCATATAGCGGTCGATGTGAAAGGCTTTGAATTACCGCAAGATTTTGAGGCGCATATTGTGGCTAAGGCAAAACGCCAGTTTAAAGCAGCTGCTATTTCCGAAGCTCAATTTTCCCTCAATGAAATTGCTACAGTTTACGGCAAGGGTGAGACTTACACCTTCGGTAATGCCGGCGCTTTACAGTGCTGTATCTATGATAAAACCGAAGAAGCGAAAAAGTCCGATAAAATAGGCTTTTGGGAACGTGAATGGGAAAGAACGCCCTCTACTGATGACCCGTTTGAACCTGAATACAAAGATGGTGATCAGGTACGCCGTATTGAAATGCGGTTTCACCACACTATCATCCAGCAGTTCTGTAACGGCTCTAAAGGGCCAGATGGGGAAAGGCTAGTAATCCGTGACATATGTGACCTTGAACCTCATTTAACGTCACTTTGGCGTTACGCGTTGAATAACTTCCGCTACCAACATTCTTCCAGCTATATTCACCCGGTTTGGCAATCCTTGATGGAAGATATCGCTATCTATCCACCGGCCCCAGACTGGTTTTATAAGCGAGCGACAAAAGACCCTAGTCCTAGTTCAAAGCGTAATGTGGCCTTCTGGCTGGGTAATCAATTAAAGCTTATGGCAAGGCGTAGGTTGCCGGTTAAGTTCGCTGTTAACTGGATCATGCAATCAGGGCTTACTGAAGAATTGGCCAGCTACTTCGGCTGTATGCTCATTGACGGGCCTTTAGAACTGGATATGCACTTGACCTTATTCATCGAGAAGAAATTTCAAGAGCATCGGATTAACGGCGTTGCTGCGTGACTCTCGAATATTTTGGTTGTAGTGGATTCAACCCAGGGGCTAACAGCCTAGCAAAATCTTGGCTATCCACTGCAAACAAAATATTGAGAAACGGGGGTTGCACGGTGTGTTTAAAAACTCAATTGGTTGGAGTGGGGCGCGTCTAGCCTCGCTATACGGAAGCTAAAAGAATGGCAGTAACAAAACAAAAAGATGGCCGTTGGCTGGTCTCATGCCGTCCCCAAGGTGTTGCGGGTGTCCATGTTCGTAGGATATGCAAAACAAGGTCTTTGGGTGTTTCGCTTGAACGGGATCTAATGAATGCCAAGGTGTCAACTCTTGATAATAGCCCGTTATCCGCTTGCGTTGATACGTGGTACGACTACTGGGGTGTGAACCTAAAAGATAGCAAGCGAAGAAAGGCCAAGCTTGATTTGATCGTTAACAAAATGGGTGATTTCAAAGTCTCTAAGTTTAAGCCTCAGCACTATCTAGAATTTAGAAAACAGCGTCTTGATGATGGTATTTCAAAAAATACCTGTAACCATGATTTGGTCTATTTAAAAACAGTCTTCAACAAGCTGCTTAAGGCTGAGTACTTATCCGGTAATCCTATCGCGGATATATCACCCTTCAAGCTTGATGAGTACGAGTTGTCATTTCTCACCGACTACCAAATGAAGCGACTTCTAGTGGCTTGTAGGAAGAGTATCAATGAATCGCTTTTTCCGGTTGTGTGTTTGTGCTTATCAACTGGGGCTCGTTGGTCTGAGGCTGAGAAGCTGACCTTTAATCAGCTCAGTTTTAATAGCGTTAATTACACCAAAACTAAAAATGGTAAATCTCGGCGTATACCGATTGACAGTGAATTGTTCAAGTTTTTGAATCAGCGTAAAAGGTTTGGTACTGTCCGGGTGTTTGCTAATTGCCTGTCGGCTTTTAGGTCGGCGGTTAAACGGGCTAAGATAATTTTACCAGCGGGGCAAATGTCCCATGTTCTACGGCATACATTCGCTAGCCATTTTGTTATGAATGGTGGTGATATTTCTACCTTGCAAAAGGTACTTGGCCATTCTGATATTAAGGTGACTATGCGTTATGCTCATCTGTCTGAGGATCACTTGAGAGATGCGATTCAGTACAATCCATTGAGCAGTTTAAAGCAGGCTAAATAAGCGGAATATTTCGAAGTGGGCTTTATGTGTACGTTCAAAAGGTAGATACAAAAAAGCCAGAAATTAATCTGGCTTCTAAGTCGCTGTTATTACAGCGTTAATAATGGTGCCCGGTCTCGGAATCGAACCAAGGACACGAGGATTTTCAATCCTCTGCTCTACCGACTGAGCTAACCGGGCTTCGCGAATCTTGCTGATCTGCGAGAGGCGCGTATTAAACCCGTTCAGGCCGGGGGAGTCAAGCCCTAATTTAAGGCTGTTGGAGTTTTGCTTCCAATGCTTCAAGGTCTTGAATTAATGGGGTTTTTGACTGATTCTGGACGACAATTTGATCCAAATTATGGTAGTTCAGTTGCTGCAGTTTGCCGTTTTTTTCGAGCTGGTCCAGCGCTGCGTTTAGTTTTTCAACAGTTTGGCGACCATAGGGCGTGTCTTGCACTAAATAGCATATCGGATCTAGATAAAAGGGCTTGCTGAGGTTAAAAGAAAATTGCTGGTCTTGGAACAGTTTCGGGGACAATACCGCCAAGAGGGCTGGGGAGGCAATGATAGCGTCCACTCTGTGGCTCAGTAGCATCCTCAGCAAAATTTCGTAGCTTTTTACCGTCTGAAACTTCAGCCCGAGTTGCCGCTGCAGGTTTTTACTCGGGAGATCATAGGTTTGCAGGTGCGGCAAACCTATAGTCATATCACGTAACTGGTCTATGTGTTCGATGGCCGGTTGGCTTTTCATTCTAATTAGATATTGCGGAAAATAATCAAAAGGGCGGCTTTTCAGCACGGGTGTGCTTTCCTGTATGTGGCACTTCCGTCCTTGCAGGGCTATGGCGTGGCCCCGCTTAAAAAGATAGACCGCCTGTTTGCCGGGCAGTAATTTTAGCTCGGCGGTTATGCCGGCCTGGGCGGTAACCACTTGATGGAAGTTGTTTATCAGCCGCACCCCTTCGAGGTTATCGGATGCGAATGTGACAAAAACTGGATGGTGATCGGCGTTGGCGGGAAGTGAAAATAGCAGGCACAGCAGCAATCTAATCCGCACAAAGCAGGTCTTAGTTGTGGGCCTAAGGCATTGATTTTGATCGGGCATCGTACTCACTTTTCGTAGTTTGACAGGCCTTGTTGCTGGCCTGGTCCAATACTAGTAGGTTAATCGTCGCACACCCTGTGTCGTATTTGTTTGGTTTAGTCGGTCTCGCAAAGTCTATTACCTCGCGCGCCTGGTTATCGAATGTCGAAATCTAGATTGGCTGATTTACACGACAATATAAAGCGCAACTGGGCGATTACGTTGGGGTTTGGTGGGTAACTACTATGGCGGGCCGTAGGATTATTACCGGGCGGCTATAGTATTACGACTTAGTCTTCAGCGGTATAGCCGTCAATTTGGTCAACACTTTCACCGGCGAAAAATTTCTCCATCTGTTCGCCTAAATAGGCGCGGGCAGTAAGGTCCATCATATTGAGGCGTTTTTCATTGATCAGCATGGTTTGGTGTTGCATCCACTCACTCCAGGCTTTTTTAGAAATATTGTCGAACATGTCTTGGCCTTTGGCCCCGGGGTAGGGCGGCCGGTCTAGACCTTCGAGTTCACATTGGTATTTACGGCAAAAAACCATACGGCTCATAACGCTATCCTTCAAAATCTTTTGGCTATGTTATATCAGTGCTTGTCACTGGTGGAAGTGCTTAATCACCAGCGGGGTGTTTTTTTTGTTTGCTGCTGGAGCGCGTTTTGTTTATTGAGCCAGTTTATCTAATAGGGCTTTTACCGGTGCGGCTAGCCCCAAATTACCGGGTTGCTCGGCCCTTACCCATTGCCAGCCGGGCTCGTTAATGTGCGGGCTGCTTTGTACCTGTAGTAATACCGGGGTGATGTCTAGGTGGTAGTGGCTAAAGGTGTGGCGGTAGCTGTCCCAGTTTTCTTGGTGTTGGGTGGTGTGGCCCAGCTGGGCTTGGCAGTAGTCGCTGGCGTTGTGTTCCAAATCGAGTTCTGGAAAGCTCCACAAACCACCCCATATGCCGGTGCTGGGGCGTTGTTGCAATAGAATTTCGCCGTGGTCATTGCGTAACATTAATAACTGGGTGGTTTTTATGGGCTTGTCTTTTTTGGGCTTTTTACTGGGGTAATCGGTCATATTGCCCTGGCCATAGGCAATGCAACTATCCATTAGTGGGCAGTCTACACAGCGAGGTTTGCTGCGGGTGCATACCGTGGCCCCAAGGTCCATCATCACTTGGCTGAAATCAGCATTGCGGCGTTTTGGGGTGTAGTGCTCGGCCAGTTGCCACAAAGTTTTTTGTACTGCAGTGTTGCCTGGCCAGCCAGTAACCGCATGCAGCCGGGCTAAAACCCTTTTTACATTGCCATCTAAAATGGCTGCTCTTTGGCCGTAGGCAATGGAGGTGATCGCCCCTGCGGTAGAGCGGCCGATGCCCGGTAGTTCGACCAACTGGTCGACGCTGACGGGAAATTCACCGCCGTATTCGGCCACCACGGTTTGAGCGCATTTGTGCAAATTACGGGCGCGGGCGTAATAGCCTAGGCCGGTCCATAAATGCAGCACCTCGTCGATATCCGCCCGGGCCAGTTGTTTGACCGTGGGAAATTTTTGCCTAAAACGCTCAAAATAGGGAATAACTGTGGCAACTTGGGTTTGCTGCAGCATGATTTCTGACAGCCAGACTCGATAGGCGTTGATGTTCTGCTGCCAGGGCAGGTTTTTGCGGCCGTGTTGGTCGAACCATTTAAGGACCAAGCGGCTAAACAGCTTGGCGTCGATGGGCTGAGGCGTGTCCATTGGTGATTTGTCTTATTATAAAAGGCTGCCAGTGTGCCTGAGTGTTGCCAGCCTCTCAATCTGAATCCGCTGCTGGTGCCGGTTTGAGGCAAAGTTACTGTAAATCTTTGTTGTTGGTCATTGCAATGCTAAATAAGAATATTTATCATTCCATCTCTTTTTATCCGCCACTAACTATAGGCATGACTATGTCCGCGAGATTCCCAAAAATTACCGCCGGTTTAAGTACCGCCGTCATGATGCTAGGCCTGGCCGCTTGTTCCGATAATGACCCCGCTGCGGCGGCAAAAGCTGAGGCCACCGAGAAGCCAGTAGTTACGGTCTATTCAGCCAGAAAGGAGCATTTGATTAAGCCGATGTTCGATAAATACACCGAGCTGACCGGGGTGAAGGTTCGCTATGTCACCGATAAGGCCGGGCCATTATTGGCTCGCTTGGAGTCCGAAGGGGTATCGACCCCGGCCGATATGTTTATGACGGTTGATGCGGGTTACCTGTGGCAAGCCAGCCAGCGTGGCGTTTTTGCGGCGCAGCAGTCTGAAATTTTAGAGGCGAATATTCCTGAGCATTTACAGGCCGCTAATAATGACTGGTTTGGCTTGTCGGTTCGCGCGCGCACCATTGTTTATTCTACCGAGCGAGTTAAACCCTCCGAGTTGAGTACTTATGAAGACTTGGCTGACCCAAAGTGGAAGGGCCGCCTGTGTTTACGCACTTCGAAAAAGGTTTATAACCAATCGCTGGTTGCCACTATGATGCAAACCCAGGGTGCGGAGAAAACCGAAACGTTGGTTAAGGGCTGGGTTACCAATTTGGCGACTGACCCTTTTTCAAATGATACCAAGGCGATGGAAGCCGTTGCCGCCGGGCAGTGTGATGTGACCGTGGTCAATACCTATTATTTTGGTCGCTTAAAAAAGAAGCTGCCGGAAACTCCGCTGGCTATTTTCTGGCCTAACCAAGAAGATCGTGGAGTGCATGTTAATATTTCTGGTGCCGGTATTACCCAACACGCCAAGCAGCCTGCCGCAGCCAAAGCGTTGCTTGAGTGGTTGTCGAGCGCTGAAGCACAGGGGCAATTTGCCGAGCTAAACCAGGAATACCCAGCCAATGGTAAAATTAAACCTTCGGCCGAGGTGGCCTCGTGGGGTCAGTTTAAAGCCGACAGTGTCAATGTTGAGAGCGCCGGAAGTTTGCAGGCCGAGGCGGTTAAATTGATGGACCGTGCTGGCTATCGATAAAACCCAATAGCGAGTAAAATGGAGGCATGGCTAATTCTGTTGTACCTCCGCTGCCCGGCGCAGTGAAAAAAAACAAAACAGCAAAAGCCGCACAGCAATGGCAGCGTCGATTTTGGCGGCTACCGGCGTGGAGTGCGGCTTTTCTAGTTTTATTACCCCTAAGTGTTATCGCTTTAAGTTGGGCCAGCCCGCAAACTGATGTGTGGCTGCATTTGGTCGAAACTCAATTGGGCAGCTTGATCAAAAATACGCTGTTGCTCTGTGTGGGCGTTGGCGTCGTTACTATTAGTGTGGGTGTTAGCTTGGCCTGGCTGGTGTCGGTGTGCGAATTTCCTGGTCGGCGTTGGCTTGATTGGGCGCTGATGCTGCCCCTGGCAATTCCTACCTATGTGGTGGCTTTTGTGGCGCTGGGGTTGTTGGGCTACAGCGGCCCGGTGCAAACCAGTTTGCGCTCGATTTTTGGCAGTGCTTTTCAGCTACCTGATGTGCGCAGTACCGGCGGAGTCATTCTGGTGATGTCGGCTGTGCTTTATCCCTATGTTTATATGTTGACCCGCAGCGCGTTTATGAGCCAGGGGCGGGGTTTGATCGATGCCGCAAGAACCTTGGGGCGCACGCCTAGCCAAGCATTTTGGAGTGTGGCCCTGCCCATGGCTAGGCCGGCTATTGCCGCAGGCGCGGCGCTGGCCTTAATGGAAACTTTGGCCGATTTTGGCGCCGTGGCGGTATTTAATTACGATACTTTTACTACCGCTATTTATAAATCTTGGTTTGGTTTGTTTAATTTAACCGCAGCAGCTCAGTTGGCCTCGGTACTGTTATTGTTTGTTGGCCTGGCGATTTTTACCGAGCAAAAAGCGCGCGGCAATGGCCGTTTGCATCAGCTGCCCAAACAGCAGCGGGATGGCTTTCAGTTAACTGGCTGGAAGGCCTGGTTAGCCAGCGCTTATTGTTTGTTGATTTTTACTATCGCTTTTGTGGTGCCGGTTGGGCAATTAATTTTTTGGGTTGTTGAAACTCGGCTGGCGGATTTAAACAGCAATTATTTTAAACTTATTGGCCATACTTTTAGTCTGGGCGGCATAGCCGCTATCTTTACTGTGACCTTGGCTTTACTGGTGAGTTTTGGTCAGCGGCAGCTGGGGCGTTATACCACCGCGGGTTTGTCGGTGCGCATAGCCGGTTTGGGTTATGCCCTACCGGGTACCGTTTTAGCGGTAGGCATTGTTACCGCCTTCGCCTTTTTAGATAAACAGCTGGTGGCGCCAGTACGCGAATGGTTGGGCTTGCCGGTACAGCAGATTTTAGTGGGCGGCTTGATAGCGTTAATTTTTGCTTACAGCGTGCGCTTTTTTTCGGTTGCTTTAGGCCCGTTGCAGTCATCCTTTGAACGCTTAAAACCCAGCCTGCAAGAAGTGGCCCATACCTTGGGCGCCAACCAATGGCAGGTGTTGTGGCGAGTATATTTGCCACTGCTAACCCCGGGTTTATTTACTGCGCTGCTATTGGTTCTGGTTGATGTGATGAAAGAAATGCCAGCCACCCTGTTGCTGCGGCCTTTTGGTTGGGACACCTTAGCGGTCAAGGTTTATGAAATGACCTCCGAAGGCGAGTGGGAGCGGGCAGCCTTGCCGGCCTTGAGTTTGGTTTTGCTCAGTATTGTGCCGGTGGTGATGATGATTCGGCGTAGCCGCATCGATTAGCCATTCCGGTATTTAAGCTCGGCTGGTGCGAAGCATATTAAACTCAAGCTAGCTTAAACTGCTCCCCTTACCTGAAGATCGGTTGCCCTCCTGTTAGCCTAGCTAAGTCTTGGTCATAGCCCGAGCTATGGCTAAGGCAACCTTCAAAATCACTGCTACTATAAGTGATGAGTGGTTTGAATATTCGTCACTGATTGCTTGCAGAAGGTGCAGAATAGTTACAAAACTTTCTGGTATTCATTTTTTGTTCATTGCGAAAACCTATTCTGTGCGCTCACGGAGGAGATGGCGTTGGATCGGTGGGCTTTGCCTTAAGCCGGTCACGCTTTGGTTCACTACGGATGGTTATTTTTATGAAGGTTTATGATTATGTTGATTAAAAAATGTGTATTGGCCAGTGCTTTGGTTTTAGCTTCTTCGGCGGTTTTGGCTGGCGAATGGAATGGTGAGGGTGACTTGGGTTACAACAGTGTGGCTGGTAATTCTGACAGTGAGGCCTTGGCCCTGGGCGTAAAGGTGGGTTATAGCCAAGATCAATGGGATCATATTGCCGAGCTTAGCGCTAGGTCCGCCGCGGCGGATAAAAAAACCAATACCGAAAGTTATACCTTCCAATTTAAAAGTAAGTATAACTTTAGTGACGATATGTATGGCTTTGGCTCATTTCGTTATCAAGATGACCGCTTTAGCGCCTATGAATTTCAAAGCTCTATCGGTGCAGGCGTGGGCTATAATGTTATCAAAAACGACGCTACGCAGTTTAGTTTAGAGGGTGGTTTTGGTTTTCGCACCAGTGAATTACAAGCTACCGCTGAACAGCAAGATGAGGCGGTATTTTTAGGCAAGGCAATCTACAATCAAAAGCTGACCGATAATACCGATTTAATGTCTTACCTGAGCACCGAAGCCGGCCAGGACAATACCTATGTTGAGGCTGAAGTGGCCATTCGGGTCCTAATGACTGAAGCCCTGGCTTTAAAGCTAGCTTACCAGGCCAAGCATAATACCGATGTCGGCCCCGGAGTAGAGAAGACCGACCGCTACACCACTGTGTCGTTGAACTATAAGTTTTAGTGACGGTAGATGTTGAAGTGTGAGGCGTGAAAGCAAAATCAGTGCCTCACACCTCACACCTCACACCTCACACCTCACATGACGTGCATGGATGCACTAATGCTGGGAAGCGCGGGATGCGCGAGAGCAGTACTCCCACCTCCCACATCTCGCATTATCCTATCTGTGCCGTTACAATGCCCGCTTTTGCGTGAGTCGCCGCCATGAGTATTGAACAAGCCCTTTTTGACCGTGCCGAATCCAAGTGTGAATTGTGCAGCAGCACCCAAAATTTACAGGCATATGGTGTGCCGCCGGTGGATAGGGTAACCGTGGATACCTCGGTGCTTGCTTGTGATACCTGCCGCAGCCAAATGGATGCGCCCGAGCAGATGGATGTTAACCATTGGCGCTGTTTAAATGACAGTGCCTGGAGCCAGGTTCCGGCGGTACAGGTTTTGGCCTGGCGTATGCTAAATCGCTTGAGCGACGAGGGCTGGCCCCAGGGTTTGCTGGAGATGATGTATCTGGATGACGATACGTTGGTTTGGGCTAAGGTGACCGGTGAGGACGCGGCTGAAGAGCAGGTTCTGCACCGCGACAGCAATGGTCATCAGCTGGCTAATGGCGACAATGTTGTGTTAAGCAAAGACCTCGATGTGAAAGGTTCCAGCATGGTGGCCAAGCGCGGTACTGCAGTGCGGGGTATTTCCCTGGTGCGGGATAATCCCGAGCAAATCGAGGGTCGGGTCAATGGCCAGCAGATTGTGATACTGACCAAGTTTGTAAAAAAGTCTTAAGGCTAAGTTAAAGCACACGTTAAGACCTAGTTTTAATAAGCCCGCCTTGCTGCGGGTTTTTCTTTGCGTCTCGCAAAAATACCGTTAAAATGCCGCAATTCCACTATAGGAAACACAATGTGCGCATTGGGAAACTTTTCTGTAGGCCAGTAAACATCAGTGTTTGAACGACATGAACCATCCAATGGGGCTTATATCATGGGTAACAAGACAGCATTATTTTCACAGCATCAGGCCTGTGGCGGCAAAATAGTTGATTTTGGTGGCTGGGAAATGCCCATTAACTATGGCTCTCAGTTAGACGAGCACCATAAGGTTCGTCAATCGGCGGGTATGTTTGATGTTTCGCATATGACTATTGTTGATGTGAAAGGTGCTGGCGCCAAAGATTATTTGCGTTACTTGCTGGCCAATGATGTTGAGAAAATCAGCTCGGTCACCGGCAAGGCGATGTATACCGGCATGCTAAATGAGCAAGGCGGCGTGATCGATGATTTGATCGTTTACCATATGGATGGTTGGTACCGCACGGTAGTGAACTGCTCTACCCGCGAGAAAGATTTGGCCTGGATGAATCTGCAGGCAGAAAATTTTGACGTTAGCCTGTCGGAGCGTCCGGAACTGGCCATGGTGGCAGTGCAGGGCCCGGAAGCAATCGCCAAGGTGGCTCAAGTATTGGGCGGCAAAAAAGCTGAGGTGGCGCAGAGTTTAGCCGTCTTCCAAGGGCTGGAGTCCGAGGCTTGGTTTCTAGCGCGTACCGGCTACACCGGTGAAGATGGCTTGGAAATTATGGTGCCTGAGGCCGAGGTTGCTCAATTTTGGCAAGACTTGGTCGCTGCCGGTGTTGCTCCCTGTGGCCTTGGTGCCCGCGATACCCTGCGTCTAGAAGCCGGCATGAATTTATACGGCAATGACATGGATGAAACTGTATTGCCCATGGCAGCCAATATGAGCTGGACCCTGGCCTGGCAGCCAGAGCAACGTGACTTCATTGGTCGCCAGGCCCTGGTTGCGGCCAAAGCGGCCGGCATTAAAGAAAAGCTAGTCGGTTTAGTGATGCAGCAAAAAGGTGTTTTGCGAGCCCATCAAGCCGTGGTGGTCGAGGGGGTTGAGGCGAAGGGTGAGATTACCAGTGGTACATTTTCGCCCACTTTAGGCTATTCTATTGCATTGGCACGGGTACCAGTTGAAATAGGCGATACCTGTCTGGTAGAAATGCGTAACAAACAAGTTGAAGTCAAAGTGGTAAAGCCTAGCTTTGTCCGCAATGGCAAAAAAGTTGATTAAGTTAATTAGAATTACAATGAGAGGAAACAGCAGATGAGCGAAGTTCGCAGTGAATTGAAATACTTGGCCAGCCACGAGTGGGCTCGCGTTGAGACCGACGGTACTGTGACTGTGGGTATTTCTGATCACGCCCAAGACAGCCTTGGCGATGTGGTTTATGTTGAGCTGCCCGAAGTGGGCACAACGGTAACCGCAGGCGAAGAAGCCGGTGTGGTTGAGTCTGTGAAGGCCGCCTCTGATATCTACTCGCCTATTAGTGGTGAGGTGATCGCGATTAACGAATCCTTGGAAGACGAGCCCGAAACGGTTAATAGCTCGCCTTATGATGACGGTTGGTTTTACAAGGTTCAGCCCAGCGATGTGTCTGAGCTGGACGCTGCTTTAGACTCCGAGGCCTATACCGCCGCCGCAGAAGACTAAAGCTTGAGCGAAATATAGCAGCAATAAAAACGGCGATTTAATCGCCGTTTTTATTATCTGACCAATTCCCCCGGAGGGAATTTGGGCTTGGTCGCAGACCGAACAACTGGAAGCTGTGAGTCCATGATATGGCCGGTTTTTGCTCCATGCAAAACCGGCACTTCCACCGTCCATAAACCACCACTCCCGCTCATCCTGAGCCCGTCGAAGGACAATACAATTATTTAAATCTGAGCCGTTTACCACTAGGCTCGCACGGCCAGTTCAGCAAGAAAACAAAGCCCCCAGTCTAGCGCTATCCAGCGCGGTTTTCTTTCGGCATTAGCTAAAATCGGCCCTCTTATCTGTTTCCCTTTTGATAATCTGGCCACAGCCAGTTGACGGCTTATGTTAATGCCAAAGTACGGCTTAACTGCTATGGTAAAGAAAAACTGAAAAAACAAAAAAAGGTCTCGGTAATGAAGCTACTCTCATGGCGTTCACTTTTTGCAACGCTTTGCCTGGCAATAATCTTATTTTTCACCATCGACTCGGCCCCGCGTAGCTATGCTTTATATGGCTACCGGGTGATTAATGGTCTAAGTGCCAAGCTAATGTGTTCCGGTGTGTTTGTTGCTGGCCGTGATGCCGAGGCCGTATTTATGCAAGATGTGGTACCGAGCCACCCCTTGGCTGAAGGGGTTTCTTATGATGTCGATGTTAAAACCCAGGAAGCCACTGTCAGCATCTATGGCCTGTTTAAACAGAAGGCCAAATATAATAAACATTTAGGTTGCAGTATTTACCAAGGCAAGCGTCCATTGCTGGCGGTTGCACCGGCTAACTCCAGCGGTGGCTTTGAATGGCCGGCGACCGAAGTTCAATCGGGCTCATCACTCGACCAAGCCATGGCGGATATTTTTGCCGAGAATCAAGGCCAGCCCAATGTCGACACGCGGGCCGTGCTAGTGATTAAGGGCGGTAATATTATTGCTGAAAAATACGCTCTAGGATTTGACCGTGACAGCCTGTTTTTGTCCTGGTCTATGGCTAAAAGCGTAACGTCTAGTTTGCTTGGTATCTGGGCGGACGAGAATAAGGTCGACATTAATCAGCCGGTTGATATCGCCGCCTGGCAAAACGACAGCCGCCAAGATATCAGCTTGAAACATTTGCTCAATATGTCCAGCGGCCTGGATTTTGAAGAGACCTATGTACCCGGTACCGACAGCACTCGCATGTTATTTATGGAAGATAATATGGCCGAGTTTGCCGCCAGTGTGCCCGGTATCTACGTACCCGGAAAACACTGGTCTTATTCCTCCGGTACCACTAATATTTTAACCGGCTACTTAAAGCAAAAGCTTGGCGGTGATCTAGACAGCAGCTATCAATTTGCCTTCGATAAATTATTCACCCCAGCGGGTATGCATTCGGCCGTGTTTGAGCCAGATGCCAGCGGTAGTTTTGTCGGTAGCTCTTACTTGTATATGAACGCCAGGGACTGGGCTAAGTTCGGTCAGCTGTATTTGCAGCGGGGCCAATTAAATGGCCAACAAATTGTACCAGAGGCCTGGGTTGATTTCGTTAAAAAGCCAATCAAGGCGGCGCCGCAGGGACAGTATGGTGGTCAGTTTTGGCTCAATGCCGGTGAGCCTGGTAATCCAAAAAACCGGCTGTATACCGATTGCCCAACCGATATGTATATGGCTTCAGGCCACAACGGCCAGTTTATAGCGATTATTCCTTCTCAGGATATGGTGATAGTGCGCTTGGGCTGGAGCAACGCTAAGCGCTTCGATTTGAATAAACATTTTGCCAGCATTATTGCGGCGGTAGCTAAGTAGTGAGACGTTAGATAGAAAAATGTGAAATGTGAAATGTGAAATGTGAATGTGAGACGGATAATACTGTCTCACGTCTCACGTCTCACGTCTCACGTCTCACGTCTCACGTCCCACCTTATGCTCTCGATTAACGCACAATATCCATTTCTTCGATTAGATTGGTGGCGCCATCTACCTTCTCCATCACCCACAACATATAACGTGAATCGACTGAAATGGCGCGGTTAAGATCGTCGTCATAATCCCAGTCACCGATAATGCTCTCGTACACGCCGTCAAACAATAAGCCTACCAATTCGGCTTTGTTATTTAACGAAGGCGAGCCAGAGTTGCCACCGGTAATATCCAAGGTACTAAGAAAATTCACCGGCACCGAGCCCAGCCATTTTTGCTGGTAGCGGCCATAGTCTTTGGCTTTAATCGCATTCAGCAACTTTTGCGGCGCATCAAACTCTGCATCACCTTTAACATGCTTGGCCGCCAAACCTTCCAGGGTAGTAAAAGGCGTAGCCGTTATGCCATCCTGTGGGCTATAGCCTTTTACCTTGCCGTAGCTAACTCGTAGCGAGCTGTTGGCATCAGCGTAAACCGGCTTACCCAAACTCTTATTGTAAGCAATAACCGCTTCCATAAAGGCGGGGCGCGCTTGTTGTAATTTACCAATACGAGCTTTTTCCTTGGCCTCTTGCGCCATTTCTCCAGGGTATAGGGCGAGGGCCAGTTGAATAAAGGGATCGCTGCTGGCTTTGAAATCCTGAGGCGATTTTTTCATCCAAGCCAAGCGGGCGTCTTTATTACCCAGCGTGGTGGTTTTATGCATCTGCTCTAAGCGTTTGGCCACAACTTGGGCGTTAAAACCGTCGCTCATATCAAAGGCTTTATCAATCGCGTCAATGTGTTCGCTTTTGGGCATGGCGGCATATTTTTCTAAAAAGTGCAGCAACACGGCGGCGTCAACCATGGGCTCATAGCGGCGGTCAATGCGTTCCATGCGCTGGGTGAAGCGGGTCATATCCCGCTGCTGGTAACCGGGCTCGCGCTCGGTATCGGACTTTTGATTCTCGTGCGCCAAGCGCAATAGCTTCTGCGCAGTGGGGAGCATATTGGTCCGTTTGATATAGCCCAGCAGTAAGTCGCGTTCTTGATGTTGCTGGCCCTCTTTAATCAAGGCCTCTAGGTCTTGCATGGCCGCGCCGTATTTGGCTTTACGTTTGCCATTGGCTGCTATCCATTTTTCAAGCTGCGTCTCTAACTGCTTTTTACGCTGCAGCATATCGCCTTTGTTAAAACTGGTGATCATCGAGCCGTAATTTTTTGCGTAGTTGGCCAGGCCAGCAATTAGGCTTTCGTATTTAATGCGGGCATCGCTGCCGCGTGGAGCGACTTGGTTGATGACTTCTATATATTCTTCCCGGTAGCCCTTGGCGGTGGGATAGGCCCAGGTGAAATTATTAATTACTTCATCCGAGGTGCGATAGCGGTTGGTGCGGCCGGGGTAGCCTGCCGCCATCACAAAATCACCCTGTTTTACGCCCTTGGCTGAAACCTTTAGATGGCTTTTGGGTTCGAACGGAACATTGTCTTTGCTGAAGTCGGCGGGCTTGCCGTCTTGGTCGACGTAAGCTCGGTAGTAAGACCAGTCGCCGGTGTGGCGGGGCCACATCCAATTGTCGGTGTCACCGCCGTATTTACCGATGCTGGCAGCGGGTGCGTAAACCAGGCGGACATCGCGAATAGCCAGCTGTTTAATCAGGTAGTATTCCAGGCCGCCGTGAAAGCTATAAACTTCACAGCGGTAACCAGGCTCTTGTTCGCAGGCGGCTACTAGGGCCTTTTCTTTGGCTTCGATCGCTTGGTAGCGCGCTTTGCCACTGAGGTCAGCGGCTAACTCACCGATAATTTTATCGCTAACGTTGTCCAAGGACTCGGTCACGTAAACCCGTGAGCCCGGGGCTGCAGGCAGCTCTTGCTCAAAACTCTTGGCCAAGAAACCCTTGGTGAGTAGGTTGTTATCGGCGCTGCTGTTGTATTGAATGCTGCCGTAAGCACAATGGTGGTTGGTTACCACCAAGCCCTTGGGGCTCACAAATGAAGCGGTACAGCCACCAAGGCTGATAATGGCGTTCATCGGGAATTGAGTTAGGCTGGATATTTTCTTTGCTGGAATTTTCAGGCCCATAGATTTAAGGGTCTTTTTTAATTGCGGCAATTGATGTGGCTGCCACATACCTTCATCGGCTAGGCTGGTTTGGCCAAAGCTCAGGCTCAATATAGCCAGTGCCGACGCGCTAATCATTTTTTTCATAATTATTTCCTTTATTAACCCAGTGAAGTTACCACAGTTGTGCGGCCAACGCCTGCTGACAGGCGTTTAGACGAAGCTTTTGTGGGTTTAGTTGCGAGTTGGACCGTGGCTTGAATTGGACTCAAGCCACGGTCCCTTTGGGCGTTATCTGTTGGGTTTGGAAAGGCGCTGCGCCGTCTTATGCTTTGGTGGTTAATAATTGATTGAAGGGTTGTCGCCGGGGTAAATAACACCGGCAACCAATAGGCTCTCTTCCGAGTCGCACTGCAGACTGTGAATTTGTTTGCGGGGCAGGAAGATCAAGTCGCCGGCGTTAACTTCGGCTTTGCCGTTTTGTGTCCACATATAGCCGTGGCCCGACAAAATAATTAAAGTCTCTTCATAGAGATGGCGGTGCGGCATGGCTTTTGAGGTGGGAATTTCGCCGATGAATTGAGTTGCATGGGTGCAGCCAATGGCCTTGTCGACTAGCAGCTGCCAAAAGCGATTGGCCATAGTATTATTTTGGCTTTTATCAACTTCGACAATGCGCTGCGGCTGGCTGTGATCAAAATTTTGGGGCATAGCGTCGAGCTGCCGATAGTCTTCGTTTTGTGGGCAGACCGATAAGAATAACTTGGCCGGTTTATCGCCGTGGTTGTTGAGCTGTAAAGCTTCACCCGGGCGCACATAAATACCCGCGAGCTGCCGCAACTGGAAATTCTTACCGCTGATGATACATTCAAGCTCACCTTCGGTATGTAGAATAAGCAGGTCGCTGTCGCCAAAGCTGAGTATCGGAGATGTGCCTGGCTCGACGGTAATATGGTATTGGGCTTGGTGCATAGCGCCTATGTCTTTACCAACGGTTTTACGCAGTTTTAAATTACCTAACTCTTGGGCGGTTAACGATTCGACGGTTGAAACAAAACAGCCGCCGTCAACAATAGCTCGACCCTGGGTGTCGGGGCCAACGATGGCAACCTTAATGTTGGCCGGGCTGCTGGGGTCGTCATAGCTATAGTCGTCGTTCAGGTTGTTATGGCTGCCGTCGCAAAAAGGTGGGTTTTTGGTATGTTTGCAGCCACAAAACAAAACTTCCTCGCCTGCTTCTTTGGCCACATAGCGCACCGGTCTAAAGTCGGTGCCGCGATGGCTTTGGTCGCAATAGGGCTGGGTTTTGCTTAAACCGCAGCTGCACCACAGATAAACTTTTTTGGTTTGTAATTCTTCGTAATAGGGCAGGTACTGTGGAATTACCGGGTCAACAATCTTAACGCTCATATCAAAAAAACTCATGGCTGAGGTAAGGCAATAAAAAAAGGGCCCATTCGGGCCCTAACAGGAGTGTTTAGCGTTAACTAAACTTACATAAAGTTGTAAGAAAAACGAATGCCTACGGTGCGAGGTTTTAGCGGGATATAGCTAAAGGCATTGTCTTGGTTTTGATTGATATCTACCGGGCCTTCTTCATCGGTCAAGTTTTTGATGAACACTGTAGCGTTCCATTTTTCAGCCTGTATACCGGCGCTCAGGTTAACCTGGGCGGAGGAGTCGATAACGTGGTAATAGCTGTTGGCGGAGTTGAACTCTGTGGCCGCGCTGCTTTTGTAGTTGGCGTTGACTTGATAGTTTGCCTGCAAGCCAGCGCTTAGCTCATGTTGATAGCGGGCGAAAGCGAAACCAGAGAAGTTAGGTACCTGAGGGATCTCGTTACCTGACTTAGGCTGTGCCGCGCCGCTGCCGGCGGGTCCATCTTCGGTCAATTCAGCGGTGGCAAAGTTACCGCCAAAGCCCAATGTTAGGTTGTCGCTAGGGGCGAAGCTAACATCGAATTCCAAACCTTCAATTTCAGCTGCACCAACGTTGTTGGTATAAGAAAAACCGTTAACCCGGTCTTCGAACTGCATATTGTCCCATTCAACCCGGTACAGAGCTGCGTTCACCCGTAGGGTTCCATCCAGCCAGTCACTTTTAATGCCTAGTTCCCAGTTTTCACTTTCGTCGGCTTCATAGGTAGGTGGAATGTCCGAGGCAATCGGTACGATGGTGGAGTTGCCGCCACCTTGACGGAAGCCTTCACTGCGGGTGATGTACAGCAAGCTGTCTTCGTTGATGCGCCAGCTTAAGTTAAGCTTGGTGGAAAAGTTGCTGTCGCTGCCGCGGCGGTCATTAAATTGTGGCGGGTTGCCACCAAAACCAAAGAAGGGGTGAGTTTCAATCGCGCTCAGCTTTACATCGCTTTCATACCAGCGGATGCCGACGTTGGCTTCTAGGCTGTCGTTAATTTTGTAGTTGGCCTCACTAAAGAAAGCGGTGCTGGTGATCTCTTCCGCATAGTTGCGACCGAAGATGCTGTTGCCGCCATTGGTGAAAAAGTCGTCTTGGTCTGACGACGTTAAGGGGCCTTTAGGACGGCCTTTATCGTCAACCGTAACAACACTTAGATCAAAGTTGAGTTCCTCTTGCTGGTAGAAACCACCGACGACAAAATTGAAGTCGCCGTCGAAGTCGCTGGCAAAGCGAATTTCACTGGATGACAACTCACGCTCTTCTTCTTGAATGGTGACGGCGTTAACCGGCGCATTGAAAAATATTAGAATCGGGGTGGAGTCAAAGGCGTAGTAAAGGTCGCGCTCTAACATGTTATGGGTGGCAGTAATGGTACCAAAGCCGATATCCCAATTTGCGCTAATGCCCCACAAGCTGGACTCTTCATTCCAAGGCGTTAGGCTGTACTCAGCGTTTTGAAAATCACCGCTGGTGGTAATCTCCGGTAATGGTGCGCTGCCTGTGAACGGAGAGGCGGAACCTGGATAGGTGGCGCCGGCCGGGGTGTAGCGGTTGCGGTTATCACTGTCGAGATCTTGAGTGGTATAGCTCAGCAAGACATCAAAATTATCCGTCGGGGTCCAGGCTATATGCAGGCGACCACCAACGGCTTTTTCGTTATTTTGATCTTTAATACCGAGGCGGACATTGTCGATAAAGCCGGAGTAATCATGATTCCAGACTACTGCGCGGGCGGCGAGTGTATCGTCAATAATGGGCAGGTTAAAAGTTACTGCACCGTTAAAGTTATTGTCACCGGCGCCGGCGGTGCTGCTCAACTCGCCTTCAACTTTCAGGCTAATGCCTTCAAAGTCGGGTTTGTTGGTGATCATGCGGATGGTGCCGGCAATGGAGTTGGCGCCGTACAAAGTACCCTGGGGGCCTTTCAATACTTCGACCCGGTCTAAATCGTGTAGTTTAATGTCGAGCTGGTGACCGCCGCCGTTTTGAGTGAAACGGCCGGTAATTACGGCTTCGTCCATGTAGACACCTACGGTGCCACCTAGGTCGGAGTTGAAACCACGTATAACGTAGTCTTTATCACCTGGGCCATCATCTTCAAAATGCAGGCCCGGAACTTGCGCGGCCCACTGGTCAAACTGGGTTGCGCCTAATTGTTCTAGTTGGTCACCGCCTAGTGCGGTAATCGCTTGGGGCAGGTCCTGGGCGCTGGCTGCGCCAATTTTGTTGGCGGTCACAACAACTTCTTCCAGCTGGGCAAAGCTGCTGGCCGATGCCCCTAATAGAGCGCTGGCAATGGCCACGGCTATGGGGTGTTTAATAATTTTTATCATGGCTTACTCTCGTGTTCCAAGGTATTGACGAGAATGTTCGCAATTAGCTTATTTGCGCGTATGGCGAAATTCTATTTATTATATTGGCAATACTTTATGCGTCAGCCAATTGCTGTCAATATTGGATCTTCACGGTAGTAGCCGCAAGTCGCAAATTAGACCATTAAGCCTAATCGGCAAGATCACTTAAGGCAGTGGCGGTCAGGTAGGGGCGGAATAGGTCGATTATCATATGATAACCACTGTTGCAGTAATCATCATCGAGCTCAGTTTCAGCGCGGCTATGTGTTTGATCTACTTCGATGTAATTGATCCAGTTGTCGCTTAATATCCAGCTAATTTTCACCAGCGACTCAAGCGCGCCGTCTTCTAAGCTAGGGCTTAATAGCCCGCCATCACGCAGGGCCCTGAAAAAAATAAACACCTTCTCGGTCCGCTGGGCCCGGTCGACAGAGAATTTGTATTTGAGGTGTTCATCGGCGGCCAATAAAGGAATGAGCTCGCGATAAAAGAAACGATAACGCCAAATCAATAACAGCTGCCGACGGAACATGATCGCCATATGTTCGATGGTCGGGTGCTCGTCGTCGTTAAGCCAGTCGGTTCGAATTTCGGCGGCAATATTGTCGTAGATAGAGTGAATAATAGATTCTTTGTTTTTAAAGTGATAATGCAGGTTGCCCTTGCTGATATTGCAGGCCTCAGCAATTTTATTAGCCGAAACCTTGGCAATTCCCGCTTGATTAAATAATTCAATCGCAGTTTCTAAAATAAGACTTTGGGTTTCTTTGGTGGCCATTGCTCATCACTCGGGGGTTATTGTTACTAAGTATGCCAGCAGTTTGTCAGCTGGGCCACGGACTTTTGGTGGTCTTAGTAGTTAGGTTCATGGGTCTAATTTAAACTTTACACATCAGGGTTTATCTGTCACTTTGTGAAAAATAACAATGATTGGATGTCGCTAAAATAAGGCGGTACCGCAGCCGAGGTATTCTGTGTCAAATAGAGAACAATTTTCATCGGAACTCGCCACCCTATTGACGATGGCGGGCGCTGCCATTGGTTTGGGTAATGTCTGGCGCTTCCCTTATATGATGGGTAGCTATGGTGGCAGTGCTTTTTTACTGGTGTTTTTGCTGTGCTTGGTGTTTTTTGCCATCCCTGCTGTTATGGGGGAGTGGGCCCTGGGCCGGGAAACAAGGCGTGGTCCTATCGGTGCGTTTACTGCCGCCGCCGGCCCCAAGCTCGGGCGGGTGATTGGCTATACCCTAGTATTTACAGTGATTATTGCCAACTCTTATTATTTGGTGATCATTGGCAATGTTTTCTACAGCGCTTATTTCTCAGTAGTGCACGGGTTTACCGAGCAGAGTATTCCGGTATTCCAAGAAAATTTGGCCAATGGCAGCTTGCAATACGCGATTTGTGCCGGCCTGTTGCTAGCGGCACTGCTGGTTATTTATCGCGGCTTGCGCGGTGGCATTGAAATGGTCAGTAAAGTTTTTGTGCCGTTCTTTTTCATCACCATGCTGTACTTAATTTTTGCCGCTTTTCAATTGGATGGGGCTGGCGCAAAAATGTTGGAATTTTTACAGCCTGATTTTAGCCAGGTGGATGGCAAGGTTATCTTTGCCGCAATGGGCCAAGCTTTCTTCTCCATCGGTCTGGGCGGCACCTATACCTTGATTTACGGCAGCTATATGAATAGCCGCTCGTCTTTGCCAAAGCAGGCGGTGTTTGTTGCCTTAAGCGATACCTCGGCGGCCTTGCTGGCGGGTATGTTTATCTTCCCGGTTTGTTTGGTTTTGGGCCTGCAATTGGATGCCGGGCCCAAATTAATATTCGTCACCATGCCGCTGCTATTTGAGCTAATGCCTGGAGGCCAGTGGCTGGGCACCTTCTTTTTATTGTCTTTATCCATGGTTGCGTTTCTATCGGCGATTGCCGCATTGGAGGTCGTCGTCGGTGGCCTCAGTGATGGCGGTGATTTTTCCCTAAGTCGCAAACAGCTGATTGTTATTGTTGGTGTAGTTGAAATGGCGCTGATGTTTGGCCCGGCTATGTGGCCCGATATTATCGGCACTCTGGATTTGATTTTTGGCTCTGGTGCCCAGGTGCTCGGCAGTTGTTTGGCCTTATTGGCTTTGACTTTCGGCCTCAAAAAATCCATTGCACTTAAACAGGTCTTTGGTGACAAGCCCGGTGCTCTAGCGGGTTTCTATTTCTTTTGGATTAACTGGGTAGTGCCTGGGGCGCTGTTGTTGGTCTTGTTGGGTTTTGTCTTTAACGCCATCTCGGGAGAGTAACGGTGCAGAATTTTCGTAAACAATTTCCTATTTTGGAGCACAGCAGCTATATCAACGGTTGTTCTCATGGCGCCTTATCGCTGCCGGTCAAACAGGCGTACCTGGATTATTTACAGTTGCGTGAGCAGCGCGGCGCCGATTGGCAGGCCTGGATGGACAAGCTTGAAGAAGTGCGAGGTTTAATTGCCCAGCTGTTGCATTGCCCGGCGTCGACCTTGGCGATTACCGCTTCGGTATCCGCGGCACTCAATGCACTGGTTAGCGCGCTCCAATTTGATGATGGCCGTAACCGGGTCATATGCACAGATTTGGATTTTCCAACCACGGCGCAAATATGGCATGCCCAGGCCGCACGCGGCGCCAAGGTTGAGCATATTGCTTGTCTGGACGACGGCGGCCTAGACGAGGCTGCCCTGCTAGACAGCTTGGATGAAACCGTTAAGTTAGTGTCCATCCCCCAGGTGTGTTATCGCAACGGCGTGCGTCTGAGCAATGAACAAATTCAGCGCATCAGTCGCAAGGCGCGCGAGGTCGGCGCCTGGGTGGTATTGGATGCCTATCAGGCGGTGGGTACCTTGGATATCAATCCGCAGGCGCTGGGGGTGCAGGTGTTATTGGGTGGTGGGCAAAAGTATCTATTGGCCTCGGCTGGGGTAGGCTTTATGTATGTCGAGGCTGAATTGAACCCGCAGTTGCTGCCTTTACACTCCGGCTGGTTTGCCCAGCAAGATGTGCACGCCATGAAGATCCACGCCAATGATCCGGCCCAAGATGCCCGCCGGTTTGAGGAAGGTACACCCAATGTGCCCAATTTGTATGCGGCGGCGGCGGGTATAAAGCTGGTTTTGGCAACCGGCGTGGAGGCCATAAAGCAGCAGATTGATTCGATTACCGACGCTATTATTGAAGGTTGCGTGCAGCGTGGCTATGCCTTGGCAGCGCCGAATGTTTGTCACGGCGCAATGGTGGCCATTCAGAGTCATGATATGTTTGCCTTGGTTGAAAAGCTGGCCGAACATAAGGTTATTGTCAGCTGTCGGGATGGCAATGTCAGGGTTTCGCCCCATGCCTATAATAACTTGGCTGATGTTGAGCGCTTATTTCAGGGACTGGACGCTAACCCCGAGTTACTGGTTTTAACCTGAATCCTTAGCTTCATCGCGGCCCTTGAACAGATGCTGCTAAAAAAGCGATAATGCCGGCTCCTAAATAGTAATAAACCGGCTCTTTTGTGAATAACGGAGAGTAAGTGGCTAAAACACCCGGCAAGTACCCGGGGTTTTGCTGCGAAGCCAGGCATAGCATCCATGGATTTATTTGAATTTGAACCCGGCCGCGAAGGCTATTACGGGGAGTACGGCGGTTGTTTTCTGCCCGAAATCCTTACCTCTACCATCGAAGAGCTAAAAGCAGCCTTCCAGGACATCAAGCACGATCCTAGTTTTTGGCTAGAGTTTGAGCAGTTGATGCAATCCTATTCCGGTCGCCCGACCCCGGTGAGCCATTTGGCTAACCTATCGGAAAAATTGGGCGGTGCGCAGATTTACGTTAAGCGTGAAGACCTCAACCACACCGGCTCGCACAAAATTAACAATGTGATGGGCCAGGGCTTGCTGTGTAAGCGCTTGGGTAAAAAGCGAGTAATTGCCGAAACCGGTGCCGGTCAACATGGTTTTGCCACGGCCACTATGGCGGCGCGCTTTGGTTTTGATTGCAAAATTTATATGGGTGCCGTCGATGTAGCTCGCCAGCGCCCCAATGTCTTCTGGATGGAAAATCTAGGCGCCGAAGTGATTGCGGTTAAAGATGGCCAGCAAACTTTAAAAGACGCCATTAATGAGTGCCTGCGTGATTGGGTTACCAATATGCACGATACCCATTATGTTTTGGGCACGGCTGCGGGCCCACATCCATTCCCAGAAATGGTCAGCTACTTCCAGTCGATCATTGGTCGCGAAGCGCGCGGTCAAATTCAAACCATTGCCGGTAAACTGCCTGACAAGGTTTTTGCCTGTGTTGGCGGCGGCTCCAATGCGATTGGTTTGTTCCAGGGATTTTTAGACGATAAGCAGGTTGAACTGATCGGTTGCGAGGCCGGTGGCTTGGGCCCCGGCCCCGGCAACCACGCTTCGCGCTTGGCCTATAAAGATGCCAGCGTCGGTGTAGCCCAGGGTTTTAAAACCTATTTCTTACAAAATAGTGACGGCAATATGCTGCACACCAAATCGGTGGCAGCGGGTTTGGACTATATCGGTGTTAACCCAGCCCTGAGTTATTTGTGGGAAGAAAACCGGGTGCGTTTTGAGGCGGTAACCGATGCCGAAGTCATCGAAGCCTTAAAGTTGTGTATGCGCAGCGAAGGTTTGATTCCGGCTCTGGAAAGCTCCCATGCGTTTGCCCAGGCTATAGCGGAAGCGCCAAAAATGAACAAGGACCAGGTTATATTGATCAACCAATCGGGTCGCGGCGATAAAGATATTTTTACCGTTGCCGACGCGCTCGATGACGATCACTGGAAATCATTTATTACCCAGAAGGCGGATGAATATGGCGCTTAAGAATTACATCGAGCAGCGTCAAAAAACCAAAGACCTGCTGTTAATGACCCATGTGGTATGCGGCTACCCCTCGTTTGAAGCCAATTTAAAAGAACTGGAAATTATGGCTGAAGCGGGGGTAGATTTTGTTGAGTTACAATTTCCTTTTTCCGAACCTTCTGCTGATGGCCCGCTATTTGTTAAGGCCAACCAGACTGCGGTTGAGGCGGGGGTAAGCGTCAACGATTGTTTTGAATTCATGGCTAAAGCCAGTGCTCGGTTTGATTTTAAAGTGCTGATGATGGGCTATTACAATACCGTTTTTAAAATGGGTCATGAAATTTTTGTCGACCGTTTAAAGGCGGCCGGTGGCTGCGGTTTTATTGTCCCCGACCTGCCCTTGGAAGAAGCCGGTGAGTTACACGCCTACGCCAAAAGCCAAGACATTGCGCCGATTGTATTAATGACGCCGACCAATACCGACGAGCGTTTACACAAGCTTGCGGCGGCGTCCGATGGCTTTAGCTATGTGGTTGCTCGACGTGGCGTTACCGGCGGCAAAACCGATATGGATAAAGAGGTTGGTGATTTTCTTGATAAATGTCGAGACATTAGCCCGGTACCAATAGGTGTAGGTTTTGGTGTGGCCGCTAAAGAAGATTTAGAGTTTTTGGCCAAGCATGCGGATATGGGTATCATTGGTACTGCCGCTTTGAAGGCTTGGGAAGAGGGCGAAGAAAAAGCCCTGCGCGCTTTTTTTGCCAGCCTCGGTCTGCTGTAAATACTATGGCTAAAACCTTAAAGCAAAAGCTCGGCCTGGAGCCGAACGAGCTACCTAGGCTGGTGCTGTTTGACCTGGATGGAACCCTGGTCGACAGCGCGCTGGACTTGGCTCAAGCAGTCGATGCGACTTTGTTGCAACTGGGTCGCAAGGCTGCGGGTGAGCAGCGGGTGCGGCAATGGGTGGGCAATGGTGCGGAAAAGTTGATGCGCCGAGCCCTGGCCTGGAGTCAGGCCGGCTCGCTGACGGGTGAGGACCTTGAGCTTAAGGCCGGTTCCATCAGCGCGGCCGGTATAAAAATCCCTCTGGCTTTGTTTCTCGATGCTTACAAAAGTAAGCTGGTGGAAAAAACCGTACTCTATCCCGGAGTGAAAGCCTGTTTAGATCTATTTCAGCAGCAGGGCATTAAAATGGCGGTGGTGACCAACAAGCCTCACGCGCTAAGCCTGCCGATCTTGGATGCCTTGGGCATCGCCGAGTATTTTTCTTTAGTTCTAGGCGGAGACTGCCTGGAGCAGAAAAAGCCTGATCCTATGCCGCTGTGTCATGCCATGGATGAGCTAAATATTTCACCCATTGAGACTTTGATGGTTGGTGATTCTAAAACCGATATTGATGCGGCTAAATCTGCTTTAGTGGCGAGTGTGGGTGTTAGCTACGGCTATGACCGCTCCTTGCCGATCCAGCAGTGTGGCGCCGATGTGTTGGTCGATGACTTGGCTGAATTTGCCCGCCAGCTTTTGGCTTAAGGTTGGTTTGTTTGGTAGTGCCCCGCCCAACTTGAGCTCGGTGGCCAAACCGGGGTACACTGCCTGCTTCTTAAACATGATGGAATTCATAACGATGTTGTTATCCGCATTTGATAACTTCTCCCTTCACAGCGGGCGATGGCGAGCCTAGCTTCTTTTTTCTTAGCCCCAGTTCATACTCATAGTTCTTGGCGCTGAGGTCTTCAATTTAAAGTTATGTATAAACTATTTAGCTGCAAGCTAATACGCATCTAGTGCCGTGAAGATTAGATGTTGCGTTAAAGGAAACCATCATGAACCTCGAAACTATGAAACAGCTCGCCACCGAAGGCTATAACCGAGTCGCCGTCACTCGAGAAGTCCTAGCCGATATGGACACGCCCTTATCCAGTTATTTGAAACTGGCCCAGGGTAAATATTCCTATTTATTTGAATCGGTTCAGGGTGGCGAGAAATGGGGCCGCTATTCGATTTTGGGCCTGCCGGCTAAAACTGTGTTGACCGCCAGAGGTGATCTGGTTGAGGTGCGCCGTGACGGTGAGCTACTGGAGTCGCACACAGTCGTCGACCCCTTGGCATTTGTGGAAGAGTTTAAGTCGCGTTACCAAGCGCCTGAGCTGGATGGCCTGCCCATGTTTACCGGTGGTTTAGTCGGCTATTTTGCTTACGACTGCGTCCGCTATGTGGAGCCCAAATTGAAGGCCGGGGTTAATACCGATGTGATTGGCACGCCGGATATTTTGCTGATGGTGTCCGATGAGGTGCTGGTGTTTGATAACCTGGCTGGTAAAATTATTTTTATCGTGCACGCCGAAATTAGCCTTGATGAGCAAAAAAACGAGCAGGCTCTAGCCCGAGCCAAGCAGCGTTTAAATGAATTAGAAGTTCGCTTGCGCGGTGCCACACCCAAAATCGAAGCCATGAGCCTGCAGGCCAGCGGGGCCCAAGAAAAAAACTTTAGCTCCAGCTTTGGCCAGCAAAACTTCCATCAAGCAGTGGCTGATATTAAAGAGTATATTTTGGCTGGCGACGCCATGCAGGTGGTTATCTCCCAGCGTCTATCAATCCCTTTTACCGCCCAGCCGCTTAACCTTTACCGCGCTTTGCGAGTTCTAAACCCTTCGCCCTATATGTATTTTTTGGATTTAGGCGATCACCACGTGGTCGGTTCTAGTCCGGAAATTTTAGCCCGTTTGGAAGATAACGAAGTTACCGTAAGGCCTATCGCTGGCACCCGTCGCCGTGGTCATACCGAGGCCGAAGATTTGGCCCTAGAGCAGGAAATGCTGGCCGACCCCAAGGAAATTGCCGAGCACTTAATGTTGATTGACCTAGGCCGAAACGATGCCGGCAGGGTCTCCCAAATAGGCAGCGTTAAGTTGACCGATAAAATGGTGGTCGAGCGCTATTCCCATGTGATGCACATCACCTCCAATGTCACCGGCCAGCTGCAACCCGGTTTGAGTGCGATGGATGTCTTGCGCGCAGCCCTGCCAGCGGGCACCTTATCAGGCGCACCCAAAATTCGCGCGATGGAAATTATTGACCAGCTAGAGGATGAGAAACGCGGCATTTATGGTGGCGCCGTCGGTTATCTTTCCTGGAATGGCAATATGGATACCGCCATCGCCATTCGCACTGCGGTAATAAAAGACCAGGTCCTTTATGTGCAAGCGGGGGCCGGCGTGGTATCGGACTCCAAGCCGGAGCTGGAATGGAAGGAGACCATGAATAAGGCGAGAGCGATATTTCGCGCCGCCGAAATGGTTCTCTAGCTGTGCACCCATCCAGACTCCAGAAAATGGAATGGCGTTCGCTTAAAGCCCTGCTTACCCGCTCATGGTGAGCCTGTCGAACCATGCCTAGCTGTGCACCCATCCAGACTCCCTAAAAAGCATTTTCATAGCGATATTAATTAGTGCTCATCCAGAAACGGCTGCATAAGATGTTTAAGGTAAGTCGTGAGGCGTAAAAGCACTTGTTTTTAAGCCTATTACGTCTCACGCTTTACGTTTTATCGCCCAGAAACGGAGTTTCTGGATGGGCACTAATTAGCTTGCCGGGGTGTTTTTGTCAGCAGTCTGACCTATGGGCGCCAAACCCTTCATACCTAGCCCCGATTGTGTTTGCACTTTATTGGAGTAGCTTCAATTGCCTTCGGTGGGCATCTACGCCGCAGTTCTTGCGGTTGATCCAATCTTGAAGGAAAGCAACAACAGTATCTTGGTTTTATCTGCGCAGCGGACGTTGGGCTCTGTGTTCGGGGGTGCGGCATTGCGTTGGTGTAACCACCAGCACAGGGAATGGAGGTGCGTTATGGCTGCCGCTTTAAGGATAGAGTTTTCAGATGCGGTCTACTACATCAGTGTAAATCCAAGTTTACCGGCCAGTAGCGCTGGCATCGAGCAAGATGCACGGGCGTTTGCTGATAGTTTGTTCAAAACCTGTCGCCGTTTTCACTGGCGCTGTTATGGCTATTGTTATTTGGCCGGCCAATATCAGCTATTGATTAAAACCCTCGAGCCCAACCTTTACCGCGGCCTGCGTTTTCTTAACACCTTGTTTGGTCGGTACTGTGATGCGGCGATGGCGGGCAACCAGCTCCAGCCTGATCGAATTGTATTGGTTGAACAGGGCCCTTATATATTAGAGCTGGCACGGTATATGGTGCTCAAGCCGGTGCGTGCACATCTGGTCTTGGTACCCGAGCAGTGGCCATGGAGTAGTCATCGCAGCCTCCTGGGCTTGTGTCAGTGCCCCCATTGCATTAATCGTCTGCAGCTATTGTCATTTTTTGGCCGTGATACCCATACCGCAATGCGGCGTTATAAACAATTTGTGATCGAGGGTATTGACCAGGTATCGCCATTGGCCTGTTTAAAACATGAGCTGGTTATGGGTTCGGAGAAATTCCTGCAAGATATTCTGGCGCTAGCTGAATTAGACCTAATGACGGATGATTTGGCGCTTCCTATGAGCCCGGTAACACCGTTGCCACGGCGCTCAGGTTGATGCTCCGTAGTATCTGGGGGCAATAAGGTTGAATGGCATTAGCGCTTGGATAGCCCCCAGCTGGCGTGTACTATGGCAGCCTATTTTATCGGGGCTGGGCCTTAATACTATGATCTTAATGATCGACAACTACGATTCATTTACCTATAACATTGTTCAGTATTTAGGCGAACTGGAGGCAGAGGTTAAGGTGGTTCGTAATGATGAGTGTGACCTCGACGAGATCCGCGCCCTAGCGCCGGAAAAAATCATTATCTCCCCGGGTCCCTGCGCCCCAGATCAAGCGGGTATCTCCCTGGCCACAATCGACGCTTTTAAAGGTGAAATTCCTATTTTAGGCGTCTGCCTAGGGCATCAGAGCATTGGCCAGTATTTCGGCGGTAAAATCGTCCGGGCCAGAGACGTTATGCACGGCAAGACTTCAGCCATTTACCATGATGGTCAGGGAGTCTTTGCTGGTTTGAGCAATCCCCTAGAAGCTACCCGCTATCACTCTCTAGTGGTAGAGCACGAGAGCCTACCCGATTGCTTGGAAGTCACCGCTTGGACTCAGTTTGCCGACGGCAAGATGGATGAAATAATGGGATTACGACATAAGACTTTGGCTCTGGAAGGTGTACAATTCCATCCCGAATCTATTCTCAGTGAATACGGTCATGAAATGCTGCAAAATTTCCTGCAGTGTTAGGGCGCCAATTCTACCTTAGTACTTACCAGTAAGAGCCAGCCTATGAATATCCAAGAAGCTCTTGGTGTTGTTATTGAACGCCAAGATCTATCGGTCGAGCAGATGTCCTCTGTTATGCGCCAGATTATGACCGGCCAAGCCAGTCAGGCACAAATTGGCGGTTTTCTAGTGGCGCTGCGAATGAAATCCGAGAGCATTGATGAGATTACCGGTGCGGTTCAGGTCATGCGTGAGCTGGTATCTGGTGTTGATATCGAAGGCGAGCATCTGGTCGATATTGTTGGCACCGGTGGTGATGGCGCTAATCTGTTTAATGTTTCCACCGCCTCGTCATTTATTGTCGCCGCTGCTGGCGGGCAGGTTGCCAAACATGGGAACCGCAGTGTTTCGAGCTCATCCGGCAGTGCTGATGTACTGGAAGCGGCCGGTGTCCGACTGGATTTGACGTCGGAGCAGGTGGCCAGTTGCAGTCGCGAGGTTGGCGTTGGCTTTATGTTTGCCCCGGCCCACCATAGCGCGATGAAGCACGCCATCGGGCCGAGAAAAGAACTGGCGCAAAGAACTATTTTTAATATTCTAGGCCCTATGACTAACCCGGCGGGTGTGAAGCGTTTGGTTATTGGTGTATTCAACGGTGATTTATGCCGTCCAATAGCCGAGGTGTTAAATCGTTTTGGCGCCGAGCACGTCATGGTGGTGCACGCAAAAGACGGCTTGGATGAAATTAGCTTGGCCAGCTCGACCCAGGTGGCAGAGCTGCATAATGGCCAGATAATAGAGTACCGCCTGAGTCCAGAAGATTTTGGTATTGAAAGTCAAAGCTTGATCGGTTTGAGTGTCGACAGCGCCGAGCAATCATTGGCGCTTATTAAAGATGCACTGGGTAAAAAACATGGTAAATACGCCCAAAAGGCAGCGGATATTCTCGCCTTAAATTCCGGTGCGGCAATTTATGTCAGCGGTGTGGCGAGCTCCCTGGAAGAGGGCGTAGCAATGGCGCAAGACGTTATTGCTTCCGGTTTGGCCGGAGAGAAAATTTCCGAGTTGGCCGAGTTCTGTCGCTGCCTCAGTTAAACAATAGTTAAAACCTAGTGCAATTATTCAGAGCTTTAAAGAGACTACTGTGAAGAAGTATAAAACCACCCATACTGTTTTAGATAAAATTCTTGCCCGCAAGGCGGAAGAGATTAATGAGCGTAGCAAAAAAACCACTATCGCTGGGCTTGAAGCTATAGCTTCGGAGCTACCTCCGGCACGTGGTTTTGTTAAAGCTATTGAAGCAAAAATTGATGCCGGCCAGGCTGCTGTTATTGCGGAAATAAAGAAAGCCTCGCCCAGCAAGGGCCTGATCCGGGAAGATTTTTTCCCGGCTGAACTGGCTCGTAGTTACGAAAAGGGTGGCGCCGCCTGTTTGTCTGTTTTAACCGACGCCGACTTTTTCCAAGGTCATGAAGATTTTTTGAAAGAGGCTCGCAGTGCCTCCAAGCTGCCGGTTATCCGCAAAGATTTTTTGATTGATGAATACCAGGTTTATGAGGCCAAAGCCATTGGCGCCGATTGTATCTTACTGATCGTGGCGGCCTTGGATAAGCCCCAGCTTGATGATCTAAATACCCAGGCCCATGAGTTGGGCATGGATGTTTTGGTCGAGGTGCATAATCAACAGGAGCTAGAGTTGGCGATGGATCTACCGAATCAGTTGGTGGGCATTAATAACAGAAATTTGCATACCTTTGAGGTTTCGTTAGAGAATACTTTTGCTCTGCTCGACCTTATTGGTAGTGATAAAACGGTGATTACTGAAAGCGGCATTGTCACCATTGACGATGTCGCTGCACTGCGCGGTCATAATGTTAACGGCTTCTTAGTGGGCGAAACGTTTATGCGCGCCGAAGACCCAGGTCTTAAGCTAATGGAAATGTTTAATTAGCGCTAACTAGTGCTCATCCAGAAACGGATGCATACGATGTTTAAGGTAAGTCGTGAGACGTAAAAGCACTTTTTTAAGCGTATTACGTCTCACGTTTTATCTCCCAGAAGCGGAGTTTCTGGATGGGCGCTAACTAGTCAATACTAATTGTGACTGAACCGTCACAATTAGCGAGTGCCGTAGACAACCATCGTTTTACCTTTAACGGACACTAGGCCTTGTTCTTCTAAAGTCTTTAAGACGCGGCCAACCATTTCTCTCGAGCAGCCTACAATTCGACCAATTTCTTGACGGGTGATTTTAATTTGCATGCCGTCGGGGTGGGTCATTGCGTCGGGTTGCTCACTCAAATCGAGTAAAGCGCGGGCTACCCGGCCGGTAACATCCAAGAAGGCTAGATCTCCCACCTTGCGGGTGGTATTGCGCAATCGGTGGGCCAGTTGGCGCCCTACCGCGTAAATGAAATTCGGATTGGCTTCGCTGATTTCGCGGAATTTGCTGTAGTTGATCTCGGCAACTTCACATTCGGCTTTGGCTCTAACCCAGGCACTGCGGGAGTCGACATCGTCAAATAGACCCATTTCACCAATAAAATCGCCTTCATTTAAATAGGCGATAATCATTTCCCGGCCTTCGTCATCTTCGATAAGAACGGTAGCTGAGCCTTTGACTATGTAATAAAGAGAGTCGCTATCGTCGCCGGCGTAAATAAGGGTGCTTTTTGCTGGATAGCGGCGGCGATGGCAGTGGCTTAAAAACTCATCGACATGTTCAATATGTACGTTAACTGGGCCTTGGCTCACATGCGCTCCCTAAATGTGGTTCTTAATTATTAGAATAATGAGATCATTATCCCGTTAATTGGTACTAGTAGCTAGTAACCAGTACCAATTATAGATGAAGTGTCTAGCTTATATTTTATAGCTGGCCTTGGTCATCACTTTAGATACCAAGCTCATCAGCCCCTTCACTGGTTTGGGGAAGCGCAGACCGCCTGCGGCAATGGCAAGGTGACTGTGTTCAGCTTCATCCTCCAGCATCTGTTCAACTATGGCTCGGCTCTTGCTGTCTTGCTGCGGCAAGGTCTGCAAATGTTCTTCTAAGTGCTCGCATACTTGATCCTCGACGGCAGCTACAAAACCTAGGCTGAGCCTGTCACCGAGAGCACCGGCGGTGGCGCCCATGCCAAATGACAGCCCATACCAAAGCGGGTTTAACACACTGGTATGGCTGCCCAGTTGTTTGGTTCTTTCTTCACACCAAGCCAGGTGGTCAATTTCTTCGTCCGCGGCGTGCTCCATTTCTGCCCGGATTTTGGGTAACTTGGCTGTCAGTGCCTGGCCTTGATAAAGAGCCTGGGCCATAACTTCGCCGGTGTGGTTAACCCGCATTAAGCCCGCCGCATGTTGTTTTTCCTGCTCGTTTAGATCACTTTCGGATTCAAGCTGAGCCGGCGATGGTCGGCTATGAGCCTCGGTGTCAGGGCTAAGGGTGCGCAAGGCGCGATCAAATTGCACCAGTAGATTATCAAAAGGGCTAAGCTGACGCTGATTGTTGGATGTACTCATAGTAAACTCCGATTCTGCTGCCTAGTTTAGCGCATTTTAGTCAGCGGCAGTATGCTTGGCGTTAATATTCAAGCCTGCCATACCATCGAATTGCAACTAATCGAGTGGAAGTAAATAAAAGGATTGAGGGGATACAGATGATAGATGACTTAACGTCGGTTTTTGATAGCAAGCCGCCATTGGTGATATTGGAGAGTTTTGAGGAAAAGCTGGCCTTAGATCGTTTAATGGAGCAGGCGCGGCGACTAAAGGCGACCGTATATCGTTGGTCGTCTACCGATGGTTTCAGCCGTTTAACGTTTGGTCCACAGCTGGCATTTAGCAGCCAGCTAGAAGAACCTGAGGCGGTTTTACAGCATATAAAAAAGCAGACTCATCCGGCTTTTTTTGTGCTCTGTGATTTTCATCCTTATTTTGATCATAGCGCCAAAGTAATTCGCTTGATTAAAGATATTGTGCTGAATCATTCTGCGGCCGGTCATAGCCTAATTTTTCTTAGCCATAAAATTGAGTTGCCAGCCGAGTTGGTGCGGTATTCCGCCCGGGTGAAATTAACCCCACCTACCGATGCCGAGGTAATGGATATTGTGCGTCAAGAGGCCACGAAGTGGGCGGCCGAGCATTCTGCCAGCAAGGTTAAAGCAGACTCTAAAGCATTGGAGCTGTTGGTTGCCAATGTGCGTGGTTTGAGCCACAGCGAAGTGCGGCGTTTAGTGTTGGGCGCAATCGCCGATGATGGCGCGATAACCGTGGAAGATATTCCGGTACTTAACCGGGCTAAGTTTGCGTTGATGGATTTAGAGGGTGTGCTGAGTTTTGAATTCCGCACCGAGCAGTTCGCCCAGGTTGGCGGTTTGGATAATCTCAAGGCTTGGCTGCGGCAGCGCCAGCAAGCTTTTTTACGCCAGCAAGGTAGTGATAGCCCCAAGGGGGTGATGTTGCTGGGAGTTCAGGGCGGCGGTAAGAGTTTGGCTGCCAAGGCGGTGGCCGGTATGTGGGATTTACCCTTATTACGCCTAGATATGGGCGCGCTCTATAACAAATATTTTGGTGAGACTGAACGCAATTTACGTGAGTCATTACAGCTCGCTGAGAATATGAGTCCCTGTGTTTTGTGGTTAGATGAAATTGAAAAGGGCCTGGCACAGGGGGGCAGTGATAATGGTACTTCGAAGCGGGTATTGGGCACGCTACTAACCTGGATGGCAGAGAGAACCAAGCCGGTATTTATCGTCGCTACTAGCAATGACATTAGTTCGTTGCCGGCGGAGTTGGTACGTAAAGGTCGTTTTGATGAAATATTTTTTGTCGACCTGCCCGACTCGGCGGCGCGGCAGCGAATTTTTAAAATTCATCTCAGCAAGCGTGGCTACGACCATGAATTGCTGCAGTGGCCGGAGTTGCTCAGCCAGAGCGAGGGCTTTACCGGTGCGGAAATAGAGCAGGTGGTGATTTCGGCGGGCTTTGCAATGGGAGCGCAGCGGGGCGGTAAAATACCGCAGGAATTGTTACTGGCAGAGTTGCAATCGACCTGCCCCTTATCGGTAACCATGGCGGAGCAGGTGAGCGCCTTGCAGCAGTGGGCTGAGCAGCGAGCGGTTCCCGCTTAGGTGATTTTTATTTAGCGGCGTCGCCCTGGCCTTTACCGGCTACGGTGACAAAGATAAGTTTAAAGTAGAGGCCGAGGTTCAAGCTAGCAATCATTGCTGCATCTTTAATGGCCAGTTGCTCCGGGGTCGACATATCCAGTCCGCTGACTTGAGATAAGCCAGTGATCCCGGGGCGAACAGCAAAGACATTGTGTAACTGGCGATAACGACTCAGCTCGGTTTGGTTTTCCAGCCCGGGCCTGGGCCCGACCAAACTCATTTCACCTTTTAAGACGTTCCATAATTGGGGTAATTCATCCAATTTTGTCTTGCGCAAAAATGCGCCAATGTTAGTAATGGCCGCTTGATCAACGCTATGGCTGGCAACTGATGCGGTACCAACCGTCATGGTACGAAATTTTAATAAGATGAATTTTTTTTGATGTTTACCTAGCCGCTCTTGTCGAAACAGGGGTGAACCAGTGTCAAACAGTCCAACAATATAGACGGTGATCAACACAGGTAGGCCGAGTATTAGACCGAAAAGAGAAAAAATAAAGTCGAGTGCGCGGATCAAAATAAGCTTCCCTGGTAGGACTCAATAGTAAGTTTAAGGCCATCTTTGCTGCTGTAGGTTGGGCTCCAGCTCAGGCCGGAATAGGCTCGTTGGCGGGCTATACAGAGCGGGCCAAATAAGCTGTTGTAGGCGCTGCGTTTTCTTAGAAGTATGGCGAGTAATAAAAATAACTGGGTAGGGATGGGTAGCTGGAGGTTGGGCTTGTTCATTATCTGTCTTAAATTAAAACTCAGTTCTTTTAAACTGAGGTCTGTCGGGTCGCAGACATTTACGACGCCGGAGCAGTTGTCGCTAATAGAAAACTGAACAAAGCTCAGCAGATTGCCAATATATAAAAAGCTTCGCGGCTGATTTGCCAAGGCAAAGGGTAGCGGAATAGATCGGCTACACAGTTTTAGCAGGCTGAGGAAATTACCCTTCATGCCTTTGCCGTAGATTAACGGCGGCCTAATAATTAATAATTCGGTTTGTTTAAAGTCTAATGTGCTTAGCTGCTGCTCGGCATTGGCTTTAGATAAGGCGTAAGGGTCTGACGGCGATAAGCTGGCAGCCTCAGAAAAAGCCGTACCGGCTAAGCTGTTCTCGCCGTACACCTTGGCCGAGCTAAGGTGAATGAATTTACCTACTTTGGCTTCGATAGCTTGGGCGGCCAAATTTTTTGTCCCTAACACATTAATACAATGTAGTTGCTGGGCGCTGGTGTTGATGTCGGAATTGATGGCGGCGCAGTGGATGACGATATCAATATCTTGTAGCTGGGGCGCCCAGTGGGTGGTTTCATCGATGCTGGGGATGATGATGGCTTTCCAGCCGGTGGCTTGGGTCGATGTTTTATTACGGACCGTGCCGCTTACCTGGTGTCCTTGCAGGCAGAGATAATCACACAAGCTGTGGCCAACAAACCCTGTAGCTCCGGTTACAAGTATATTTGCCATCTACAAGCCTAGGTTGTGAGGTGGGTGTTTAAGCTTAAAAGGAGGCGGCGCCGTTAGCAAATTAATATGCTAACGGCGCCGCAATACTTAGCTTTCTCTTGCAACCGCTCGGTAGCCAATATCCGTGCGGTAAAAGCTACCTTCCCAGCCAACTTTTTCGGCCAGCTTATAGGCTTCTTGCTGAGCTTCGGTGACGCTGTTGCCGAGGCCGGTGGCGCAAAGTACGCGGCCGCCGGAGGTGACAACTTGGCCGTCTTTAAGTGTGGTGCCAGCATGGAAAACTTTGCTGTTGACGGCGGTGTCTAGCTCAAGGCCGTGAATGGCTGCGCCCTTGCCGTAGCTGGCGGGGTAGCCGCCCGCTGCAAGCACCACACCGAGAGCGGCGCGCTCATCCCATTTCGCTTCGCAGCTGTCAAGCTTGCCGTCGATAGCGGCGTTGCACATTTCGACTAGGTCGGATTGCAAGCGCATCAGAATGGGCTGAGTTTCAGGGTCGCCAAAACGGCAGTTGTATTCGATAACCTTAGGTTGGCCGGCAGCATTGATCATTAAGCCGGCATATAAAAAGCCGGTGTAATCATTGCCCTCTGCAGCCATACCCTTAACGGTCGGCTCAATCACCTGCTCCATCACGCGTTGGTGGATTTCCGCGGTTACTACTGGCGCGGGAGAATAGGCTCCCATGCCGCCGGTATTAGGGCCGGTATCGCCATTGCCAACTCGTTTGTGATCCTGGCTGGTGGCCATAGGTAAAATGTTTTTGCCATCGACTATGACGATGAAGCTGGCTTCTTCGCCGTCTAGAAATTCTTCGATCACTACCCGGCAACCGGCTTCACCAAAGGCATTGCCAGACAACATATCTTTAACGGCGTCTTCGGCTTGTTCTAGGGTCTCGGCAACAATCACGCCTTTGCCGGCGGCAAGGCCGTCGGCTTTAACCACGATAGGTGCGCCTTTTTCACGTAGGTAAGCCAGAGCGGGCTCAACCTCAGTGAAATTTTCATAGTCACCGGTGGGGATGTTGTGGCGAGCCAAAAAGTCTTTGGTAAAAGCTTTGGAGCCTTCTAGCTGGGCGGCACCTTGGCTCGGACCAAAACAGCGTAGACCTTGTTCGCTAAAATAATCGACCACACCGTCAACCAAAGGCTGCTCGGGACCAACAATGGTTAAGCCAACGTTGTTTGTTTTAGCGAAGTTCGCCAGTTGTTCAAATTCAGCTACGCCGATATCAACGTTTTCCACCTTGGCTTCAGTGGCGGTACCGGCATTGCCGGGCGCCACAAATACTTTTTCTACATCACTAGACTGGGCCGCTTTCCAAGCCAAAGCATGCTCGCGACCACCAGAACCAATTACCAAAATATTCATGGCAAAAATCTCAAAAATTAGTGTTTTCGGGTGCAAAGTGCGCAAGCACTGTTGTAATTTTGCGCTGGCACCATTCCCCAATAATTTATTAAAGCTTACTTATGCAGGCGGCTAGTCCGCCCTAGCAAGGCGCCTCGACGCACAGGGCGGAAGCGTACATTAGTACGCGACCAACCGAGCATCGAGTTAGCCCGGTAAGGCTAAGTCGACCATAAATAAACAATAAACAAAACTTCAATCCTACAATTAAAGCTTACTTATGCAGGCGGCTAGTCCGCCCTAGCAAGGCGCCTCGACGCACAGGGCGGAAGCGTACATTAGTACGCGACCAACCGAGCATCAAACTAACCCGGTAAGGCTAAGCCGACCATAAACAAACAAAACTTCAATCTTATAATTAAAGCTTACTTATGCAGGCGGCTAGTCCGCCCTAGCAAGGCGCCTCGACGCACAGGGCGGAAGCGTACATTAGTACGCGACCAACCGAGCATCAAACTAGCCCGGTAAGGCTAAGCCGACCATAAACAAACAAAACTTCAATCTTATAATTAAAGCTTACTCATCCAGGCGGCTAGTCCGCCTATAAACAAACAAAACTTCAATCTTATAATTAAAGCTTACTTATGCAGGCGGCTAGTCCGCCCATAAATAAACAAAACTTCGATCCTATAGTTAAAGCTTACTTATGCAGGCGGCTAGTCCGCCCTAGCAAGGCGCCTCGACGCACAGGGCGGAAGCGTACATTAGTACGCGACCAACCGAGCATCGAAGCAACGCCGCTAGGGCGAACTAGACGCCCGCAAAAGAAGCTTTAATGGCGAAAGTGTCGCATCGAGGTAAACACCATGGCCATGCCAGCCGCATCGGCCGCGGCAATGACTTCATCATCACGAATCGATCCGCCGGGCTGAATCACACAGCTGATACCCGCTGCGGCTGCGTTTTCAATGCCGTCCGCAAAGGGGAAGAAGGCGTCGGAAGCCATGCAGCTACCTTTAACTTCTAGGCCGGCATGCTCGGCTTTAATACCGGCAATACGAGCTGAGTTAATACGGCTCATTTGGCCGGCACCAACACCGATGGTTTGTCCAGCTTTGCCATAGACAATCGCGTTGGATTTAACCATCTTGGCGACCTTCCAGGTAAACATAAGGTCGCGAATTTCTTCTTCACTGGGCTGGCGCTTAGTCACAACTTTTAAATCAGCTGTGGTCACCATACCCAGATCGCGGTCTTGCACCAATAGTCCACCGGATACCCGCTTGTAATCAAAGCTGGGTAGGGTTTCACCCCATTGGCCGCATTCTAACAGGCGTACATTTTTCTTTTCTGCGACAGCGGCTCTGGCTGCAGCTGAAATTTGTGGGGCGATAATGACTTCCACAAACTGTTTGGCGCAAATGGCGGAAGCGGTAGCGGCGTCTAGTTCACGGTTAAAGGCGATAATGCCACCAAACGCTGACTCTGGATCAGTGGCAAAGGCCAGCTCGTAGGCCTGGCCGATGTTCCCGGCAATGGCAACACCGCAGGGGTTGGCGTGTTTAACAATAACGCAGGCTGGCTCGTCAAATAACTTAACGGTTTCTAAGGCGGCATCGGTATCGGCAATATTATTATAGGACAACGCCTTACCTTGCAGCTGTTCAGCCGTGGCGATAGTGCCGGGCGCAGGATTTTTTTCAATAAAGAAAGCGCTGTTTTGGTGGGAGTTTTCGCCGTAACGCATATCCTGGGTTTTAGTGAACTGAGAATTAAAGGTGCGCGGGAAATTGTCATTGCCGCCAGGTACCTGTTTGCCAAAGTAGTTGGCAATAGCGCCGTCATAGGCTGCGGTATGCTCATAGGCCTTGATGGCCAAATCAAAACGCGTCGCTTGGCTGGTGGCGCCATTGTTGGCCTGCATCTCAGCGAGAATACCGGCGTAATCACTGGCGTTAACCACGATATTTACAAAGGCGTTGTTCTTGGCTGCGGCACGGACCATGGTGGGGCCACCGATATCGATATTTTCGATAGCGTCTTCCAGGCTGCAATCAGGATTGGCAACGGTTTGCTCAAAGGGGTATAGGTTGACCACAACCATATCAATTGGATCAATGCCATGTTCGGCCATGATCGCATCGTCTTGGCCGCGGCGACCTAGAACGCCACCGTGAACTTTGGGGTGCAGAGTTTTTACTCGGCCGTCCATCATCTCGGGGAAGCCGGTGTAGTCTGAAACCTCGGTCACTTCAATGCCGTTTTCCTGGAGCAGACGGTAAGTTCCTCCAGTGGAAAGCAGGGCTACATTTTGCGCGCGCAGGGCTTGGGCAAATTCAACAATGCCTGATTTATCGGATACGCTAATCAGGGCGCGATTTACCTTGACCAGGCCGTCGTTGTTAGAACTCATAAAGTATTCCTAAATACAAGCTAGAGGACACCTTCAAAAATGCACTTTGGCTGTGATAGCTACGTTGGCGACCTATTCGACCTCTCATGTATTACTCATACATGAGAGGTCTGTGTGCGGTGCTTCCTGGCTGGATGCCCCGGCTCGCTAACAGAAAAACCACTATTTTAAGAGGTGCTCTGAAAAACAATTATCTATTACGGGTAAAATTCAGCGTGTAAATTTTATAGTAGGCCGTACTGCTTCAATTTTTTGCGCAGAGTGCCACGGTTTAAACCTAATACCTGGGCGGCTTTGGTTTGGTTGTGACGAGTATGCTTCATGATCACTTCTAGCATTGGCGCTTCAACCTCAGCCATAACTAGTTCGTAAACGTCGGCAGTGTTCGAGCCTTCCAAGTTGCGGAAGTAGTTTTCCATCGCTTGTTCAACACTGTCACGGAGTGACTGGTTCTGAGCGGTGTCGGTTAGAGCATTGGTGGTGGTGGTAATTTCCGCGACGTTTTCGGTGGCGAATGATTCAACGCTGTTCATGCGGCTTGATCCTCATTGGTCTTGATTTGAATTTGAAAATATTTTTTGATGCTGAGCAACTGAGACTCTGTTTGTTCCAGTTGATTAAATTCTTTGCGGAAGTTCTCAGGCTCGCTATTTTTACTAGCGCTTGGGCTGGAGTTGTTCTGATTTTGCAGATACCAGCCTAAATGCTTGCGAGCAATACGCAGGCCTAAATACTCGCCATAAAAATTATGCAGCGCGGTAACATGCTGCAATAAAATTTGTTCTCTTTGTTCTAATCTGGGCGCGGCGAGGTGCTTGCCGTGGTCCAGAAAATTATTAATTTGTTCAAATAACCAGGGCTGGCCCTGGGCGGCGCGGCCAATCATTACGGCATCGGCGCCGGTGTAATCTAATACTTGCTTGGCCTTGGTGGCGCTATCTATATCGCCATTGGCAATCACCGGTATACGCAGCTGTTGTGCAATTTCGGCAATGGTGTCGTATTCAACTTCGCCTTTAAAGCGGCAGGCGCGGCTGCGGCCGTGTACCGCCAGGGCTTTTATACCGCTGTTCTCGGCAAGCTTGGCAATGCGCAGACCGTTGCGTTGGTCGGTGCTCCAACCGGTGCGAATCTTTAGAGTGACCGGTACGTCCACGGCCTCAACCACGGCAGCGAGAATTTCCGCTACCAGGTTTTCATCCTTTAACAGAGCGGAGCCGGCGGCTTTGTTACACACCTTTTTTGCCGGGCAGCCCATATTAATGTCGACTATTTGGGCTCCGCGCTCGACACATTGCTGTGCTGCTGTCGCTAGCATTTGGGCGTCACCGCCTGCAATCTGTACGGCCCGGGGTTCGGCTTCACCGATATGCAACATACGTTGCTGTGACTTACGGCTGTTCCATAAGCGAGTATCGGAAGTCAGCATTTCCCCAGTTACCATGCCGGCGCCAAATTCCTTGCACAGCCGCCGAAAAGGCAAGTCAGTAACGCCAGCCATGGGCGCCAATAGGGCGCGGCTGTGAATTGAGTAAGGGCCGATTTGAAACACGGGTTTGCTAATCCTGCTGTCTTGCTGCACCAGCTCGAAAGGTGGCTGCCGTTGGGCTTATGCACTAAATCCGAAGATTTTTAGAAGCCGGAAGAAAATGCTGGAAGTAAGCACTTACTATTGGGCTTGGCGGTTAAAAACAATCGCTGCTTGGCTTCTTACTGCTACCTATGGGGTAAACAAGACTGGCAGAAACTTGTGTTTAAGTCGCTAAATTCTTCTCAAAACGAATTTTAGTGGGCTCAAAAAAAGGGGGCTATCATACCCGCAAGCAGGGGGCGGAGGGAAGTAGAAAATGTTCGATTTGCTGTTTTTTTGAGCGTTTTTTGATTTGTCTTATGGCGCGGGTGCTTTTGCCTCGACTTGATAGTTTATCGCGGATTCTCCGGGGTCGAGAATGTTAAGGGAGAGATGGATAGGTTGCTGAATTGGGATGAGTTTTCTGCCGGCGAGCTCCCCAGCCAGGTATTCTTTGGCGGTAAAGTCTCGGCTAGCGACAGTTTTATTGTTTTCGTCACTAAAACTAAGCTGAATATCTGGAAAATTTTGCTGATAAATTGCCGTGTTTAGGATGATCATGTCGACGCTCAAGGCCTCGGCGGTGTCACTGTGGCTACGGACAACTAGGTTGTAGAGCTTAATTTTACTTAAGTCATGTTGTGGCGGCAGGGTGCACTTTAATAGGACGCAGGCTTTGGCGTACCACTGGCGGTAGGGGTCGATACGGTTGTAAGGCTCAAATTTGCTATAGGCAAATTGGGCGCCGATGGTCAGCAAGGCGAGGATACTCGCGAGGCCCCACAACCAGCGCCAGTTGACACCGCTGGTTTGGTATTCAAATTCAACCGGCTCTGGTTCGATGTTTTCCAATAGCTGCTCTTTATTATCGAGTTCTTGGTGGCAGTTATCGTCGTCTGCTAGCGACTCCAGGCTAAGCTCGGCTTCCTCTAGAATCTCGTCGCTCAGTGGTTGTTCTGGGTTGAGCTCATCCTCCTCCTCGGGTAAAGCCTGTTCGGGTTCATCGTCTAGGTCAAGGGAGCTTATATGGTCTTCAAGCCGGTGTTCAGCATCGTACTGGTTGTTGTCCTCATCCGGCTCGAAACCTGGTAGCTGGGTTTCATTGTCGTGCTCGTGTTCCTGCTGCTGCTTATCTTCGTTCTCCAATTCGTTGAGGATATCTTGCGCCCAGGCTTCATCGTCTACCTCGCCAACATGGGGGTTGTCCTCACTTTGAAAGGCTGGTTGCAGTGCTTCAACGTCAGAGTTTTGCTGGTAGGCCGAATCAGCTTGGGGCTCATCATCATTATAGCGCTCTTCGCTTGGTTCAGATGTTTGGCTGGCTTCGATCTCGCTAAATACTTCCTGCTGGTATTGGTCAATGCAGAAATCCTGCTGCTCATCTTGATCCGCCGGGGCCAGTACTTTTGCATCCTCGACCATATGGTCATGGGCCATAAAAACTTGCAAGCAGCTGCCGCAGCGCACCGCGCCCTTGGCGGTTTGTAGTTGCGCGCTGGTTATTTTAAACGCAGTCGCGCACTGGGGGCAGCGGGTAACAGTCTCGGTCATGGGGGCGGGTCATTGTCCTTGTTCTGGCGAAAATCGAGCGCAATGTGAACGGTTATGGCAGCACTGATTGGCGATTTTATTGATTCAGTGTAACCGGCCTTGTTGTCTAGGCCAAATCACGTTTGCGAGCCGACAGACAGACCCACTCATCCTTCTGCATAACCGGATCAAAATCAAACCAGGGGCGGTAGTGCGACATCACGGTTTCAGCTTGAGCGTGTAATATTCCAGATAAGCATAGCAGGCCTCCGACCTTGGTATGCTCGCTTAAGCTGGGTGCCAGCTCTGCTAGAGGCCCGGCCAAAATATTAGCCACGGTAATGTCGGCTTGATAGTCTGGGCATTTATTAGGTAGGTATACCGGTATTCTGTCGGCTTCTAGGCCATTGCGCTTAGCGTTTTCTGCGGTGGCCAATAAGGCCTGCGGGTCTATGTCGACACCAATGGTCTTATCGCAGCCCAGTAATAATGCACCGATAGCGAGAATGCCGGAACCACAGCCATAGTCCATTAAATAGGTGTCATTCAGGTTCTGTCGGGCCAGCCACTGCAGGCATAAAAACGTGGTTGGGTGAGTGCCGGTGCCAAAGGCTAGGCCGGGGTCTAGCATTAAATTTACTGACTCGGGCTCAGGCGGCTCAAGCCAGCTGGGACAAATCCAAAAATGCTCGCCACATTGAATGGGGTGGTAGTTTTTCATCCACTCCCTTTCCCAATCTTTGTCTTCAAGCTGCTCCCAGCGATGATTGGGTTGCTGGCTCAGCTGTTGGAATATTTCTTGGCTGATGGCCTGGGTATCAACTTCAGCATCGTATAGCCCAGTAATGCAGGTTTGGTTCCATAATGGCGTCTCACCGAGGGCAGGTTCCAGGATGGGTTGGTCTGCATTATCCTGCAATGTCACCGAAACTGCCCCGGTGACCAATAATAAGTCTTCGATTTTGGGAGCTAGTTCCCGATTTGAATCAATTTTTAGTTGCAGCCAGGGCATAGGTTTATAAACTCGTAGGTGAAGGCACGGTGGATTATAAAAGGGGCCAGGGTCTCAATACAATCAAAGGTTGGATGCTATTTATGAGTGAGCAGGCGGATAAGCGACAAACCCCACGCACAAACATATTGTGCCGGGTGAAAATCGTCCATCACAGTTTTGGTGAAAAGGTGGTCAATACCCGGGATATGTCTGACCAGGGTCTATTTATATTGCTCGACCCCGCCATTTTACCCAGTGTAGGAACGGTCATTAAAGGCCAGGTTTTAGGTATGAAAGAAGAGCCTCAGCTGCTTGATTTACGCATTGTTCGCTGTGAAGAATATGGCGCGGGTTTTGAGTTTGTAGCGGCTGGCTAGTCTGGGCGACTAACAAGTCGACGGCGATTAGGCTAGTATCAACCGCTAAAGCGGCTTGTTGTCGCTATTGGAGTGTGTTTTGAGCCATAGTTTTGAATTAAATGTAGAGGCGCAATATTTGTCCCCCGATCTCCCCAAGATACCGCCTGAACTGTTAGAGAAAAGCCGCCCTAAACAACAGCGAGCTATCTTCACCTACGAACGAATTCTGAGTTCTGCTGCTGAGTTATTGGAAGAGGTGGGGGTGGAGCGCATTTCTACTAATCTGATTGCCCAGCGTGCTGAAGTTACCGTTCCCGCGGTATATCGATATTTTTCCAACAAGTTTGCGGTGTTGTTTACCCTCGGCGCTAGGTTGATGGATAAACAGAATGAGGTTTTGTTGCGCTGGCATGAAAGTTATTTCACCCCTGGCGATAACAATATGTTGATTGGTCGGTTTGAGGAGGTGATTCGCGATACCTTCGAGGTTACCCGACAGCAGCAAGCCGGCTTGCAGATTTTATTGGCCATGCGAGTGGTGCCGGTGCTGCAAGAGGTAAGGCTGCAGTCCCATAAAACCATGGCGAATTGGATGGTGGGGCGATGGCAGGAACATATACATATACCCGATCCACAAAAGCTAGCCTTGCAAGGGCGTTTGGCCATGGAGATCTCGACCGCTGCAGTAGAGATGGCCCTGGAAGACCCGGATATGCCAGCCGAGCTTGCCATTACCGAGGCCGCCCGGGCGCTAAGGCTGTACTGGCGTGAAGTTATGTACGACCTTGATCACCCATCGGTGCAGTAGCTAATTTACGGTGAGCGTTAAACTCTCGCTTGAATTGCTGCGAGGCATCGGAAGTTTTGCCTACAGGACGTAGGTAAGGGACGATAGCAGGAGCGGAAGTTTTGCCTACAGGACGTAGGTAAGGAGTTTGCTTTGCTTAGGGCCGACTGGGTGGTTTGTATTGTAGCCAGTCAGGGCGCGTTTTAGCAGATCAGTGTTGACGGCGTTTTTAGGCGAGGACTGTTTGAGCGTAGCGAGTTCCGCAGCCGCCGCCAATACTGAGCGGCGTGCGACCGGCAGCAATATAAACCACCCTGGCGGCCCGGATTTTTACCCCTAGCTTTACATTCTCTGATTCTTTTACGGCTTAGCTCTGGCGTTTTATTTTCCAGACACGCCGGTGAATCCATCCCTGGAGGCTTCACGTCGACTCCTGTCTCCTAGAGTCCGGAAAACAAAACCCCAGATCTAAGCCATCATCGCGGCAGGTTCTAGGCATCAACCTACTCTATGAGTGCCTGCATTATTAGGGGCGGCGGGGTGGTTTGTATTG